>Ga0182030_10007796_pt1 | contig 22274 bp, 17 predicted proteins | sample 812S3MmetaG_FD_121299 | JGI IMG/M metagenome (GOLD analysis project Ga0182030, IMG submission 121299) | Permafrost microbial communities from Stordalen Mire, Sweden - 812S3M metaG (Illumina Assembly) | ecosystem: Environmental > Terrestrial > Soil > Wetlands > Permafrost | place: Sweden... | reverse complement strand
GTGCCTGGAGACCACCGAGTCAACGAACGCATCCGTGTGGACAGCATTCGCCTCATTGATAACGAAGGTAATCAACGTGGCGTGATCGCGACCCGCGAAGCGTTGGAGTTGGCTCGCAGTCTGGATCTGGACCTCGTGGAGATTGCCCCTACGGCAAGCCCACCCGTATGTCGCATCATGGACTACGGCAAGTTCAAGTTCGATGAGGCCCAAAAGGCCAAGGAGTCGCGTCGCAAGACACTCAACGTAGGCGTCAAGGAGATGAAGTACCGCCCGAAGATCGGTCCCGGTGACTTCGATACCAAGACCCGCCTCGTGGAGCGATTCCTGACTGAAGGTCACAAGGTGAAGATAACCATCATGTTCCGGGGCCGCGAGTCGGCCCATCCCGAGCTAGGGGCGAGGATCCTGGACCGCATCGTCGAGAAGCTGACCGACATCGCCAAGGTCGAATCGGCACCGAAGTTGGACGGGAGAAACATGATCATGGTGCTGGGACCCGAGAAGAAGGCCAAGCCCAAGGGTGAGGAGGGCGCCAAACCGGCCGCCAGGGCCGTCGCGGTCGCGGCAGTGCCGGCGCCCCAGGAGATCGTGCAAGAAGAAGTCGCGCCGAGCGTATCGGCCGAAGTAACGCTAGAGGAGAGTTGAAATGCCAAAGATGAAGACGGACAGCGGTGCGAAGAAGCGGATCAAGGTCACCGGTACCGGTCGGCTGCGGCGTCGCAAGGCCTTTCGCGGTCACCTGATGGAGGGTAAGTCCTCGGTGCGCGCGCGCCGACTAGGCCGCGAGACGGACATTTCACCGGGCATCGAAAAGAACGTCAAGAAGATGATGGGCCTGTAGAGGGCGAGTGGGAGAGGATCTGACATGGCACGAGTAAAGAGGGCGGTAAACGCCAAGAAGCACCACAAGGCGATTCTGGAAGAGGCGAAGGGCTACTACGGCGACCGCAGCCGCACCTTCCGCGCCGCCAACCAGGCGGTTCAGCACTCTGGCGTGTACGCCTTTCGCGACCGTCGAGCACGCAAGGGCGAGTTCCGCAAGCTCTGGATCCAGCGCATCAACGCCGGGACCCGAGCGCACGGCATGAGTTACAGCCGCTTCATCGCGGGGCTCAATGCCGCCGGCATCGAAGTCGATCGCAGGATACTGGCCGATCTGGCCGTCAACGACAGCGCCGCCTTCGGCGCCATCGTGGCCCAGGCCAGCGACGCGCTCTCGAAGTAGGTCGTCCTGATCGAGGCGTTGGGGTCGTCACACCAGCGAGTTCGTCGGCTTCGACGTCTCATTCAGAAGCGCTCCCTGCGTTGGAGTGAGGGGGTCTGCGTTCTAGAGGGTCCCGACCTCATTGACGCCGCGCTCGAGCGCGCGGTCGAGTTCGAGGCGCTGTACCTGGACGCCACGAGCCCCGTGAGCGCGGCGATCGACGCTACGGTCGCGCGAGCCACCAAGGCCGGCGTGCGCGTCTTCGCACTGGCTGACGGGGTCCTGGGCAAGGTCGCGGACGCCAGTACCCCTCAGCCGCTTCTGGGAGCGGTGCGTTTCCCCGTGTGCGAGGTGACGTCGATCCCCGCCACCGGCCTGGTGCTCGTGCTGCACGACGTGCGCGACCCCGGCAACGCCGGTACCATCGTGCGCTCCGCCGACGCCGCGGGCGTGACGGCCGTGGTGTTCACCGGCCAGTCGGTCGATCCCTTCAACCCCAAGACGCTGCGGGCGACGGCCGGATCCATCTTCCACCTGCCGGTGTGCGTGAGCGATCTGGCCGGGACCCTCGAGCACTTCGCAGGTTCGGGGGCGACGACGATCGCGACGGTCGTGCGCGGCGCACGCAACTATCGCGAGGTCGATTTCACCCAGCCTTCGGTCGTGGTCGTCGGGAACGAAGCCGAAGGTCTCGACGACGCGACGATCGCGTCGTGCCAGTTCTCGATCAGCATTCCCATGGCCGGAAGCAGCGAGTCGCTCAACGCCGGCGTGGCCGCGTCCCTGGTGGCCTTCGAGGCCCTCTGGCAGCGTGAAGGCGCCGTTTCTCCGCCCCGACCACCTAGCCTTACTGAGACATGACGCCGTCACCTCTGGAGAACCTGGCCACGCAGAAGGCCAAACTTCTGAGACTCGTCGCGTCGCTCTCGACGCTCGACGCCCTGCGTGAGGCCGAGGTCGGGATCACGGGAAAGCGATCGATTCTCTCCGTTCTTCAGAAGTCGCTCGGATCCCTGGCGCCCGAAGAGCGCGCGGCGGGCGGCGCTCTCGTGCAGGAGGCGCGTCGCGACGTTGAGCAGGCGCTTGGGCTCAAACGTGACGAGCTGTCACGCGCGGCGCGGGCCGCGTCGCTCGAAGCCGACCGGATGGACCTCGGCGACGTGGTCGTCGGCGCGGTCAGAGTGCCGGTGTCCTGGGGTCATCCCGGTCTCATCGCGAGCACCCAGCGGGAACTCGAGGACGTTTTTGTGGGCATGGGCTTCACCGTCGCCGACGGGCCCGAGGTCGAGAGTGACTGGTACAACTTCGAAGCCCTCAACATCCCGCCGGCGCACCCGGCACGGGGACTGTGGGACACCTTCTACGTCGATCTCGGCGAGCCGGAGACGGTGGTGCTTCGTACGCACACCTCGCCGACCCAGATCCACCTGATGGAGGAGGCGGTGGCCACCAATACCCTGCCCATCCACTCGGTGATGCCGGGACGGTGTTTTCGCCGCGACACGCCAGATTCGAGTCACCTGGCCACCTTCCACCAGATCGAAGGACTGGTGATCGATCGCGGCATCACGTTCGCCGATCTCGCGGGTGTGATCGAGACCTTCACCCGGGCCTACTTCGGTGCCGACATCGAGTCGCGGCTCCGTCCCGGATACTTCCCCTTCACCGAACCTTCGGCCGAGTTCGAGATCACGTGCGCGATCTGTCGAGGCGAAGGTTGCCGCACGTGCTCGTCGACCGGCTGGCTGGAACTCGGGGGGTCGGGCATGCTCGATCCGGCGGTGCTCGAGGCGGTGGGTATCGACGGCGACGAATGGAGCGGCTTCGCCTTCGGCTTCGGCATTGACCGATGCGCCCAGATGCGTCATCAGATTGGCGACATGCGGGCACTCATCGAGAACGACGTGCGCTTCCTGAGGCAGTTCTCGTGAGGATTCCTCTTTCGTGGCTGCGCGAGTTCGTGGACCTTCCCGAGACGGCGGACGAGCTTCGTCCCGCGCTCGACGACCTCGGACTGGTCGTGGAGGGGATCGAGCGGGTGGGCGAAGGGCTTGGTGACGTCGTCGTGGCGCGCATTGACGAGATCAGGGCGATCGAGGGAGCTGACCGCGTTCGCCTGGTGGTCGTCGATGCGGGCGACGGACCGCTCGAGATCGTCTGCGGCGCGACGAACTTCTCGCTGGGCGATCACGTGCCGCTGGCTCGGGTCGGGGTGACCCTGCCGGGCGGCTTCGTCATCGCGCAGCGCACGATGCGCGGTGTGACGTCCAACGGCATGCTGTGCTCCGGGCGCGAGCTCGGACTCAGTGACGACCACCGGGGGCTCTTGGTGCTCGACGAGACGACCACACCGCGTGCCGGTGCGAGCCTGCTCGAGACGCTCGGCATCGAGCCCGACGCTATCTTTGACATCTCGGTGGAGGGCAATCGACCCGATGCCTGGTCGGTCGAGGGGGTCGCGAGGGACCTCGCGACGCGCCTAGGCCGCGAGTTGCGCTCCCCGGCGATCGCGACGCCCAACGTGGAGACGCCGAGCGAGACGTTCGCCCACGCCGGCATCGAAGCTCCCGATCTCTGCGGGCGTCTGACGGTGTCGGTGCTGCGCAACGTCAAGGTCGGACCTTCACCGGCGTGGATCGCGCGGCGTCTCGAGAGTGCGGGGATGCGTTCTATATCCAACGTCGTTGACGCCTCGAACTTCGTCATGCTCGAACTCGGTCAACCCACTCATCCCTACGACGCCGCGTTTGTGGCCGGCCACACGATCCGAGTTCGCCGGGCCAGGATCGGCGAGTCGCTCCAGACCCTCGACGGCGTGATACGTGAACTGGCCAAGGCCGGTCGCGGATTGGGCGACACGGGTGAAGACTGCGTCATCGTCGACGGCGACGATCAACTGCTCGGACTGGCCGGCATCATGGGCGGCGCCTCGAGCGAAATCAGCGATTCGACCACCGACGTGCTACTCGAGGCGGCCTACTTCGATCCGATGACGATTGCGCGCTCCTCGAAGCGTCACGGCCTTCGAAGCGAGGCATCGAACAGGTTCGAACGAGGCGTCGATCCCAATGTGGCGCTTCGCGCGGTCGCGCGTTTCGTCGAAGTGCTGCGCGAGAGCGTGACAGAGCTCGAATGGCTGTCCAACCCCCTCGACGCGTGGGGAGACGTACCGTCGCCCCCAACGATCGAGATCCGTGCCGGTGACATCGAGCGCGCCCTCGGGGCGCAGATCTCGCATCTGGAGTCGGCGGCGATTCTCAGAGGGCTGGGCTTCGCGGTCGTGGACACGAAGGGGAGTCTCGTGGTCACGGCCCCCTCGTCACGCCCCGACGTGCGCAGCGGTGTCGCGGGACGCGCCGACGTCATCGAGGAGATCGCTCGTCTGCACAGTTATCTGCGTCTGCCGCGTCACACGCCGACCTGGCCCGAACCCGGAGGCATCAACCCTCGACAGCGCTTGCGACGGGCGATACAGGACGTCGCCGTCGACCTCGGGGCGAACGTCGCGTGGACGCCGACCCTGGGCAGCGACGTTGATTTTGACCTGCTGCACGCCGGTGAACCCCGCGTGCGCATAACCAATCCGCTCGCCTCCGACGAGTCGGTCCTTCGAGCCAGCATGCTGGTGGGTCTGGTGAGGGCGTGGGGCAAGAACGTCGAGCGAGGAACCGGCAGCGTGGTGCTCGGCGAACTCGGCACGGTGTTCGCTCACCCGGACACGACCGATCAGCCGAGGCTCACCCAGGGTGGCGTCGGCGGCACGACGACGTTGCGATTGCCGCGGGAGAACGAGCGGCTGACGCTGCTCCTGGGGCGCACCGAGGACGACGCCGCGTGCGCCGTGGCCCTGTGGGCCGCGATCGCGGAACGCCTCGGCTTGGACGAGGTAGTCGCGCGACGTTGTGACGACGCTCCTCGCGGTCTTCACCCGACCCGGGCGGCGGCGCTCGTGGACCGTCAGACGTCGGCCACGCTGGGCTACGTCGGGGAGGTGGACCCTCAACTCGTCGCGACCCTCGTGCCGTCGCTGATCAATCGGCGACTCGGCATTGTCGACCTTGATGTCGACGCGCTCTGCGACGAGTCGCGCGCCTCACGGCGCGGTGAGTTCGTCTCCGTGCCCAGTCGCTATCCCAGTGCGGTGGTCGACCTCGCCTTCGTGACGCCGGACGGGCTGCACGCCCAAGATCTCGCGTACGCGCTGGGACACGCCTCGGATCTCGTCGAGGATGTGACACTCTTCGACGTGTATCGCGGAGCGAACCTGACGCCGGCGACGCGCAGCTTGGCCTACAGCGTGCGATTCAGCTCGCACGAGCGCACCCTGCGTGACGAGGAGGTGAGCGGGGCCCGCGAGGCATTGATCGACTGCGCCCGCGACCTTGGTGCCACGCTGCGCTAGCCGAACGTGAAGTCGTAGGCCTCGAGGCCCCTCGAGAACTGCAGGTTCAAGAGGCCGTCGGCGTCGGATTTCTGACGAAGCAACGTATAGAGACGAGCGTAGCCAGAGACTTTCAGGGTGTCGAGGTACGCCCCGTTGAGCGAGACCCGTATGGTGCCCCGGCCATTGAGTACGAGATAGACGTCGGTGGCCGTGAAGTTGAGCGTGAGCTGGGAACGATCTTCCGCGACGATCTGCTGATTCTTCGTGAGCCACCTTCCCGAGAGCGCGTAGCTCGGCAAAGGAATCGACGCAGGGAAGTGGTAGAGGGTGTTCTCGTTGGCGACGGGCTCGGCTCCATCGAGATACTGCGAGCGATCGGCCCCGAGATACGTTTCGGGACTGATCGCCTGCGTGGGAGTGAGGTCGGGCACGCTGGTGGACGGCGGCAACGCGACGTCGGGGTTGGCGCTCGTGAGCAACGTGCGGATGAGGTCCTCGTCGGCGCCGTAATTGCCTTCGCCGTAGTCCACGTGGCGAATCACCCCCTGAGCGTCAATGAGGTATTCGCCCGGACAGTAGTTGTTGCGGTAGGCGGTCCACGTCGCCAGGTTGTTGTCGACGGCGACCGGGTACTTGACGCCGAGGCTCTTGACAGCCGCTGTGATGTTGCCGATGACGTGTTCGAAGGCGAACTCGGGCGACTGCACTCCGATGACGTCGAACCCGTCGTTGTGGTACCTCTTGTACCAGGCTTCGACGTGGGGGAGCGTGCGCTGGCAGTTGATGCACGAGTACGTCCAGAAGTCAACGAGTACCACGTGCCCGCGCAGGCTCTTGAGCGTGAGCGGCTCGTCGCCCGCGGTGTTGAGCCACTTCGTGATGCCCGTGAACTGCGGCGCGGCGCCGCACTTGGAGAGTCCCTGGGAGTAACCGGAGGCGGCGTACTGTTCGCACGTGGTGAGTGAGCCGTCTTTCGCCTTGGAGTAGCTCAATCGATTGAGCTCGTTGAACGCGAAGGAGTTCCCCTCGACGTGATGCTGCAACGCGTTGGTGTAGCCGGGGACCAGCTTCTGTATGCCGCTCGTGAGGTTAAGGGCGAGGGCGACGGCCATGACGATGAGCAGCACGCCGCCGAGGGGTCGAAGGCGACGAGCGCGTTGCGAGAGACGGCGGTTCCTCTCGATGAGCCGGTCGCCGGCCAGGGCGATGCTCAGCAGCGGCACGGCGGCGCCCGCGGCGAAGAAGAAGCTGAGCAGCACGCTGTAGAAGCTGGCGTGGTGTCGTGCACCCAGCGTCGTTATCGCCGCCAGTACTGGTCCGGCGCAGGGCACGAAGACGGCTCCCAGGCCGAGGCCGAAGAGGAAGGCGGAGCCGCCCGCTCGGGGACCGGAACGCGACAGGCGAGCGAAGGGCCTTTCGAGCAGCTTCTCGAGGTTGGGCACCAACAGGCCGACGCCGAAGAGGAACAACAAGGCGAGTCCGACGTCGCGCAGGAGGTTTTGCGGTAGCCCCAGGGTGCTCAGTACGGCCGAGCCGAGGGCGGTGATGAGCGCGAAGCTGACGACGAGGCCCATTACGACGGTGACGTCGCGGCGTCGCCGAGCCCTGAAGGGGTGAGTGGCGTCGTGAATGGGATCGGTCCAGCCGACGAAGACGACGGGCAGGATCGGCAGGATGCACGGAGAGATTCCGGCGATCATTCCGGCCACGAATCCAATGGCCAATAGGCCGATCACGACAGCTCCGTCGTTTGCATCACGCACCACATTACGGTTCGCCGTCACGGCGGTTGACGCGTGGATGTCCGGATGGCGCAAGATTTACGAGTAATTTATACAGGTGATTGAGTTCGTTCCGCTCTTGGGCGAGGGTCGACGCTTCAGTACCAGGCGTCGCGTGCGGCTCTCGGACTGCGGCCCCGATGGCCAGCTTCGCCTCGACGGCGTCGCGCGATACCTGCAGGACATCGGCAGCGACGACTGGGACGACGTCGACGCGAAGTCGGATTTGACGTGGGTCGTTCGACGAACGGCGATTCGACTGGCCGAAGGCGGGCGCTGGCCCACGCTGGGCGAGTGGGTGACGTTGACGACGTGGTGCGGGGGCACCGGCGCCGCGTGGGCCGAGCGCCGCACGAATCTCTCCCTGGCCGACGCGGTCGTGGTGGAGACGGCGTCGCTGTGGGTGCCGGTGAACGCCGCCGGCCTTCCCCAGCGACTCCCGGGCTACTTCCTCGACCTCTACGGCGTGGCGGCGAGAGGTCGCAAGATCTCGGGCAAGGTGACGCTGAGTTCGCCGCCGGAAGGCGCAACGACGAGGCGATGGCCGCTTCGGCGCTCCGACGTGGACATCGTCGACCACGTCAATAACGCCGCCATCTGGCAGGCGGCCAATGAAGTCGTGGTTGGTCCATTGGACCACGCCGTGCTCACGTTCCACGGTTCGGTGCTCGTGAGCGACGAGATTACGATGTTCACCAGTCCCGGGCGGCTCTGGCTCGTGATCGACGGCGGCGTAAGGGTTTCGGGCGAGTTCGCCTAGGCCGCGACGAGCTCTTTGCGGCTCGTCGCGAGGACGCAGCCCGCCAGCACCAGTGGGAATCCCACGATGATTCCCGCCGTCAGGGGCTCATGAAGAATCGCGACGCCGAGCACCACGGCGATGGCGGTGTTGAAGTAGGTGACCACGACGCTTCTTGTCGAACCAACCTCCTTCACCAGTTCGAAGAAGACGAGGAACGCTCCGGCGGTGCAGACGACCGAGAGCACCGCGACGCAGCTCCAGGTCTCGCCCGAGATGTGGTGTGGCCAATGCGCGATGCTCCACGGCACCCAGCACAGTGCGACGACCGACGTCGCGCCCGCCACCACCACCGGTCCCGGCACGTGCGTCAGTTTCGTCGCGAGGATGATCGGCCCGATGCTGTAGCCGAGGCCGACGATCATCATGAGGCCGATCCATTTGAGGGATCCGCCCTTCAAGTCGAGGCCCACCAGGAACGCGACACCCAGGGCGCCGATCGCGAGTCCCGCCAGGCGCCGGGCGTTGATGCGGTCCTCGGTGCGGCGAATGCGCTGGGCCACGACCGCGAAGAGGGGTACGGCGCAGATGAGCAGGCTGGTGAGGGAACTAGTGATGTGCTGCTCCGACGTTGACATCACGAACCATGGGATTCCGAACTCGACCACGCCGAAGGTGGCGATCCACAAGAAGTTCTTGCGCAGCAGCGGCAGTTGGCCGCGTGACGCGATAAGGGGCAGCAGCATGAGGGCGGCGGGGAGCGTCCTGCCCAGCACGAGGTCCCCGGGATTGATGTGGCGAACCGCGACGCGGATCAGTAGGTACGGTATTCCCCAAATCACGGCCATTGCTAGGAAAAGGAACCAGCCGCGCCTCGACACGGGCCCAGCCTACTGTGCGGTCGCCATAACTTGCATTTTTATCATCTATTGTGCATAAAATGTCATATGAGAATTGCCGTCATCGGAGCCACCGGTTACGCCGGTTCGGAATTGCTTCGTCTGAGCGCGAGCCACCCCGACCTAGAGGTCGTGCTCGCGACGGGGGAGTCCAACGCCGGCAGACCGGTAGCGGAGCTCGTGCCGGCGCTCGCGGCGTCCTACCCCACGATGATCTTCGCACCGCTGGCGGCGCTGGACGACACCCAGGTCGACGTGGTCTTTGTGGCGCTGCCTCACGGTCAGAGCCAACTGCTCGTGCCAACACTCCTGGCGCGCGGCGTGCAGGTGGTCGATCTGGGTGGTGACTTTCGTCTCAGGAACGTCGAGTCGTATCAACAGTGGTACGGCGCGGTGCACGTCGCGCCAGCATTGCTCGCGTCGTCAATCTACGGACTCGTGGAACGACATCGCGCCGAGCTGATCGGCGCCACGTTCATCGCGGTGCCGGGCTGCTATCCCACGGCCAGCGCACTCGTCCTCGGTCCCTTTCTCGAGCGCGGTCTCATTGACAGCACGGGCATCGTCGTCAATGCCCTCAGCGGCGTGTCGGGAGCCGGCCGGGCGGCGAGCGATCGTCTGCATTTCGGCCGCCTCGCCGCCAACGCCGAAGCCTACGGACTGCTCGATCACCGACACACGCCCGAGATCGAGCAGGAGGTCGGCGCCGAGGTGCTCTTCACCCCGCATCTTCTCCCGGTCAGTCGCGGCATGCTCGTCACGGCGTACGGCCGCCTCGCGGACGCGTCGGGCTCGTTCACGACCCACGATGCCCTGACGATGCTTCGCGAGAACTACGCCCATGACCCTTTCATCGTGGTCACGGACGAACCCCCTACCCTCAAGGATCCCGTGGGCAGCAACCTCTGCTTCATGAGCGCCCGCGTCGATCGAAGGACCGGGTGGGTCGTCATGATGAGTTCGCTCGACAATCTGATCAAGGGCGCGGCGGGCCAGGCGATCCAGGCCTGGAACGTTGCAACCGGGCGTGACGAAACGCTCGGACTTCCTATGTCGGGGGTGACGCCGTGAGCCGTCTCGTCGTCAAACTCGGCGGCCACGCCCTCGATTCGCTCGACGTTGGTTCTTCGGCCCTCGTCGACCTGGCCCAGGACATAGGACATCTTCGCGACGCGGGCACCGACGTCGCGGTCGTGCACGGCGGCGGTCCCCAGATCGCCGAGCTACTCGAGACGGCGGGTATCGAGAGCAACTTCCACGAGGGACTGCGCGTCACCGACGACCTGAGCATGAACTACGTCGCCATGGCGTTGGGCCGGGTCAATCTCCTGATCTCGTTGGCACTCAACGTGGCGGGGCTGGTCAGCGTCGGGCTCTCGGGAGCCGATGCGACCCTCTTCAGCTCGTCGCCCTTGGGCTCCATCTGGGACCGAGCGGGCACGGCGCCCAAGGTGCGTGACGACATCATCGTCACGCTATGGGCTGCGGGAGTCACTCCCGTGGTCAGCTCGATCGCGGTCGACGATCGTGGCGGACTGCTCAACTGCAATGCCGACACCGCGGCCGGTGCACTCTCGAGCGCCCTCGGGGCCGACGTGCTCGTGCTGCTGAGCGACGTCGATCAGCTTCGCGGGTCCTTCGACGACGAGTCCTCGGTGTTCGCGAACGTGACGAGCACCGAGGTTAGGGCCCTGCTGTCGTCGAACGACGTGCGAGACGGCATGCGTCCTAAGGTGATCGCCGCCCTCGCCGCCCTGGACGCCGGCGCGCACCGCGTGCTCGTCGCCAACGGCACTCGCCGACACGCGCTGCGCGACGCGCTCTCGGGCACGATTCCTACGACGGAGGTAGTTCGATGAGCAGACACTTCACGACGATCGCCGAGCAAAGTCCGCAGGATCTCTCGACCATCTACGAGCGGGCCCGTTCACCCATTGACGACGAGATGCTCAAGGGACAGGGTGTCGCATTGGTCTTCGAGCGTCCGAGCCTGCGCACGCGTGCCTCGAGCTCGTGCGCCGTGGCCGAACTCGGCGGCTACGCGACCTTCTTCAATGACGAAGAGATCGGACTCGACACGCGAGAGAGCGCCGAGGACGTAGGGCGCACGTTGGCCGAAATGTACGCCATCGCCGCGCTACGCGTTCGCGACCACGGCGTCTTTGAGCGCATGCGCGCCGCGACCAGTGAACGCATGTCGCTCGTCAACCTCTTGAGCAATCTCGCGCACCCGACCCAGGCGGTCGCCGACGTGCTGGCCATCGCCGAGCACTTTTCCAGCGGGGACGTGCACGGGTTGGCCGGGCTCGACGTGGCCTACGTGGGCGACGCGACGAACGTGACCCGGTCGCTCGCCGTCGCGCTCTTGGGTCTCGGGGCCAACGTGACGATCGGTGCCCCCGAGGCCTACCAACTGCGACCCGGAGGCGTCGAGGACCCCGGTGCCGTCGTCGGAGGGACCCTTCGCTTGACGGACTCTGCGTACGACGCGGTCAAGAACGCCGACGTCGTCTACACCGACGCCTGGGTCTCGATGGGCGCGGAGAGCGAGACCCAGCTGCGCCGAGAGTTGCTGCGCCCCTTCAAGGTGGACACGGGTCTCATGAACAACGCCAAGAGCGGCGCCGTGTTGATGCACTGCTTGCCTGCTCATCGCGGCGATGAGGTCACTGACGACGCACTTGATGGTGAGAAGTCGCTGGTGTGGCGTCAGGTCTATCACCGTCGATCGGCCATGATCGGCGTCTTGCGCTGGATAAAGGAGGAAGAAGGATGACCAAGACTCAGCGACAGCATCGCATCGGGGAGCTTTTGGAGCGTGAGGTGATCTCTACCGCCGCGCAGCTCGTCACGCGACTACAGGCGGAGGACATCTCCGCGACGCAGGCGACGGTGACGCGGGACCTACAGGAACTCGGCACCATCAAGGTTCGCGACGAGCACGGTTCGCGGCGCATCGTGATCGCGATGGCGCCCAAGATGACCGCAGCTCCGCTCGATCACCTGCGCCGCATGATGGGTGAATGGGTCGTGTCGGTGGACAGCTCGGCCAACCTGGTGGTGCTGCGCACGCCGCCGGGTTGTGCGCACGTGGTCGCCTCTGCGCTCGACCGCAGCGTGCTCGACGGCGTGCTCGGTAGTGTGGCAGGCGACGACACCCTACTGGTGATCGCCAGCGAAGAACGGAGCGGAGACTCTCTGGCGGCCGAGTTTCGGGCCCTGGCGGGGTTCGGCGAGCCTCTGAGCTCCCCTAAGGAAGGAAAGTAGTCATGGCGAGAAGGGTGGTGTTGGCCTATAGCGGCGGACTCGATACGTCGGTCGCCGTGCGATGGATGATCGAGGAGTGGGGACTCGAAGTGGTCTGCGTGCTGGTGGACGTCGGTCAGGACGCCGATCTCTCGGAGAGCTTCGAGGACATCAAGGCGCGCGCGATGGCGGCCGGCGCCCTCGACTGCGTGGTGGTGGACGCGCGAGACGAGATGGCCGAAGAATTCTGCGCCAAGGCGATCCTGGCGAACGCGCGCTACGAGGGCAAGTACCCCTTGGTCTCGGCGCGCTCGCGGCCCGTGATCGTGCGCCACCTGGTCGACCAAGCCCGCACGTTCAACGCGACAGCCGTCGCGCACGGCTGCACGGGCAAGGGCAACGACCAGGTTCGGTTCGAGGTCGGGACCCACGCTCTCGCGCCGGACCTCGAGGTTCTGGCGCCCGCGCGCAACTGGGGCATGACGCGCGACGCGTCGGTCGACTACGCCATCAAATGGGAGATCCCGATCAAGGCCACCAAGGAGAAGATCTACTCGATCGACGAGAACCTCTGGGGTCGTGCCATCGAGTGCGGGGCGATGGAGGATCCCTGGGCGGCCCCGCCGGAGGAACCCATGACCCTGACCCGCGTGCGCAATCTCGAGACGGTGGAACTGACGCTCGCCTTCGAGGAGGGCGTGCCGGTCGCCATCGACGGCGTCGCCTCGCCGCTCGCTGATCTCATCAAGACGCTGAACGATCGTGTCGGGTCGACCGGATTTGGTCGCCTCGACATGGTGGAGAACCGTCGCGTCGGCATCAAGAGTCGCGAGGTGTACGAGTGTCCGGCGGCTCTGGCGATCATCGCCGCGCATTCGGACCTCGAGGACCTCATACTCGAGCGCGACGTGCACCACGAGAAGGCGAAGCTCGAGATCCGCTGGGCCGAGCTGGTCTACGACGGAATGTGGTTCTCGCCCCTCAAGGAAGCCCTGGACGCGTTCATGCTCGAGACGCAGCACCACGTCACCGGGGAAGTGCGGATTCGCTTCGAAGCCCCCGGCATGATGCGCATCGTCGGGCGCCGAAGCCCCCACGCGCTCTACGACTACGGGCTGGCGACCTACGACGCCGGCGACAAGTTCCATCACGCCGATTCCGAGGGCTTCGTGAAGATCTACGGATTGGGCATCAAGACGTGGGCGGCGCGCCAGGGCGCCAAGAACGCGACGCCGCCGAAGCCATGACGCTCTGGAGCGGTCGCTTCTCGTCACCCATGGCGGAGTCCCTCTGGGACCTCTCGGAGAGCTACTCCTTCGATCACGTCCTGTACGCCCACGACATCCGAGGCACCAAGGCCCACGTCCAAGGCCTCAACCAGGCGGGGCTGGTGAGCGACGAGGAGTGTGAGCTGCTGCTCACGACGCTCGAGGCGATAGCCCAGGAGTTCAGAGATGGCACGTTCGTGCGCCACGACGGCGACGAGGACGTGCACATGGCCATCGAGCGTCGGGCCACGGAGCTCGCGGGTCCCGCCGGCGCCAAGATCCACACGGCCCGCAGCCGAAACGACCAGGTCGCGACGACGCTGCGACTCTTCACACGTGACGCCGTCACCTCGATCGCGAGCGAGATCCTCGAGCTCGTGGATGCCTTGGGCGAGGTCGGTGCGCGGTATCCCTCGGCGTATCTGCCGGGCTACACCCATCTGCAGCGGGCGCAACCGGTCCTGTTGACCCATCACCTGGCGGCGCACGCGTGGTCGCTACTGCGCGACGTGGACCGCCTGATCGACGCGAGGGAGCGGATGAACGTCTCGCCCCTGGGTGCGGGCGCCCTGGCGGGAACGTCGCTCGCGATTGTCCCAGCTTTCACGGCGCAGGCCCTCGGTTTTCGCGAGACCTTCGCGAATTCGATGGACGCGGTGAGTGATCGTGACTTCGTCGCCGAGACGCTCTTCGACATCGCGATGGTCGGCATTCATCTCTCGCGCATGGGTGAAGAACTGGTGCTGTGGACGAGCAGCGAATTTCATTTCGCCACGCTGGGTGACGACTTCACGACCGGTTCGTCGATGTTGCCCCAGAAGAAGAACAGCGACGTGGCCGAACTCGCGCGGGGAAAGAGCGGCCGGCTGGTGGGCAATCTCACGTCACTGCTCGTGACGCTCAAGGGGCTGCCCCTTTCGTACAATCGCGACCTGCAGGAGGACAAGGAGCCCCTCTTCGATTCAGTCAGTCAGGTGATGCTGATAACGCGGGCGATGTCCGGGGCCTATCGATCGTTGAGCTTTGACTCGCAGCGCGCACAAGAAGCCGCGGACGACGTCAACCTGGTGGCGATCGACCTCACCGAACGCCTCGTTGAGCAAGGCATCGCGTTTCGCCAGGCGCACGAGCAGGTGGGCCACCTGGTGGGCGAGGCCGATCGGCGGGGCGTGCCGTTCTCTGACCTGGTCGCCGAGAGTACTGAACTGTCCCACTTAGTCGACCTGTTCGAACCGGGGGCCTCGTTAAGAAGTCGCAGGTCGCCGGGCGCGTCGGGACCGGACGCGTGGGTCGAACAGTCGAAGCGGCTGGCCCTCGCGATCGCAACAGCGCGTCAGCGTCTTTCATAGAAGGCCTTTGACGAAGTTGCCGCTGCTCGGTCCGGGTACATTGGTGAGACATGTCCACTGCAACTCCTGACGGAATTGGCGTCGCGCCGCGACGTGTGGTCGTTGTGGGCGCGGGAATGGTGGGGCTCGCGACGGCGTGGTTCTTGCAGGAGCATGGTGTCGAGGTCACGGTCGTTGACCGTGACGGAGTGGCGGCGGGGTCATCGTGGGGCAACGCCGGTTGGCTCTCGCCCTGCATAGCGATTCCGTTGCCGGAACCAAGCGTCCTGCGCTACGCGCTGCGAGGACTCCTTGACGTCAATGCTCCACTTTCGGTGCCGCCAACGCTCGACGTAACCCTATGGAGGTTCCTCGCGTCTTTCGCGACGCACTGCACGTCGGGCCAGTGGCGTCGTGCGATGCGGGGCTACCTGAGCGTCAACCGGGACGCACTGACCGCCTTCGACCTCCTGGAGCTCGCCGGTGTTGACTCCGCGACGATAAGCGCGCCCATCATGGCCTGCTTCGAGGACGGCGCGCAGGCCAAGGAGTTGCGACACGAGTTTGAACTGATCGAAACCGCCGGACAGCACGTCGACATTTCTGAGATTTCCGGTGATGGTGCTCGGGTCATCGTGCCCCAGATCGCGCAGAACGTCCAAGCCGTGGTGCAGATCAACGGTCAGCGCTACCTCGATCCCGGTGCCTTCGTCTCAGCGCTCGCCGACTCGGTCCGGGAGCGAGGTGGGAAGGTGAGGACGGGCTTTTCCGTGCGCGCGCTGCGCCACGGCCCTGACGGCATCACGGTCTCGGGGTACGGCGGCGATCCCGAGCGGGGCGACGCGGTCGTGGTGGCGACGGGCGCGTGGCTCAATGAGTTGGCACGACCGCTGGGGGTTCGCCAGCGCGTTCAGGCGGGGCGGGGCTACTCCTTCAGCGTCAGCACCGACAAGCCCGTGCCCAACCCCATCTACTTTCCCAATGCCCGCGTCGCCTGCACGCCCTACCGCGATGGGCTGCGTATTGGTGGGACCATGGAGTTTCGTTCGCCCGATCACCCCATCGTCCAGTCGCGGGTCGACGCGTTGGTGACGTCCGCGCGCCCGCTCCTGCAGGGCGTCGATTGGAGCACGGTCCGCGACGTCTGGGTTGGACCGCGTCCGGTCAGCGCCGACGGGCTCCCGCTCGTTGGTGCAACCAAGGTGCCCGGTGTCTTCGTGGCGGGCGGCCACGGCATGTGGGGGATAACGCTCGGCCCGATCTCGGGCCAATTGCTGGCCGAACAGATCGTCACTGGCGGCAGGCCTCGGGCACTCGAGGCCTTCGACCCTCTTCGCTAGGCGGCATCGGCGCTGGTTTCGCGGGACACGACTTAGCGCTCTGCGAAGTCGATCGTACGCCGTGTCACAGCTCTGGGAGATTCTGTAGGGGTTGGCACGTTGCCGCGAGCGAGGAAACCTACAGTGAACCAAGATGCCTGAGCGCCTACTTACCCCGTCAAAGATCACCGCGTGGCTGGAGTGCGCCCACTTCCTGTCGCTGCGCAACCAGGCAGATTCAGGCACGCTGGTCATCGAGTCAACGCCAATGGGTTCACTCGCCGAGCTGCTGGTGGAGAAAGGGTCGATCCACGAACGAGACTGTCTCGCGGATCTGGAGAATCAGGGGCGATCGGTGTATCAGGTTCCAGGACGGAACCCGGACGAAACCTTCCAGCAGTGGGTGTCGCGTCTCGGCAACGTCTTGGACCAGGGCCACGAGGTCATCTATCAGATGCCCTTCGTGCGCGAGGGAATCCGCGGCATCGCTGACTTCCTGTTTCGTGTTGAGGACGATGATGGTCGGGTTAACTACGAGCCGGTCGACGCGAAGCTGACGAGGGTCGAAGGCAAGCCTGGGCACGTTCTGCAGCTGTGCTTCTACGCCGAAGCGATCGCGGCGCTCAGCGGTCGCGAGCCGGCGCAGATGCATCTCTGGCTGGGGTCAGGTGACCTCGAGACGCTCGCCGTCGAACAGTTCAGCCCCTACTGGCGCCGCCTCCGACGTCAGCTGACGGTCCTGTTGAATCAGGAGCAACGCACGATTGAGACGCAGCCCGAACCGTGCGACCACTGCGAGATATGTGAGTTCGCGGGGCGCTGCGAGAGCGAGTGGCGTGACGCCGACTCCCTGGTCTACGTAGCGAACATCCGCCCCCCCGAGCGCGAGGCGCTCGGGGGGGCGGGGGTGCGAACGGTCGTTGAATTGGCACAGCGTCGCTCGTCGGTCGAAAGCGTGCACGACGACAACCTGGAACGGCTGTCGCGCCAGGCGGCGCTGCAGGTCTCGTCCCGGGAGCACCCCGACGCTGCGCCGGACTACGAGTTGGTGCTGGCGAGCGAGGATCCCGTGTTCGGCCACGGATTCAGTCTGCTGCCGGCGCCCGATGAGGGCGACGTGTTCTTCGATTTCGAGGGCCATCCCTTCTGGACCGCGCAACACGATCTCTTCTTCCTCGCGGGACTATACCTAAGGGACGAGACGACACTGTGGGGTTACGACGCGCGCTGGGCGCACGACCTCGCCCAACAGAGCCTCATGATCAAAGAGCTGGTGGAGTTCTTCGCCGCTCGGCGCAAGAGGTATCCACTCATGCACGTGTATCACTACAACCACACGGAGCGTTCGTCGCTGGAGCGCCTGACGAGGGGAACCGAGACCGAGAATCTCTTCAACCAATTGGCCGACACCGGGCTCTTCGTTGACTTGTACGTCGTGGCGAGAAATGCGATGCAGGTGGGCACCGAGTCCTACGGCCTCAAGGACCTCGAACGGCTCACCGGTTTCGCACGCTCCGGTGGCATCGCGGGCGGTGCCATGGCCGTGGTCGAGTACGAGGAGTGGATGACGACCAAGCGGCCGCAGCTCCTGGAGGACATCGCGCGCTACAACAACGAGGACGTGCGGGCCACGATGGCGCTTCGTGATTGGCTCCTCGAGCGACGCCCCGCCGACCTCGAGTGGCGGGACGCAGTTCTCGACGAGCAAACAGTTGAGCTCGACACCGATGAGCTCGTTGAGGGGCTCAAGAGGTTTGGCGAGCACAGTCCCCAGCATCTGCTCGGCGACTTGCTCAACTACTGGCGCCGAGAACGAGTGGCCAACACGACGCCCAAGTTCGCCGAGGCCGCCGCGGACTTCGGCTCATTGTACGGTGATCGCGACTTCATCGCCAACCTGACGTTCCTCGGCTTCGAGCAGTCCACGGGCCGGGGCGGCGAGGTGGCGAAATACGCACGCTTCTCGTGGCCCGAGCAGGAGGTGGACCGTTCCACGTTCATGCGTCAAAAGAGCGTGCTCTACACCGGTGTCGGAGTCGAGCGCGGCTACGGTTACGTGTCGGAATTGGACCACGACAAGCGCGAGCTCACGATGCGTTGGCGCGAGCGTCACGACGAGGCGGGCGGGCTGCCGAGAGTGATGGCGATCGACGATTACGTCTCGCCCAGGGAGAAGCCCGGGGTGCTGTTCCACCTCGCCGAGCAGATCGTGCATCCCTCGCCCGACGATCCGCCGAGTCCGGTGTCGCTGGCGTTGCTGGCACGCGAGCAGCCCCGATTCACCCAGGGACACGGTCCCCTCGGGGGAGTCTTCCGCGACGACCTGGACTCGACGCTCGCGTGGGTCGATCATCTCGACAACAGTTACGTGGCGATACAAGGTCCTCCGGGGACCGGCAAGACCTACAGCGGCGCCCACATCATCTACGAATTGATTCGCGCCGGACAGCGGGTGGGCATCACGGCCATGAGTCACGCGGCGATCGACAATCTGTTGCGCGCGACCTACGAGGTCTTCGAGAGCAAGGGCGAGCTGGTGAGTCTGCGCGCGCTGCGACAGGCGGCTCGTCCCGCGGACGGGGGAATGGAGGGCGTTCGCTACAACGCGAAGAAGGACGAGCTCGAGAGCGATCGCTTCAATCTCGTAGCGGGCACGACGTGGCTGTGGTCACGGCCGGGACTGCGTGCGTACCCCGTCGACGTCCTCATTGTCGACGAGGCGGGGCAGCTGGCCCTGGCGGACGCCGTCGCGTCGGCGAACGCGGCGCGCAACATCGTGCTGCTGGGTGACCCGCTGCAGCTGGCCCAGGTCTCGCAAGCCGAGCATCCTGACGGGTCGGGCGCCAGCGTGCTCGAGCACGTTCTCGGCGAGCACGCCACCATCCCCGACACGCAGGGAGTCTTCATCGCCGAGACGCGCAGGATGCACCCCGACGTGTGTTCGTTCATCTCCAATCAGATCTACGAGGGCCGCCTCACGAGTCACGCCAGCTGCTCCCAGCAGGTCACCACGTTCGGCACCGGTCTTCGCTGGTTGCGCGCTGAGCATTCGTCGCGTTCGACGGAGTCCTATGAGGAGTCGGCGCTCGTGATCGAGCAGATTCGCGCGATGCTGGGCACGCCGTGGACGAACCAGCGGGGCGAGTCACGTCCCCTGACCGCGACCGACTTCATGGTGGTGGCGCCCTACAACGACCAGGTGCGCCTGCTTCGACGCGAGTTCGACAGGACGCCCGGCCTGGTTGACGTCCAGGTGGGCACCGTGGACAAGTTCCAGGGCCGCGAGGCGCCCGTCGTCTTCTTTACGATGACGACGTCGTCCGGGGACGACATGCCGCGGGGCCCGGAGTTCCTCTTCTCCCGCAATCGCCTTAACGTGGCGGTCTCTCGCGCCCGGTGCCTGGCGTACCTGGTCTGCACGGAAGAGTTGCTCAATTCGCGGGCCCGCACTATTGAGGAGATGCGCCTGATCGGAACGTTGAGTTCCTTCGTCGAGTACGCCTCGTCGTGATGCTTCGTGGCATCCTCTAGGCCCTACGCGAAGTCGAACGCACCGACGGGTATATAGCGCCCGAGCCAGTCGGCCAAGTCCTCTACTGCCATGGGCCTGGCAAAGAAGTAACCCTGTGCAATTTCGCAGCCGGTCGCCGCTAACGCCTTGAGCACCGCCAGGGTCTCGACACCTTCGCCAACTACCGAGAAGCCGAGGTTGTGTCCGAGTTCGACGATCGAATTCACGATGGCGGCATGGGTGAAATCTTCGACCATGTCGGAGACGAAGCTTCGATCGATCTTCAATTCGTGAACAGGCAACGTCGAAAGGTAGCTCAGCGACGTCTGCCCGGAACCAAAGTCGTCGACGCTCAGGCGTACGCCCATGCGTTCGAGTTCAACCAGGACGGCGCAGGCTCGAACTGGATCGCTCATGAGCACGGTCTCGGTCACTTCGATGAGCAGGCGCGAATGTTCAACGTGTGCGGCATCCATCGCGGCGACGACCTTGTTCGCGAAACCTACCCGATTGAGGCTTCGAGACGAGACATTCACTGCCACGACGAGGTTGTCCGCACCTGGGCCAAATTGGGAAAGCTCCTTAAGCACCCGTCGCACTATCCAGTCGGTTAGCTGATCGATGAGGTCCGTTCGCTCGACCAGCGGCATGAAGCGGTCCGGCCCTAATAACCCCAACGTTGGATGACGCCAGCGTACGAGCGCTTCGACGGCGTCGATGGATCCGTCCCTGATACGAACTTTTGGCTGGTAGTTGATCACGAACTGGTCTTCGTCGATGGCGTCTCGCAGTTCGGCGATGAGCGCAAGGTTCGACACATCGAAGCGGCTCTGCGACGGGTCATAGCGCACGACCCCAAGGTGGTGGGTTTTGGCCGAGAGCATGGCTGTGTCGGCCAACTGCAGGAGCACGTCCGTGTTCGTGGCATCTTCGGGCGTCATGGCGAAGCCGATGCTCGACTCGATGGAAAGCCGCAGGTCGTCGACGCTGATCTCGTTTTGGATGATCGTACGCAGTTCCACGAGCATCTCGTGAGGCTCGTGGGCATCTGAAAGCAGGATTCCGAACTCGTTGCCGCCTAACCGGGCGACCGAACCAAGACCGGCGAAGTGCGCCGCCATTCGAGCGCCGAGAGCGACGAGTAGCCGGTCGCCGTTCTGGTGTCCGAGGGTGTCGTTGACCTCTTTGAAGCGGTCGAGGTCGACGATGGCGAGCATCGCACGCTGTCCCGATCGTGCGCAGCGTTCTACCTCGAGAGCGACCAGGTGCTGGAACTGCGTGCGGTTGGGCAATCCCGTGAGCGCGTCGAAATCGGCGAGGTACTCATTCACTTTGATTTGTCGGCGCAATCTCCTACCAACCGCGAAGGAAATGCCAACGAGCAGCGCGTAGAGCAGTGCGAGACCAACGGCGAGGTTGCGATACAGGCCGTTGATTCCCGCTTCGACGTCGGCCTGGATTGGTGCGTAGGGCAGATAGACCTCCATGACGCCCACCAACTGTCGAGGGTGTCCGGCTCGCAGCGGCACGAAGACCTCGACGGCGAGGGGGTCCTTCGCCGTCGAGTCATTGCTGTCGTCGTTGAGTCGCGAGATCTGAGCGAACACGACTCCGTGGGCGGCGCCGAGTATCGGGACCATGTCACGGTTGTCATCAGTGGTCTGCGCGACGAGACTAAGGTCATCGTTGGCGTAGATGATCTCGCCCGCCAGGTCTCGCAGACGCAGGCGCAACACGAATCTCGATCTCACTGCCGTGTTGACGACACGATTCATGTCGTTGGTTTCCCCGCTGTTCAGACCGCCAACGAGCGCAAGGCCGTTGAGTTGCGGCTCGATAGCGGTCTGGGCCATCAAGACGGCTTCGGACCGGCCCTGGGCCAAACCCCGGCGGGTCGCTTCGGCACGGTAGCTCACGGCGAGTGCCAGCCCGAGCAGGAGGACTCCGACGATCATTATCAGGGAAAAGATGAAGAAGAGCCGGAGCGAAGAGTTGAGCCTTGCCCGACACCAGGCCACTAGGCGCGCCTAAGAAAACTCGGAGAGTTAGACCCGCGGCAGATCCGAGGCTTCATTGGTGACTTGCTTTCTTCGGGGTGACTCTGCGCAACTTGAGACACCGGCAACAAATCCTGGATACTTCTGCGCTCAGCCTACGACCCTGATTATGGGCAAACGTGGAATAGTCGCTCTTTTGCGTGAAATTGGGCTTCCGTAGTGAGCCGACGCCGCGACCTCGAGATCGTGGCGTGCCTGGGTCGTGACGGGGCGAATCGTACGGGCGAAGGGTGCACTGTTCCGGCCACAGGGTGCTAGATTGCTTATCCCACCCCAGAGACGGCGGCCGGTGCATTTGCACCCAGGCAGACCGCGCTGATAAGGTAGGCATCCCTGTAGTTGGGGTAACCCAGCCGCAGAATCGACGGAGAAATCCTGAGATGGTGTACTTCACACCTCCGAGTTCGCTCGTGTGTGTTGTCGCTCCTTGAAAACGGAAGAACGAGAGCCAAAAGCCAGTACGGGCGACGATGGACGGATCTAACCGGACGCGTCGTTCGTCAAAAGAAGTAAGTAGTAGGCAACGAGTCCACCC
>Ga0182030_10007794_pt1 | contig 22277 bp, 19 predicted proteins | sample 812S3MmetaG_FD_121299 | JGI IMG/M metagenome (GOLD analysis project Ga0182030, IMG submission 121299) | Permafrost microbial communities from Stordalen Mire, Sweden - 812S3M metaG (Illumina Assembly) | ecosystem: Environmental > Terrestrial > Soil > Wetlands > Permafrost | place: Sweden... | reverse complement strand
TGCACCAGCCACAGCCCCATGATGTTTTTAAGGAGCCGATAAGTGCCGTCCAAGCCGCCTTCGTTGGTCATGTTCAGGTCCAGCGCCTGCTGTGATAATGCGGGCTGTTGCACTTCAATTCCCATGAGCGACCAGGTCCCGGAGCTGATGTAAGCCCAATTGGCCTTGCCGGTGTTTGCGGTCGGCACTCCCGCCACGGCCGCGGCGGTGTCGTGCGAAGGCGGCGCGACTACTTTTACTCCTGCCAGTGGATGGTCCATCTTTCCCAATATTGTGCCCGGCGGAACGATCTTCGGCAGGAAATGGGTGGGCAGGCCAAACTTCTTGAGCAGCGGCAACGACCAGTTGCGCCGCAACGGATGCACGAATTGGGATGTCGAGGCGATGGTAAATTCGGCCCGCTTGACCCCGCACATCGCCCAATGGAAAAAGTCCGGCATAAAAAGCAGACTATCCGCTGCGTCCAGTATTGCGGGAGAATGGGCCTGCCACGCGAGCAACTGATAGAGCGAGTTGAATTGCATGAACTGCAATCCCGATTGCGCGAAGATTTCCGCGCGGGGCACCTTCTTGAACGCCTTAACCATCGCACCGTTGGTTCGGGCATCGCGATAATGATAGGGCTGGCCGAGAATTTCGTTATTCTTGTTCAAGAGCACAAAATCCACACCCCAGGTATCGGCTCCGACGGAAGCGATGGCTTTTCCAAACTTCTTTGCCGCCAGCGCGAGGCCATTCTGGATTTCGCTCCAGAGTCGCAACACATCCCAGCGCAACGTGCCCCCCAACGTCACCGGTCCATTGGGGAAGCGGTGGATTTCCTCCAGCCTTATTTTTCTTCCGTTCCAAAGACCCGCCATGACCCGGCCGCTTTCCGCTCCCAAATCAACCGCCAGATAAACTTTTTCCGCCATACGCTCAGAGAGATTTGATAAACGCCACGACATCCGTCCAACCCGCCCCGGCGCCAATGATGACAGTGGATAAAACCAATATGGCAATGCCCGCCGCAATCAGTCCGTGCGCTTTCTTGCTTGAGCCTTTCCACTCATGCAAAATCCAGCCCCAAATCGTGCTGAAGATGATGATGCTCGACATGTGCAGCGTCCAGGAAGAGAAACTGTACTTGCCCATTTTAGTTTCGCCCATCGTGTAAAAGAAAAACTGAAAATACCAAGTTGTGCCCGCCAGCGCCGAGAAAAAATAATTGCGAAGCATCGGCACCTTGAGATCGGCCGCTGCCGCTGGCGCCTCGCCCGAAGCGGTCAGTCCGGCGTGTTCCGGACGAATTTTTGACGACAAATATTGGTAGCCGCTGCGATTTTTGATGTTGAGCAGCAGGCACCAAATAAAGTTAGTGGTGAATCCACCCAGAAGCACCACGACCAATTTGGGCAGGCCGGTCCAAAGTGAGGGAGTTCCCGCGGCCAGAGAGGCTTCGGCGATCGGTTTTCCCGCGGTCAGCCCAAATGACATGCCGGCACTCATCACGCCGGAGAAGGTGGCCACGAGAATGCCCTTGGTAAAATTAAACTCCTTGATGGCCTTTTTCTTTTCCGCGTCGGGCATTTCACGTTCCTTGGTCAATCCGGCGTACGCAGCCACGGCGATGCCAATCAAACAGACCAAGACGCCCAGCAACGTAATTCTGCCCGGGGTGGCGGAGGCAATCTGCACGATATTTTCAGCGACCGGAATATCGGGGAAATACATTTTGAAGACGGGCGGCAGCAAGGTGCCGAGCGCGGCGCAATAACCCAGCGCCACTCCCATGCCCAGCGACATTCCGAGGTAGCGCATGGTTAACCCGAAGGTCAACCCGCCCAAGCCCCACATCGCGCCAAAGAGATACGTCAACCACAGCGTTTTTGAGGATTGCTGGCCGATGACGCCGAAAAGATTATTTGTCAAAATGGAAGCGAGAATGACCGGACAAATAATCCAGGAGAAAAAGCCGCCGACCAGCCAGTAAGTTTCCCAGGACCATTTTTTGACTCCCCGATAAGGAACGTAGAAACTCCCGGAGGCCAGGCCGCCGAGCCAATGGAAAAAGACACCAAGGAATGGATTCATGCTTCGAGTTGTTGGATTTGCAGGTTGTTGTTACTTGCGATGGCTCAGGACATTTTTCTCATATAGTTTGACTCTCTCCAGCCACGCCTCGCCCACGGGCGCTTTTTCTTTGAGGCAATAATAGTCCCAGACTGCGCCGAACGGCAGCGTTTTGGCCTCCTCCATCAAGGCCAGGCGCGCGGTGTAATCGCCTTCGAGCTCCAGTTTTTTGTACTGAGCGTGCGGTTCAAGCATTGCGATGCACAGCGCCCGTAACATGTTGCGCGCGCCAATGACCCACGCGGCCACCCGGTTGATGCTGGCGTCAAAATAATCCAAACCAATATGAGTGCGTCCAAGGTAATCTCCCCGAACCAGCTCCTGCGCGATGCCCTGCAATTCGTCGTTTAAGACAACCACATGATCGCTATCCCAACGCACCCCCCGGCTGACGTGCAGCAGAATCTCCGGCACAAAAAGCAGCACCGAGGAAATCTTGTCCGCAACATTCTCAGTCGGGTGATAATGCCCTGCGTCGAGGCAAACGAGTTTCTGGTTCTTGACCGCGTAGCCAAGGTAAAATTCGTGCATGCCCACGGTGTAACTCTCCACGCCAACTCCGAACAATTTGCCTTCGATCGCGTCGAGATTGTGTTGGGGGTTCAGCTTCTTTTTAAAAACCTCATCCAACGACTGCTGCAGCCGCTCCCGCGGCCCGCGACGGTCTGCCGGGATGTCCTTCATGCCGTCGGGAATCCAAATATTCGTCACCGCCGGCCTGCCCAGAGCCCGGCCCATGGCTGCGCCGATTTCCCGGCTCGCCTGGCAATGGCGAATCCAGAACTGCCGCACTGCCTTGTTCGAATCGGAAAGGGTGAAGCCGCTGGCGGCCTGGGGATGTGAAAAACAAGTGGGATTGAAATCCAGCCCGATCCCGATCGATTTGGCCCAGTCAATCCAAGTTTTAAAATGCTGCGGCTCTATTTCGTCGCGCCCGACACGTTCGCCCTGCGGAAATTCGCGATAAAAGGCGTGAAGATTAAAGCGGTGCCGGCCCGGGATCAGGGAGAAGGCCATCTCAGCATCCGCGCGAAGCTCGTTGGGAGTGCGTGCTTTGCCGGGGTAATTGCCCGTGACCGCCAACCCCCCGCCCAATTCGCCGCCGAAACTTTCAAACCCGCCCACGTCATCCCCCTGCCAGCAATGGAGCGATATCGGCACTTTGGCCAGAGCTTGGCGAACTTTGTCAGTATCCACGCCAAGCGCGGCATAACGTTCACGAGCCAGTTTATACGAAGCGGCAATTTTTTTAGGGGTATTCATTTCTTTCTCGTGCTCACCGTTACCTGAAAGCTTGACAGGGTTCAATAAGGAATTTTTTCAAAGGCGATGCATCACGGGCTTAATCGATAAAACATCCGCGCGCTCGAGATGGAATTGGTCACCGTATTCTGGCCGTTGATGACGATGGGCGCAGGCAAGTTGGCGCTCCAGTTGGTCCCCAGGAGATTCGTGGTGAAATGCAAGCTCAGGCCAGTGGCGTTGGTCGGCCATGTCAAAATAACATTGGTTCCCGAGCGAGCGATGGCCAATGGTTGGACAACAAAAAGACTAAACGCCATGCCATTGCCGGCGCTGCCTCCTTCGATTGTTGTGCCATACAGGATGTTGTTCGATAAAATCAAATCGCCGCCCGGAGAGGCGCCGCCATTTACGCCCGGAAAGGAGTAAAGGACCGCAAAACCTTCGCCAATTGTGTTGACACTGAACACCACTCCGTCACCTGAACTTCCGCCAGAAGAGGCGGTTCCGTACATGGTGTTCCCCGATAAAAACAAACCGGCGTCCGGTTCGCTGCCGTCGCCGTTGCTGTAAGCTGGAGGGAGGGTTGCCGTAAAACTGTGCAGGTTCGTAAAGCCACTGCTGTCAGTGTTGATTCTAAACACCGTCCCACCAGCCGAGGCGCCGCCGCCCAATGTCGTCCCGTACAGGCTGTTGCCCACCAAAATCAAGCCGGCATGAGGATAGGCGCCGTCACCGTTCGTATAAGGAGCATTTGTCGCCGCTGTAAAAAAATGCAGATTCGTAAATCCGGACCCATCCGTCTGCAAACTGAACACCGTTCCCGCGCCACCCGTCCCCCCGGAGTATGCCGTCCCGTAGAGGGTGTTGTTCGATAAAATTAAACCCGAGTCCGGATTAGCCCCGTCGCGGTTAATATAATAAACAGAACTATAGCTTCCGGCCGCAAAACTGTGCAGATTGGTAAAAGCCGAGCCATCGGTCTTGAGTCTGAAGACAGTTCCACTCCCAGCGTTGCCTCCGCCGTATGTTGTTCCGTAAAGAGTGTTGCCGGAGATTGTCAAGCTGCCATAAGGATAAGCTCCGTCGCTGTTGCTGAATCCATGCAAATTCGTAAAACTGGTTCCATCCGTGTGGATGCTGAACACCACGCCATAGCCCGAGCTGCCTCCGCTGCCCGCCGTTCCGTAAAGAATACCGCCCGCCAGGACCAATCCGCCGTCCGGATTGGCGCCGTCACTATTGGTATAATAAGGCCCGGAAATCGTTGTGAAGCTGTGCAGATTGGTAAAACCCGCGCCTCCGATGCCGACGCCAAAGACCGCTCCATCGCCCCAAGCGCCCCCTTCTTCCGCCGTGCCATAAAGAAAATTGCCCGATAAAACCAGACGGCCCACCGGAGCAGCCCCGTCACTATTCGTGGAAGAAACATCGGATGTCACAGTGAAACTATGCAAGTTTGCAAAGGTCTGCCCCGACACGTCAGCGGCAGACACGGCCACACTTATTCCTGCGGCAAGCGACTGCAGGGTTCGCCGCGCGCGCGCAAGTTTGCGGGAACCCGTAAAAAGGGCTTTTGCGATTGTTTTCGTTGGCTGTTCCTTTGAATTGATTCCAATATCGACTATTTAAGTTTGGAGAGCTGATGTCAAGCGTTGAAGGACGATCACCATTGAATTAAGGCGCCACAACGCTTTCCAGTTCGTCCCGCAAAGTCAAGCGCCCCGGCTTTTCCCGTGGATAATCCACTCAAAACCGGTTACAAAAATAGTTAAAATGAAATATTTACTTAAACTATATCTATGATACATTGCCTCCATTATGAATCAATTAATGATGCTATGGTTTAAAATGTGCTATCCAATCAAGTTAAAAGTATCCCACTATGAATGCTCGCAACGGTAAAATCGCCCGCCTGCCCCGCCTTGTTCGCGATCAATTGAATGAACGGCTGGAACGTTCCGAAAAAGGCCCCCAACTCCTCGCCTGGCTCAATGCCTTGCCCGAAGCTAAAGCGATCGTGCGCGGCGAGTTCGTTGGCGTTCCCATCAGCCATCAAAATCTGAGCGCCTGGCGCCGCGGCGGTTTTCAGGAATGGCTGGCCCTGCGGGATTTGTGCCATGAAGCGCGAAACATCCCTCAGTGGACGAATGGTCCCGGCCACGAGATTTCGCTGCCAAAATTGACCCAGGATGCGGCCACGGTTCTGGCTGCCCGTTTTGGCGTTTTGCTGGCACGATGGAACGGAGAAGTGGATGGTAAAATTGAGGGCGAGGTGCGTCTTTTAAACAGCCTGTGCCGCAGTATCGTGCAGTTGCAACGCGGCACCCTTCCGTCAAACCGCGCGAATTTTGAACAGACAACGACCCCCGAGGCCAAAATAGAACACAACGCCTTGAATCCAAATGATATAGAGCCGGAAAAGAACCCAAAACAACCCAATTCTGTCAAACCGATTCAAGGTGAATCAAGGTAATGCGACAATCGGCACGCATTGGCCTTTAACGCCAGTGGGCCCCATTGTTCTATAAGCCCCGTTAGTCCCTGTTTCTCAATTAGAACTGGACGACCGAAACGAATCGTGTAGTTATGTGCGCAAGCATGGAAATACCATTCCTAAACTTTCCTTCCGTCGCTGCCTGTGTGCGCCGCATGGTCTTCTCAACTTTACTCTTATTATTGATTTGTGCCCCGCTGCGTCCCGCACACGCGCTGACCGTCTGCGCTCTCCGTTGCGAGCAATTGGAAAACCCGCTTGGCATCGATGCCACATGCCCACGCCTGAGTTGGAAGCTGGAGTCCCATCAGCGCGCTCAGAAACAGTCGGCCTGCGAGATCCTGGTCGCCAGCTCCGAGCGTGGCTTGCGCTCCGGGCAGACGGATTTATGGGATAGCGGCAAAGTCATTTCGGACAATTCGTTGGAGGTTTATTACGCCGGAACCCCGCTCACCTCACGCCGGCAATGTTTCTGGAAGGTCCGTGTTTGGGATCAGGCCGGCAAGGTGTTCGAAAGCAAAATTGCGCATTGGGAAATGGGTCTGCTCCAACCGTCCGACTGGCAGGCACAGTGGATTGGCCGCACAACGAATGTTGACGCGCCTGTCGCGCCGCTGCTGAGGCAAACGTTTTCACTGGATTCAAAAGTCAGGCAGGCGCGCGCCTATATTTGCGGCCTTGGTTATTTCGAGCTTTACCTTAATGGAAAACGGGTCGAGGATCATATCCTCGATCCCGGCTATACGCGCTATGACCGGCGCGCTCTTTATGTGACTCATGACATTACCGACCTGCTTAAGCGCGGCGACAATGCGGTGGGCGTCGTCCTTGGGAACGGCTGGTTCAACGTGCTGAATAAAATCGCGTGGGACTTCGACAAGGCGCCGTGGCGTTCCGCACCCAAACTATTATGTCAGTTGGAAGTGGAATTGACGGACGGACGCCGCGTCGTCGTTGCCAGCGGGAACGATTGGAAAACTTCGGACAGTCCCATTATCTATAATACCATCTACAGTGGCGAAATTTACGACGCGCGCCGTGAGCAGCCTGGATGGAACGCGCCCGGTTTCCATGATTTAACCTGGACGCCCGCCTTATTAGTCGAGGCGCCACCAGGGATAATCTCCGCGCAGATGATGCCGCCTATTCGAGTGGACCGAATCTTTCCACCGGCCAGCATTTCCGAACCGACGCCCGGAGTGTTTGTTTTCGATTTTGGCCAGAGCCTTTCCGGCCATGCACAATTGTCGGTACGCGGCCCGGCTGCCACGGAAGTTTCAATGAAATACGCTGAGCGTCTTGCCCCGACTGGATTGGTGGACCAGGCCGACATCGCTCAACATGTCGTTCGTTTCGATAAAAACCAGAGATTTCAAACAGATACGTATATTCTCAAAGGTGGCGGACGGGAGAGTTGGAGTTCACGCTTTTCTTATGATGGATTCCGCTATGTGGAAGTCCGCGGTTTTCCGGGCCAGCCAGACAAGGACTCCCTTCGTGCCATTTTCTTTCACTCCGATGTTCCTCCCATGGGCCATTTCGAGTGTTCGAATCCATTGTTGAATCGCATTGCCGCAGCCGCGCAACGCTCTTATTTGGGCAACCTTCAAGGCATTCCCACCGATTGCCCCCATCGTGAAAAAAATGGCTGGACCGGCGATGCCCATCTTGCAGCCGAGCTGGGTATGTTTAACTTTTTCCCATCAGCCGTCTACAACAAATGGATACAGGACCTGGCCGATGAACAACGCCCCGACGGGCGTTTGCCCGGAATCGTGCCGTCCAGCGGGTGGGGTTACGCCTGGGGCAACGGCCCCGCCTGGGACAGCGCCTTCCTGCTTATTCCCTATTACCAATACCTTTACTACGGCGATACGGAACCATTCCGGCTGCATTACGACAGTTTGAAACGTTATGTGGACTACCTAACCAGCCGGGCCAAAGATGGCATCGTCAATATCGGCCTGAATGATTGGGCGCCGGTTAAAACCGTCACCGCGGCAGGCATTACCGATACCGCATATTATTATGTTGATACAAAGATCGTGGCTCTCGCCGCCGGCTTAATCGGCAAAAAAGATGACGCGAGCCGTTATCAAGCGCAAGCCGCCAGGATTAAGGAAGCCTTTGCCCAAAAGTTTTACGACCCTTCGTCCGGCGTCTATGACAAGGGCACCCAGACCGCGCTCAGTTGCGCCCTCTATCAAGGGTTGGTCGAGCCGGAAAATAAAGACCGCGTCTTGAGCAATCTCGTCGCCGCCGTGGAGAAAAGCCACTGGCATATTGACACCGGCATACTCGGTGCGAAATATCTCTTGAATGCGCTGACCGAAAATGGTCGTACGGACGTTGCCTATCAAATCGCCGCTCAAAAAGATCAGCCTAGCTGGGGTTGGTGGATCGAGCAAGGCGCGACGACGCTCTGGGAGGAGTGGAACGGCGGATCTTCGCGCTTTCACGTCATGTTTGGTGATATTGACGCGTGGTTCTATAAGGCCCTGGCTGGCATTAATCCCGATCCACAAGCGCCCGGCTTCAAACACTTCTTCATCACGCCACACGTGGTGGGTGATCTGACTTCGGCCCGGGCGGAATACGATTCAGCCCAGGGCAAAATCATCAGCGACTGGAAAGTCGTCAATGGAGAATTCCGGTTAGTGCTCACCGTTCCGGCCAATAGCACCGCGACTGTTAGTTTGCCCATAAGCGATGTCACCCAAGTCAAGGAAGGCGGCAAACCTGTCAGCATGTCGCGCGGTCCCAAATTTCAAGAAATGGATGCCCGGCGAACGGTTTTTCTCCTGCCCTCCGGCGATTACTCTTTCACCGGTCCGCTGGACGCGCCACAATTCATCATTGGGAAGAGGAAATAGCGTGGCAAATGAAAACAGTTGGCATATAATAAATAAGAAAGATCAATATGAGCGAGAAGGCGACACTGCAATTGGATGGGAAGGTAATTGAACTCCCCATCATCACCGGCACGGAACACGAAAGGGCAGTGGATATTTCCGCGCTGCGCGATACGACCGGCTATATCACGCTGGACGACGGCTACGCCAACACTGGCGCCTGCAGCAGCGCCATCACGTTTATTGACGGGGAACAGGGCATTTTGCGTTATCGCGGCATTCCCATCGAAGAACTCGCAGTCAAGTCCAAATTTGTCGAGACCGCCTACCTCCTCATATACGGCAAGCTTCCCACCCGTTCGCAATTGCAGACCTTTTCCCATCTTTTCACCAAAAACCAGAATCTGCACGAGGACATGAAGCATCATTTCGACGGGTTTCCACCCGGCGCGCATCCGATGGCGATATTATCCGCAATGATCAATGCCAGCAGTTGCTTTTATCCCGCTTTGATGGGGCTGCCCAACCGCGAACAATTCGACGAGCAAGCCGCGCGCCTCATTTCGCAAGTGCGTACCATTGCCGCCTTTTCCTACCGCAAATCCCATGGAATGCCCTATATTTACCCCAAGCCGGAGTACGATTACACTTCGAACTTCCTGCACATGCTCTTCTCCAATCCTTATGAGGATTACGAATTGAAACCGGTCGTGGTGAAAGCGCTGGATCTCATCTTCCTGCTTCACGCTGATCATGAGCAAAACTGCTCCACATCCACCGTGCGCATGGTGGCGTCAAGCGAGGCGAATTTGTTCGCCAGCGCTGCGGCGGGTGTTTGCGCGCTGTGGGGTCCGTTGCACGGCGGCGCCAATCAGGCCGTCATCAACATGTTGCAGCAGATCCACGATTCCGGCGATGACGGACATAAATTTATCGAGGCGGCCAAGGACAAGCACAGCGGCAAACGCCTCATGGGCTTCGGCCACCGCGTTTACAAGCATTACGACCCGCGCGCCAAGATCATCAAGGAAGCCTGCGATAATCTGCTCCACACCTTGCAGCGGGAAGATCCTTTGCTTGACATAGCCAAGAAGCTCGAGCAGGCCGCCCTGCACGACTCCTACTTCGTGGAGCGCAAACTTTATCCAAACGTCGATTTTTACAGCGGCATCATTATGCGGGCCATTCGGATTCCAACCGAGATGTTCACCGTCATGTTTGCCATTGGACGGATGCCAGGGTGGATTGCGAATTTTAAGGAGATCCTCGATGAACCGCGCCGCCGCATTTGCCGGCCCCGGCAAGTGTACATCGGGCCGACCAACGGCCACTATGTTGACATCGATTATCGGCAGTGAGCGAACTCGGCCACATTAAGGTGCCGGTGCAATTTGTTTGAGTGCCGTTTCGCGTTCCAGAAGGGTGGGGTGAGAATAGTAAAAGCCGCTGTAGAATGGGTGGGGAGTCAGATTGCTCAGGTTCTTCTCATTTAGTTTGCGCAGGGCAGTAATCAAGGGCTGAGTCTGTTTCATCAAACTGGCCGCATAGGCGTCGGCCTCGTATTCGTGGTGGCGTGACAAACTATGGAAGACCGGCGAAATCCAAAAGGTCACAAGCCCGGCCAGCAGCGAGATCAGCAATAGGGCGGGCACAATGTCTCCAGGCGTGAATCCGAACCCGCGCAAGAACCAGTCCGCCTTGGCCAATAATGCCACGAGGTAAAAGCCCGCCAGCATCCCGCCCAGTGACAGGGCGATGGTTTTTGGTATGTGTCCTTTTTTGTAATGTCCGATTTCGTGGGCCAGGACAGACTCCAATTCGACTGGCTCCAACTGATTTACCAATGTATCAAACAAAATTATTTTGCGGAACCGGCCCAGCCCGGTAAAGAACGCGTTGGAGTGCCGTGAGCGTTTGCTTCCGTCCATCACCTGAATGTCACGGGCGCGAAAGCCAGCCCGTTCGCCCAGCCCCAGCAGTCGCTCCCGCAAGCTTCCTTCCGGCAGTGGGGTGAACTTGTTAAACAGAGGCATTATCAAAACCGGTGCCACGATCATAATGATCAGTTGGAAAGCCGCCATGCAGATCCACGCCCAAAACCACCAAGCCGCTCCCAGCCATGCCGCCAGTTTTAAAATCAAAACCAGCAGTGGATAGCCCAAGACCAAAGCCAGCAGAAAACCCTTCACTCGGTCCAGCCACCATGTCGCGGCGGTTGTGGTATTAAAGCCAAACCGTTCTTCGAGGTGGAATTGCGCGTGCCATTCAAATGGAAGGTCCGTCACTGACAAACACACGCCGACCGCTACGAGGAAGGCTGCTCCAGCCCATACAGATGATCCGGCAATTCGTTGAAACGCGCCATAAAACCAAGGCAGCGCCCCACTGAAAAGCGTCGCCGCAAGCACCATGGCACTCCACGTCATATCGACCATTTCGAAACGGCTTTTCGCCAGAGTATAAGCGCGGGACTTGGCGTAGGTGTCGGGGCTAATCGTATCGCTCAAAGCGGGCGGAATTGCGTTGGCATTTGCCTGGACGTGCCGCTGATTGATCCACTCAAGCGCCATTTGCGCGATCCATTTGCCCAGAATCAAAATGCCGCAAACCAAGATGAATGCCGGGGTCATTGGCGCGAGGTGGGTAAACTCAACGGACTTGGAACGTGATGTCCGCTGATTTCAAGCCAGGCGATGTTGCGGTGAGCTTGAGGACTCCTGAATGCGAACCTGCCTGAATGACGGCGATGCAGTGACCGTTGAATGCGTTTCGTTCACTCGCCCGGTCTGTGTCATGATCGCTCGGGTTGCCGTTACCGACACCCAAAATGCGGCCGCCGCCGTCAAGTTGAAATAAGACCCGGTTGTTGGCATTCGGAACCAGCCGGCCTCGATCATCCAAAACAGAAATGGGAACCACCACAGTATCGTCCGCGCCGGCCTGAAGTATTTGCCGATCCACTGAAAGTTGAAGGCGCTCCGCCGGGCCTGTCGTTTCCAAGGTGTCGGTAGCCACCACGCGGCCAGTAGTGAGACCTTTTGCCAGCAATCGCCCCGCCTGATAGGGGACTTGCCATTCCAAATGGCCGTTTTGCGGCATAGTCTGGATTCCCAGGCTTTTGCCGTTCAGGAACAACTCAACCTGCTTTGCGTTGCTGAACGCTATAACCCTAATCGCTTTTCCTTCCTTGCCGGGCCAGTTCCAGGTGTCGGGCATTAAATGCACCATTGGTTTGTTAGACCACCAGGATTCCAGATAGTAGTATTTGTCCTTGGGGAATCCGCACGAATCCATCAACCCGGTATTATTGCTGACATCGGGCCAGCCGAACGGATTGGGTTCGCCTTTGTAATCAAAGCCCGTCCACGTGAAGGACCCGCACATGAATTGTTGCGACGCCACAGGCTCCCAGCCCTTATCAGTGAGGTTGTAAGAACTCGCCCAGCCATTAGTTCGGTCTTCGACATATTCGCCGCGCGCGGTCTTGTTATTGGCCGTTTCACTGCCAAACATTGGCAGGCGTGGATGGGCTCGATGAATTTCGGCGTAGCGCTGGGCGCTATAATTGACTCCGACAAGATTTTCGACGGTGGTAAATCCCGGTTTCATCCACCCGTTATTCATCGCGCTGGTGATGGGGCGGGTTTCGTCATACTGATGCACCACCTTCATCATGGCCGTAAAGATCTTGGCGCCCTCCGGAGTTCCTTGCAATCCCTCCTCATTGCACATGGACCACATAATGATGCTGGGGTGATTCCGGTCGCGTTGAATCATTGTGGCCAGATCGGAAAGGTTCGTATAGCCGGTTCCCTTGGGACTGTGATGGACGTAACTGTCGCCCAAATGCCGGTTTTCATCCATCACCATCATTCCCAATCGGTCACAGGCATCCAAAACGGATTCGTTGGGCGGATTATGGGCCGTTCGCCAGGCATTGCAGCCCATGTTCTTTAGTTGTTTGACTCGCCACGGTTGCAGACTGTCCGGCACGGCAATTCCGACGCCGGGAAAATCCTGGTGATTAGCAACACCTCGTATTTCAACATGTTGCCCGTTAAGAAAGAAGCCTTTGTCTGCGTCGTAGTGAATCGTCCGAATCCCAAAAGTCGTTTTCGTGGAATCAACTGCCTGACCGTTTTGCCAGAGCGTGGTGCGAAGGTCGTAAAGCTGAGGAAATTCAAGCGACCAAAGCTGGGGATGCTTTAGGGCCGTATGTTGCACAACTTGGTCTTTCCCGTTGGCGGCTACCACCTTCGTGGACTTAGTCGTCTCGATCAAATTTCCGTCCGGCCCAAAAATCTCGGAAACCACATTGCAATTTGCCGGCTCCGTCCCGTCATTAGCGACGGTGGTCTGAATTGTTATTTCAGCCTCGGCGTGGGCGCCTTGGTTGCCATTGGGCACTTCGGAGATGACATACGTTCCATAGGGCGCGACATGCAGGGGGGCCATGGCGTTAAAATATACGTGGCGATAAATGCCGCCTCCTTCATACCACCAGCCCTCAAACTGCCGGGGATCAACCCGCACTGTGACGATATTATCTTCTCCATATCGCGCCGCCTTTGTAATGTCATAAGAAAAGGGTGTATAGCCGCTGGGATGTCTTCCCAAGAATTTTCCGTTCAACCAAACCTGGCTGTCCCTGAAAACTCCGCCAAACTCCAGTTGCAGGATTTTGCCCTGATCAGATTGTGGGATGGCAAAATGCTTCCTATACCAAGCCACCTCGAAGGGCAGGTAGCCGTGATTTCGGGCGTAGTTGGTGGCATACCGCCCGTCCAGCACATAATCGTGGGGCAGATCGACTCTCTGCCACTGTCCGTCGTCGTAGCTGGCGGCGCTGACTTGTTCATTTGAAGACACATCGCCGCGATGAAATTTCCAGTCAGGGTCAAGCAAGGTTTGCTGGCGCAAACTCGCGTCGTCCGTTTTGACTGCCCAGGAAGAACAAGAGGAAACTCCGAAGACGGCCGCACACGCCAGAGCGGCGCTGATGACTCGCAAACAATTTTTATCGCTCATTACAAGTCGCATGGTACGTTCCAACGGTTCGGAGTGTCAATTCGTGCGTTCGAGCCATCCTGCGTCTTTCAATAACTGGAGAAGACGCGGGTCCTGGGCGGACAACGGTGGCAGCCACAGACCCAATTCTTCCCGCTGCCAGCAGTTGCCTTCCGGATTTCCCGGCCGCGCGAATCGATAGCGGTAAAGCACAGCCCGAACGTAACGCGGAGGCTTTTGCGGAAACGGGTTTCCGCCAAAAAGGCTCAGCGCCCCAGGGTCATTACGCAATAGTTTCCAAACCAAATGCAGCGTCCACGGATATTCGTCTGGGGTGCCCATCGCGGCGAACCACATCTGCCAGTCAAGGCGAGGTTGATACGGCGCAATCTGCCGCGGCCTTTGATGCAATGCCACGGGCAGCGCCAGGTAAGGATAGGCTTTCCACACGCTTCCGGCGTCTGGCGGGGTTGCGTCGGTTCCTTCAAAGACGACATTCAATCGCTCGCGGCCCACACTGCCGAATGCTCCGTAGCCGGCCATCACAATGCAGGACAAGGCAAAGCCCGCCCAAGCCGCCCCTTGCAAAAACACATCTGAATGCACGATCCAGAACAACGAGGGCAACCGGAAAAAACCGGCAGCCTGCGATCCCAAAGCGGCCTGAACCCGATGCAGAAACAAATCGAGCGGCAGAAGTCCATGAGAACCGATCAGAGGAAGGATTTGGCGGGCCGCACTGAAGAACGCCGCGGCATAGACAAAACCCAGCAATCGAAGAATGACCCACCGCGTCAGCCAGTAGCTGTCTTGCGGCGGCGGCGTTGCCCGGTGGGCTGGCGGCTCCACAGATGGAACTTCAGTGTTCAATTTCGGCCAATCCGAAGTTGACCTCGAAAAAGCCAGCCGTCAAACGACAGATTAAGATCAGCCGTTCGACCCGGCTTTGGCGGTTTTGACCCGCACCAGGGGGTCTTTTTAGGAAAAGGGTGCTACAGGTGCTACATCGTTGAATATCAGGCGTTTAAGGTGCAACATTTGGTGCTACATTTGTGCTACAGGGGTGCTACAGGGGTGCTACAGGGGTGCTACATTTTGCCTCAGCGAGGATTATGGCAGCTCCGATTTTAGGGTAATGCTCAGACTTCACGCCACAAGGCCCCCCGCCCATTTATACCGCAAAGTGTGTGGGAATCTTCAAAACGCCATGAATCACAATAACTTGCGCTATTTTATACGCCATACGACACATTGTAATTTCTAATGCTTTTTAATATTCGCGAAATAAGATTAATAAGTCTGAAAGAACTCTCGGCCGCCCTGCGAGTAATAGGTAAGGCTTATTGCCTCATGAAAACAGACGCAGGGAAAAGCGCGAAGGATTGAGATTTTGGGTGGGAGGAGCAAACGAGCCCTAATTTGCTATTTAAATAGCAAAAACCGTGCGTTTACGGAATTAAAAATTGTTGCTAATATTACTTTAGATGAAGTCAGATAAAATAATCTACACTTATAAAAACAGTTTGTAACACATCAAATATAAACTCCAAAACTAAGAACAAACCCTATGAAAAATATTAATAGAACTTTAATGGCCGCAACCGCCCTGCTCGGCGGGTGCTTGATGAACGGGGCTCAGGCGCAACTCTTTGTCGCGAACAATGGCTCCCAATACGGCGATAATATTGGTGAATATACCACTGCGGGTGCGACAGTTAACGCCTCGCTGGTCTCAGGGTTGATTAATCCAGCGGGCCTCGCCCTGTCCGGAGGAGATATTTTCGTCGCGAACGGTCTCGGCAACACGATTGGCGAATACACCACAGCGGGTGTGACGGTCAACGCCTCCCTGGTCACAGGGTTGAGTGCCCCGGGCGGCCTCGCGGTGTCTGGAGGAGATATTTTTGTCGTGAACTACGGCAGCGGGACGATTGGTGAATACACCACGGCGGGTGCGCCGGTCAACGCTTCGCTGGTCTCAGGGTTGAATGGACCGAAGTTCCTAGTGGTGTCCGGAGGAGATATCTTTGTCGCGAACGCCGGCAGCGGCACGATTGGCGAATACACCACGGCGGGAGTGCCGGTCAACGCCTCGCTGGTCTCGGGGTTGAGTGCCCCCAACGGCCTCGCGGTGTTTGGAGGAGATATCTTTGTCGTGAACAATGGCAGCGGCACGATTGGCGAATACACCACGGCGGGTGTGCCGGTCAACGCCTCCCTAGTCTCAGGGCTGAATGACCCATACGGCCTCGCAGTGTCTGGAGGAGATATCTTTGTCGCGAACACTTACCCCGGCGAGATTAGCGAATACACGACTACGGGTGCGCCGGTCAACACCTCGCTGATCACAGGTCTCGACTACCCTTGGGGAGTTGCCGTCGAAACCGTGCCTGAACCTTCCACCTATGCCCTGTTGGCTGGCGGTTGGAGCGGTTGCCTGCTTTGGCGGGCGCGGATGAACCTCCGCCCAAAACTGATTAAGCTGCTTTTATAAAAGCTGTTTGAAATTCACAAATAAAAAACTCAAACTAAACAAAACCCATGAAAAATATTCGCAGAACTTCAATGGCCGCGACCGCCTTGCTCGGCCTGTGCTTGATCAACACGACCCAGGCGCAAATCTTTGTAGTGAACACTGGCTCCGGCAATATTGGCGAATACACCACGGCGGGGGCGACGGTCAACGCCTCGCTGGTTTCAGGATTGAATAACCCAAGCGGACTCGCGGTGTCTGGAGGAGATATCTTTGTCGCCAATCCTATCGGCGGCACGGTCGGCGAATATACCACTGCGGGCGCCACGGTCAACGCTTCGTTGGTCACAGGGTTGAGTTACCCACTCGGCGTCGCGGTGTCTGGAGGAGATATCTTTGTCGCAAACGGTTACGGCAACACGATTGGCGAATACACGACTGCCGGTGCGACGGTCAACGCATCGCTGGCCACAGGGCTCGACGAACCTGCCGGCCTTGCGGTGTCTGGAGGAGATATCTTTGTCGCGAACACTTACCCCGGCGAGATTAGCGAATACACGACTGGGGGTGCGACGGTCAACACCTCGCTGATCACAGGTCTCGACTACCCTTGGGGAGTCGCCGTCGAAACCGTGCCTGAACCCTCCACCTATGCCCTGCTGGCGGGCGGCTTGGGCGGCTGGCTCCTTTGGCGTTTGCGCACGCGCCGGACGCTCGTTTGATTGAGCCGTTAAGAAATCATCGTGCTTCAAGGCGCACTTGCCTGCAGGAGCACGCCTAAGATTAAGCAAGCGTTGGAGCAAGCTGGCAGCGCAGCTCAATGCATTAGCGACATTCGGGGCTTGAAACCCACTGAAATCGGTTACATTATTCTCGGAGCGACGCCAGTTTAGCTCAGTGGTAGAGCAACGGTTTTGTAAAGCGCCGCCAGTCAATTATAAACAAAATCATTAAACCCCCGTAAAATCAATGCTTTCAAGAGGTTAAGCATTTTCCGTTTTGTCATCATTGTAACATATAAATACGGTATCCGGCGGGGTTTTTTGTCGGCATTTGTAGGCAAGTTTGTTGCAACTTTTTCCATGACCGCGCCGACAGTTTTGTCGGCAAAAACTCAACCCCAGGCCAGCCCCAAAATCCTCGCCCGTTTGGCTGAAAGATTTGCAATCCAATCCGCGCAACCTTGACCGCCTGGGCTTGACGGCTGGCGATTGAATGCGCAGCCACCAACGCCAGGCCGAGCCATTGCCGCACGTTCTTTCCGCTCCAATTTTGCCGCGTAAAATCTTCGCGTTTTTTGACTGGTGTAATCGGCAAAGGTCTTTTCTCCCCGGTAAAGCGCCCGCCCTGCGGCGGGCTGCTGTAATCCCGCCGACAGCGTGAATGAATCTATCTGTAAAATTCAAATTGGAATTGCGAAGTCAATCAAACCGGGGAAAACACTTGAGCCGTCCAGCGCACACGGGCGCGGCACTCTGCGTCGGCGCGGCCTTTGGTCAATCACGGCGTGGCCCGCCGGGTTGGATGCCTCGATGCTTTTCTGCGTCCAAAGATTCAGCGGGCGGATCGGCCATGATGGGCAGGCAGGCAGGCGCGGCGACGGCTTGACCCGCCGGGCTGGCCGTGGAATGCTCACGGGGTTGTGAGCAAACTTTTTTATAAACTGGACAAACACCTTGAAGCCCCGCTGGCCGAGGCGGTCCGCAAGACGGGCGCGACCGAAGACGAAATAATGAACGCTTGCATCAAAGAGTTTTTTTCAGGATGCCCAAACGCTGAACATATCCAGGCGCGCGTTGTGCGGGCAAGGGCTGCCCGGCGGGCACGTAAGGCGCGGTAAATTCCGACTTGACAAGCCAGGCCCCGGCGCGGTCCACTCGTGGATTATGAAAACATTATTGACCGCGCCGCCCAAAAAAAAGAATAAGCACGACTTCATCGCCGAGCCCGACGTCCAAGCCATGCTTCAAATGTCCATCGCCGCCGGTATGCGCAAGCCGTTAATTGTGAATGAATCCATCCGCCGTCACTGCGCTACCATCCTTGAAGAGACAGCCCGCAAAATAGAAAAGACGTTGAAGAAATGCGCGAAGCGACCGGCAAGCCCACGCCCGTTGCCGCGTTGAACTAACGCCGCAATGTGATGGTCTATGCGCGTGGAAGGCTAGGGGCGCTTATGGTGGCTGCGCATTACATGCAATACCAAGCCCGCCGGGCAATACAAACAATGCAAGGACGGCTGGCCACAACACCAGCCGTCCTTTTTTCTTTATCCGGTCGGTTAGAAATGTCCTTCGTGGCGATTCAAGCGGTCAATGCCCTGTTTAATGTCATGCAGACTTTTATTGCCCGCTTTTTGCGTATCCGCTTGTGAAGCTTGATAGACGTAGGCTCCCACCCGCTGAGCGGCGTTTACGTCCACGCGCTCATGTTCGTGATGTTCCTTCTTTTCCTTGTCGGGGTGAATTTCAGACAGGGAAAGCTTGGCTTGCTCAAGCTGTTCTTGTAACTTCGCCAGCGCGACAGCCTTGTCATCTTTAGCCATGACAGAGAATGTCGTGCGGCTGATTTCCTTTTCCAACTCAACCCTTTGAGCCGCTAGCACCTTGCGCTTTTCGTCGTTGGACAATTCGCGGTATTGTATCTCTGCCGTCTTGGCTTGAATCTCGGTTAGCGTCTTCATGGCGGCGGCGTGGAGTGAGTCGGCTTGCGCCTTCTTCATGGCGGCGGCTTCGACTCCTACCGCGTCCTTGCGCGCCTTTTCTTCCTCAGCCAGCTTAGGGTCTGGATGATCTGCATCATAAACGCGCTTGCCTTTGAACGTTGTTACAACCTTAGAAAGAAAGGCTAGAGGCTTGCCCGCCAATTCGTTGACAGTTTCCGACCATGCTTGTCTGAATGCGCGGTTGAAATTTTCCAGCGCGGCAATGTCCGCATTGGACATTATCCCGCCCGTATTTTTCATTTCCTGGTGTAATTCATCAATGCCACGCTTGAACCCGGCAATAGACTTAACTCCACCCTTGCCGAGCACTTCGGACACGTCCGCAAGCTCACGACCGCTGACGGCGGCATCGTGAATGCTATCGCCGATTTGCTTGAACAAGGATACCATATCATTGTTTTGCAAAGACTCCATGCTCACGCCCAGCCGTTCAAACGCTTGAGCATATTTTTGCGCATCGGCCCCGTTCCCCATAGCTTTTTCGCGTGCCTGAGCTAGAGAACGAAACGCGCCAGTTAGCTTTTCCGTGCCGTCGAAAGCGCGAGAATAAACCTGCACCATGTCAGTCGAAAGCCCCGTGTCTTCGCTAATTTCACGGACGTTATGCGCGGTTTCCACCGCAGCCTTGCCCATTTCCAACAGCTTCTCAGTGGCATAGGTGACGGCTGCGCCTTGGATGATGCCCTTTGCGCTACCAAAGAAAGTATCACCCCCGCTCAAACTTTCTTTGATTTCAGCACCGCTGCGTCGGGCTATCATCTCGCTTTGCTGCAAGCGCGCCTCGAAGCTGGCGGCGTCCAAGCCAAGGGTTGCTAAAAGGCTAAAGCTCATTCTCTTGTCCTCCATTCGTTACCGACTTCGATTATGGTTTCGTCTTGCAGGCTGGCGAGTATCCCTCTCAACCCAGCCAGAATATGGCGTTGCAACTTGTCAATTTCAGGTTCCCATGACCAAGGCGAACATCGCCGCAGCCATAGCTTGACTTTGACCCTGAACCACCAACCGTTCATCGCGTTCAACCTGTTAATCGGCTGGGCGCAAATCAACGCGGCCCGAATCAGGTCGTCGTAAAACGGCGGGGAGTCACCGCAAAGGAACGGGCTTTTGATATTTTCCAGGGCGAGCATGTGGGCCATGCTGAATGGTTCCATTTTCAAAGCCATGATTTTAGGAGTTCTTTTCATTGGTTGGAAGTGATAGCAAGTTGAACTTCGTAATTGGTCTCGTAATTGGCCACGCCAATGGCGGGCATGGTCGCAGCCTGGGCGCAAATCACGGCATAGCTGGTCGTGCTGATTTCCGGGCAGTAAAAGAATGGCTGCCCGGGCAAGCCGTTGACTGCATAGGCATCGTTGCAAAAACCCTGATTCAACATTGCCACCGTGACAAGCGGCAGGCTGGTGAATGTCACCCCGTAATAATTGGTGCAAACGATGCAGTAAGTCCCCGTGCCATTCGGGTCGGTAATGGTGGACCAATTAATGAAGCCTTTTCCATTTAGCTGGATGATGGCAGACATGGCGCTCGGATGCGTGCCAACCTTGTAAATCGGCGCGGCGTAGCCATGCGCGGCAAAGTTAGCGTTAGCCACTGAACCGGCAAAGCCGTTGGTCGAGCCGATGAACTGCTGTGAGATAAGCGTGCTAAAGCTGGATGCGCTGGCCACGCCCAGCATGGTCAAGGATGGGGAAACCCACCGCGATTGGCTACCGTCATACGTTAGCTGAATGACGGTCGGATTGTTTACGGTAATCACATCCGCGCCGGTGCCGGTGAGAATGCGGTTGGCGGCGGTCGGGTCATTGCCTGAATTGTTGGCAATGGTCATGGGGTAGCCGGTCGCGTTCTCGATCTGGATGCGCCGTCCATCACGCCCGCCCGCCAGGCCGCATATCGTAAAGGCTGAGGTAGGGCCGGAAACTCGAATGTAACTGTTGATCGAAAGAGCCAGGGCAGAGTTGTTTCCATTGGCCAAAGAACCGAGAGACACACCCGGATAGGCAATGTCGCCCGTCCAATTGTTGGTGCCAGTGTAAAGCCCGGATTGGTTTGTCAGCCCGACCACAATGCCCGAAAGATAAGCAGCGTTTAACGGGGTAAAGGCAAGACCGCCGGGGCATTGGATGTTTCCACCCTGTATTAGCAGGTTGGCGTATTGGTCAATTGCTATATCATTCCCCGCGCCGCCATAGGTCCAGAATTCCGCAATGCTGTCTCCGGCATACGAGCCGGTGACGGCTAAGGCAACGCCATCGGAAAACCCCGGACTCGCTCCTATGATAAGCGGGTTGTTTAAAGTCATTTCGCCAGTAGTGGCAAAACCTGCTGCCGCAGTTACCATTCCAGATACAGTGACGTTATTCGACACGACCAAATTGCCGCCCACATTCAAATTCGTTTCGAGAAAGACGGCGGCGGCGTTTAGGTTCGTGACAACGTAGGCCGCCAGCACTGGCAGCACATTGGCGGAAAATACGGTCGTGGCAAAAGCGTTAATGTCAGTAATCAGTTGCGAAGCGATATAGACAGCGTTGGAGCTTTGTATCTCGCTGGAAATTGGCACAATAACGGGACGCCCGGCAACGGTGCTTTGCGTGTAATACGTGACGCTGCCCCAATTGGTGAGCAGAGTTACAACCATTGCCTGGCCTATCGCACCTTGCAAGGCGATGCTATTGCTGGTCGGCTGACTCAAGTTGACTCCGGTAAACGCATTGGCGGCAATTGAATTAAACAGATTTGATGCCGATCCGCCTTGCGTAGCATCTTCCAAAATCTGGCGCGCGGTTGGCGTCGCATTTGTCCAAGTGAACACTGAGCCGTTGACGGTCAAGGTGTCACCGTTGGTCGGATAGGGGCTGTTTGTTACCGTGACAGTCGCGGTTACGCGATTTTGTGCTTGAACGCCAAGGCAGGCGAATAGTAGCAAGGCGGAAAGTCCTAAACAGGTAAATGCGCCCGCCAACTTTTTCAGCAAGCCGGGCGGCTTTGACGGAACAAAATCCAGTCCAGATACGACCCGTTTGGATTCCGGGGCTGGTGTGATTATTGCGCCGTCGATTGTCACGCAAATGGGCTTCCAGTCAGCGCACTCGAAGACATAGTTTTGCCTGACGAGATAGCGGGAACCGCGATACACTTGGAGAGTAAGAGCAATCGCGCGGGTATCCTTTGCAACCCAGGCCGCAAGCTCCGCATCGCCCGCAGGTGTGTTGTCAAACTCAATGCGCGCTTGGCCATAGGCCGTGATACCTCAATCCGGCGTCAAAACACATAGGATGCGCTGTTTTTCGCCAATGTTGACAAGGGTTTTACTTATTTTGTAATTTTTGAGCCTTACCTCACTTTTAGTGAGGTAAGGCTCAACAT
>Ga0182030_10007793_pt1 | contig 22280 bp, 25 predicted proteins | sample 812S3MmetaG_FD_121299 | JGI IMG/M metagenome (GOLD analysis project Ga0182030, IMG submission 121299) | Permafrost microbial communities from Stordalen Mire, Sweden - 812S3M metaG (Illumina Assembly) | ecosystem: Environmental > Terrestrial > Soil > Wetlands > Permafrost | place: Sweden... | reverse complement strand
TATTTCGAATAATCTTGCTTCTGCTCTTGTTTCTCTTGCTTTCTTCTATTCTTGGGTACCGAAGTTGGTTCCTGTTTATAGGCTTTAGGTTGAGATATTGGTATTTGCATTGGTTTGATTTTGTAACTTTCAACTTTGACTAAGAGATTTTGATATGCATTGTTGATCCGAGCAAAATCTTCAGTAGCATTATCATCTTGATTTTTGTCTGGATGATATCTTTTTGCTAATTTTCTGTATATTCGTGTGATTTTACTCTTAGCTTCTGGATCTGTAAACAATGAATCTGTAATACCGAATATCTCATCATCCGACTGTCCTTTCATCTTTTATATTGTTTTGACTTAAACAATATAATCTATTTATTCAATCATCTGAACTAAGTTTGCGAGTATATATCTGGCTTGTAGGAGTACTCAATGTCTTCCAACGATTTGCAATCTCAGTAGCAGTAGTATTGTATATAGTGTTACTCATGACAAAAAGATGTGTGTCTGCTACTGCAACATTCTTGCTAATAAAATAGTCATAGAAGAGATGCATGTCATATTTCAATGTGAAATGAGATCTAGTGTATTTTGATGTCTTTAGAGTTTCGATGACAGGAAATTCTTGACCTCTACTTGGTATCTTCCTTTCCTTTTGAGTTTCGATATCCCATGCAGGAAGGACAATGATGACTGTTATCTCGTGTCCTGCATCCATAGCCTTGGAAACTTTTTCAACTGCATGATTGATGATTTCTGCATCATAGGGAGGGTTCACCAAGTATGTCCCAGTACAGATTTCAAAATCAAAGAAAGAACCTAAACTTCCAAACTGACACTCGATATCATAAAATGGCGAACAATACTGATTAGTACTAGTATTGAGAGGACTTCCAAACAGTTCGGTTCGAATGCCACAATATTCTATTATTTCAGGTGGTACAGAACAATGATTGTTTGTACTTCCGCAACACATATATCTCGATACCATGACTACTAGATGTATATGAAAGAGCTTTGGGTCGAGTTTGAATCTTCTTTGTGCCATGATATATTGTTTGAAGGTGATTTTGAATGAGATGTTATTGAATGTTATTTGAGCTAGATCATTAGCTTCATCAGTGTAAACAATCACTTTGGGATTGGATAATGGTGATGGAATCGTTTCATATATACGTCTAAATTCACTTTCTAGCCATGACCAATCGAGCTCTACACGTTTGATGTTTGTTCTGACGGTGAAAAAATATTCAATATCTGAAGTGATGATGAATTCGTTCACTGAAATCTTGTCTGTGAATGGATTCTTGCCTTTTCTAACTATGTTGAATATCCAACGTGCAAATGCTCTTTTGAAATACTTTGCGTTATTGCCAACATCACCATCTAATTGTTTACTTATCTGTCCTTGAATGCCGTTTCTTATGCCTGTGAGCTTACTCGCTATCCAAAAAGTCCTGTGCATGTCTAATTCGAGATTCATTCTAAATGTATGTCGTTTCCTACTGAACAATGAAATTTATCATTTTCAATATATCATTGATTTTAATCTTTTACAAACTTTGCTTCAATAAAGAATGAGTCGTAATCCTACTAAGACTGGTGCTCATAGGTCTATAAGCATCAAAGAAGCAGCCAAAAGTAGAGCTGCGGCTAAAGTAGTTCCTCCAAAGGCTGCACCAGCACCTGTTGCTCCACCTGCCAAGAGACCTGTATCTAAAGCTAAAGCTGCTTCTAAGAATGCACAATTATATGTTCCTTTGAATCAAATTAGAAATGCTTTGGCTGAACAAATACCAAGAGCTGCCCCGCCGTTAGAAGCAAATCCCCCAGTATCACGAAGGCAAGCACCAAAAAGCTTTGAGGCTAATCGCAAACATCAAGAGAAGATCACAAATGCTATACACCAGCGTCATAATCCAAGACAAAATCAACAAACATTGAATCAAATGCCCACAGGTATCGTTGTTGAGATTAAGTCTTCTATGAGACCAGGAACTGATATTGCTAAGACTGGCCTGTGCAAAGTTGTATCTGGAGATATTGCCAAAGAGAAAGGTTGTATGTTAGATCCTAATATGGGACCGGCAGGTACTACTGATACATGTGCTAAATGTAAAGCAGGATTCAGTGATTGTCCTGGACATTTCGGTTATATGCCATTAGCTATTCCTATTATTAATCCTGCATACAATGAAAGAACTGATGCTGTTGTTAAGATTTTGAGTTCTTTCTGTCACGAAAAATTTCGACAGAGTGACTTTAAGCGAAAGAAATTCATTGCTGAAAGAAGGACTGCACTAGGTATTGTGGAACTATCTGCAAAGGATAGAGAAGGATTGACTGTAGATGAAATCAAAAATATCATTGAAGAGCGTTCACATTTTCGCGATGAAGAATTAGAAAAACTCGCTGATACTGCTGATAACGGAAAATATCGAATCAAGATTGTGAATTTATTTGATCCAGGAGAAATCATAGGCAGAGTAGGTACAGTACCTGAAGGCATGCAACGCTTAGATTATATTTCAAGGAAATTACGAGGAAAAGCATGTAGATGTCATCCAAGCAGCAAGTTCGCATATAAGATGCATGGTTACTGTGTTGTCATGGAGACAGGCGAGGCTGGACATCCAAACCAATCATATTTCAGTCCAGATAAGATTCTTGCTTTCTTCAAAGCTATCGATCAAGATGTGGATCCTAAGACTGGAGAGAATATGAGATGGTCTGAGATATTGGGATTCGGTTCCAATAAACTCGAATCTCTCATCATGACCGTCCTACCTATTCTTCCTAATGTTTTGAGACCTCAACTCGTTCTATCTGAAGGCTCTCAAGTCATGGATGATTATTTAACAAAGAAGTATTCGGATATTGTCAAACTTAACAGCGATTTACAAGAACGTATCAGATTAAGCAAATCAGCTCCGCAAGAATTCTTTCGCGTTCTCTTCAAAGAGAACAACTCTGAACCAACGGTTTCTGCATCAACTGGACGAGGAAGAAGTACTACAGCTTCTACAGCTCTCGATGACTATGCCAAGCTTAATGAAGCTATCTGGAGTCTTTATTTTGACAAAGACAGTACTTATGATGAAGACAAAGGATTCGGAAGCAATCGTTCAGTCATATCATTTGCTACTTTGACCGGAGGTAAGACAGGGATATTCAGAAATGAGATTCTCGGCAAACGCTCCGATTATGGTGGTCGTACTGTCATTATAGGTAATCCTAATCTCGATGTTGATGAAGTAGGCCTATCAGAATCCTTTGCTGAACGTGTTACTATACCTGTCGAGATCTCTAACGAAGATACTGCTGAACAATGGAATGAAGATTATCCTAGACGTCTGGCAGATGGTACGATATCACCTACTTCTATCATTCGTATTGAAAGACCCACAAACAATGGCAAGTTTATCACAATCAAAGCTGATCCAGACAAGGCTTTTAAGATTCAAATAGGTGACACTATCAGAAGAAAACTCATCAATGGTGATCCTATTATTATTAGTCGTCAACCTGTTTTGCATAAGGGTAGTATTATGGCTTTCAGATTGCGTATTATGCCTCAATCGCAAGGTAATGTCATGCAAATCAATCCTTCAGTTACAACTCCTTTTAATGCTGATTTTGATGGTGATGAGATGAATTTCTCAGTACCACAAGATATTCCATCACAATTAGAAGCTATGAACACTATGTATGTTGGCAAATGTATCAGAGGAGACTCTTCAGTACCATGGATAGGTCTCATCCAAACAGCAATCATTGCAGCTGAACGCCTCACTCAACCTGATACTATCGTTGAAAGCACGTTATATGCATCTACAGTTAAAGCATTCTGTACAGTAACATCAAGACGTAACCCTGACAATCTGTTTCATGTTGAGTCAGATATGAAAGAGTTTCAACATAAGCTCGAGAGTGATGGAATTCTTCCTTGGTCAGGTCGAGGTATGTTCTCATTCTTCTTGCCTAAAGGATTCAAATATAAGCGTAAGGCCAAGCGTGAAGATAGACATGGAGGTATCGATATCGTAAATGGTATTCTTCGATCTGGAACATTGACAAAAGCTGATCTTGGTAAAAGTCCCAATGGTATGGTTGATTCAATCCTAGAGGGATATGGTTCTGAAGCAGTTATTGTTTTTCTTTCTGCGGTTCAACATGGACTCAAATGGTGGCTTCAAAACGAAGGATTCTCATTCGGAATGTCATCTTGTATCCTTTCTAGAAATGTTGAGACAGGCATCAGTCCTTATGATACTATGAAAGAACTTATGAAAGAAGCTCAATCAAGAATTGCCACTCTTTCTGCAGCAGATCCAAAATCATATCAAGATAAGTTGAGTATTGAGAATGAGATCATTACCATTCTATCTGGGGTCAGAGATCGAGTCATTCGCATTGTAAGAAGTGGAGGCATTGATATCACTCCTATTCATAAGGCTTTGAGTGATGATGATACTAATGTTTTATTACACGAAGCTATTGAAGTTGTCATTCGTTCCAGGAAAGACCTTCCAAATGAACAGAATTATACCAATCTTCTTACGAATCTCCGTCAAAAACGTAACACAATCAAGATTGCTAAGAGTTCCATGGAAGTATTCACACAGGAGATTAATTATCTTCGATTGATGTATGATATCTTGAATCAGATGCCTCAGAACGAATATGAGAACCTTCGTTCCACTTATTCCTTTTTGACAGGAAAGACTCTATTGGATGAGTATCTCGGAAAGATTAAGGAAGCAGTGAGTCTCAGATCACAACTTACAGGTTCAAATTTGTTTGATAACAACTTCTTGCATCTCGTATATTCAGGTGCCAAAGGTAGTGAGATGAATATTGTCGCGAGTATGGGCATGTTAGGTCAACAATATATCAATGATAAGCGTCTTCCAAGAGAGATGACAGCTGGAACAAGGGTCATACCTCATCAGAAGCGCAACTCTAAAGATCCAAAAGATCAAGGATTTTGTCAAAGTCCATATTCTCTTGGTCTGGATCCAGCTGAGTTTTATCAACATGCTATGGCAAGTCGTATCAATACGGTTGAAACTAATCTTAGACCTGCTGAGACTGGATATTTTTACAGATTGTGCTACAGTTTGATGGAGGATGTGACTGTATATTCTGATGGAACGGTGAGAGATGAACTTGGACGTGTTATTCAATTTGTTTATGGCAATGATATGTTTGATGCGCAAAATCTTATTATCATTGATGGTGAGAGTCAGTTCATTAATATACAGAAAGCTGTGGATATTCTTCGAACCAAGGCTAATAGTAAATGATAAATATACATGTTGCACTTGATGCAACATGTGAAGAGAGATTTAAAGCATGTATTTAGCAGCATAAGCTTGCTGCTGAGCTTGAGTGATGATGCGCGTTCCAGGACGAGCATTAACAACTTCAGGAGATGTGACAGAACGAGGAGGCTTTTGAGTAGCAATAGGTCTTTGAGGAGAAGATTGTGTCCTCTGTTGTTGTTGTCGTACAGGACGAACCCTCTTAACAATCTGAGCTTTAGTTCCATTGGTTCTGGATGAATGATATGCTCGGCATTCCTCATGTTGACAAGTATCAGAAACAAGAGGATTGCGCTCATACTGTCTGTATAGGGGATCAACATCAGTAGGAACACGAGGATGATACAACTCTTCACCAGTGGGTTGAGCTTCCCCAACCTTCTTAGTTGCTACCATGGGTATGCGTTTCCATTCACGAGTATCGACAACTGTGTCAGTAGGAATACGAGGACGCTCAACTCCGGATTGGTCTCCAGTTACAGATTGAACTGGAAAACGAGATTTTCTTGCGCTACGTAGGTTCTTTGGAGATGCACCTTGATTAGCCCTCATATCGCCTTTTTTACAAGGAGTCTTTAATTAAAAAGACAAATGTTTTTTTCAAAATATCACATTAAATCTAAGAGAGATGATTCCTAATCAGAGAGTCGAAATCGACGAAACAGTCAAACGTTGGTTTACTGCATATGAAACTTGTCTAGAAATGATGGTAGATAGGAACATGACAAGCACTGAAGAAAGATATACCTTAGAATCCTTCGCACTTGAGCTTTTTCAACGCATAAGTTCCGGAGCTAACATCGAACAACACTTCATACCATTTCGAAGTGCAGCAGGTGATGTGAATCTCCTCGGCATGTTTACATACGACTTATCCAAATCAATGTCTGCAGCAGTTGTAGACTTCGTAAATGGTTATGCTCCAGAAGTTATGAGAGTCAGTGCAGTTATTGTAGCTCTCGATATTAAAGCAGGTGACGCTACAAGAGCACTCAGACATGTTATCGCTCCTAGTATTCATCCTCGTTCAGAGCAACAGATTCGAAGACCATGGATCGACTTCTTCTATTTAACAGAATTGCAAAACAATACTTTAAAACATTGTTTGCAACCAGAATATTCTTTTTTACCAGCAGAAGAGCATGCAAACCTAAGAATCAATCTCACCAGGTGTTTACAAGGCAAACAGAAAGAACACACATTGTATGATCTCCTACCAAAAATATTACAAACAGACATTGTTGTAAGATGGTACGGTGCTCAAGTAGGAGACATCTTCATCGTTCAAAGACTTCAAGCTACAGTGTATCGTATAGTAGTACCACCATTAATAGAATAATATGTTTATGATGGCTTATCTAGCCATCATAATAGATCACTTAGGAGAATATGGGAGCTCACTCAATATCATTTTGTCAATGATCACAAATCTTTCTCCATTAGTGAGAAGTTTAGCATGCTTTGCACAATAATCACGTCGCACCGCCTTAATCAGTTCTCCATCAATCATATATTTTCCTACATGACATTTCTCTTCACCAGGAAGAAAGATAGCCTCAATATTGATATCACGATATCCAATACCAGTAAAGGGAGAATTATACAATTCGCCAGTTTCATCATAATCACAACAAAACTTGATTTCCCACATTTGATCACGTATGTCATCAATTTTGTAACGTCTCTCAATATTCAATCCAGGTCCAGCATAGATCGATGGCTTCGTTCCATACAATCCTGTAGGTGAAATAGGATCATAAACAAACCATGTTGATCTCTTTCCTTGTACTTCTGGAGCATCACATTGTCCACAAAAGATCTTATGTGTGATAATGTCAGTTACTTCAATGACGCAATATGTTTGTGCTAAACAGAAGATTGAGCAAACATAACCATCTTCGCAAGTCAAGGTCTTACAAACCTTGCAGCAATGAGAACATGGATGTTTCTTTGGACGTAATGATGTAGCTATATCATTAAGTGTATACTTAGCAAGAATATCACGTGAAGGATTTGAAAACCAGTCTGGCTTTTCTGTTGGTGATATCTGTTTGTCAACAAGCCAGAATATTTGATCCGATCCACACTTGCAGATATGTGTAAACATGCGTCCAGCATTCGGTCCTCCCATTAAATCTTGTCCTCCACTAAAATAGAGTTGATCAGAACGACCACATTTCACACAAGGAATATTACTCCCTTTTGGTTTCCATTCAAATGATAATGAGAAGTAGATATTCTAATCTCTTGTTACCTCAGATCTTTTGAAACCATGATGTCTTCTGTATAATATAGTATATTGCTGCGAATAAGACTATTTTGTATACTGCTGTCATAGGACCTTTGGCACCAGGAAATGTATGTCTTATTAGTGAATCAATCCAAGGAATTGTGAAAAGGATGAATAAAGCAACTCCTAACATAGCATATTTGAGTTCGTGCAAAAGGAACTTTTGCTCCTTTTCATCAGCAGCAGCAACTTTTGATATGGTCTTGACCCATTCCATTTATTTGACTTCATAAAAAATCATATCTTCATTCAAAAAACATGGATCAAACCATTCTTGATGAAGACCAAGCAGGGTTGCAATATATGACAGAAGCTGTCAATGCTGATGCTAACTGTCAGAATATTCGAGCAGAGACTCTTGCTCAAATCGAAAAGCTTGGTTCTCCCACATATGCCAGTCTGTTATTCAATGCTATAAAAACTAATGGAGACAAGGTTTGCTCAGCATATGAGTTCATCAAATACGCTCCAAAAGATGATCCCATTCACGTTCGATGGGAAAAAGAAATGGAGGTTCTCCAACTCAAATATATTCGCGAGAGTATTCCTCTTATCGACAAAGATAAGGTAGCTACTGTCATTGCTTATCTTAGCAAAGATGGCATCGAGATTGAAGAAAGTACATTTGCTACATTGAGGAAGTTCGTTCTCGATTCTGCTGAACTCTTTGAATGCGATTTGTGTGGAGACAAACGTCCATCTCAAAACTTTGTTCCACAAGAAATTGTTTTAGTTCGAACTTCTGGTCATCGTGATTTTCGTGTTTGTTCAAAATGCGAACCAGAAGCACGTATGAATGGATACTTTGAACCTCTCAATGAAGATGATCAATGTATTGATTGTGACAACAAGAACTGTCCAAACAAGTAAGACTACAATAACATATTCGTTTGTAACAAACGAATATATTTGATCATTTGCGAGACTTAAGCTTCTTGAGTCTCTTCTTGTATGCAACCAAGAAATCTTGATATTCCTTAACAGTTAGATCATTCGCGACAAAGGAATAACGTAGATCATCACGTAGAAGTTTGTAATTGATGCGAGGTATACGTAGTTCATCTTCAAGTGATCTATGAAATGCCAGTATATCTTTATCAGAACGATCGAGAAGCTTCCTTATCAAAATAATCTTACCTCGGTATATATATTCAGGATAGTATTGCAATATTTCTAGGAACCTAGTGATATTTGTTATAGCTTGTATTTGCATACTGATATTCTTAGACTTTGTTTCCTTATCCATATCTAATTCTGATATACGTTTCACATTGACTTTATGTGTTTGAAGCAGATTCGTAGCCCATCTATATACATCAATGAAATAATCATCAGTATATTTGGTCAGCTGATATTGAAACACTTCGACACCTACACCTGATATTGATGACAATCTCGAATCATATATAAATAAGGGACTCAGGTTTACAAGAAAGAATTTCGCTGCGCCATCATTATATCTTATAATCCATTCAAGATTATCCAAGAACATACTAACAATGGTTTGTAATCCTGGAGGTGTCTTATCTAATTCGATTGCTTTGCCTATGATTCCACATTTGTGAACTGATTTCTCCAAGCAAACATTCACTTTAACTCCACCAGGAATACTAGTGTCTTGCAAATCAATCGTTGAGAGGTTATTAGATAGTTGACAACCACAAGCTTCACAGGCTATTCTATGATATGCTAATATCTTATCATGTATGATTAGAAAGAATTCTGCAAAATCTCGAATAGAACCTCTTGTCGAAACAATAGTTGAAGTAACATCACCCTCATTCGCTACAATAACTTCTCCTCTATCATCTTCAGATACAACAAATCTCATCTTGCGAAACTTATCAAAGTATTCTCTTATACTCACATTTACAACATTTGCAGCTTGAACCTTTCTTGCTAAGAGATCAGTACTAACTTGCATATGAGGTTCATTCTCTGCAATCGCAGATTCTATAAGCTCTTCTTCTTCTTTTTTCTTAAGTGCAGCTTGTCTTTCATATTCTAATTGAAGCTGTTCCTTCTCTCTCAATGACATCTTTGGTCTTGAGGCAACATTCTTCTTGACCTTTCTCGAAACGGGTTCTATATCAACCTTATGAACACTATAATCTATGTTCTTATTCAAGATTTCTTGTCTACGAACAAGTTTCCTGAACTCTTTGTCTGACATCTGACTCCAATATCTCAACTTATCGTTACAATCATTTGCTATAGCATTCATATTTTCGCGCCATACCTTATGTCCTTTTTTCTTGCGTCCTCTATCTTCAGTATCTGCACCATTAGGAAGAATGAATGTTTCATAATGTGCTTGTCTCAAACGTGCTGCAGTGTTAAGATAAGAACAATATGTTGTTAGTTCTTGAATGTAATGATGAAGAGCGTCAACCTTATCTAAATCTGGATATGCTTCTGGATCGAAATCGGGAGCATATAGATCCTTTATTGTCTCAAAATCTGGAAGTTCGGCATCGGCATTCTTGTATACTCTTATTGCTTCTCTTTCAGATTGAGATGGAACATCCATTTATGCGAAAAATATTATATGGCAATTGTATGCCATATAAGAAGGTTGTTTACATCGAAGAGAGAGATGCCAATGTGGTGCGCGAAGTGGGACGCAAGCTTGCTGGCTTTGGAACAGGTACAGATGTGTGAACTGCCGCAGGAGTAGCAGCAGTAGTAGTATCAAAGTTACGACGACGCTGGTTACGAGCCATTTTCTCAGGTGCAGGAGAAGTCTGAGTCTCACCGTAAGGGTAATAACGTCTGTGATGATGACGATAGCGTCCATCCATCTTCTCAGCAGAAGCAGCTCCTCCTGCTGCCATCTGATAACGTTGACGACGAGACGTCAGCTCTTGAGCTCCTTCCTTGGCATCATGAGTCATTACAGTCTCCTCATGATGACGTCGGCTTCGGCTGCGCGAACGGTTATGATGGTGATGATGCTCCTCCTCCTCACCCATCCTCAATGGGAAGACCCAACCCTTGTCAGTCCAGCCCCACCAGATGAAGAGAACCACGGCAGCAACAATGATGATACCAATGATCCAAGGTGTGATGTTAGCTTTGCCGTTAATGATGTCATCAGAATCATCGTCACTGTGCTGCCACAGCAGCCAGATGACAATACATATCACTGCCACAATGACAATGAACCACACAAGTTGAGTCGTAGAAAGACCCATTTCGATACTCTTTATCAAGGTCTACCTTTTTAAAATTTTATTCGAAAATGATGGCGCCTAAAACTTTTTTAAATGCGTAAAAATGGAATTAACATTTGATGACTCGCCACCAGAACCATCGCAAAACACAGAAAACCCTGATATGCGTGAAATCATTCGTAATTACACCGAGAACGGTATCATGCCAAAATTAGACGCTTCCGAAATCAAACCTGCTCCTCCATGCACTACTTGCAACAAAATCGTACCATTGAGAGCTCATTTTAAGACACCTTTAGTCGTATGCACAGATTGCAAAGCTCCATATTGTAGTGCCGCATGTAAGAAGAAAGATTTCAAGATACATCGTAAAACTAAATGTGGCAAGTGATTTCGGATTTTGATGGTTTTTTAAATCATCAAATGATTCCATACTTCGAGATAAACAATGAAGGAGAGTTTACAAATGACATAGCTCTCAATTTCAATCCCAAAAAATCATACAACATTGAACCATTTGCTGCCCAAGTGAACTATTCTGTAAGGACTGGTCATCAGAAGAAATCGACATATCAGATATTCCTCCAACCTTGTTTTTGATGGCAGTAGTCAACACTTATTCTTCAATCAATGCTTTGTTAATTCCATTAGACATGAGCGTTTCAAAATTCTCAAAGAAAATGAGAAAAGAAATAGCCACATATTTCCTTGAAGATCGATCTGGTACAGGAGGAGTCCTTTCATATCTATTTGATCCGATTCGAGATGTCATGATTCATCTTCATAATACATGTAAGCTTCGACCTGACAAATGGAACTATGAGATGAAGAGACAAGGACATATTCATTCAGATGTTTTTCAAGAAAACATACGCACACATATTGGAGCTATTGAAGGTATCCTTGAGGCTTGTTATGAGGAGTTGCAGACATAGATATCTTCGAAATCTTACACATTGTAAAACCTCGATCGTCCATAATATCAAAGATTCTTGAAGCATTAGCATAGATCATTGGACCTATGCTAGCATAACACATAACATAGACTCCATTCTCTGTTCTACTGTCTGCAACATAATTCACATACCAGACACACTTTTCTCTATCTTCAGGTTCCTTATATCTTATGCCACTTTCCCTGTCAATGAGCCAACCTTCATCGTTCATTCTTTTTTTGAAGTTTATGTGAAGCATAGATTGTGTATATCATTATGCATAACAATATGATGATACCAATCGTTATCAATGTGTTCAGATGAAAGCTAGGAACTTGATAATATCCATATTGCTTGAATAGAGGCCATACATATGTCTTCAAGAATGCTTCATCAAAGCCAAACCAAAGTTCACAATAACCATTGATTTCAGATGCAATGTTAGGTATTGGAGATTGGAGTATACCGTTGATCTTGAAGGGTCTCGCACTCCACAATCCAGCTGCCAAAGGGACAATACAAGAATGTTTTGAAAAGTTTGCAAAGGGAAGACCTGATGCCAACCATTTCTTAATGTTATGTCTGACTTTCTTATCGAAGAGATCATCTGCATCAAGAGATACAAAAGGAAGATTCTCAGCAGCAGGAAGATAACGCCAAAGTGCTCCTTCAAACCCGATGGGAGCATTTGGACCCATCACATAAACTTGAGCACCTGCACTAGTTAAAGAATCCAATGTTGTACTAGGAATATCAGCACCTACATAAACTCTTGCATACCACGTCTTCATAAGCTTTTGAATATTGGATATGCTCTTCAACAATGTCACTGAATATTTGTCATAGTTGCCAAACAAAGAATAACTTACAACACCTTGAGCATCTGATGGTACATTGCTATCTCCATATGTACTAGTAACTTCATATGTCATACTACCAAAAGGACAAGTTTGTAGTGGTAAAAATCTACGCCAATAGTTGCGTTTATTGGTTGTAGAGAATACTACGAGAAGAACAATAATGATAATAATGATATATGTGATGATGAGCAATGTTGATAGTTTCATATTTATTGCGAACATAAATTCGCAATGAAAAGTTATTCATTTGTTAATGGTACTGCCGACTTGACCATAAGCACTGCTAGGTGTTTTAGAAGGTATAGGTATATATAACAAAACATCTTCACTTGGATAATGCAGTTGGAGATTACTGCAGAAGCTAGGTTTTTGTGTCACGTTAATTCTGATGTCACCTCCTTTCCATATCTTTTCAGCTGTGACTTTATTAGTTCTACGATTCAGAGAAGAGAATTTCTTACCATAAGCAGGAAGATCTTCAGATTGTTTAACTATATATCTGATATTCGAATTATTTACATCACTGACGTTTATATATAAGTAGACAACAAGATTCTCATGTTGAGATCCTAGCTGAAATCCTTGTATAGTATATTTCCACTTCAATTCTTGTAAAGTATCTCTTATTTCTTTGCAACATCCATATCCAGCGAAACTACCCACTTCTTGTCCTATTTTCTCAGTCATATATTCCATATATATGTTTTGTTCAGTTGGAACCTTATGCTCACTGTCTCGAAACTCCCATTCGACACAATATTCACTTCTAATAGATCCGCGAGTCAATATCATATACTGGTACGGTTCAGCATCATGTCGAAATATTCCTATTTCAACTGCTCTCGAAATTATTCTTTCAGGCCACACTTTATGAAATGAGATATGCGTGCCATTTAAATATACAGCATATTGTGACATAACTACATTCTTATATTGTTCACATGTTTGCATAACTTTTAGATCACATTCATCCAACGTATTCCAAAACTTGCATCCTATCATTACCCAAAATGCTCTGAGTTCTCGTAAAGACTCATGTTTCTTACATACTTCAGTAAATGTCAGACAAGTTCGAATATCCACATTTTGCAAAAATAGAAGTAGAATATCCTTTGCACATTCATCCATTTAACAATTATTTGAAGTGATTTAGAATATCACTTCAATGTCAGTCTCATCTTCTTCTCTTGAATGAACCAATTTATAACCTTTTGATCTCGGATAAATTCAACATTCTCTGTTTTACCCAAAGCTGTTGTTGTCCTCATTTCACCAATATTTACTAATGGCAATTGACAATAAGTATAACCGGCACTGATTATCTTAGTTCCACTCAGATTCAACCATCCACTAAACCACACGTCATCAACCGAAATCGCTTCTTTTGGTCCATTCTTCAAATCATACACATCATTATGTTTGAACATTCTTCGAGTTGTTAAGAATCCACTGAAACCTTGAAGAAGGTCTACTTCACGACTCTTGGTGAAAAATCCCGAAACACGAGATCTCATGGTTGGTAACGAACCATCACTTTGGAGTGTGATTCCGAAGTTTGTGACTGCATGTTTCTTTCCGGACTTTACATATCGTTCAACTAAGACTTGAACTGTTTTCGAATGAAATAATATGTCATCATCTGCAACAATGACCATTACATCATCTTTTTCACGTTGCAGTGTAGGTATCAATTTAGTTGCAGGTCCAACATCTTCATCGATGCGATATATCTTAAGACATGATTTCATATCATCTGACATTTCTTGCAACCATGAAGGAATCGTATATTCCATACCTTTACGACTCTTCCAAGGAATATTGATTGCAATCTCATTCACTGGATATGTTTGATCTAACAATGATCCTATAGTAGGACCTATTTTGTCTATACGATCGGGAATAGTTGACATTGATACTACCACACGACCTTCACGCTTACGAGCATGTTGTACTAGAGACTTATGTCTCTCGTCGAACCTCTTCAAATCACGTATACTCCATATGCGATAATACCTGACAACTTCAAGTTGCACAGAAATCATCACAACTAATACAAGAATTATGACAATTATCAATATGATGAAACGTCTATCCTTATGTGTCATATCTTGTTTTATGGTATTTTTAACTTTTGAGTGAATAAATGCGTGTTGTAGGAACTTTAACAACCTTACCAAAAAGACTTCCCTTCATTCGAACAACCTTAGATACCGTTCTCAATCAATCTCAACAATTAGATGCACTATATCTCAACATTCCATATGAGACCCTTAAAGGCGAACATTATGACATAACACCTGAATTACAATCCTATTTTGATAGTCACAAAATTATAGTTCTCAATCGTTGCAAAGACTTTGGTTCTATTACGAAGATCTTGCCAACACTGGAAAGGGAACAAAAGGATGACACCATCATTGTGACTTTTGACGACGATGTCATGTATAACAAAGATTTGGTGAAGGACTTTGTTGAAGCCATACATAAATATCCAGATGCTTGCGTTGGAACTGGCGGATGGATAAGCGGCTCATTTCCCTTTATGTATGAATCGGTTCATGATAAGACAAAAGAAGTTGATTGGTTAGAAGGTAAGACTTCAGTAGCATATCAAAGGAAATTCTTTTCTAAGGATCATATGTCTCTATTACAACATCCATTTCCAAAGGAATTATCACAGCATGATGATCACATCATAACGTATCATATATCAAAGAACGGTGCAAAAAGAATGGTTATCAAAGGTCGCAACAAAATGAGCGAACGCTATAACATACGAACATTAGATGGTATATCAAGTAATCCGTTCAAATATCTGAGTCAAGTAAGAAGGATGGTATCAATCATGAAGGAGCAAGGTCACTACCAACATCATACCGAACCATGCAATACGTATGGTATGAGCATCATATACACTTTAATGGCATTGATAATCATTACATTGATCATATTGATTGCCATAAGTCGTAAGTCAATGCGATAAGATCTAACTATTTGTTAGAATCACATTTACGGCAGAGACGATCATCCCAACATGATATCTTATTACATTTTAAACAAAAATTGTGATAACCACATCGAGACAGATAGTTATTACTTTCCATTGGATAGTGAGATTTGTGTTTTCCATCAAGTGCTCCTTGGAGATCACATCCAGGATGAATACAAGGAGCAGGTCTATTTGAATCCTTCGAGCTCATTTATATTTTAGTATGTTAAAATTAAGAATCAATTTGAATAGTAAAATTTTCATGTGCAGTAAAAGAAAAGACATGGATTGCCCTTATACAAATTCTTGTATAAGGGCTAAGAACATGACAGTAATGTGCCGTGCTTATAACGCGGAAACCCGAGTGCAACCCTCGGTTAGCCTATACAAACTTATTAGATCCCTATGGATCTAATGATTTTTCTATTTTTAACATCTAAAATGGAAGATAACGAGAAAAGGATGCTTCTTGAAAATGCTTTAGCTTTGAAGAAAGAGCTTATTCACGCACAAAAACTTCTAACAGGATTTCAGATCTTGACAGGCTGTAATAAGCCTGTAAAATGTTGTCATCCTGAATGTGAATCTATGATGATATGGACACAAGATTTGGAAATGTATCCTGGAACCTATAACATTGATTGTAGTGCAATGAAACAATGCCAATTTATTGATGAAAAGTATGTTAAGTGTGAAATGTCATACTGTGACAAACATATATCTCAGCACATGATTGCAATGATTCCAATTCACTTGTTAGAGAGTCCTCAAAAGGGTATATGTTTAATATGCAATAGTTGCTCTGATCGCGCTATAAAAGCAAAAAGTTATTATATACCTCCTCTTGATATTACAGACAATGTGCCTTAAGAAAATGATACTAGATCACTTTGATCTAGTATAACCCAAATGGAGAATTGTGCTTGCCATATAACAATTTTCATCTGTATTGCTATATATCTTTCAGACACTACCATATATCAATGACATTCCCTGCAAATAAATGAATAGGAATATCACATATGATCAATTTCCCCTTTGGATGCTCTGGAATAATGAAATATCCAATGTTTTCTACGCGAAATAGCATCATATTATTGTCAACATGTCTGTATTTCACCTTGAATGTTTTCCCATTTGAGAAGGTGATTTTAGATCCATATCTGTTCCCTTCCAATTCTCGAAAACATTCAAGTGACACGATCTTTGTATCCTTTGGTAAGATTGTTTCGAATTTGACATGCTGCATTGAAGTAACGAATTCGGCTTCAAATCTAAATTCGAATTCGTCACTCAATGTAAATTCATTTGCATACATCTCTTGCCAGTTTTCACCATCAGAATAGACTTGATTAGATCTTTTGCGAAAATCTAAAATATATATAGTGGAATCGTCATTACTAATTTCGATTTCAGTTAATGTTTCAAACATATGGTTTATATTATAATGAATTTATCCGCAAATTCATTAACTTTGACGCAAACAAAACTAAATCTTGGGCAGTACACTAGTCGCACATCTTCTAGTTTCATAATTCAAGAAACATTGATATTTTCTATAGATATCTCCTGCTTCTTTCGGCCATTTCTGACATATAATACTGAAGTTGAACGCATATGTGAAAAAGTCGTTTAACTCTTTATTGTCAAATGTTGTCAGATATAATAGCATAAGATTCTTAAATCTTACGTCATCTTCTCTCTTTCTGTTTTGATATGCGATTTTAGCAATGAATCTAACTTGATTTTTGCCAATTAGTCCGAAACAACTGTTTCTATATTTTCGAATACCGAGTATAGTCAATGCTTCTGATCTACATAATTCTGTGTCATTGATATTAGATCTGCATAGGATATCATCAAAAAATTGACACTTCCCTTTGAAATATTTTTCAGCGAATCTGAATTTAGGTCTGATCTTAGTTATAATCTCCATTGTTTTTGACGGATCTTGTTCTTCTCGTTCGAGATATAACATAAAATATATGCGAAATAAGAAATCCATACAAGAACATTCCTCAGATTGCTTCAAAATATCAATAAAGACATCAAGTTTCATTCTTTGTTGATGTAACTTAATTGCTATTCTTCGCAAAAATGGTTGATTATGATGTCCATCAGTCGGAAGTTTCAGCAATTGAAATAGATTACAAAAAACATTATAGTATCGCATTTCATCCAATTCAGCTTCAATATAAAACAACCATGCTTTCTCAAAATCTTTATGTTCCAAATATTTTTGAAGACCAAACAACATTGAAGCATCATTATGAAAGAAATATGCATTTCGAATATACATGTATCCATATTTCTTGACACATTGTACATGGAAGTAGAAATACTCACCTGATCTTAATACATTTGATACTCTACAATAATCGTTTGTATTTATATGCTGATCGCATATAGCACAATCATAAATCTTAACGCCAGATACCTTTTCCATTTTCTCAATGAATGACAAATGTTCTCGCTTGACATGTTCTAATATATAGAATGGAAGAGATGATTGATCCTCTACATTACCGAAACATTCCATCAAAAACTTTCCATTGTCTGTAATATATTTTAAGTCTTCTGTTGAAATTTTATCAGGGTGCAACTTTAACGAAACTCTTCGATATAGTCGTTCTGTTGCATCTTTTGTTATACATCCGTTTTGTATGAACAACCGCCCAGTTAAGAGAGATAATATATCTGGATCCATTTTTATAACAAAATTTAGATTTAAGATTTGTCATTATATGGTATTTAAATACCATATAAATTGATTTAGCAAGTAGTTTGTGTGAAGACTGTTGGACCTCCAGGACACAAAGATGAGAGATTGAAGCATTGATAAGAACTGCTCTGACCGCAACTGTTTGTAACAACAATATGATCAAAAGACAATGAAACATCTCCATAACCACACGTTCCCGGACATCCAAAGCTGAATGGAGGGAAACAAGTATATGCTGCAGGTATGCTTGTGCTAATAGCAAAGGTAAAAACGTCACCAACATTTGACAAAAGAACGTTTGGTGCATAAGCTGAAACTGGTACATATGCAGGATTATCATCTCCATATAATTGCCATCCAAATGTGAATAAACTATTTGGATCAGCATTGCTCACATTGAATTGTACAGTAATCTGATTCGGCCATGATCCATTGGAAAGAGTAACTGAATTCACTACAGGAACATCACATACGCATTGTCCAGCAGAACAAACTTCTCCTCCAGTACAATCAGTATTAAGAACACATTGAACACACGCTCCACTCGAACAAAACTCACCCGAATCACACTGATTATCTGATGTGCATGGTTGACAAGTTCCATCAGAGCAGACTTCTCCGTCAAGACATTGAGTATTAGAAGTGCACGAAATACAATGTCCTCCATCGCAGACTTGTCCAGTCGGACATTCAGAATTCGTCGTGCAAGTTCCACATAAGCCTGACACACATGCCTGACCATTAGGACATTCACAATCTTGAGTGCATCCGGTACATGCGTTATTGTCATTGCAAATCTGACCAGCAGCACAATCAGTCTGAGATAAACATGCAACACAGTTTCCGTTATTACAATAACTAAGTGTGCAATCACTATTTGATGTACATCCAGCTAAGACAATGTTTGATACAGTTCCTGCAGTTTCATTCACACCACATTCATTCGATCCTGCATATACATTCAGTGTGTATGTTCCAATTTCCAAATCTCCGATAGTAATTGATGTACTAGTATGGAACATAAAGGTCTCATTTTGAGGACCTTCGAGAACAACAGAATAATAATCCGCATATTCTACTGCAGACCAAGTAGCATCAATTGAAAATGGACCCGTTGTTACAAAGACTGTAGGGGATTGAGGTTTTGGACATATACATGTGTCATTACTACTGCATGTTAGACCGTTAGCGCAAGATTCATGCGCTTTACATTTCTCACCGAGACCTCCTCGTTGTGGTTTACGATGTCTTTTTGATTTTTTGTTTTGAACCCATAGGACAGCTGCTATAATGATAATGATAATGATTATGAACAGCAAAAGTTGTGTTGCGTTCATTTTAGTGTTTAGATTAAATCTTTTCCAAAATGGTATCCAATTGTCTTAATGCAGGATGTCCTATGTTCTTCTGAAATGCAAGCACTGACACATAGAATATGATATATATGACGATTATGGTAGTCCCAAATTTGATGCCACTAGGAATCTTGCTGTATAGGATATACAATATAACAAAAGCACTAATGACTGCAGCGATGAATGTTTTTCTCCAGTGAACGCTATTCACATCATATCTTGCTGTTATTCTAATCTTATTCTTCAATGTTTGAAGATCATCACCTTCTTCAGGTATTCCCAAGGAATAAGCTCTCCCATATCCTTCACCACATACTGTTTTTTTTGCATCTTGACAATGTGTGTCAGAACGTTCAACCTTTAAGGCAAACCAAAATGCAATGATTATTATGATGTATATCAATATGGTCATCCAGCTTATCTTCATTTAGAATAAAGTTATTCTAAATCTCTTCAGTTTGATCTGTATCTTTGTTGCAACGAGGACAATTTGATTTGAGCGTGAAGATGATACACTCAGTACATATCTTTATGTTATCAGGAATATCTGTATAATGTCCAATCGTCTCATCTAATTGTTTGCATTTAACTCTTCAATCCATAATTCGTCATTTAGATGTTTTACTTCAACATCTAGTTGAAACATAGCAATGTGGTATTCACATTCTTCATATTCAGTAGTTGGTAAGAGATCTTCATCAATTGCTCCAATCGAATCTTCAATGGAAACATAGAATGAATAATACGGTCGAGTATGATTAGGACCTGAACCAACTCCATGAAAATCAGTCACTGCGATGTAGTATTGTTCCATTTTGATTCAAAAAATCAAAATGATTAAGTTCAGTTTCTAGTGAAGTTTAAAACATTACTAGAGGACGGTCAGGAATTGTTGCTGTTGGTTCTGGTGGGTCATTTTTCACGTGTCCTAACTTATGTCGAAGCATTTGAGCGTTCATTTTGATGTAGTAATCATTGTAGACATCACCATGAGTATAGAAGAAACTGTTGACACCAACAATTGGAATGAAGATACAAATGAACAGCATCACGAGCTCTGTCGGTTTTGGCAACCTTCTAACAGCAAACATTATTATTAATATGAGAGCAATAAGAGTCATCAAAAATGCACGTTGCCAAAAACTTATACGTCTATTCAGATATGAAGACCATTCTATACGATCGAGTAAGACGTTTGAAGGTTCATCAATACTGCCTCTTCCAAGATATAATGCATTTCCATTACCATCACCTTTTTCACGTACATGGCGACCATTGAGCTCAGGACCTTGTGTCGTATATATGAAGTATGCAACAATAAAAATAATGATTACTATAACAATGTAATGATACATATATTCTGACCAATTTGAACCATCAAAGAATGTCATGATTTTATTGAACATTCAAAATAACTTCACAATATGTAAAACTCATGAGTCGTACAGAAGAAGTTAAGATCATTATCCTTCCTCACAATAAGTATGGTATTCCTCAATATGCAACTCCAGGATCATCCGGATTTGATCTTTATGCATGCATTTCAGAACCCATAGCTATTCCAAAAGGATATGTACATATCATACCAACTGGTATCATGGTTGAAATTCCTGAGGGATTTGAGATTCAAATAAGACCTCGCTCAGGATTAGCAGCAAGTAAAGGCGTCACGGTCTTGAATACTCCTGCAACGATTGACAGTGACTTCAGAGGAGAAATCAAGATAATTTTGATTTCTCATTCAGGAGAAGTTACTATTGAACCTGGAATGAGAATAGCTCAAGGAGTCCTTTGTCCAGTTATTCGAGCAGACTTTGTTCAAGTTGAAAAGTTGAGTGATACAAAACGTGGTGAAGGAGGATTCGGATCAACCGGAAAATAAAGACTTTTACTGTTAATTTACATATTTATGCTTCTCTGAAGAAACATAATACCTCATATTTTGTGAATGTCACTCTCAAAAATCGCACATCTTCGTTGAGTGTCATGTTCGAAAATCATATGTCTTCAATGAATGTCATGTTCAAAATCATATGTCTTCATTGAATGTGATGTTCAAAATCATATGTCTTCATTGAATGTCATGTTCAAAATCATATGTCTTCATTGAATGTCATGTTCAAAATCATATGTCTTCATTGAGTGTCATGTTCAAAATCATATGTCTTCATTGAGTGTCATGTTGAGAATGATGTGTCTTCATTGAATGTCATGTTGAGAATGATGTGTCTTCATTGAATGTGATGCCTGAGAATGATGTGTCTTCATTGAATGTGATGCTTGAGAATGATGTGTCTTCATTGAATGTGATGCTTGAGAATGATGTGTCTTCATTGAATGTGATGCTTGAGAACGATGTGTCTTCATTGAATATCATGTGTCTGTATTGAATGTGATCCTCAAGAATGATGTGTCTGCATTGAATGTGATCCTCAAGAATCGTGTGTCTGCATTGAATGTGATCCTCAAGAATCGTGTGCCTGCATTGAATGTGATCCTCAAGAATCGTGTGTCTGCATTGAATGTGATGTCCGAAAATGTTGTGTCTGCATCGAATGTGATCCTCAAGAATCATGTGTCTTCATTGAATGTGATCCTCAAGAATGATGTGTTTGCATTGAATGTGATCCCCAAGAATCGTCTCT
>Ga0182030_10007791_pt1 | contig 22286 bp, 15 predicted proteins | sample 812S3MmetaG_FD_121299 | JGI IMG/M metagenome (GOLD analysis project Ga0182030, IMG submission 121299) | Permafrost microbial communities from Stordalen Mire, Sweden - 812S3M metaG (Illumina Assembly) | ecosystem: Environmental > Terrestrial > Soil > Wetlands > Permafrost | place: Sweden... | reverse complement strand
CGCTCTTGCGGGTCGCCCTTGACGGCAGCATCCATCATGAAACAATGAACGACAGGCGAGGCAGGCCCAGCTATCGCCGGGCGCAAGAATTCAACGTGTTGCACTTCATTTGTGAAACCGCCCCCTCAGTCGAAACGCCGAGGCAAGCCTGCCCCACCCAAGCTAATCGATCTTCACGCCGCGTTGCTCCCAGCGGCCGGGATTGAGCACGGCGCCCGACACTTTTCCGGCCGGGTCGGTGGTGAAAACGAGGCGGGTGGCGAAGCGGCCGTCGGCGTAGAACTCGGTATTCGACAGCGGAATCACCGCTCTCGGCTTGCTGCCGCCGAAGTCGAACACCCGGCGTCCGCCGATCGCCTCGACCGAGAGCCCACTGCCCTCGGCCTTGACCCGCAGCAGCGCCCGCAGCGAGATTTTTTCGCGCGCCACCGCGACATCGATCGGCTGATCCTGCCCAACGCGGGCGATCGTCAGCACCGCCTTGCTGCCGGGCGGCCCGCGCAGTCTTGCGACCACGCTGTCGAGCGACGCGCCCTTGAGAGCCGCGCCATTGAGGGCGGTGACGACGTCGCCGGCCAGGATGCCGGCGCGCTCCGCCGGCAGCCCCTCGATCGGCGTGACCTTGAACTGGCCGTCCTCGAGCCGGACATCGAGCCCGAGCCCGCCGAAGGCGCCGCTCGGCAGCGCGCCGAACTGGTAGGTTCCGGCATAGGCGGCAAGCTGCTCCGCGCTCACGGAAGCGGGCGCCTGCGAAGGCCGCACGGAGGCGGCGTTGTCGGGAACGCTGGCCAGCACCGCATCCCACATGGTCTCGCCGGCGATGGTCGAAAGATTGATCGCGCCGAGCTCGCCATTGTCGACTTCCTGGGTCGAGGCCGCATACAGCGTGTCGCCATCGTTCTGCGTTGAAAACGGCTGGATCGCCCGCGCCATCGAGGTATGGACCTGGATCGCGAGACGCTGCAGAGACGCTGGATCGAGCTTCTGATTGGTCACGATCAGGCTGACCGTGGTGTTCCTGGTGCCGCCGCCATCCGGCGCGGCATCGGCCGCCTTCCAGTCCGGCGCCAGGCTCTGCGGCAAATTCCGCAGCAGCTCCGATGTCGTCGCAAGGTTGCCCCAGGATTTTGCCTTGTTGCAGGCGACCAGCCGGCCGTCGCGATCGGTGACGGCGCCGGCGGCGTTCACCACCGCGAAGGCGGCGATCTTGGTGGCGCCGATCTGGCGGAATGCGCCGCCCTGCCCGGAATGGGCATCGCAGCCGAAATAGCTGCCCTGCATCGCCATCCGTCCGGCGCCCTGCGCGCCCAGCGGAAACACCCCGGGCCGCAGGGCGTGAAGTGCGGCCTGCGCCAGCCGCTTGTCCGGATAGATCTCGTTGAAGCGGCGGCCGCCGAAATCGTAGATGATGGCGCCGGGCACGACGGCCACCTCGGTGAAGTCGCCGGAGCGGATGCCGTCGTCCTTGAGCCCGGTCGCGACCGCCGTGATGGTTTCCTCGCCATAGGCCGAGCCGCCTGAAAAGACGATGGCGTCGGTGAACGGACGGCCGTAGCCGAGCCGCAGCAGGTCGGTATTCACGGTGCCCGGCGCGCCACCGCGGACGTCGACCACAACCGACGCGCGCCTGGGGAATCGGATCACGGTGGCGCCGGTCGGCCCCTCTTCGTAAGAGCCGACGCCGATCTCGATCGCCGGCCAGTCGAATGTCATAACCGGGCCATTGATCGCGGTGTTGGGAACGAGACTGGCCTGGTCGGCCGCGGACGCAACGCGGCCGAAACCGGCGGCAACCATTGCGGCGGCGGCCATCCGCGCCGCCATCGATGAGGCGTTCATGGGCACCTGTCCTTTCTTTCCCTGTCGTCAAATCGTCACACGCGATCGCGGCCAGCATAGCACGAGATCGCGCCACTGACCCGGAACAGCCATCCGGCGCCTGCGCGCAGCCGTGGCGGCTCACCCGCCTCGTTCCAGTCATCGTCAGGCGCGGTGCCGGCCAAAAGCGCCCTGGTTTTGATCCAGCTCAAGGTCTTGTTGCCGGGAGGTCGATAGGGCCACCGCCATGTACGAGGTGGTGATCATCAATCGCGGACGGTCGAGGTGGAAATGGCAATTGATCGACCAGAAGGGGCGCGTGGTATTGAGCGGAATCGAAAGATCCCGTCAAGCTGCGAAGTACGCCGGCGAACGCGCGCTGTTTTTCATCCTGTTGATCAACCCGGAGATGCGTGACCAGGCGCCCTGAACACCCGGCCGAGGCGATTCCGGACCTGGATGGGCAATCGCACATCGGAGATGACAGACGACGGATCGCTTCCAGGCGGATCGGTTTCATGGAATCGCTGAACTAGCTCCATTCGGCCCCAAAATCCTCAGCCGGGCTGTTGAGCCACAATAACGCGGCACGGCCATTCAGCCATACCAGACGGTCTCCGGCCTCGGGAGCATCACTGGAAGACATGTGCAGCACGAAGGCGCCGCTGTCGGTCCGGAACAGACTGTCGCGCGCCTGATGTTCCTCGAGCGTTTCGGAATCGATGAATGGATAGGTTCGCGAAGCGAGAAGCTGCATGGCGAATCGAAATCGGTTTTGTTCAATGATTTCGATATGACGGCAACGAGTTTAAGAATTGCTTTATCGGACCCTCGAAGGGCATGCATCTAATTAGTTGGGCGTTATTTGAGTAACGATGGCTTTTTTCGAGCGACGCGAAGATTTCCGCATCCGGCTTGGCAATTCCGCTTGTCCGCGGTTTGCGGTTGCGAAACAATCGCCTTGGCGATGACTGGCATCGCTACTGAAAATCAAGCGGCGCAGCGCACCTCCAACCGGACTGCTCATGACGGCGACGACCACAGCCACAGCACCTCGCTCGCGCAGACCCGATTTGCGATGACCAGGAAGGCCAAGATAACCCGCTGGTCGTTCAGAGAGGATCGCCGGTTGATAGAACTTGCGGCTTCAGGAAAGTCGCTTGAAGCCGCAGCAGACCGCATGAACCGGACCCAGGGTTCGGTGGTCAAGGCGGCGCTTCGTCTGGGGGTTTCCCTCAAGTCCGAAACACCCGCCTCAAAAACACGGAAATCCGAACCGAGCGAACGGTTGAAGGCCGCGCGCGACACCGCATCGCGCGCGGCGGCGCGGAAATCGTCAAATCGACGTCGATGAGTTTGCGGACATTCGGCAGCTCGATTTGACCTGTACGGTGACAGATTCCTCGCGATCCGCCAGCTTGCGACACGACAGTGGTGCATCCCTGCAGATCGATAAATCGTGGCCCGTCGTCCGCTGCAGTGGCGGGTTACGGCTTCCGACTGCACCCCGCCCTACAGACTTGGCGCCGACTGCGACTTGTGTTCTATCCTGGCAAGGGCGCCGACACCTCAGACATGCCCCAGGAAGACATGCGAATGATCAGGTTCGGATTGGCATTGCTTTGGCTGCTGCCGGCGCTGACGGTTTCGGCCGCAGCAGACGACCTCGCCGTCGCACCCGGGCAGTGGAAAGTGACATCGAATACCGTGATGAACGGCCAGACCATGCCGCCGGCAGCGAAGGCGCGTTGTCTGACGCCGGAACAGGCCGGCGACGTCGCCAAGACCTTTGGCCCCGTCAGTGGCACCATCAATTCGACCTGCGAACCGGCGGAATACCAGACGACCGGAACAGAGCTGAAATGGCATTTGCAATGCAGGGGACAATTGGATCTCGATGTCTTGGGCAACTTCAACTTCGATACCCCGTCGCACTACACGGCCACGATCAGCAGCAAGGGTCGGATGGCCGGGCAATTGATCAGCGATGTGAAAACGGAGCTGGAAGGCGAGCGGGTCGGCGAGTGCCCGCAGTGACCGGCGGTTCACCGCGCAGATCGTGAGCGATGTCGCTGCGCCAGCACACGACATCCCTTGTCAAACAGCCAGCAGCGTCATTGCGAGGAGCAAACGGTCGCGCGAACGCGCGCCCGTTGCGACGAAGATTCCATGCCGCATCGAAAGCATGGGTTGCTTCGTCGCTGACGCTCCTCGCAAAGACGAAAGGCCGCGGGCTTCGGCTGATCACGAACGGCTGGGATGACCGGATCATCCGCTGGAGCCTGTCGTCGGGCTCGCCGAAGGCGAGACCCGATGGCGGATGATCCCGGCCGCAGCTGTGGCCACCGCGCGGCTCCAGGACGAGCCGTCATGCCCCGCGAAAGCGGCATTTGATCCCGACCGGCGGCCGCTCTCCAACGATCCCTGCCGGAAATCCGCCGAGTTGTGCTAGTTTGGCCGCCGCGTTGCGTAGCGCTTGAGCCTCGGGGCGGGAATGAGACGGAGCGGTATCGCCAAAACGATAGGCGGCGGAATGGTTGCCATCGCCATCGCAGCCTGCGCCGGCCCGGTTGCGGCCCAGGACTCGCCTGCACCGCCAAAGCGGGTCGGGTTCCTGAGTGGCTTTGGCTGCAGCACCGATGCCAACCCCAGTCCGTTCAGGCGCCGCCTCGCCGAACTCGGTTGGGTCGACGGCCGAACGATCATTCTCGACTGCGTATCGACGGTCGAGCTCGACCAGGTTGGCGCGCTCGCTGCAGAACTGGTGGCGCGACGGCCGGACGTGCTGGCCGCGCAGCCCGCCAATTATGTGAGGGCGCTCAAGCAGGCGACGGCGACGATCCCGATCGTCATGGTGACGACGCCGGACCCGGTGGAGTCAGGACTCGTGAGCAACCTGGCGAAGCCGGAGGCGAACGTCACCGGGGTGGCGTCGTCCGGACGCGAAGTCGCGGTCAAGCTGGTCGGACTGCTGAAGAAGCTGCTGCCGAGGCTGACAAAGCTGGCGGTGATCGAGCGCAACGCAGGCGACCCGATCGTTCACGCGCAACTGGAAAAGGACATCGCCGACGCGTCGACCAGATTGGGGTTTGCCTGGCAGGCCTTCAATCCGGCGGTGCCGGAGGACTATGACGCGATCTTTGCCCGGCTGGCGGCGCAGGGTTTCGATGCGGCCTATGTCGAGCCCGGCCCGCTGCTCGACGCCAACCTCGCCCGCGTTGCCGGGCTGGCGATACGCCATTCCGTTCCGACCTTCGGCAACTACCCGTATTACGCCGACAACGGCCTTCTCTTCGCCTATGGCGGCGGCGCGGACCCGCTCAACGAGCGCGCCGCGGATTATGTCGACAAGATTTTGCGCGGCGCCAGGCCCGGCGATCTTCCGATCACGCTGCCGGTCAAGTTCAACCTCGAGGTCAATCTCAGGACCGCCAAGGCGTTGCGGCTCGTCGTCCCCCAATCATTCCTGCTGGCCGCCGACAAGGTCATCAAATAGAGCGGCCGAAGGGGATCGAAAGCCCGTCTGCGCTCTGCTTCGATCATCTCGGGCGATCGTCAGGGTTGCCCGGGGGATCGGCGAGCGGACGCACGCGCGCCACCAGTTCCGACAGAAATTCGTCGGGCCGATCGAATGGAATGAAATGGTCCCCGCCAGGGAGCCGCACGAATGCCTTGCGCGGCGCCGTGAGGCTGTTGAAATACAGCTGCGCCGGTTCGACCGGCGTGATGGTATCGTCGCCGCCCTCGATGAAGAGCATCGGTATCGCGAAGTCGGTTCCGAGCTCCGCCAGATCGTGCCGCATCATCGGTCCATCGCGTCCGCGCAGATATTTCGCAGAAAACGTCATCCCGCGGTTCCAGTCATACCAATCAAGCAGGGAGAAACCCGGCATGAAGGGCGGCGGGACGGCACCGGCCAGCTTGAAGTTTTCGTCGGAGGGAAGCGACAGCGCCCTGCTCCACTTCTCCGCGACCAGCCGATTGGCCGGGTTCATGACCGGCCGGGCAAGGATCGGGGCCAGTTCGTTCGACGCCTCCGCGTTTTCAGCCGCTTGCGCCAGCGTCTGCAGCCGGGCGATGGTCATTTCGAACTGTTTTTCGAAGGTGGCCCGGCCAACCACCTGCCCGGTGCCGACATAGGCGTAAAACAGCTTCGGACGCTGCTTGACGATATGAATACCCAGGAACGAGCCCCAGGAATGTCCAACCAGGATGATCCTGTCCTTGTGCAGATAGGTTTTGAGATATTCCGCGAGCTCTATCCCATCCAGCGTCATCCTTTCCAGGGTCATGGTCGGTGCGACCGCGCTCCCGCTCGCGCCATAGGTCCGCCCGGCGCCGCGCTGGTCCCACTGCACCACGGTGAAATATCTCTCCCACGGTTGCCAAGAGGACGAAATCGGGATCGTGGAGCCGCCGGGACCGCCGTGGACGAACAGGATGACCGGGTTGTCGCGATCCCAGCCCCGGATCTGGATCCACTGCCTGATGCCGCCGACGCTGACAAACCTGCCTTCCTGGATGCCGTTCGGGGAATCGATCAAGAGGGCTTGCGCCGCGAGTTGCTGCCGGTAGGCGCGAAAACCCAGCCCGGTGGCCACGACCACGACGCCCAGGCCAATGATGCAAAAAAGCGTCGTCCCAATCGCCTTTGCGATGTTGCCCGGCATCGGCGCGCGCCCCGTGTCGTTCCGCGATGGCCCTAAGTTAAGTCTAGCACGGCAACGCCGGGCGCGCCCAAAAGGGCGATCGGTTCAGCCCTTCGCCAAACCCATCGCTTTCATGCAGGCATAGATGGTATCGCTTCGAATGTCCGGCGATCCCCGGCGAGGCTATTGAGGCTCGCAGGAACCTGGCTTCAAGGCCGGCAACGGAACGACGCCAGCCTGATGCTGGGCGACCTGATATTCGCGAGGCGACATGCCGAATTTCTTTCGGAAGCAATGGTTGAAGTGTGAAATATCGCCGAAGCCGCAAGAGAAGGCGATCTCCGCAATCGATCGATCCGAGCGCGTCAACGCCGTGGCGCAAAGCTGAAGCCTCGCATCCCGAACGTGCGCGCCAAAACTCGACCCCGTCATTTCAAACAATCTGTGCAGATACCGTAGCGAAATGCCAAAGCGGCGGCACGCGGCCTCTACCGAGAGAGCGGGGTTTTGCAGATTGGCGTCGATGTACCGCAGAATGGAATTGAGTAGCGCCGCGCGGGCCGATTCCCGAAGATCGGCTTGTGATTTCGCTGTCGTGTCGATCAGCGAAAGAGCGACCATCTCGGCGATCATGTTGGCAATCGACTTGCCCGCGCAAGCCGGAATGGCGTCGGGCTGCTTCAAGACCGATTGCAGGAAATCGACGGCAAGCAAGCCGAGCGGGGTGTCCCGCGACACGCGCTTTGTCGTCAGCCGCACGGAGTCGCCGATCAAGGGATCAAGCATCTTTTTCGGTATCCTGAAGGAATACGTACTCGGGCTGCCCCGGTAATCGAGGTCGTACGGCTCGGTTGAATCGACGATATAGAATTCGTTCGGCCCAATGAGGACGGGACGGCCACGCTGTTCTGCCAGGACCTCGCCCCCGATTTGCATGTTTACGAAATAGTATTCGAGAGGCCGCTTCCTGATTTCGGCGGGGCCGCGGACGATGCGATGCGCCTCATGCCGCAGGCTGGTTACGTTGACTTCAGAAATCAGATTGGCTGAAACGCTGCCCGTGAATCCCGACCCGGCGTGTTCCCTCTCTCGCCTTGGATCGAGCGTAATGAACGCTTCGCACAGCACTTCACGCCAAAACCCGAACTGTTCGTTGGTCCGCAGGGTCTCGGTTGACCAGAACGGCATGACACTTGTCCTCCCGATGTGATGGACACAATAGCGCCGATAGTTTCAGCAATCCGGTGCTGAACTAGCCTGGTACGAAAAATAGCAAAAATTGTGCCAGCTTATTCAGGCAAATGACTGCAAGTGTGCGCTCCAGCCCAACCTTTTTGTCTTCGCAGCCCAAGATTTACCGTTCGCCCTGATGGCAGCCTTGCCCGATCCACAATGCAAGGAGACCCGGCGATGGCCATCGATTTTACACTGAGTGCAGATCAGATCGCCCTCAGAGAGGGAGCAAGGGAGTTTGCCAAACAGGTTCTGAAAGACGTGCGGCCAACTATCCGGAAGTACGCGAAGCCGGACGAGCGCTTCTACTCTATCAAACCTTTTGTCAAAAAGGCGGCGGATGCCGGCTTCGTCAAGGGTCTGCTTCCAAAGGCGCATGGTGGGACCGAGATACCGGCGCTCGACTTCGCCCTGGCCGCCGAAGAACTGGCCGCAGTCGATATCAATGTGCCCACCGCCGTTCTTGCCAATGGACTGGGCCTGAAGCCGGTCGCAATGTTCGGAACCGAGGAGCAAAAGCGGCAATTCTTTCCGGACTTCGTCGAAGACGGGACGCGGCTCGCCGCGTTTGCCTATACCGAAGTGACGGGGGGGGCCAACTACGACACCCCGGATCCTCGATTTGGCGTGCGGACCTTTGCGATCCGCGAGGGTAACGAATGGGTCATCAACGGGGAAAAGCACTACACCACGAATGGATCCGGATGGGACGGCAAGAACTGTCACCTCTACGCGGTCGTATGCCGTACCGACCCGAACAAGAGCCCCCAGGAGTCGCTTGCGGTCATTATGGTACCGGGCAACACGCCGGGGGTCACGATGACGGGGGTGCTGGATACCGTTGGACATCGAGCCACAATCTCCCCCCGCATGAAGTTTGAGAATGTGCGCGTTCCGGCCGGAAACATCCTCGGTAAGCCGGGAGACGGGCTCAAGATTGTCTCAACGAACTTCGCCTGGACGGCTGCTCTGATCGGGGCTGCATGCGTGGGGATCATGCGGGCTGCTTTCGACCACGCGCTGGAATTCGCCAAAACGGATGCCCGTTCCGGTCCGCACCCGATCATCGAATACCCCACCGTGGGCTATATGTTCGCCGACATGAAGATGCGGATCGAGGCCTGCCGGTATCTGACGTGGAAGTCGTGCCAGCAATTCGACGTCTCCGGCGGAAAGGAGCACGAACTCGCCGTGATGACGAAGGTCTTCTGTTCGGAAACCTGCGTCGACGTCGTCTATGACACGATGAGGGTGGTCGGCGTGGACAGCTATACGGACATGCATCCGCTGGCGGAACTCATGAACGACGCCATGTGCTTCCCGCTCTATGACGGCGGCAATATCGGCGCCCGCCGCAGACAACTGCATAATATTATCAAGGATCCTAAATACGATCCGCACTTTGCGCCCTTCGGCCGCTTCGAAAAATAGGACGCGGCATCGGTTCGCGAGAGGTCGATATTCCGGGATCGGCCCGCTGGTAACGGCGGGCTGACTTGCAAGCAACCCCGCGCACGCCTTCGGATCCGCGCTTTCGCTGATGCCATGGGCCCGGGCTCTGCAGCGCACCACGCCGCGAAGTGCGGCGCGGCAGCGCGTGCTCCATAACCGCCGTCATTGCGAGCGCAAGCGAAGCAATCCATCGCCACAAAGCAAAGCATGAATTGCTTCGTCGCTTGCGCTCCTCGCATGACGATGGCTGCCAACCGGAGCCTAACTCGGCCCCGACATGGCCGCTTCCAGCCGGTCGAGTTCGGCTCCCACATGGCCCTCGACATCGGCGACGGCCATGGCGATGACGCGGTAGCCGCGCTGCTGCAGCCAGGCCAGCCGCGCGGCGCGGTCGCGGACGATGACCTCGGTCTCGTCGGGGTTGACCAGTTCGATTGCCAGCCGATGCACGAACGAGACGAAGTCGGGAATCTGCCGCCCGACCGGGGTCTGGCGCTTGAACTGTCCGGCAAAGCGGCGGTCGGTGGTCAGCGCCTGCCACAGGATGCGCTCCGCATCGGTCGGGTTGCGCCGCAACAGCCGCGCCAGCCCGCGCACCGTGCCGCTTTCCGACGGCAGCGCCCCCTGGCCGTGCTCGGCGAGCAGCGCCCGCAGCCGCGTCGCCTGTTCGCCGTCGAGCACGCCGCCCTTGGCCGGCCCCTTGCGTCCCTGCGCGATCGCCATCACCACGCCGTGCAGCGTGTGCATGTCCTGCTTGGTCGGCTCCATGCGCGAAAAGATGTTGCGCAGGTTGACCAGCATGGTCTCGCGCTTCTCGGCCGGGCGGAGGAATTCCACCGCGTCGAGTTCGCGCACCAGATTGTCGAAGAAGGCCTGCATCTGATGCTGCGAGGCGCGCTCGGAGCGTTCCGGCATCGCGAACGGCAGGGCGCCCGAGGTCGACAGCTTGAACCATTCATAGCCCATCAAGAGCACCGCCTGCGCCAAATTGAGCGAGGCAAAGCCGGGATTGACCGGAAAGGTGATGATGCGGTCGGCCAGGGCGACCTCCTCGTTCTGCAAGCCATAGCGCTCGCGGCCGAACAGGATGCCGACCGTGGCGCCGCCCCCGAGCTCGCCGGCGATCTCCCGGGCCGCGGCTTCCGGCGCCACCACCGGCTTGGCCTGGTCGTGGGCGCGGGCGGTGGTGGCGAACAACAGCGTGCAGTCGGCCACCGCCTCCGCGACGGTGTCGAACAATTCGACCCGGTCCAGGATATGATCGGCGCCGGAGGCGGCGCGGCGGGCCTGCACGCTCGGCCAGCCATCGCGCGGCTTGACCAGCCGCAACCGCGTCAGCCCGAAATTGCCCATCGCGCGGGCCGCCATGCCGATGTTCTCGCCGAGCTGCGGCTCGACCAGGATCACCACGGGGCCCGCGCGATCGACGCCTGATTTGGTCTTGTCGGTGCCCGAACCGGACATCTCACTTCACTTTCTGATTCAACATCTGAAGAATGTGAATCACGTTGCGAACCACCTCGTTCGAGGTCTCATTCCCGGCCTTTTCGACGCGCTTCCGATGCTCTTTCTCAAGCAAAATAATCGGGTTAGCGCCACCGGTGAATCCTCGATCAGAACCTCAAGGCGTCGTACACGGCGTTCGGCTTGCGCGCGTCCGACTTTCGGATACGGTATCAACCACAGCCAAAGCGAAGCTGCAAAACAAGGCCCGAAGCCGGTTCAACGGCGATCGGCACGGGGGGAGAACACCATGCGCCGCAGATGGTCGTTGGCGATTGCCGGATTGATCCTGATCCTGGCCGGCGGATGGCTCGCGCATCTCACCCAGACCTCCGGCGGCATCCGGATCGAGGATGTGCGCTTCAAGGGCGCCAAGGGCAATACCATGAGCGCCCTGCTCTACGTCCCGCCCAACGCCACCGCCCAGACCCCCGCCCCCGGCATTCTGGCGGTTCACGGCTACATCAATTCGCGCGAAACCCAGGACGGCTTTGCCATCGAATTCGCCCGCCGCGGCTATGTGGTGCTCGACCTCGACCAGACCGGCCACGGCTACAGCGATCCGCCGGCCTTCGCCGGCGGCTTCGGCGGTCCCGACGGGCTGGCGCATCTGCGCAGCCTCGACATCGTCGACAAGGCCAATATCGGCCTCGAGGGCCATTCGATGGGCGGCTGGGCCGTGCTCGCCGCCGCGAGCGCGATGCCCGACGGCTACAAGGCGATGGTGCTGGAGGGATCCTCGACCGGCAAGCCGTTCGCCGCCGACGGCACGCCGAGCTGGCCGCGCAACCTCGCGCTGGTGTTCGCGCAATATGAGGAATTTTCCGCGCTGATGTGGGGCGTCGAGCGCGCGCGCGACGTCACCGAAAGCCCGAAACTATGGGCGCTGTTCGGCAGCAACGGCGCCATCGAACCGGGCAAGGTCTATGGCGACATCGGCCAAGGCACCGCCCGGGTGCTCTACACGCCGGCGATGACCCATCCAGCCGAGCATATCTCGCATCAGGCGATCGGCTACAGCCTCGACTGGTTCGCCAAAACGCTGCAGGGCGGCACCCCGCGCCCACCAGAGGACCAGATCTGGTTCCGCAAGGAGATCGGCACCCTGGTGGCGCTGATCGGGTTTGTCGCGCTCCTGCTCGGGGTGTTCGACGGCCTGCTCGAAGCCTCGCTGTTTTCGCATCTGAGGCTGCCGGTGATCGCCGACGGCTCGACCCCGGCACAGGGGGCGGCCGGCGGCCGCCGCTTTGCCGCGGCGTTCATATTGTCGGCCTTCATCCCGGCGCTGACCTATTATCCGGCGTTCGCGCTGGCCGGCACTTTTGTCACGCCGTCGGTCTACCTGCCGCAGGGCATCACCAACCAGATCATGGTCTGGGCCCTGATCAACGGCCTGATCGCGCTGGCGCTGATGCCGTTCGCGCCGAAACGCGCCAGCCGGACCGGCATCATCGCCCCCTCGATCCTGATCGCGCTGGCCACCGTGCTCGCCGGCTATGCCGCGTTGTGGCTGGCCGATCTCGCCTTCAAGATCGATTTCCGGTTCTGGATCGTCGCGCTCAAGCTGATGAGCGCCAGGCAGTTCGCCATCTTCCTGATCTATCTGGTTCCGTTCACGGCGTTTTTCGTGATCGCGCTGCATCTCCTGCACCGCAATTTCAGCACCATGGCGACCGGGCGCATCGCGCTCTATCTCACCAATATCCTGGCGCTGACGCTTGGCTTCATCGTGCTGCTGGCCCTGCAATACGGCACGCTGTGGATCGGCGGAAAACTGTTCAATCCGCTGCCCGACCCCGGTTTCGTGCCGCTCTCCACCATCGTCGCCATCCAGTTCGTGCCGCTTCTGGCGATCGCCGCCGTCATCTCCACCTTCACCTGGCGGCGCACCGGCTCGAGCCTGCCGGGCGCGCTGATCTCAGGCGTGTTCGTCACCTGGTACATTGTGGCCGGCACCGCCACCCAGGCGGCGTTCTGAATTCGGGCACTCAGCCGGCCGGGCTCCCCACCGGGTCGTCCCTGCGAACGAACGCAGGGACCCATCACCCCTGGCCTCAAAAGTGAAAAAAGGCCTCTACTCCAGTGCCGAAAACGAAATTCCACGGCGTATGGGTCCCTGCGTTGGCAGGGACGACTCGATGAAACTGCCGTCCTGGAAATGCCGGGCGGGCGCTAAAAGATGGGCGAAACTGCATAACGGCTTGGCTTTCGCCAGCGCCCCCGCGGTGCTATAGCGCGGATGCAATCATCCCATCCGTCCCGAAACGCGCTGTTCCAAAAAGGCCCGATCTGCCATGGCAAAAATCAAGGTGACCAACCCCGTCGTCGAACTCGATGGCGACGAGATGACCCGGATCATCTGGCAATATATCAAGGACAAGCTGATCATCCCCTTCCTCGATATCGAGCTGATGTATTTCGATCTCGGGATGGAGTACCGCGACCAGACCAACGACCAGGTCACGGTCGATGCCGCCAACGCCATCAAGAAGGTCGGCGTCGGGGTCAAATGCGCCACCATCACCCCGGACGAGGCCAGGGTGAAGGAATTCGGCCTCAAGGAAATGTGGAAGTCGCCGAACGGCACCATCCGCAACATCCTCGGCGGGGTGGTGTTCCGCGAGCCGATCATCTGCAAGAACGTGCCGCGGCTGGTGCCGGGCTGGACCAAGCCGATCATCATCGGCCGCCACGCCTTCGGCGACCAGTACCGCGCCACCGATTTCAAGTTTCCGGGCAAGGGCACGCTGACGATGAAGTTCGTCGGCGAGGACGGCCGGGTGATCGAGCGCGAAGTCTATCACTCGCCGAGCGCCGGCGTCGCGCTGGCGATGTACAATCTCGACGATTCGATCGCCGATTTCGCCCGCGCCTCGCTCAACATGGGCCTGTCCAAGAATTATTCGGTCTACCTGTCGACCAAGAACACGATCCTGAAGGTCTATGACGGCCGCTTCAAGGACATCTTCCAGGACATCTTCGACAAGGAATTCAAGGCCAAGTTCGACGAGAAGAAGATCACCTACGAGCACCGCCTGATCGACGACATGGTGGCCGCGGCGATGAAATGGTCGGGCGGCTATGTCTGGGCCTGCAAGAACTATGACGGCGACGTGCAGTCCGACACCATCGCGCAGGGCTACGGCTCGCTCGGCCTGATGACCTCGGTGCTGATGACGCCGGACGGCAAGACGGTGGAGGCCGAGGCCGCCCACGGCACGGTGACCCGGCATTACCGCGAGCACCAGAAGGGCAAGGAGACCTCGACCAACTCGATCGCCTCGATCTTCGCCTGGACCCGCGGGCTGTCGCACCGCGCCAAGCTCGACAACAACGAGGCGCTCGGCAAGTTCGCGCTGACATTGGAGAAGGTCTGCGTCGATACCGTCGAGGCCGGCTACATGACCAAGGATCTGGCGCTTCTGGTCGGCGCCGACCAGCGCTGGCTGTCGACCACCGGCTTCCTCGACAAGGTCGCGGAAAACCTCACCAAGGCGATGGCGTAGGCTGAGCGATTCCTTGAATCGATCACATGACCCAGCCTTTGTCATTCCGGGATGTGCTCCGGCCGGCGATAGCCGGGCGGAGCGCAGGCCCGGAATCCATATCCACCGCAGGGGTTATGGATTCCGGGCTCGCGCAAGGGCGCGCCCCGGAATGACGGTTATCTTGCGGACCGGATGAATCGGACTTCGAAAAATTTGCCAGTCCGCGCACAGCCGTACCGCCCCCCGCGCCTCACCACCGGAGAATGCGACCATGCCACACCTGAACAGGATCGCGCTCGCTCTCTTCCTGCTGGCCGGGTCGCTGCCCGCCTCCGCCGCCGAAACCCCCTTGCCCGCTGAGATCGCCGCACCGGGAGAAACCATTGTGCTGTCCGTGCATGCCGAGGGCGCGCAGATCTATGAATGCAAGATGGGCGGCGACGACAGGCCGGTGTGGGCGTTCCGCGAACCGATCGCGACCTTGCTGGTCGACGGCAAGACCGTCGGCCGCCATTACGCCGGACCGAACTGGGAATACAGCGACGGCAGCGCCGTGACCGGCAAGGTTGCCGACAGCGCCCCGGGCGCCACCGCCAACGACATTGCATGGCTGAAGCTGGATGTGATTTCCCATCGCGGCAGCGGCCTGCTCAGCGATGTGACCACGGTGCAGCGGATCAATACCCAGGGCGGCAAGCCCGACGGCCCCTGCGACCAGCGCGGCAGCTTCAAGAGCGTGCCCTATTCCGCGGATTACGTGTTTTTGCGAAAGGGGTGATTGGCAGATTCACCCACGTCGTTCCCCGGACGCAGTCTCGGTAGGGCGGATTGGAGCCCACCGGGTCGCGCGGCGCGCGGCCCGGTGGGCGTAATCCCCCGTACGCAATTCACCCGCCCGCCATCGCCTTTTCGATCGCGGCCAGCGCCGCGTCCGCCTTGGTGCCGTCGGGGCCGCCGGCCTGCGCCATGTCGGGGCGGCCGCCGCCGCCCTTGCCGCCGAGCGCCTCGGCGGCGAGGCGCACCAGGTCGACCGCGTTGAAGCGCGCCACCAGATCCGCGGTCACGCCGACCACGATTCCGGCCTTGCCGTCGCCGGTGACGCCGACAATGGCGACCACGCCGGAGCCGAGCTGCTTCTTGCCGTCGTCGACCAGGCTCTTGAGGTCCCTGGTCTCGACGCCCTCGACCGCGCGCGCCATCAGCTTGACATTGCCGACCTCGCGCACGCCGGCGTCGGCCGCGGCCGATCCGCCGGCGGCCGCGCCGCCGCCCATCGCCAGTCTCTTGCGCGCCTCCGACAGATCGCGTTCCAGCCGCTTGCGCTCTTCCATCAACACGGCGATCCGCGCCGGCACCTCGTCGAGCGTGGTGCGCAACTCGGCTGCCGCCGACTTCGCCAGCGCCATGGTTTCGTTGGCATGCTTTCGGGCGTGGTTGCCGGTCAAGGCCTCGATGCGGCGAACGCCTGACGAAACCGCGCTTTCGCCGGTCACCGAGATCAGGCCGATATCGCCGGTGCGGCGCACATGGGTGCCGCCGCACAATTCCACCGACCAGCCGAGCGCGTTGCTGCCGGAATCGCGCGCGGTCTTGCCCATCGACACGACGCGAACCTCGTCGCCATATTTCTCGCCGAACAAGGCCCGCGCGCCGGCGTCGCGGGCGTCGTCGAGCGCCATCAGCCTGGTCGTGACCTCGTCGTTCTCCAGCACCACGGTGTTGGCGATATCCTCGATCCGGCTCAGTTCGGACGGGCTGATCGGCTTCTGATGCACGAAGTCGAAGCGCAGCCGATCGGGCGCCACCAGCGAGCCGCGCTGCGCGATGTGGTCGCCGAGCACCTGACGCAGCGCCTCGTGCAGGATATGGGTGGCGGAGTGATGGGCGCGGATCGAACTCCGCCTGGCATGATCGACCTCGAGCTGCAGCGCCGTGCCCGGCTTCAAGGTGCCCTGCTCCACCGTGCCGAGATGCACATAGAGATCGCCGGCCTTCTTCTGGGTGTCGGTGACGCGAAACCGCACGCCCTCGCCGCTCAGCACGCCGGTGTCGCCGACCTGGCCGCCGGACTCCGCGTAAAACGGCGTCTGGTTGAGGATCACAGCGCCGGATTCGCCGGCCTTCAGACTCTCGGCATCGTGGCCGTCCTTGACCAGCGCCCCCACCACGCCCTCGGCGGTCTCGGTCTCGTAGCCGAGAAATTCGGTGGCGCCGAGTTTTTCGCGCAACGGAAACCAGACGTTCTCGCTGGCAGTGTCGCCCGAGCCCGCCCATGCCGCCCGCGCTTTCGCACGCTGCCGCTCCATCGCGTCGGTGAAGGAGGCGATGTCGACTGATATGCCGCGGTTGCGCAGCGCATCCTGGGTCAGATCGAGCGGAAAGCCATAGGTGTCGTACAGCGTGAACGCGGTGTCGCCGTCGAACATGTCGCCCTTCTTGAGACTGGCGCTTTTCTCGTCGAGGATCGACAGGCCGCGCTCCAGCGTCTTGCGGAAGCGGGTCTCTTCCAGAAGCAGGGTTTCCTCGATCAGGTTCTCGGCGCGCACCAGTTCGGGATAGGCCTGGCCCATCTCGCGCACCAGCGCCCACACCAGCCGGTACATCAGGGGATCCTGGGCGCCGAGCAGTTGCGCATGGCGCATGGCGCGGCGCATGATCCGGCGCAGCACATAACCGCGGCCCTCGTTCGACGGCAGCACGCCGTCGGCGATCAGGAACGACGAGGCACGCAGGTGATCGGCGATCACCCGCAGCGAGGCCTTCTGCTCGCCTTGCGGATCGGCGCCGGTCAATTCGGAGATGGCGCGGATCAAAGCGACGAACAGGTCGATGTCGTAATTGTCGTGCTTGCCCTGCAGCACCGCGGCGATGCGCTCGAGGCCGGCGCCGGTATCGATCGACGGTTTCGGCAGCGGATTGCGCACCCCGGGTTCGAGTTGCTCGAACTGCATGAACACCAGATTCCAGATCTCGATGAAGCGGTCGCCATCCTGCTCCGCCGATCCCGGCGGCCCGCCCCAGATCTTGTCGCCATGGTCGTAGAAGATTTCCGAACACGGACCGCACGGACCGGTATCGCCCATCTGCCAGAAATTGTCGGAGCCACTGATGCGGATGATGCGCGACTCCGGCAGCCCCGCGATCTTCTTCCAGAGCTCGAACGCCTCGTCGTCGTCGACATAGACGGTGGCCGAGAGCTTGTCCTTCGGCAGGCCGAATTCTTTTGTGACCAGATTCCACGCCAGCTCGATGGCGCGGTCCTTGAAATAGTCGCCGAACGAGAAGTTGCCGAGCATCTCGAAGAAGGTGTGGTGCCGGGCGGTATAGCCGACATTGTCGAGGTCGTTGTGCTTGCCGCCGGCGCGCACGCATTTCTGCGAGGTGGTGGCGCGCTGGTAGGGCCGCTTCTCCACCCCGGTAAAGACGTTCTTGAACTGCACCATGCCGGCATTGGTGAACATCAAGGTCGGGTCGTTGCGCGGCACCAGCGGCGACGACGGCACGATCTCGTGGCCGTGCACGGCAAAGTAATCGAGGAAGGTCGACCTGATGTCGTTGACGCCGCTCATGTTGGTCCAATCGCAAAAAAGCCCGGGAACAGCCTTAAATCGTGGGCATCGCTCCGGCGCAACGCTTTTAGACGCGGGGACTGGCAGTGTCCAGAAAGTGTGCAAGCGGATCAGGGGCTTGCCGCACCAGCACAACAGCGGTTGATAGATGCTGCAGTTGCGTTGACAGCCTTGCCGCCGCCGTGGTTTTCTCCTATCTGGATTGAGACAGTCACGTCGGGAGAGATCGGCCTGAGAAGGCCGGCGCCGAAGGAGCAACCGCCCCGGAAACTCTCAGGCAAACGGACCGCGTGATCTGACAGCATCTGGAAAGAGACCCGCCGGGCACCTGCCCGGACGGTTCCGCCGACGGGATAATACTCTCAGGCACAGCGACAGATGGGGCTTCGACGGGTTTTTTCGGGGAATCCTCCTCGCAAAAGCCGCGAGGGCCCTTGTGATGCTTGCACGCGACGACCAATCGTTGCCGAAACCTACCCCCCTGCATGCGCTGCATGTCGCCAATGGCGGCAGGATGGTGCCGTTCGCCGGCTATGACATGCCGGTGCAATACACTGCCGGCGTGCTCCGGGAACACCTGCATACCCGCAACTCCGCCGGCCTGTTCGACGTCTCGCATATGGGCCAGATCGCGCTGCATGCGAAATCGGGCCGGCCCGAGGATGCCGCCCTGGCGCTGGAGCGGCTGGTACCGCAGGACATCGTCGGCATCGCGCCGGGACGGCAGCGCTACGCCCAGTTCACCGATCAAGCCGGGGGGATTCTCGACGACCTGATGGTGGCGAATCTCGGAAGCCATCTGTTCCTGGTGGTCAATGCCGCCTGCAAGCAAGCCGATGAGGCGCATCTGCGCGCCAATTTGTCGGAGACCTGCGTGATCGAGCCGCTCTCGGATCGCGCGCTGATCGCGCTGCAGGGGCCGAAGGCCGCGACGGTGCTGCAACGGCTCGGCGGCGAGATCGCCGCGATGCGTTTCATGGATTGCGGCCCGCGCCGCCTGGCCGGCATCGACTGCCTGGTATCGCGCTCGGGCTACACCGGCGAGGACGGCTTTGAGATCTCGGTTCCGGCCGAAAGCGCCGACGATCTGGCCAAGGCGCTGCTTGCCAACAGCGAGGTGCTGCCGATCGGGCTCGGGGCGCGCGACAGCCTGCGGCTCGAGGCCGGGCTGTGCCTCTACGGCCATGACATCGACACCACCACCACGCCGGTCGAGGCCGCGCTGCAATGGTCGATCCAGAAAAGCCGCCGCCCTGGCGGTGTCCGCGCCGGCGGCTTTCCGGGCGCCGAGGCGATCCTGTCGCAGCTCGAACAAGGCGCGCCGCGCCGCCGCGTCGGCCTGAAGGCGCAAGGCCGCGCCCCGGTGCGCGAAGGCGCGCCGCTGTTTGCCGACGAGACTTCGCCGCAGCCGATCGGCAAGGTCACCTCGGGCGGCTTCGGCCCCAGCGTCAACGCGCCGGTGGCGATGGGCTATCTGCCGATCTCGCATGCGCAGACCGGCACTGCGGTGTTTGCCGAATTGCGCGGCCAGCGCCTGCCGCTGCTGGTCACGCCGATGCCCTTCGTTGCCCACACCTACCACCGTTGAGCCTGCAACCGCCAAACCTGCAAACGCTGAAGGATCCGCCATGACCACGCTGTTCACCTCCGACCACGAATGGCTCCGCATCGAGGGCGACGTCGCCACCATCGGCGTCACCGACTACGCGCAGTCACAGCTCGGCGACGTGGTGTTCGTCGAACTGCCGAAGGTCGGCCGCCAGCTGAAAAAGGCCGAGGCCGCCGCCGTGGTGGAATCCGTCAAGGCGGCGTCCGACGTCTATGCGCCGATCTCGGGCGAAGTGCTGCAAGTCAATGCCGCGCTGTCGGACGAGCCGGCGCTGGTCAATTCCGATGCCGCCGGCAAGGCCTGGTTCTTCAAGCTGAAGATAGCCGACAGAAGCGAACTCGGCGGCCTGATGGACGAGGCCGCCTACGCCAAACACACCGCCTGATGTTAAGGGAACACACCATGACCGCGCACCGCCTGCCCCCTGACGAGGCCGCCGCCAGCTTCGTGCGGCGCCATATCGGCCCCTCTTCCCGCGACGTCGCCGCGATGCTGCAGACCGTGGGCGCGGCCAGCCTCGGCGCGCTGATGGCCGAGACGCTGCCGGCCTCGATCCGGCAGCAGGCGCCGCTCGATCTCGGCCGCGCCCTGAGCGAGACCGAAGCGCTGGCGCATATGGGCGAGCTGGCGTCGCGCAACCAGGTCTTCACCTCGCTGATCGGGCAAGGCTATTCCGGCACCATCCTGCCGGCGGTGATCCAGCGCAACATTCTGGAGAACCCGGCCTGGTACACCGCCTACACGCCGTACCAGCCGGAGATCAGCCAGGGCCGGCTGGAAGCGCTGTTCAATTTCCAGACCATGATCTGCGACCTGACCGGACTCGATGTCGCCAACGCTTCGCTGCTCGACGAGGCGACCGCCGCGGCCGAAGCGATGGCGCTGGCCGAGCGCGCCGCGACGGCAAAAACGCAATCGTTCTTCGTCGACCGCGAGGTGCATCCGCAGACCCTGGCGGTGCTGCGCACCCGCGCCGAACCGCTGGGCTGGAAGCTGATCGTCGGCGATCCGCTTGCCGATCTCGCCGACGCCGAAGTGTTCGGCGCGCTGCTGCAATATCCCGGCAGTTCCGGCGTGGTGCGCGACCTGCGCGGCGCGATCGCCGCCTTGCGCGGCAAGGGCGCGCTGGCGATCGTGGCCGCCGATCTGCTGGCGCTGACCTTGCTGGCCTCGCCGGGCGAACTCGGCGCCGACATCGCGGTCGGCTCGGCGCAGCGCTTCGGGGTGCCGATGGGCTATGGCGGACCGCATGCGGCCTATATGGCGGTGCGCGATGCCTACAAGCGCGCGCTGCCCGGGCGCATTGTCGGGCTGTCGATCGATGCCCGCGGGCAACCGGCCTACCGGCTGGCGCTGCAGACCCGCGAGCAGCATATCCGCCGCGAAAAGGCCACTTCCAACATCTGCACCGCGCAGGTGCTGCTGGCGGTGATCGCCTCGATGTACGCGGTCTATCACGGCCCCGAAGGCCTGGTCCGGATCGCCCGCCAGGTGCATCGCCGCACGACCGTGCTGGCGGCGGGACTGCGCCGGCTCGGCTTCGCGCCGCGGTCGGACAGCTTCTTCGATACCGTGACGGTGGCCGCCGGCGGACGGCAGGACGAGATCGTCGCCCGCGCGCTGCAGGAAAAAATCAATTTGCGGATCGGCGAAGGCAGCCTCGGCATCGCGCTGGACGAGACCACGACGGCGGCCGAGGTCGAGGCGGTGTGGCGCGCGTTCGGGGCTGCGCTCGATTATGCCGAGATCGAAACCGGCGCGCGCGAGGCGCTGCCGGCGGAACTGAAGCGCACCAGCGCCTTCCTCACCCATCCGGTGTTCCACGCCCATCGCTCCGAGACCGAGCTGTTGCGCTACATGCGCAAACTGTCCGACCGCGACCTGGCGCTCGACCGCGCCATGATTCCGCTGGGCTCCTGCACCATGAAGCTGAACGCCACGTCGGAAATGATCCCGCTGACCTGGCCGGCGTTCGGCGGCCTGCATCCGTTCGCGCCAGTGGCACAGGCGGCAGGCTATCACGCGCTGTTCGCGCAACTGGAACAATGGCTGTGCGACATCACAGGCTATGACGCGATCTCGCTGCAGCCGAATTCCGGGGCGCAGGGCGAATATGCCGGGCTGCTGGCGATCCGCGGCTATCACGCCGCGCGCCGCGAGCCGCATCGCCGGGTGTGCCTGATCCCCTCCTCCGCGCACGGCACCAATCCGGCCTCCGCCAGCATGGCCGGCATGGAAGTGGTGGTGGTGACCTGCGACGCCAGGGGCGACGTCGATGTCGCGGATCTCAGGGCCAAGGCGGCGCTACATTCGCAAAATCTCGCCGCCGTCATGATCACCTATCCCTCGACCCATGGCGTATTCGAGGAGCACATAAGCGAGATCTGCGACATCGTGCATGGCCATGGCGGACAGGTCTATCTCGACGGCGCCAACATGAACGCGCAGGTCGGGCTGTCGCGGCCCGGCGATTACGGCGCCGACGTCAGCCATCTCAACCTGCACAAGACGTTCTGCATTCCGCATGGCGGCGGCGGTCCGGGCATGGGACCGATCGGCGTAAAAGCGCATCTGGCGCCGTTCCTGCCGGGGCATCCGTTCACCGATGGCGGCGGGCGCAGCGCCGTGGGACCGGTGTCGGCGGCGCCGTTCGGCTCGGCCTCGATCCTGACCATCTCCTACGTCTACATCCTGATGATGGGCGGCGACGGCCTGACCCGGGCCACCGAGACCGCGATCCTGAATGCCAACTACATCGCCACCCGGCTCGATCCGCATTTTCCGGTGCTGTACCGCAACGCCAAGGGGCGCGTGGCGCATGAATGCATCGTCGACCCCCGGCCGCTGAAGACAACAAGCGGCGTCACCGTCGACGACATCGCCAAGCGGCTGATCGATTACGGCTTCCATGCCCCGACCATGAGCTTTCCGGTGCCGGGCACGCTGATGATCGAGCCGACCGAAT
>Ga0182030_10007790_pt1 | contig 22288 bp, 22 predicted proteins | sample 812S3MmetaG_FD_121299 | JGI IMG/M metagenome (GOLD analysis project Ga0182030, IMG submission 121299) | Permafrost microbial communities from Stordalen Mire, Sweden - 812S3M metaG (Illumina Assembly) | ecosystem: Environmental > Terrestrial > Soil > Wetlands > Permafrost | place: Sweden... | reverse complement strand
TACTACGCCGAGGCCGGGCAGGTCCGGACAGTAGGCGCCCCAGCTGTCGCCTTCGTGCTCAATAACAACCAGGTATTCGCTCATTGGTTCGGCCTCCGTAATCCGGCTTGACGAAGGATATTCGCAGCCGTGCCGCTCGGCACGTCCTTGTTGGCCTGACCCGCGATTGTGACCTTCCCCGGCTTAACCGGGTGCTCGTACTGCCGATGGCTCCCGCGCTGGCTCGAAAGGCGCCAGCCGTCGGCTTCGATCAGCCTGACGATCTCCCGGTACTTCACGCTATCGCCTGGGTTCCGGCCGTGAGCTCGTGTCGGCCGCTGGGCCTAAACGCGGCGGTCATCGTGTCTCGGCTGGCAGCGACGCCGGCCCGTTGGCGCCGGCGAATGCTCTGTTGAGGATCTCCACGTCCTGCGGGCGCGACTTCGCGTGCAGGTAGCGCTCGGTCGTGCTGACCCGCGAGTGCCCGAGGAACGCCTGGACGAAGTGGGCGCCGGCCTCGCGAGCGACCAGCGAGCCCGCTGCATGTCTCAGCGCGTGAAAGCGCAGCGCTCGCAGCCCGGCCGCGTCGCGGGCGCGCTTGTAGCGTCGCCGCACGGCCGAGGGATCGAGCCGACGGCCCAGACGCGAACAGAACACATAGTCGTCGCGGCTGGTGTAGTCGCCACGGTCGGCCAGCCGCGCGAGCGCGGAGGCGGCGGGGTCGGCCAGCGGCAGCGCGCGTGCCTGCCAGCTCTTTGTCGGGCCTTCGACGCCGGCGCTCACCGCACGGTGGACGATGACGCGGCGGGCGTTGAGGTCGACGTCGCCCCAGCGCAGCGCGAGCAGCTCGCCCAGACGCATACCGGTGTAGGCCGCGAAGCGGTACAGCTCGGCGTCCTGTCGATCCTCCCAGGCACGCCACTCGAGTTCATCCGCATCGATCCCGTAGGCAGGGTTTCCGCGGTGAACGCCGGCCGCCGCGGCGCGTGCCAGCGCCTCGGTCTCCTCGGGTTCGTAGAAGTCGAGCACGGCCGCGGGCATCTCACGGCGCTTATTGGTTCCCCGGACCGGGTTGACCGCAAGCGCGTAGGTGTCCTCGCGACAGGCGTAGGCGAACATCGCCGCGAGGATCTGGCGGTGCTTGTTGATCGAACGAGCGCTCATGCCGGATCGGTCGAGGTCGCGCAGAAACGCCGCGACCTGAGTCGTCGTGACATCGCGCACTCGCAGGTCGCCGAACGCCTGCATGATCCGCCCTGGGCTTTGCCGGCCGCCGCGGTGGTGCGGTGTCCCTGGCTCCCTCAACAGGTAGCCGTAGTCGAGCAGCGTCGATGGCTTCGCGCCCTTTTCGCGTTTGAGGTAGTCGAGCCACTCGGGCGCCAACTCGCGCAGCGTCGCGCCGTGTAGCCTGCGGTCGCGTTCGCTCTCCTCGATCGCGCACTCGGTCGCGTCGTGTGCGGCCACGAGCTCAGCCATCCGCACGGTGGCTCGCTTCTCATCGAACCAGCCGGAGGGCATGCGGCCCCGCCTGGCCTGCCAGCCGCCGGCGGGAGCCGGGTTGAGCCACGCCGGACCGACACGGCGCTTCACCTGCCTGCCGGCCCTACGCCACTTCGCCTCGTAGAAGGGCTGGCCGTCGCTGTCTTGGCGCACTACCAGCGCTCCCGTTGGATGCTCCGCGACCACGCTCGTCTCGCCTCACTCGCTCCCGATTTTTGGCAGTACCGATGGCCGCCGCTCGTCGCCGTGCAGCAGCTCAACTCTCAGGGTACCACCAGGGTACCACTCATTCTGGGGTACCGCTTCGGGTACCGCGTGAGTCAAACTATGCCGGTTTTACTGGCCTATTTCAACGCTAATCTTCCCGAAACTCGGCGTTCCAGCACGCCGTCCCCGCCCTTACAAGCAGGAGGTCGCTGGTTCGAGCCCAGCACCGCCCATCGAAGACGATTCTGTAAATCGGCCATTTTTGGCAGCCGCGGCGAGGCGGTCGGCGCAAGGACGTTCTTCAGCGACGTTCCCAACGTCCCGACGACCGTCCGGCAGCAACTAACGGCCGTTGCAGGACGCGCTTCGTGTTCCCCGGCGTGCAGGCGCGCTCAGATCGCGTGCCTGGGGGCGGGAGGGAGAGCGGACGCGGTTGGGAGCACGGCGACGGGCGCGCTGTCGCGTTCACACGCGAGAAGTTGCGTGGGACGTGCGCAACGGGCTGTTGCTTTGACGTGGCGAAAGCGACAGCGCAGCCGATGTGGGCGTCGCCGCCTCCTACTCGCCCTACGCAGTTGCGCGGGAGCGCGTGCCGCGGACGCTCGCATTGCCGCGAAGAAGTGTCTTGGCTTGACCGGCCCGGGAGGGGGCGGAGCGGTAGTCGGTGAAGGCTGCGCGAGTGTGCATAAGGAGTTCTCGGAGTGCCGGGCTGTGCGTTGGTTTCCAGATCAGGGCGAGGGTGGCCGGTGCTTCGATGTCGTCGATGGGGAGGGCCTTTAGTCGCCCGTCGTACTTTGCGGTCATGGACTCGCTGAGGATCCCGACGCCGAGTCCGCGGATCGCGAGGTCTGCGATGGCGTCCGGTGCGCTGGCTTGCAGCGCGATGTCGGGACGTGTGCCGTTGGCGTGGCAGGCTTGGTCGAACACGGCGCGGATTCCTGTTCCTTCGGGCAGGCAGACGAGTGGGTAGCGGCCGACATCGGCGAGGGCGATTCGTTGACGGCTTGCCAGCGGGTGGTCGAGCGGCACGGCCGCGACGAGTCGTTCGCTGATGATCGTCAGCGTGTCCATGCCTGCGGGAGTGCCGATCGCTCCGATCAGAGCGATATCTGCGTGGCCGACGCGTACCTGTTCGGTGAGTTGGTCGGAGTTGCCTTCGATGAGGGTGACCTCGACGCCGGGGTGGGCCTTGTGGAACGCGGCGAGCGCGTCAAAGAGCGGGGTGATTGTGCAGCCGACGATCATGCCTACCACGAGCCGGCCCCGAATTACTTCGCTCACGTCATCGACGGCTTGGCGCATCGCGTTAGCGGAGGTGAGTGCGGCTCTGGCGTGCTCGAGCGCCGCCGCTCCGGCGGGTGTAGGCGTGGCCGTGCGGCCGGAGCGATCGATGAGCGTGGCGCCGAGCTCGCGCTCGAGTTGGCGGATCTGGGCGCTGACCCCCGACTGGCTTATGTGCACGCGTTCGGCTGCGCGCGTGAAGTTCGCTTCCTCAACGACCGCGATCAAGTATTCGAGCTGCCTGAGTTCCATATCTGATGATTCTAGCTATGAGTAGAACTATCTGTTGGACTTCTGATGACCGTGGGTCCAGACTGGTTGATGAGAGCCGTCCACACGAACGAGAGGCCCCAATGCCTGACAACGAGAATGCACTTAAGCCAGAGGACCTCACGCGCCTGTTCGTCGAGCGCGCCAACAAAGGCGATGCCGCCGGTATCGCCGCTCTCTATGAGCAGGAGGCGGTCATGGCCTACCCGCCGGGCGAGCTGACGACGGGCCGCGATGCGATCCGCGCGCTGTGGGAGAAGGTGCTCGCCAGGGCCCCACACTTCGAGCTAGAGCCACCACTGCCGACACTGATCAGCGGCGACATTGCGCTCACCTCCACACCGCCGAAAGATGGCGCCGGCGCTCGCGCGCAGGTCGCTCGCAGACAACCCGACGGCACCTGGCTACGCCTGCTCGACCAGCCCGAATTCGTCCAGCCTGCTCAGCCATAGCCGATGTGACCGTCGTCAAGACTCCTTGACAACCTTCAATCGTCAAGGTATGTTGACGGCATGTTCGACGACCTGAATGCCACTCGCGAGCTCCTCTCGCGTCAGCTCGCCGAAGCCATCGCCTCAGACGCGATCGGGGTAATTCCGAGCATCGCGGCGCTCCAAAAGGAGACCGAGGAATACCTTCGAGTTGCCGTTCGGCAGGCTGCCAGCGGATCCTCGTGGAGTGAGATTGCAACCGCCCTCGGCGTATCGAAACAGGCAGCGCACCAACGCTTCAGGGTCTACGCCAAGGACGTGGCTGACGAAATGAAGGCGCACCGGCGCGCCATCAAAAAAGCTCGCCGCAGTGGCGAGACTGGGCAAGCCGTCGAAGGGCGCGAGCGGGTCGAGGCGTTGGCCAGCCAACTCCGCACCGCAGCCCGATCCCTCAAGAATCAGGGCTAGGGCTTCGCGCTCGCGCCGCGACTGCGTTGCACCCGCAGCCGGTGCCGACGCGACGCGAGCGTGGGACGATCGCGTCCCAACGAGTTGTCGCCTGGCGCGATCAGCCCCGGCGACAACTGCACGCCGATCCAGGTGCCGGCGAACGAGTGCGCCCGCAAGTCCGCCGTGATTCGTGGCATCGGCGGCTTTCGGAGGTGATGTAAAGGCCCGGGTCGCTCAGGTGGTCGTGACTGGCACGTGGTCGAGCGCCTGCGCAATCGCCGGACCAACGTAGGCTCCGCTTGCCTCTTGCCCGAGGTCGTTGTGCGAGCCGGACACGTCGACGATCTCCAGCGCGTCGCCGACTAAGTCGCTCCAGCCGCGCTCTGGGGCCGCACCGGGGCCGTCGGTGCGCAGCAGCAGGATCCGCTTGGGGTAGGGCGCCCGCGGCCGGTAATCGTCGAGGAGCGAGCCGTATTGGCGGATGACGTAGCGCCCGCGGGCCGCGAGCGGCACCGGCTGCCCCCGCTTGAGCGCCGCGTCGAGCATGCGCTCCAGGTCACGGTTGGGGTCGGGGTGCTTGAGCAACCAGATCCGGTTGGCAACCTGGCGGCGGGCGAGCCAGAGAAAGTGGCGGACTCGCGCGATTCCCCGCAGCTCACGCAACTCCCCCAGACGCTCGGCTCGGCGCTCCTCGAGCGGGCGCGGCGCCGGGTGCGGGTGCGGCGCGAACGAGTCGCCGAGCACCGCGAGCGGGACCTCGTTCCCCGCCTCGATCAGCTGGCGGGCGATCTCGGTCGCGATGACGCCGCCCAGCGAGACCCCGTAGAGGACGTAGGGGCCCTGCGGGTACAGCGCCTGCATTTCGGCCACGTAGCGCGCCGCCAGCTCCTCGAGTGAGCGCGCCGTCAGGGGCTGTCCGTTGAGCCCCTCGCAGCGGATCGCGTAAATCGGTTGGTCCTCGCCCAGCGCGGCCACCAGGCCGCGTGCGTAAAGGACACTGCCGACGCCGTCGTGAACGACGAACAACGGCGGGCGCGTGCCGGCGGTCTGGATCGCGAGCAGCGCCGTCCATGCATGGTCGTCGGTCAGCGCGAGCGCCAGTGAGGCGATCGTCGTTGCCTCCGCAAGCAGCGACACGGGCCGGTCGATTCCGCACCGGCGCTCCAGTTCGACAAACACGCGCGCGGCGCGCATCGAGTCGCCGCCCAGCGCGAAGAAGTCGTCGTCGACGCCGATTGACTTCACCCCCAGCACGTCGGACCAGATCGCCAGCAGCGAGCGTTCCAGCTCGCTGAGCTCCCGGTTGGGCTGAGCCTGGCCGCCGCTGTCGGTGCTGCGCAGTTCGGCGACGCGTTCGCGATCCGTCTTGCCTCCCGCCAGCTGCGGCAGTTCATCGACGACTGCGATGTGGTCGGGGATCATGTAGCCGGGGAGGCGCCGCGACAGCGCCACTCGCAGCAGGCGCGGGTCAAGCGTCGCCCCGGCCTTCGCTACCACGCAGGCGGTCAGCCGCGTGCTGTCGGCCTCGTCGGTGTAGGTCGCGGCAGCGGCCGCGGCGACGCTGTCGAGCTGTGCGAGTGCACTTTCGACCTCGCCGAGCTCGACCCGGTTGCCGGAGATCTTGACCACGAAGTCGATTCGGCCGAGGTGCTCGAGCATGCCGTCGGGACGTATCCGCCCGCCGTCGCCGGTGCGGACGCGGCGGTGGCCGCTCGGCATCACGGTAAAGACCGCCGCGGTTAGGTCGGGACGCCGCCAGTAGCCGAGCGCGCAGCCGGGACCCTCAACCACAATCTCTCCCCGCTCACCCGCCGCGACAGGCTCGCCATCTTCGCCGACGATCGTCACCTTGGCCGTCGCGGCAACGTGGCCGGCCGGGAGAGGGCCGCTGCCAACCGGCGTCTGCGCGGTGATGAACACGGACGCGACGCCCGCCGCCTCGGTCAGCCCGAAAGCGTTGACGATGGTCGCAGCCGGCGATAAATGAGCGCGCAGGCGGACGACGTCCTCCCAGGTGGAGGCCTCGCCCCCGAGCACGACGGTGCGCAGATCGGGGAAGCGTTGCTCGGACGGCAGAGTGGAGAGCAGATGCCGCAGCACCGTCGGGACCGTCACGAAGGCGGCTATGTGCTCGCTCTCGAGCCACGGCCCGAGGGGCACGATGCCGAGTCGGCGTATCTCGTAGGAGACGAACGTCTCCTGGAGGAAGAGGGCCGCGCCGATCAAGCGCTCGACATAGCCGACGGTCCCGCCGACCAGGCCCCCGAGCCGCGCGCCGGCCGAAATCCCGTAATGGGGGAGCATCGCGAACGTCTCGTCGGTCTGCTCGCGCCCGCACATGATCCCCTTGGGCGTCCCGGTCGATCCAGACGTGTAGACGATCGAGACGAGCTCGCCGCGCTCGCGGTCGACTGGCAGCGGATCCGCTCGCGCGCCGAAGGTGAGCGGATGGCCGCTGAGTTCGTGCAGGCCGTCGTCGTCCTCGACGTCGGTCAGTAGCACCGCAGCCTCGACGTCGGCGAGGATCTGCCGTACGCGGTCGGCGGGCGCGGTTGGATCGACGGGGACGGACACCATCCCGGCGCGCTGAATCGCGACGAAGCCGACGGCGGACGCGTGGGTGCCATTGGCGCGCAGCGCTATGCGGTCGCCGGCGCCGGCCTCTGCGATCAGCCGCTGTGCCAGGCAGTCCGCCTGGGAGTTCAGGTCGCCGAAGCTGACACACTGGTCGTCGACCTGGATCGCGACGTCTTGCGGGCGCGTGGCGGCCGCATCGCGCAACGCGATCGAGGCCGGGCTTGCGGTGTTGGTCGACCGCCCGGGCACTGGTCGAACATACACGGTCAGATCCTCCTGAAGCTGGTGGTCTTAATAAGATGGTGGTCGGCACACGGGTGAAAAGTGGGCCCCTCGACGCGGTCGCCCTGATGCGCCCGCCGGGCGTCATGCCGCGGCGCGCGAGCACCGATGTATGGCTGATCAAGGTCACCGAGGAGGGACCGCTCGGGCTGCGGGCGGCGCGGGTCCTGCTGGGCGGCGTGCATCGGTCGGATCGCCGTCGAGGCGATGACCGCGACCGCTCCCTGCTTGCTCACGCAGCGCTTGTGCGCCTGCTCGCCACCCGCGCCGACATGGACGTCGCGTCGGTTGTCATCGACCACGAAGAGGGCGGCCGCCCGATCGTTGCCGGCAATCCCGGGCTCATGCTCGCCGTCGGCCACAGCGGAGAGTTCGTTGCCTGCGCCGTCAGCACGCGGCCCGTCGGCGTCGACATCGAGCGCAGCGACCGCGTCGAGGCCGACCACGATCTCGCCCGCCGGGTATGCACGGTCCACGAACGCCGGCAGCTCGAGCGGTTGCCGGCACCGCTGCGCCGCGCTGCGCTGATTCGCCTGTGGACGCGCAAGGAGGCGGTCGTCAAGGCGCTCGGCGTCGGCCTTGCCATCGCGCCCGGACGAGTCGACGTGAGGCGCGACCGCCCCGTCGTGGACGGAGCGGGCGTCGGAGCCCTACGCGTGTGCGACCTCGCCGGCGGGCCGGACGGCTATGCCGTCGCGGTTGCGACGGAGACCCGCCGGGCGCGCGTGCGGGCACATCTCATCGCCGCCGACGTGGCGTGGCCGATCCCCGCCCGGGCGACGCCCTCGCGTCTACGGACGGCTCTCCCGTGGGTTGGCTGAGCTGGTGAGAGCGCCTGTGTCAGAGCGTCTGCTCGAGCCCATCGTCACGCGGCGCGACGCTCACGAAGGCCACCAAGCACGTCCTCGAGCGCGCTCCGAAGCGTCCGCGGTTAGCCGATCAGGCGGAGTTCTAGACCCTCGAGAATGGGGACGAGTCGCTTGAAGTGATGGTCGGCTGTCCACAGTGCGGCGCCGCTTGACTGTGCGGCTACGGCAATCTGAGATCTGTGAGCGCAATGACCTGCCCACGGTCTCGCCGCTCGCGCCGGGGCGCGGACCGAGCATTCAGTCGCTCAGCTGGGCCACTCCGCGGACGTCGCCGGAGCGGTGCATGCGCGCCAGGCTTGCGTGGCGCGCGAGCAGGTAGTGGTCGAGGAATGCGATCGTCACTCGTTCCACGATGCCGAGATAGGGCTGCTGAGTTGTGTACGGGGGAAGGTGGGTCGCGCCGATCAGCGTCAGCAGGAACTTCGGCCGCGGCGCCAGGTCGAAGAACCGCTGCGTCGCGGCCGGCTCGTTGAGCTCGTCGCGCGTGCCCTGTGCGGCGAGCAGCGCCGGTCCCTCGGCGGGGAAGTGGATGTTGTCGTCGATGCTGGTCAGCTCGGCGCCGGAGAGGATCACCGCGGCGCGCACCCGCGGATCCGCGAACTCCGGGTCGAGTGCGTCGGCAAGTGCGGTCGCGGCACCATCGGACTGGCCGGCGACGGCGATCAGGTGCGGGGCGATCAGGTCGTACAGGAAGCTCGCCGACAGCTGATTCTCGTGCAGCATGCGCGTGGTGACGAAGCGCATGTCACCGGGCTGATTGACGAGGTCGCGCTGGCGCCGCCCTCCGGGAACGTGTTTCTGGGTAAGCGGGAAGAGCGGCGCCGCGACCACGTAGCCGGCGCGCGCCCAGGCATCGAGCAGGCGGGCGTAAGGGCTGGGCGTCTCGCCGAAGCCTGGTCCGAACACGATCAGCGGGAACGGGCCCGCGGCGGTCAGCGGGGGCGCGTCCCGTAGGTCGTTGGCGCCCGCCGGCCCAAGCGCCGGGTAGCGGATCTGGGTGACCAGCGTGCGCGGCGTGACCGCACCGGTGTGAAAGGCCGCCACGCGGGTGCGGTCGACGAAGGTGAGCACCCGCAGGCCCACGGCGGTGCTGGCGGGCAGTTGGGCGGGTGGGCGTGCAGCCGATGACGCCGGCGGCCCGTCGAGCCCGTTTGAGCCCGCCCGGCTCGCGCCAGGGAAGAGCCACCCCGCGGTGAGGAGTGAGAGGACGCTGACGCCAACGGCAAGCCTGCGGAGCGGCGGAGCGACCCGACTCGCCGGCGCGCTGGGCAATTCAGAGACAGCTTGCGCCGGTCGGGGAAGACATCTCCGTCGATGGTCCCGAGTACGCCGGACGTCACGGCAGTGTCTGTCACCGGTGCTCAAGCGCTGTGCGATTGCGCTCAAGCGCTACGTGAGTGCCTCTACCGAGGTGGATATTTCATGGGACAACACGCCGCCCTGTGCATCTGGCCCGGCGGGCGGGCGGACGTGTCGGACTCGAGCGATACGCTAAGTGTTCCTGACACGATCGTAATAGGAGGCGGCCGCATGGCAGATCTACTGAGCAAGATCCGAAGTGACCTGGAAAAGCGCCTGCATGAACTTGAGCCGCTGATTGAGGAACATGCGCACGTGCGCAAGGCCCTTGATGCACTGAGCGGCGCTGGTAGCCGTAGCGAGCAAGCGGCTAAGAGCGCTATCAAGCGCACGCGGGCGGCGGCGACAAGCACCGCAGCCAAGGGCCGCGGTCGTCCTAGTGGGAGTGGTGCGCGCGCACAGCAGGCTTTGAAGCTCGTTCACCGCCATCCTGGGATCACGCTCCAGGATCTTGCAAAGCGGATGAAAATCAAGCCCAACTATCTCTATCGAGTTCTCCCGCAGCTGGAGAAAGACGGCAAGGTCGCGAAGAAGGAGAAGGGATACCACCCGCCGGAGAGCTGACAGCGATCTGCCGCGACTCGTTGCGGCTGTGGGACCGGGTGAGGAGTGGCCGTTCGCTGTGACACGGCTTGAGTGCCGGCGTAGAGGTCGATGGTCATCGGCTCGCGGGTTCGAGCTGGGGGTCGTCGAGTCACTCGCCTGCGACGTTGAGCCGAGCCAGGCTGGAGCTCAGCCCCCGCGCCCCGCTTACAACTGGGCGATGTCGTCCAGCACGCGCGTTGTCAACGTGGCAAGCGCCGTGCGCTTCCACATCGTCTGCGGGTTGCCGGGCAGATCTGCAAGCGGATCGAGCGGATCGATCCGCACGGGGATGTTGGCCACTCCGCCCGCGAACGCGCTCACGTCGCCGTCACGCAGGGCGGCGGCGACGCAGACGAGCGGGAACGAGAACGCCTGCCGCTCGCCGAGGCGCCTGAAGGATGAGCGCAGGGCCGGCCGCGGTAGGAGCACTTCGCTGATGATCTCGCCTTGGCTGAGCGTGACGAGGGAGCGGTTGTCCTCGCTGGGGGTCCGGTAGAGATCCGAGAGGTCGAGCACGCGCTCACCGCTCGCGGAGACCACCACGACGCGTGCGCCGCACGCTGCGAGCGCCGGAGCAAGGTCGGACGGATGCGCCGAGATACAGTCGCCCGGCTTGAGACCGTGCTTTCGGTGATCGCCGATTTGTGCGTAGCAGGTGTCGCCCCCGCCCAGCCAGCAGTGCCAGTCCTCGCCGCGGAAATACCAGCAGCGCGTGCCCTGGCAGAGGTTGCCACCAACCGTGCCGACATTGCGGAGAATCGGGGAAGCCGCGCTCGAGGCAGCGCTGATGATCGCCGTATACGGACCCACGAGCGCCGAGGCAGCGAGCGCCGCGAGCGTCACGCCGGCGCCGATCGACAAGCCTTCGCCGGCTTCCTTGATGTCATGGAGACCTGTGTGCTGCATGTCGACGAGCAACTGGGGCTCGATGATGCCGCGGTCGATTTGACCGATCAGGTCGGTCCCGCCGAACATCGGCATTGCACCGGGTCGGCCGAGCAGCCCGAGGGCCTCCTCCAACGTCGCGGGCCGCTCGTAGGCCAGCGTCATGCGAGCGCCTCGAGCACGCGGGCCGGCGTCAGCGGAAGCGTGTGGCAGCGCCTGCCCGTGGCATGCGCGAAGGCGTTTGCGATCGCGCCCGCCGTGGGGATGATCGGCGGCTCGCCCAATCCCTTCGCGCCGGTGTTCGCGGCGATCGTGTCGGGCGCGTTGATGAACTCGACGATGATCGACGGCGTGTCTGCGATCGTGAGCAGCTTGTAATCGTCGAGCGTGGCGTTCGTTGGTGCACCTGTGGTCGGGTCCACCACCCGCTCCTCTGTCAGCGCATAGCCGACGCCCTGCAGGATGCCGCCCTCGACTTGGCTTGAAGCGGTGAGCGGATTGATGATCCGTCCCACGTCGTGCACCGCCCAGACCCGTTCCACGATCACAGTGCCCAGCCCCGGGTCCACCGCGACCTGCGCGACCTGGCAGCCCCAGGTGTTGATCGAGTAGTCGGCGCTGGCAAGTGTGCGCGCGCCCGAGCCGTCCACGGTTCCGCTGCCGAACGTGCTCGTCAGATCGGTGTAGGGGTGGTCGAGCGCGCCGTCCACGGATTGGATGCGTCCGTCACGAAGCACTAGATCTTCGGGCGAAATGTCATACATCTCGCCGGCGAGCTCGAGCAGGCCGCGGCGGACGCTCGCGGCCGCGGACCTCACGGCGGGAGTGATGCTGGCGGTTGTGACCGAGCCTCCTGAGGTCGGTGCGTGAACATTCGGCCTCGTGTCGCCGCCGGTCACGCGCACGCGATCCAGAGGCAGGCCGAGTTCCTCGGCGGCCACGATCTGTGCCAGCGTCAGAGATCCGGTGCCTATGTCCTGTGTCCCGGTAACCACCGTGGCGATGCCATCGGCGCCCAGGCGAATCGTGCAAGCGCTCGATTGCGAGGAGCCGAACCACATCTGGCTTGCGCAGCCGAGCCCCCGCAGCAGCCCGTCGTCCGAGATCTCCGTGCGCAGCGCATCGCGGTGCGCCCAGCCGGAGAGCGCCGCGGCACGGTCGTAGCAAGCAAGGAGTGACTTGGCGGAGTATGGGCGTCCGGTTCCCTGGTCTCGATCGGCGTGAGCCCGCCGGCGCAGCTCGAGCGGGTCGATTCCCAGTGCTTGCGCCAGTTCATCCATCGCCTGTTCCAAGCCGGTCGTGCCCTCGACGAACCCGGGAGCGCGGAATGCGTTGACGGGCCGGAGGTTCAACTTGACGGGGAAGCGCATGGTGTGCGCGTTCTCGCAGTCGTAAGCCGACAAGGCCGGCGAGTGCACCATGGGCACCATGCCTCCGCTCGCTCCCATGCCGATCAGGCAGTCGAGTTCCGAGGAAACGAGACTCCCATCCCGGCGCGCTCCTAGCCGGATCGTCTGGCGTGTGGCTGCACGGTGACCGCCGTCGAGCAGCTCCTCTCGGCGTGTGAACACAAGGCTCACGGGGCGCCGCGCACGACGGGAGAGCTCGGCGGCCAGGATTCCCTCGGTCCCGGTGCCGATCTTGCTGCCGAAGCCGCCGCCGATGTAGTCCGCGATCACGCGAACACGGGTGCGGTCGAGGCCGAAGCGCTTGGCTAGCTCATCTCGAACCTGGAAGATTCCCTGCGTCGAAGACCAGACGGTGAGCTCATCGTCCTGCCAGTCGGCGACTGCGGCGTGCGGCTCGAGTGGGGTTTGGATGTGGAACTGAGTTGCGATCTGAAGTTCGACGCGCACTTCTGAGGACTCGAAGGACCCCGGCTGGCCGCGGACGTTTTCACTCGGCTCGTTGGTGAAGCGCTGTGCCCTGAGCGCCTCGTCGATATCCACCTCGAACGGCAGCACGTCAATCTCCGGCGCGAGCCGTAAAACCGCGCTGCGGGCCTGCTCGAGTGTCTCGGCGGCGACGGCCGCGAGAGGTGCTCCGACATACTGCGGCTCGGTTTCCAGCGGCGACCGTCCCTGGCCCACCGCCTCTTCGGGCCCGACCACGGCACGCACGCCCGGGGCCGCTCTTGCGGCCTCGAGGTCGAGGCCCACCACGCGTCCGTTGGCGACCGGTGATCGCAGGACTGCTGCGTGCAGCATGCGCGGCAACTGAATGTCAACCGTGAAGCGCGCCGCCCCCGTCACGCGCTGCGAGCCGTCAATGCGTGGAGTCGGCTTTCCGACGAGCGCAAGTTCCGCAGATGCGTCCCACGCCGGCAGCCACTCGTCTGAATCGTCGTACACAGCCGTGATCGCGAACTCGAAGCCCTCATAGACCACCTTGCCGGTGCGGATCTTCTTCATGGCGAGACGGCCGCCGCGCGCAAGATCGCAAGCTCGATCTTGGGGTAGGCCCCGCAGCGACACAGGTTTCCGCACATCGCAGCACGAATCTGCTCGCGACTCGGATGCGGGTTCGTTGCGAGGAGGGCCGTCGCGGATACGACTTGCCCCGGAGTGCAGAACCCGCACTGCAGCCCGTCCTCGGCGACGAACGCCTCCTGAAGTGGAGTCAGGCCAGATGCCGAGATTCCCTCGATGGTCACGACCGGCCGGCCCGCGACCGCGCCGACCGGCAGCAGGCAGGAGTTCACGGGGACCTCGTCCAGGAGCACCGCGCACGCACCGCACGCTCCCTCGCCGCATCCCAGCTTCGTTCCGGTCAGGCCGAGGTCGTCACGCAGCACCGTGAGGAGTCGGCGCATCGGGTCAACGTCGAGGTGGTAGCGCTCGCCGTTGACGTCCAGCTCGATCTGCACGTCGCGAAGTCTATTCGCGCCGCCTCCGAGACCCGACCGCCACCGCTCGCGGGGGCGCTCCGAGCGTCGTGCGTTTACGTGCCCCAACGGGCGCAGCTGGATCCAAAGTTGGAATCCCGCGCCCGCTCGCGGGCTGCTGCCAGCTCACTCGCGACGTGAGCAGGCGGCCAGCCGGTGCAACGCTCCGAGACCGGGCGGTGGTGAGCACAGCTTGCGCGCCGTCACCCTGCTCGGTGCCCACCGCTCAGCGCCCTGAGGTCTCTCACGAAGCTGCCGGTGTCGGGGAGCGGCTTGAAGAAGGCGCCGTCGCACGCCTCGACGGCGAGCACCGCCTTGTCCGCGAGCCGGCGGCCGCGAGCGGTGGCGCTCAGCGATCGCGCTCGCCTGTCGGCGGGATGGTGCGTTCGCTCAATGAGGCCCCGCGCCTCCAGTACCCGTACCACTTGGGATGTCATCATCGGGTCCGTGGCGGCGTGGTCGGCAAGCATGCGCTGGGTGACCGCTCCGTCGCTGCGTAGCCAGACGAGTGAGGCGAGCAGCACGAATTGCACGTGGGTCAGGCCAAGCGGCTTGAGCGCGGCGCGCTGAGCTGATTGCCAGCGATTTGTCACCTGCCAGAGGAGAAGCCCTGGGCTGTCCTCGGCGGCCTCGTATTCGGTGGCGAGCCCGTGGCCAGTCACTCCCGCACTCCCATCGCGGTCCGGATCGTCCTGAAGTCACGCTCTGTGAGTTCAACGAGTCCTCGCCGGAGTTGGTAGCCCCAGTTCGGCACGGACGTGAGCTCGAGCTTCTGCGTCAACGGCCCGATCGGTGCGTCGGCAGCGCCCTCGACATAGGTGACTGACCGACGCCACGGCTTGAAGTCGCCTTCGTCCGCCTGCCAGACCGGCCCTTCTGAGATCTGGCCGATCGCGGTGAAGGCCTGCAACGGCTCTTTGCTCGTGAGGCTGGCGCGCGCGGAGTAGTAGATCAGCCAGTCACCGGCATGCATCCGCGCCACGCCGGCTCGCTTGCCATGGCCGATCTGGGCTATGCCCAAGTCGACGCCGCGTTTGACGTGATCGCGGGAGACGATCGCGAGCCAGTACTTCATCGCGGCGCCTGCGCCGCTTGCACGAGGCGATTCAGGTCTGGTTGCGCACTGGCCCGGAACCCGTTCCCGAGGATTCGAGCCCAAGGCCAACGGAGCGGGCCGTCCATCGTGACGGTTACGTCGATCGTGCTGCCGCCGGCCGGCCGGGTTGTGATCAGGTGACGGAAGGTCAGGCGCGCGCCGGGCAGCAGCGAGACGTCGACGAACTCGCGGTCGGGTATGAGCGTCTCGATCACGAACTTGACCTTCGGGCCGGACTTCGGCTTGAGCATTCCTGTGGTCCCTTCGACAAACGGTCCGTCAAGACGGACCCACGCCGTATCCACGTTCCACTCCCCCCAGGTGGCCACGTCGGCCCAGCGGGCAAAGAAGGCTGACGCAGCAGCCGAGGAGTCAGCGTGAGCAGTTGCGATAGTGATCATCGAGATAGTATGCGCGCATACTATGCTCGTGTCAAGCGAGTGGTGCTCCGACCGCCCCGTGGGCCTGCGGTCGGTGGCGCCCTGTGGCTCGCGGGCGAGGGCCGCGGCGCGAGTTGGACACCACGTGCGCGACCGCTGAGGCGGCGAGCAACGCGCGGGCTATCATCGCCAGCAAGGCGGCCCTGCCGGGCACGCCGCTGCGAGCGCGAAAGCGAGGTGCGTGAATGCCCGAAGGTCCCGTCCTCATCCATGTCTGGAACGTTGATCCCGAGCAGGAGGGAGGATGCGTCGATCGCTTGGCTGAGCTCTTCGCCCACCAGATCGCGACCGATCCCGGGTTCGTGTCGGCGAGGATCCTCGAGAGCGAGGATCGCGCCTCCGTCGCGGCCGTCATCGAGATGCGAAGCGTCGAGGACCGCCGGCGCATCGAGCAGGTGCCGGAGGTTCGCGACACGCTGGACAACCTGCACGGAGCCGCGAACCTGGTGCTGCGGCTCTACAACGAGGTCAAGGCCTTTCACGCATAGCTGAGCGATTGGGTTGTCGTGCGCCGTGGCTCGACCCACTGCGGGGCTGAGCGAGGGGGCGGCCTGCGGTCAGCAGGTTCCGCTGGTACCGCCGGCGGTCGTAGGCGGGATGCAGTCAGTGTGTGCTGCCGGATAATAGGTCGCGGTGGAGCCGGTCGCGCCACTCCCTGACGGTCCCTGGGCGGTGACGGTGAGGGCGCCGTTGGCGGTGAGATCGCCGATCACGGCGACTCCGGTGAAGGTGCCGCCGCCGGCGACCGTCATGCTTGAATAGGGGGCGTAGACGTCGGCGTCGTAGCTCTGTGAGTTGACCGCGAAGGTGCTCGCGCAACTCGTCGTGCACGGCGGATCGCCGTAGAAATAGAGCTGCACGTTGTCGGCGACACCGGAGCTGTTGGTGATCGATAGGCCGTTTGATGCCGTCAGGCTTCCCGTTCCGCTCGTGCATCGCCCGCCTGCGGTGGAGTCGATGTAGATCTTGACGGGCCAGCTCGTCGTTTGGATCATTGACGTCGTGCCGCCGCCCAGATCGACGCCGCAGTAGTAATAGGTCCCGGCCGGGAACGCGACGGTGGCGTTGTTGACGCCGCTCTGCGTCACAGTTTGGGTTGAGGGGTCGTAGGTGAAGCCTGCCGGCCAGCTGACTGCCGCGTCGTTGTTGCTCGTCTCGGCGCTGGCGTAGGCGCTCGCGGCGAGCGTGGGGACGCTGATCGGAGTTGACTCCGCCACGGGGACGCAGTTTCCCGAGCACTCGTTCTGCTGCGGTGTGTTCGGAGGGATCGCCGAGGGATATTCGAGCTGCCCGGTCATCGTGATCTGGTTTGTGAACGTCATCTGGCCGTTTGACCCGAGGTCGAAGGTGCCGCCGACGTCGCCGGCCGCTGTGAAGCCGTTGACCGCCATCAGCCCGTTTACCGGAAACAACGACGCGGCGGGTGTGTATGCGACGACGCGCTCCTCGATTCGCTCGCTCACGCCGTTCACCGTTCCCGTCGAAGTGATGCACGCCTGTTCCAGGCTCTGCCCCGAGTTCTGCACCCACAGGCCCGCGCAGGGGTCGCTCGGGCTGGTGAGCATCGAGACCGCGTAGGCGTAGCTGGCGTTGCTGCCAACGGAGCCTGTGCCACTTGTGGTCGCGCCGGTTGTGTTGAGTCTGAAGAGGGCCGCCTCGGCCCCCGCGGCGGCAGCGCCCGAGGCGCTGTCAGCGGCGCTTTCGCGCGCGCTTTGGTGGGCGGCGCCGACGACGGCGGCGCCGATTCCGACCATGCCAATCGTGAGCGCCATGAGGATCAGCAGCGCGAACACGAGCGCGAATCCACGCTCATCGCGGAGCGAGTCTCCTCGACTTGCGGTGCGCCTGCGCCTCGGCGCCGGCGCTCCGCAGGCGATCTGGCTGGGGGGTCTCAGTGGGTGCACGGAACGGTGGTCGCGCCGTCGAGGCAGTTCGTGGTCGGTCCGGTCGGCCCGGTCGCGGTCAGCGGGTTGTTTGAGCCGCCGACGTTGTTCCCGACGAACGTCGAGAAGTACAGGGGACTGAACGGCGCTCCCGGTCCCGTGTTCTTGACGGCCACGGTGATCCGCTTGTAGCTCGTCGACGAGGCGCACGTGACGCCTGTCTGCGCGCAGACGGGGTCGGTCGCGTCGGTGACGAACGCGTATACGGCGAACGTGGCCTGGCAGTTTGCGGTGGCGGTCGTTGTGCACCCGGCGGCGTTCGGCGAGGGAACGACCGCCACCGTCGGGCCGGGAGCAACCTTTCCGTTCGTCGTGTCGAGTGCGACGGGCTCGGCACTCGACGTGTTCGTGGGATCCCACTGATAGCAAATGGCCGCGGTCGTGCAACTCGAGCCTGCTACGGGGCCGGTGACGAGGTAGTAGGTGGGGTTCGTCTCATCGGTCGTGGTCGTCTGGGTCGGTGTCGAGCTGTCGGCGACGCTCGCGTAGGGCAGCGCTTCGATGGACTGCAGTGTCTGGTCTCCGATCTGCGTCATCTCCGCCGCTCGCTCCGCGGCGGTGATCGAGGAGCCTGAGGCGGTCAGCGTGTCGAAGTACCCGAGCAGCCCGACGACGAGCACCAGCATCGCGACGAGCACTTCGATGGCGGTGAAGCCATTTTGCCGCTGCACTCTCCAGACGCGTCGGCGCGCCTGAAGCTTGCGGGTGTGGGCGGCGACGCTCATTGGCCGTAGCTCAGGTTCGGCATGAAGATCCCGTCGCTGAGGAGTACCGTGGCCGGGTCGCCGTTGCTCGCCGTGGAGAGTGTGCCGGCGGCGGGCACGTCGACCGTCACCGTCCCGGACGTTGGCCGCGCTGCTCCCGGTGCGCACGAGGATCCGGTCGTGGAACTCGACTGGTAGCAGAGCGAAAACACCGGCGCCGCGGTCGTTCCGTTGATCACATCGTCGATCACCATCCGCGCTGCCACGCCGCCGGTCGTCGCGAGGCAGGACGAATTGCTCCCAGTCGCTGCGCTTGCGCTGCACTCATAGCGCCAGCACGAGCGGTCGGTCGTGATCGCGGTGCTCGCGACGGCGCAGTCGTAGCGCACCTCGTAGTCGGTGCCTGAGCCCGATCGGGCGAGGACATCGATCTGGTTGCACAGCTGCACCCCGGCCGCCGACACGGCCGTGCAGCCTGGGCTGCTGTAGGACGTGCTGGTCGGATACTCGACCTCGTACGCCTGCAGCAGGTCCTGATCCATCTCGCGTAGGCCGGCGTTTGCGGTCTGGACAGCGTCAGCTCTGGTGATCGCGCTCGTTGCGTCGACCTGGCCGGTCACGAACAAGAGGGCGGCTGTTCCCAACACGATCAGGGCCAGCGCCATCGCCACGAGCAGCTCGATCAGAGTGAATCCGCCGTCGCCTTTCAGCCGACCGCCGCGGCGCCATTTTGCATGCACGCCGCAGCGAGAAATCGCCCGCCACCGTTCGCGTTTCGCGGCTTTAGGAGTCACACGCGCTTTTCGGCAATCGCAGGCTGCGACTTGAGTTCTGGCCGCCGCTTGGCCTGGTGGCGTGAGGGTGGTTGTGCGACAGCTCCGGACGGGGCTGCGCCGGGGGGAGCTCGGCCGGGGTTAGAACGAGTGTTGAGGCGCCGCGATCAGGCGCGCGCGGTCAGCGGCGCAGCTGGCCCCGCTGCTCGGCGGACCGCGCTGTGCGTCACAGGTTGCGCGCGCACTGGCGCAGTCCCAGCCGCTTCATCGCGGCGACGGCGATGTCGCTGAGCGCGCTGCTCTGCTGCGTGATCGAGGTCAGCGCAGCCTTGCTCTTGCCGCGCAGCGCAGCCGCGATCTTCGGCAGCAGCGACACATCCGCGCGAGCTTGCGCGAGTGCGTCAGCGTACGCGCTGCGCTCGCCTGCCGGTGCCTCGACGGTGCGCAGCGCCTGCAGCTCCGACTGATCGATCGGCGCCTCCTTGGCGACCAGGGCGGCCTGCTTGGCGAGGAGGACAGCCGGGGTCCCGACCACCGCCTTCCCGGGAGTCGCCAGCGCGCCGAGCTGCCGGTTGGTCGCGACACAGATCGCGTTGGCCCTTGCGAGGAACTTGGCCGTCGCGCTCTCGCCGCCGCACCCGGCGAGCAGGAACGCGACGCACGCTGAAGCTAGGACGACACGAATGCGCGACATCGATTTCCTCGCTGTTGGTTGTTGCGCAGGCGGGGCGGAACGGTCTCCCGGCGCCCTGTCGGGCAGCGCGAGAGCGTAGCGAATCGAACCCGGGCACCCTGGGGCTGGCGCTCGCCCGGCGGCGTCGGTCTGATACAAGCTGTGACATGTCCGAACCTGGCGAAAAGCTCGACCAAGCCGTGTCCACGGCTCAGCTTGCCGATTCACTCGATGCCGTCGGCCGCCGCAGCCAGGTTATGGATGCGGCCATCGCGCCGCTCGCAACAGGGGCGCGCGCGGCCGGGCGCGCCGCCACAGTGCAGTTCGCGCCCGTCGACCACGACACCGACGATCCCTACGATGCGGCGATCGCCTTCATCGATGGCCTCGCTGCCGGGACGGTCGTCGTGATCGCCTCCGGCGGCTCGACGCGAAGCGCGTTCTGGGGCGAGCTGTTCTCGGCGGCTGCAATCGGACGCGGAGCGGCCGGCGTCGTCTGCGACGGCTACGCACGTGACGGCGATCGGATTCGCGCGCTCGGCTTTCCCGTGTTCGCCGCCGGCACGAGGCCGATCGATTTTCGGGCGCGGCTGGAGATCACCGGCACCGATCGCCCGGTGACGTGTGGAGGCGTGCTCGTGGCGCCTGGCGATCTGGTGCTCGCCGACGATGACGGCGTCGTCGTCGTGCCGGCCGATGTGGAGAACGAAGCGGTCGCCGCTGCAAACGAGCGCGCGAGGCGCGAGAGCAGCGTGCTCGAGGAGCTCCTCGGTGGTGCCACGCTCGAGTCGGTGTGGGCTCGCTACCGGGTCCTTTAGGAGGGCACCGCGCCATGGCAGAACTCGACGAGTCAACTCAGCACGGCCTCCGCGGCGCCACGGTGAACGGCGCGGCGCCCGCGCCCTACGTTCGTCTTGGCGAACACGACAATGTCGTGGTCCTTGCCCGCCACGTCGACGCCGGCGATTCCTTCGCCGGCCTCTCCGGGGAGATCTGGACGATGGCGGCGCACCTCGACGTCGGTAACAAGCTGGCGGCCGTGCCGATCGCAGCCGGAGATCGGGTGTTCAAGGTCGGCGTGCCGATCGGCACGGCAACGAGGGCAATCGAGCCCGGTGAGCACGTCCACTCCCACAATCTCCGCAGCGACCACATCCCGATCGAGCTCGAGGAGGAAACGCGGTGAGCACCCCGGTGCCGGCTGAGTGGTCGGGCTACCGTCGCGCTGACGGCCGCAAGGGGATTCGCAACGTCGTCGCCGTGGCCTACCTCGTCGAGTGCGCGCATCACGTCGCGCGGGAGATCGCGGCGCCCTATGGCGACGACGGGGTTCATGTCGTCGGGTTCCCCGGCTGCTATCCGAACGGTTACGCCTTTCGCATGCTGTCTCGCCTGTGCACGCATCCGAACGTCGGCGCGGTGCTGCTCGTCTCGCTCGGCTGTGAGTCGCTCCCACGCACGGAGCTGCAGGAAATCGTCGCCGACAGCGGACGCCCGGTGGAGACGCTGGTCATCCAGGAGCGGGGGGGCACGCGCAGCACCGTCGCTGCCGGACGCGCCTGGGTCGCATCGCAGATCGCCGCGCTCGCCGGCGCCGAGCGGGTCGCGATGACGATCGAGGAGCTGACGATCGGGACAGTCTGCGGGGGAAGTGACGGCACCAGCGGACTGACCGCAAATCCTGCCGTGGGGCGCGCCTTCGACGCGCTCGTCGGGGCTGGAGCGACGTGCATCTTCGAAGAGACGCTTGAGATGGTTGGCTGCGAAGAGGATCTCGCGCAACGCGCGGCGACGCCTGAGCTCGCGGTCGAACTGCGCGAGTCGGTCGCCAAGGCGGAGCGCTACAGCGTCGCGATGGGCTACCCGAGTTTCGCCGCCGGCAACGCGACCGGCGGCCTGACGACGATCGAGGAGAAGTCGCTCGGCGCCTACAGCAAGAGCGGGCGCGGGCAGGTGCATGGCCTGATCAAGCCGGGCGACATCCCCGAGCGCAACGGCCTCTTCCTGCTCGACGTGGTCCCCGACGGGGACTCCCGCTGGGGTTTCCCGAACATCAACGACAGCGTCGAGATCGCCGAGTTGATCAGCTGCGGGGCGCACGCGATCCTCTTCACGACCGGTCGCGGGTCGGTCGTCGGATCGGCGATCGCTCCCGTGATCAAGGTCTGCGCGAATCCCGAGACCTACGCACAGCTGAGCGAGGACATGGACATCGACGCCGGCCGGATCCTCGACGGCCGAGGCACGCTCGATGACGTCGCGGCGGAGATCCGCGGGCTGGTGGCCGAGGTCGCGGCGGGGCGGCTCACCGTCTCGGAGTCGCTGGGCCACCGTGAGTTCGTGCTCGGCTACAAGTCCTTCGAGCCGATCGGCCCCGCGTGCCACCCGGCGCCGCTGCCGATGGCCGCCACCTAGCGCTTGACGCGCGCGCCGGCGCCACCTGCCAGCGCTGCCACTTCCGCCAGTGTTGCGGTCGAGGTGTCGCCAGGCGTCGTCATCGCCAGAGCACCGTGTGCCGCGCCGTATTCCGCAGCCAGGCGCAGGTCGCCGAGCTCCATCAGACCGTAGATCAGGCCCGAGGCGAAGCTGTCGCCGCCGCCGACGCGATCGAGTACCTCGAGCCCGGGCCGGGGCGTCGCCTCGACGAAGCCGTCGGCGCGTGACCAGGCGATCGCGCCCCAGTCGTTGACTGTCGCGCTGCGCACGGCCCGCAGCGTCGTTGCGATCACCTGGAAGTTCGGGAACTCCGCGCCGGCGCGCTCGATCATCGCGCGAAACGATCCGCTGTCCAGCTCGCTCAGGTTGGCGTCGACGCCTTCGACCTCGAGCCCGAGGCACGCCGTGAAGTCCTCCTCGTTACCGATCATCACATCGACCTGGCGCGCGAGCCTGCGGTTCACCTCGCGCGCGCGCTCGACGCCACCGATCTCGCGCCACAGGCTGGGGCGGTAGTTGAGGTCATAGGAGACGATCGTGCCGTGGCGCGCGGCCGCGGCGATCGCCTCTTCGACCACCCCCGGCGTGGTTTGCGACAGTGCCGCAAAGATGCCTCCGGTGTGCAGCCAGCGCACGCCGAGTTCGCCAAAGAGGTGCTCCCAGT
>Ga0182030_10007789_pt1 | contig 22290 bp, 19 predicted proteins | sample 812S3MmetaG_FD_121299 | JGI IMG/M metagenome (GOLD analysis project Ga0182030, IMG submission 121299) | Permafrost microbial communities from Stordalen Mire, Sweden - 812S3M metaG (Illumina Assembly) | ecosystem: Environmental > Terrestrial > Soil > Wetlands > Permafrost | place: Sweden... | reverse complement strand
GTATCTCGTTTTGGAGAAGCTGGGCGAAGGGGGCATGAGCGAGGTCTTCAAGGCGATCGAGCCGACGCTCGAGCGTTACGTGGCGATCAAGATCATGCATCGCGCGAACCTGAGCAGTCCCGACGTGATGGCCAACTTTCTCGAGGAGGCGCGGGCCATCGCGGGACTGCGCCACACCAATATCGTTCCGCTTTACTCGGCGGGCGAGGAACAGGGCGTGCCCTATCTGGCGATGGGCTACATCGAGGGGCAGACGCTGGAGGATTGGATTCTCGCCGGGCGCATCCTCAATATGGAAACGGATGCCATGTGGTTCATGAGGCAGGCCGTGGCGGCGCTCGAATATGCGTCGCGATCCAACATCATCCATCTGGACGTCAAGCCGGCCAACTTCATGGTCGATAACGAGAACGTCGTCATGCTGACGGACTTCGGACTGGCGCGCAAGCAGACCGAGGTCGCCAGCGGAGCGCGCGATGACGAGTTGCAGGGGACGCCCGCTTACGCCTCGCCGGAGCACGTGCTGCAGGAGAAGCCCGACCTGCGGACGGACATCTATTGCCTCGGGGCCAGCCTCTTCCATCTGATCACCGGCGAGTTTCCCTACCCGGGAGACACCACGGAGGAGGTCTGCCGGGCCCACGTCTTCGCCCCGTTTCCGATTGAGACGCTGCAGCGGCATGAGATTCCGCCGGGCTGGTGCAACCTCATGCGCAAGATGATGGAGAAAAAGCCGGAAGACCGGTTTCAAAATTACCAGGAGATCAGCGCCGCCCTGGATAACATCCATCATTTCCAGTACGGGAAGAAAACGCTGACGATCGTCGAGACCGTGGAACGGCGCGCCCTGCCGCGAAGCGAGGGGCCGGTGGAAAGCCTGTTCGACCTGGTGCCGGACGACATGGCCTCCCAGGGCGACCATCTTTTCACGCTCCAGGATTCGTACGATTCGCAGGAGGTGTATCAAAGCCTGGATACGCGCTGGCCGGTGCTTTGCCTCAATGAGATGGCGACCGATCTGCGGGCCATGCAGAAGGGATCGTCCGAGGATTTGCGCTCGCTGATCGAGGCGCTCCTGCTGGTGCCCAGTTACAGGGAGACGCTCGATGTCCTGAGCACCTTCATGGCCAATGCCTCGGACGCGCGCCCCCAGAGCGACGCGGAAAAAATCGAACTGGTGGGGCTGGAGCGCTCGCGCAACATCGCGCTGACGGCCATTTCCCTCTACCGGCCCTGGCAGGGCGAGCGTCCCCTCAACTTGCACGGCCTGTGGCAGCACCAGATCTACACCGGCTTGCTGGCGGAATTTATCGTCGACATGCTGGGGCTGCCCGCCACCGGCATGGAGTTTCTGTGCGGCGTGGTGCATGACATCGGCAAGCTCGTGCTGTTTGAACTTTATCCGGCCAAGACGATCGGTGTCTGGATGCACGCCTACGAGCAGAACCTGCTGCTGGCGCAGGTCGAACAGCAATATTTTGGGGTGGACCACGCTCAGATCGGGCAGGAATGGCTGAATCGGCACAAGTTCCAACGCACGGTGCGTTACGTGACGGCGTATCATGAAGACCCCGAAAATTGTTCCGAGGCCCTGGCGAAGTCGGGCAAAATGAATTTGATCAGTTCGATGATTTCAGGGAGCAAGGACGATGAGATCAATTTGCTGACGCACCTGATTTACTGCGCCAACACGCTGGCCAAGGAGTTGGGGCTGGGTTACTCCGGCAATCCGCAATTGGACCAGGCGGCCTGGATCGATCAGCCGACGACGCGGTTGATTTTCGATTCCCGCGCCAAGGAAGAGGTGACGCTGGAGGAATTCGAGGAATTTTTCATGAAGACCTGCAAGGATCTCCCCGATTTGCCCTTTACGCAGCTGGCCCACGCCAGCGAAGCCAAGCAACGCAACTGGGAGAAATCCCAACGCGAGGCCAAGGCGAAGAAGTAGAAGTTTTCTCTCATCAGTTCTGTAAAAATGAACTGAGAAAAAATCAGGCGGGAATCTCATTCTGTGCCTATATTAGCGTATCCGCTTTTCGGTAAATCCGTTCGAGAATTTATTTGGATGAGAAACCTTGATGATGCGATTACTAATTAAATAGCGAGAAGCCGCATGGATTTTAATTCAAGCGGCCAATGCTTGGGAAGGCCCGTTTGACATGCCTGCAATCAGTGTTAAGTAAAAGATAGCCTGAAAGATGCAGATTATGGCGATCCAAAGCAAAACAGGGGCTGGCGAGGGAACGCGGGTGAGGGTTAGTTTTTCTGATTCAATCAATCTGATCAGGGATCAAATTCACTGGTCGCCCAAAGGAGTCAGTCTTCTGACGAAGTGGCCTTTCCGGGTAGGCGCGGAAGTTGAGTTCGCCTTCGATCACCAGGGTGAGAGGCATTGCTGCACGGGAGTCGTCGTGGCTTGTCACCCGTTGCGCCATCCGCTCGGATTTTTCGAGACTGTGCTCTTTTTCGTCGAGACGCCCTGTTCCAAGTTGCTGAAAGCCGCCTGCGATTGCCGGCTTGCCCACGAACAGCATGATCCGCGGGCCGAAACCCAGTTGACGGTCCCCGATCACGCCATGGACGGAGCCTCCGGCAATGGCGCGGAGGGTGGTTCCTCATCCCGGGTTCGTTCAGCGCGCGCCCGTCGTTGAGTTGGAGGGTCAGGCGTGTCAGCAGCCCCAAAGGGGCGATCCAACCGTAGCCCAGGGCAACGCCCTGGGAATAGGATCTACAGGGAGCTAAGCCCTGTAAGGGCGTTCTAAACAGCTCAAAAACTAGGCCGCCTTTTCAGGGCTCGACGTTTGTGAAACGCTTTCCTCAGGGCGTTGCCTTGGGCTCAAGTTAGGCCGCCCCGTTGGGGCTAAATGCGCTTTTATTGACGTCGTGTTCAGATTCGCCAGCGAGCGGACAATGACTTCGGCCGTACGTTGGGCCGCGCCCAGATTGGCTTCGAAGGTGGCCCGGGCGCGGTCGCCCAGTTCCCGCCGGATTTCGTCGGAAGCAAAAAGAGCGTGCAGGCAATTCGCCAGCTCGAATTCATCCGTCACCTGGACGACGGCCTGCTGGTTGATGAACTCGCGCGTGATGACCTTAAAGTTTTGCATGTTCGGCCCGACGACGATCGGCACGCCGACCGGCGCGGCCTCGATGAAATTCTGCCCGCCCTGGCCGCGCAGGCTTTTCCCGACGAAGGCGAGCGTGACGCGCTTGTAAAGGGAGCTCAGCTCGCCGGTCGAATTGACCACCAGCACATCGGGCGCGCTCCCGTTGCCCAGCGGCGCGGTGGCCGCGGCGAGCTGGGTGCGGGTCACCGCGCGCAGGCCCATGCGGTCGCACATGTCCCGGATCGCCGCGCCCCGTTCGGCGTGGCGGGGAGCGAGAACCAGCCGCAACTTCGGCCATTCCTCGCGCAGTTCGCGGTAGATGCGGACCAGCACCTCCTCCTCGCCGGGATGGGTGCTGCCGCCGAGAAGGATCATCTGATCTCCCGACCAGCCGGTCCGGTCCCACCAAGCGCTGATATCTTTTTCCGCGGCGGTATCGAGCGCGGCCACGTCGTATTTCAGGCTGCCGAGATCAAAGATGGTTTCCGGGGCGAAGCCGGCCTGGGCCAGGCGCGAGACGTCGGTCTGGTCCTGGGCAAAAACGAGGTCGATTTCCTGGAGCAGCGGGCGGATCAGCCAGCGCATGCGGCGGTAGCGCTCTTCGCTGCGGTCGCTCAGCCGCGTATTGACGAGATAAACGGGGATGCGCCGCCGCCGCGCGCACCAAAGGTAGTTCGGCCAGATTTCCGATTCGATGAGGATGAGCAACTTGGGCTGGATGATCTTGAAGGCATGGACCACGCTCCAAAGAAAATCGATCGGGTTGTAGATGATGGACGTCCGGGCGTCTTCGAGATGTTGTTTCGCCAGGGTAAAACCGGTCCCGGTGGTGGTCGAGACGACGACCCGCAGATCGGGCCGCATGTCGCGCAGGCGCCGGATCAGCACCCGCGCGAGTTTCACTTCGCCGACGCTGACGGCGTGAATCCAGAGGTCCGCGCCGGGCGCAAGCCGTTCGCGCGCCTCCTTCGAGTAGAGGCCGAACCGCTGGCCGAATTGGGGCAGAAGCTTGCCGCGCTTCCAGAGCCGGAAGAGGAAGTACAGCCCCGTGATGAGGAAGAACGTCACGAAGCCGACGTTGTAAACCACTTGCAGGACGAATTTAAGGAGGGCTCTCATGCTCTTGGATGTGCGCGATCATAGACACGTTTCAGCCGTTCGACCGAGACCGAAGTGTAAATTTGCGTCGTGGTCAGTTGGCTGTGGCCGAGCAATTCCTGCACGCTGCGCAGGTCGGCCCCGTGATCGAGCAAATGGGTCGCGAACGTGTGGCGCAGCTTGTGCGGCGTCAGTTTGGCATCCAGCCCCGCCGCCGCCAGGTAACGCTTCAGCGCGAGTTGCACGGTCCGCCCGTTGATCTGCCGCCCTTGCGCGGAAACGAAAAGCGCCTCGCCGTCGAACGGGCGCGCGTCGAGATAAGCTTCCAGGGCGCGGATGGCGGGATTTCCCAGCGGGCAGAGCCGTTCCTTCCTGCCCTTGCCGACGACGCGCACGGTTCCCCCGGCCAGATCGAGGTTGCGCCGTGTCACCCGGACCAGTTCCGAAAGACGCAGCCCGGCGCTGTAGAAAAGCTCGAGCCAGGCGACATCCCTTAGCATCTGCCAGTTCTGCCCGCCGCGCCGGTCCTTCTTGCGCCCGCCCGCCGCCCGCCGTTTTTCCTCCAGCGTCCAAAGCCGGCGCGGCGCATCGAGCAGGGCCGTGATCTGCTCCTGGTTGAGGAAAACGGGAAGCCGCCGGGGCAGCTTCGGCAGCGACAAGTCCGAGACGGGATTCAATTTTATTTTCCCCTCGCGCACGGCCAGCTTGTAAAAGGTGCGCAGGGCGGCGAAGCGAAGCCGGACCGTGCCGGGCCCGAGTTGCTGGGCGCGCGCCAGACGGTAGAGATAGGCCTTGAAGTCGGCGGGCTTCAGGTCCCACCACGATTTGTCGGGAACGCCGGCCTTGAATTCGAGCAGCGCCTGGCGGTAATTGCGCAGCGTATTCGGTGAAACGCCGCGCCCCTGTTCGAGCTGATGAAGGAATTCCGCGACCGTCCGGTCCTGGTGATCCGGGCGGGTCGAGGTGGAGGGCGGTGGCATGGCGGGCAACGGGCAAGGATAAATTTTTTGACAGGATTAACAAGATTAACACGATTGGGAAGGCAGGCTGATTTCAGACATGAGGAACATGAATGACATGAATTTAAACTGCCTTCTTCATGGATTTCATTTTTTCATGTTTTTCTGTCAAAAATCTTACTGCTGAGCGAAGCGAACAAAACGTCATCTCCGTCACCATTCCTCATCCTGTAAATCTTGTTAATCCTGTCAAAACTCCCCTGCCTTTTCCCCATCCCCAAAAAAATTCCGTGAATTTGGTAATTCCGTTAATTCCGTCAAAATTCGGTCGCTTCCTACAGCTTCTCGATGTCCCAATGATGCGAGACGGAATCATTGGCGTCGTCGGCGTTTTCGCTGAACCAGAGATTGGGATTCTGGATCCACTGGACATGGGCGTCGGGCTTGCGGGGCGTGTCGAAATGGAAATCGGTGTCCACATGCCAGGCGAAGAAGTAGCCCGGATCGCGCCCGAAGAAATCGAGGTCGGAGTAACCGCGCGCTCTCAGGAGGGTGGACGAGATGTCCTCCGGGATCCAGCCGATCCGCGGATCGAAAAATTCGGCGATGACGTGCGCCTGGCGGTTGTCCGTCAGGGCGACCGTGCCATCCGATTGCCGGCGTCCCTTGAAGCATTGGCCGACGAGCAGCCGCGCGGGGATCCGGTTGGCGCGGCAGGCGGCGGTGAAGACGAGGGAGAATCCGCCGCAGTCGGTGCGCAGTCGCCGGCAGGCGGCGGCGGAGTTCCAGGCGGTTACCGGCGGGTAGGTATAACGGCCATGCGTCCTGAAATAGGCATAAACCCGCTCGCCAAAGGCCACGGGCGACTCGTTTCCCGCGCGGCGCAGGCCCGAGGAATCGAGCCAGCCCTGGAACGAATCGTCCTTCCAATTGATCGATTCGGTCGAGGCGAGGAATTCTCCAGGCCCCGGCGGGACAATCGGTTTCGCCGGGGACGCGGGCGGTCCGCCGGAGAGTTGCCGCGTCTGGAACACCCCGGTGATCTCGACGCGCCAATGCACTCGGCGTTCGTCGCCGCCGGCGTGGTGGAGCGTGGCGGTCAGGATGCGATGGCCCTCGGTGTCGGTTTCGATCCGGCCCTTGAGCGTGGAGGTGAAGCTTTCGATGTGCTGCGCGCCCGTCTCCGGCGGGATGGGGAGGTCCATCACGGCGCTGTAACCCCCGCCTCCGGGCCAGACGAAGGAGGAGTCATAAGTGATCCGCAAGCGCTGGCTGCCGGTGATTTCGAGGTGTTTCTGCGGCGGGACCTCCTGGGCGCGGAGCACGGCAAGCGCCCATCCGCTCAATCCCATGAGGGTAATCAGGCCGATGGAGCGGAGGGGGTGGGGAAGCATGGAACGCATCGCGGAAAGGGAGAATGTACTCTTTTCTTGGGAGGAGAAACGCAAATAAACGAGACGGACGGCCCACTCGGGCATATATTAGGGAAGTTACCTAAAGGAAGTACGCCGAAACCCGCGCTTTTTTGTTGTAACAAAACTAAATTCGGCTATTATTAAAACTTATGCATCGAGGCTTCAGTATATCTCTTCCGGGCATCCTCTTCATCCTTGTCCACGTGGCGTGCTTCGCCGTGTTTTGGACCGGGATTACCTGGGGAGCCGTGGCGCTTTGCGCCTTCATGTTTTTCACCCGGAAATTCGGGATTACGGGGGCGTTCCATCGCTATTTCTCCCACCGCAGCTACAAAACGAGCCGCCCCTTTCAATTTTTCCTCGCGTTTCTCGGCGGCGCCGCGGCCCAGAAGGGCGCTCTCTGGTGGGCCGCCCATCATCGCCATCACCACAAGCATTCGGATACGGAGCTGGACGTCCACTCGGCCAAGCTCGAAGGCTTCTACTGGTCGCATGTCGGCTGGGTCCTTTCCAAGGAATACGAGGAATATGACGCCAACGTCGTGCGCGACTTGAACAAGTATCCGGAACTGGTCTGGCTCGACAAGTGGATCTTCATCCCGCCGGTCGCCGCCGCCGTTTTTTGCTTCATCGTGGGTCATTTCTGGCTCGGCAACGCCTGGATGGGCCTGGTCGTCGGCTTTTTCATCAGCACGGTGATTCTTTATCACACCACGTTCTCCATCAATTCGCTTTGCCACATGTTCGGCTCGCGCCGGTATGAGACGGGCGAGGAGAGCAAGAACAGCCTGTGGCTGGCCATTCTCACCATGGGTGAAGGCTGGCACAACAACCACCACCATTACCCGCTTTCCTGCCGCCAGGGCTTCTTCTGGTACGAGCTCGACATCACCTATTATATCCTCCTCGGCTTGGAAAAGCTGGGGATTGTCTGGGACCTCCAGGCGCCTCCCAAGCGCATGCTCAAGCCCGAAGCCATGACGGCCATCTACAAGCCCAAGGCTGAAGTGCCCGAGCCTGCCCTTGCCGAAGTGGCGTAAGTCTTGCCGTCTTAGTTCTGTAGCCCCAAGGGGGCGGCCTAGCTTTAGCCCAGGGCAACGCCCTGGGTTACCGGTAATAAATTTGGCAAGCCCTGTAGGGGCGACCTAAGCCCCGCCTGATTTTAGGCCGCCCTTTCAGGGCTTGGGCGTTCACGAGATCGCTTTCCCAGGGCGTTGCCCTGGGCTGGGGGTTGGATCGCCCCGTTGGGGCTAAGATGCGCATTCGCTTATGACGCTGTGTTTAGAAAGTCTTGTCCGGCACGAGTGATGTAAAACCACATGCGGGAAGCAGTACCTTCTCCAGGACGCCATGTATGCTCGGCGCTTGGTAGGAGAGCTTTTTCGTAAGTGAAGTCTATTTCCACAAAATCATTTTTCGACACATCAAACTCATAGGCTTGTGCCAATTTCGAGCTCACCAATTTATGTAAACTAATCGAGATGTCATCTGCCGACACGTCAATCGCATCGATAATTTTTAACTCTTTCTTTATTTGCGGCACCTCTTCATAGTCATCGGCAATCGAGCTAAGGCATTTAATGTCAAGTTCGGTTAGCATTTCGGTCTTTCTTGCCCATTGATTTTCTGACTCACTCCGGCACCAGCACCCGCAGTTTCCGTCGCCGGACGGAAAATTCCACGGGTGCGTGGCCGACAAGTTCGCCGTCGGCTTCGAGGGGGACATGGCGGTTGGCTTCGACGCGAAGGCTGCGGGCCTTGAAGTAGCGGACGTCGGAAAATTTTGTCAGGGAGCCGAAAAGCGCGCCGCGAAAGTAGCGCATCAGCGCGAGATAATTCATGTGCTTGAAAACGCACACATCGAGCAGGCCGTCCTGCATGTCGGCTTCCTTGAAGATCGAGAACGGCCCGCCGTAAAGCCGCCCGTTGCCGACCAGGACAAAGGAGCCTTCCACCGTGGGATGGCCTGCGCTGATGACGCGCAGCCGGGGCGGTTTTTCCGCGGCGACCTGCGTCGCGGTGAGGAGATAGCTGAGCGGGCCGAGAACCTGTTTGATCTGGCGGCTGTTGCGCTCGACGATTTGCGCGTCGAGGCCGATGCCCGCCATTTGGACGAAGAGATGACCGTTGGCGCTGGCCTCGTCGATGAGCCGGATTTTGCCCGAGCGGATGACCTTCCACGCGGCGACCAGGTCGAACGGGATGCCGAGTTCCATGGCGAGGACGTTGACCGTGCCCATGGGCAGAATCCCGAGCGCGACCGGCGCGCTTCCGATGCCGTTGACCACCTCGTTGATCGTGCCGTCCCCGCCGGCGGCGACCAGGGTCGTGTAGCCTTGCTCGACCGCGCGTTCGGTCTGGGCCTCGGCGTCGCCGGGACCCTTCGTGGTGCGGATCACCACATTGCGGCTCAGCCGCTTCAGGCGCTCGATCCGCGCCTTGGCGCCGCGGGCCGCCGGATTCACGATGATGCAAATGCGATTCAAGGTTGGCTCGGGATAACGGGGTGAGGTAGGGTGGAACTCATGCGTTTTTTTCGCTGGATGATCATAGCCGGTGCGGTGGTCGCGGGGCTGGCTGTTCTAGCTATAGCCATCGGGGCGCTCTGGCTCAACACCTTCATCCACTCCGAGGCCTTTAAGGCGGAAGTCGAAAGCCGGGCGTCCCAGAGCCTGGGCGGGCCGGTGCAGATTCAATCGATCGACTTCGATATTTTCCACGGCGTGAAGTTGCAGGGACTCGTCACACAGATCGATCCGAGCCATGCCGGCGGACAGGGCGCGCTGAAAGTCCAGGTGGCCAGCGTGAATTGCGCCTATGCGTGGAGCGAACTCTTCCAGCGCAGGCTCAGGCTGACCGGCGTGACGCTCGACAAGCCTCAGATCGTCCTGACGAAACAGCCGACCGCGCCTCTGGCTCCGGCGGATGCCGTTCCCGTGACTGCGGCGACACCGAGCGGTCCGGTAACAGGTGAAGCGGCGGGGCAGGGGACCGCGATGCCCTTCCAATTCGTTTTGGACCGGGTGAAGGTGAGCGATGGCGGCGTCTCGGTGCAAGATGCGAACGGCACATCCATGGTCGAGTTGCAGGGTGTCAACGCCGAGGCCGACACGTCGGGTTATTACGAGGGCAAGGATGTGACCGGCACGCTGAAAATTGCGGAGATAGTTGTCCCGCCAAACTTGCACATTACGAATTTTTCAACGCCGTTTTCCTGCGGACAAATAGGAGTCCATGCGACGGCCTTTGAAGCTTCGGCTTTTCCTAATTCGAAGGTTGCCTATGGAGCGATAGTAGCTGGCGCCAAGTCAATCGAGGCGTCGGCCTTCAACGGAAGAATCGCCGGTGATTACGTAATGGGTGGTTCAGGGCCTTCGATTCTCAACCTCAACGGAAAGGGCCTCGATGTCGCGCAACTCACGGCGGCGACGATTTCCAACTCGTCGGCGAAGTTGAGCGGCTCGCTCGATCTGCAAAGCAAATGGCGCGGCGTGGAGACGGGCGACCTCAACGGCGAGGGCGACGCGCAACTGGCCAACGGCAAGCTCGAAGGCGTGAGAATCCTTCACGACTTGTCCCAGGTGCTTCGCGTGAAGGAACTCGACGCGCCGGTCATCACCCAGGCGAAAACTCATTTCCTTGTGCAGAACCGGCAGACGAAATTCATCGGCCTGCAAGTCGACTCGTCGATTTTCCAGATCACCGGCGACGGCACGATCGATTTCAACGGCAACCTCAACGCGAACCTCGTGCTGATCCTCACCCGCAACGCGATGGCGAAATTGCCGAAGGAAGCGGCCGCCTCGTTCGTGCAGCAGCAGGACGGCGCCGGGTCGATTGCCTTTCGCGTCACGGGCACCACGGCCAATCCCCAGACCGACCTCGCCACGCGGCTGCTGATGCAAAATACGCAGATCAAAAACGCCATCGACAAGGCACTGAACAAGTTCTTTCATTAGGTCTCAAAAACTCCGTCATCCTTGTATGACGGGCTTCAAAGTCGTTTTGTCACTCTAACGTAACGCGACGCGGATTGACAGTTATTCACAGCTTTGCTAACAAATCACGCCAACGTGACAACCACACGTTCCATTTGCCGGGGACTGTCCTCGAGAATGAAAGGGATCCAATGGAAGCGATCCTAAGCAGCAACGTCCTCGTCCTCAATCGTCTCTGGCAGGCCGTCAACATCTGCAGCGTCAAGCGTGCCTTCATGCTCCTCTACCAGGGCCACGCGCAGGTCGTCGAGGCCGAGAGCGGTTCCTTCCAGACCATGACGTTTGACCAGTGGTTCAGCTTTTCGCGCGGCTACGAAGGCGCCGACGTCGTCAGCACGGTCTCCTTCACCATCCGCGTCCCCAAGGTCATCCTCCTCCTCTTTTTCGACCGGATGCCGAAGAAGGAAGTGAAGTTCACGCGCCACAACATCTTCGAGCGCGACCACAACACCTGCCAGTATTGCGGCGACAAGTTCGACCGCAAGGACCTCAATCTCGACCACGTCATCCCGCGCGACCGCGGCGGCGAAACCTCCTGGGAAAACATCGTCTGCTCCTGCGTCGCCTGCAACAGCCGCAAGGGCAACCGGACGCCCCACGAGGCCGGCCTGAAGCTCCTCCACAAGCCGAAACGCCCGAAATGGCGGCCCATGCTCCATCTCCAGTTCAGCAAGGCCCGCGACGACTCGTGGAAGCATTTCGTCGATCTCGCCTACTGGAACGTCGAGCTGACGGATTAGGTATTTATTCGTAGGTAGCCGGCGCAGTCCCTTGCGCCGGTGTTGCGCACGGCAGTAAAAACCGTCGCGCGCCGCGCGACGATCCGGCAAGGGCCTGCGCCGGCTACCTCCATCAAATGTAATACCGCCAGTTGATGTTCGGGAAGATGTTGTCGCGCCACTCGCAATTGCCGAGGAAGTCGGTGTCGATGGTGTTGCTCTTGATCTGCTCGTAGAGGCGCGTGAAGCGCATGATGTGGTCCTGCGTGCGTTTGACCGCGTAGGGCACCATCGTGCCGGTCTTCATGATGAAGGCCCAGTCGCTCGACTGCGCCAGGAGAAGTTCGCGCGCCGCCTGCTTCATCGCCCGCTCGGTCAGCCCGTAGCAATCGCGGAACTGGCGGGCAATCTCGATCATGCGTCCCGCCGCGACGTGCAGGTGCGGATAAATCCAGGCGTTCGGCTCGTCGAGCCAGACTTTGTAATAACCTTCCGCGCCCCACGACGAAGCGCTCGGCGTGGCCAGTTGCTGCGTCGAATAGGTCGCGAGATACTCGCCCGGCGTGGTCGTCCTGAAAACCTGCTGGTCGTAACGGGCCTTGCGGAAAACGTAATTCAGGAACTCGGGGCCCTCGTACCACCAGTGGCCGTAAAGCTCCGCGTCGTAGGGCGCGAGTACGATGGGATTCATGCCGAGCACGCCGTGCAAATGTTCGATCTGCTTGCTGCGGTTGAAGACGAAGTTGCCCGCGTGGTCCGCCGTCCGTTCCCGCGCGACGTTGGGCCGGTAAGGCTCCTTCCACCCGCCCTTGCCCGTAATGCGGTGATACTTGAGGCCGGTGAATTTGCGCAGGCCGTTGGACTGGATGTAGGGCTTGATGTACTCGTGGTCGAGATCGTAGCCGATGTCGCGGTAGAAATCGCGGTACCAGGGATCGCCGGGATAACCCTCCTTCGAAGACCAGACCTGCACGCTCGACTCGATGTCGCGCCCGAACGCCGCCGGGCCGGAGCGGGTGTAGAGCGGGGCGTAGACGCCGTAACGGGGACGCGGCTCGGCGTGCATGATGGCGTGCGTGTCGACGACGAACCACCGGATTTCCGCCTCCTGCAAAAACTTGTCGATGCCCGGCGTGTAGGCGCATTCCGGCAGCCAGATGCCGCGCGGCGCGCGGCCGAAACATTCGTGGTAGTGATCGCGCGCGATCATGATCTGCGCCCGGATGGCCTCGGGGTACTCGGCCATCAGCGGCAGGTAACCGTGCGTCGCGCCGCAGGTGATGATTTCGAGTTTGCCCGCGTCCTGGAATTTGCGGAAAGCGGTGAGCAGGTTGCGATGATACTTGTCGACGAAAACGTGGCGGCAATTTTCCAGCCGGTGCAAATAGAACCAGGCGAGTTCGTGGAACTGGTGGTCGCCCTTGGTGCGGTTGATTTCCTTGTGGGCCAGCTCGATCGACTTGTCGACGACCCCCACGTAGCGGTCCTGCAAAAGCTGGTCGCCCAGCATCGCGGCCAGCGGCGGCGTGATCGACATGGTCAGCCGGAAATCGCAGTCGTCGTTGATCAACCCGTCCATCATGTTGACGAGCGGAATGTAGGTTTCCGTAAGGGCCTCGTAAAACCAGTCTTCCTCAAGAAACTCGTTGTACTCGGGATGCCGGACGAAGGGGAGATGCGCGTGGAGGAGAAGAGCGAGGTAACCTTGTGCCATGGTAGTTGTTAATTGTTATCCGCAAAAAAGCCGGTTGTCGCTAGAGAATTGATTAATTTTTCTGGAAACCTTGGCAGGCGATCCGTCATCCTGATCTGGTCGAAGGATCGGCGGCCTCTCCGAACCCCGTTCTATAAACAATCCGTCATACAAGGATGACGGAGCGCTACATTTCGCCTAATCCGTAATGATGTCCTTGAACGTCTGGTTGGCGGGAATCATCGGCAGCACGTGCTCGGTGTAGGGCACCGCGACGTCGAGCGCGTAGGAACCCTCGGCGTCGATCAGGCGTTGCAACGCGCCTTCGAGGTCCTTCTTGTGCAGCACCCGCTCGCAGGTGATGCCGAAGCCCTTGAAGATGGTCGGGTAATCGGGGTAGATGCCCGCGCGGTCCGAGGGATCGCCGAGGTAGGTGTGCCCGCGGTTGCTCTTGAAGAACCGGTCCTCCCATTGCACCACCATGCCGAGGTGCTGGTTGTTGAGGATGATCACCTTCGCGTGGATCTTCTCCACCTTCGCCGTGGCGAGTTCCTGCACGTTCATCAGGAAGCTGCCGTCGCCGTCGATGTCGATGACCTGTTTTTTCGGACACGCCACCTTCGCGCCGAGCGCGGTCGGATAGCCGAAGCCCATCGCGCCGAGTCCGCCCGAAGTCAGGAACGTGCGCGGCTTGGTGAAGTTGTAGAACTGCCCGGCCCACATCTGGTGCTGGCCCACGCCCGTGGTGATGATCGCCTCGCCCCTGGTCATTTCCCAGAGTTTCCGGATCACCAGTTGAGGCGCGATCTTGTCCTCGTAATTATGGAATTTCAACGGCTGCGCCTCGCGCCACGCCTCGATGTCCTTCGTCCACGCCGGGAACGTCTTCCGCGCGCGGCCTTCCTTGCGAATCATCGAGTTGAGCCGTCCCAGCGCGTATTTGATGTCGCTCAGGATGGGCAACTGCACGTGCTTGTTCTTGTCGAACTCGGCGTAATCGATGTCGATGTGGACGATGGTGCCGTGCTTGGCGAACTCGGAGACCTTGCCGGTCACGCGGTCGTCGAAGCGCACGCCGAAGGCCAGGAGCAGGTCGGCCTCGTTCACCGCGCGATTCGCGTAATAGGTGCCGTGCATGCCGAGCCATTTCAGAGAGAGGGGATGGTCCTCCGGGAAACAGCCGATGCCCATCAGCGTGGTGCACACGGGAATTTTCGTCAGCTCCACGAATTCGAGCAGTTCCTTCGACGCGCCCGAGGAAATGATGCCGCCGCCCACGTAGAGCACCGGCCTTTCCGCCTTCTCGATCAGGCCGAGCAATTCGTTGAGTTCGAGGTCGCCGGCTTTTTTCTCCGGCTTGTAGCCGCGCAATTCGATCTTGGCGGGCCAGATCGGCTGGCTCATCGAAATCTGCACGTCCTTCGGAATGTCGATCACCACCGGGCCGGGCCGGCCGCTGCGGGCGATGTAGAAGGCTTCCTTCACGATGCGCGGGATGTCCCTGGCGTCCATCACCAGATAGCTGTGCTTCACCACCGGCAGCGTCAGGCCGAAGAAATCGGTTTCCTGGAAAGCGCCCTTGCCGATGTTGTAGGAGGGGACCTGGCCCGTCACCGACACCAGCGGGATCGAATCCATGTAGGCATCCGCCAGCGCGGTCACGAGGTTGGTCGCGCCGGGGCCGCTCGTTGCCATGCACACGCCCACGCGTCCCGTGGCGCGGGAATAACCGGCCGCCATGAACCCGCCGCCCTGCTCGTGACGCGGGAGGATGGTGCGGATTTTCTTAGATTTGGTCAGCGCTTGATGCAGGAACTGGCTCGCGCCGCCGGGATAGGCGAAAATCGTATCGACCCCCTCGCGTTCCAGGCTGGCAACGAGGACTTCCGCGCCGTTCATCAAGTGGCCGCGGTTGGTGGGGGCGGCCGAGGTCGCCTTGGCCGCCTTTTTCGTCTTCGATTTGATCGTCGCTTTCATAAAGAGGGAGAACAATGTTAAAGGCAAAGCAAGGGCTTAGCAATGCTGTTCTGACCTTCATTTGGAGGGACGACCTCCCGGTCGTCCGCGGACGCGCAGGAGCGCGTCCCTCCAGGAAAACTACCTTTTCTCGCCCAGAATAACCCGCGCCGTGTTGTAGCCGCTGGCCGCGAAGACACCGCCGCCCGGATGCGTGCTCGCGCCGGTGAGGTAGAGGCCGGGGAGGCCGGGCACTTTGTAGTCGGCAAGCTCGGGCAGGGGCCGGAACATGAACATCTGGTCGAGGCTCATTTCGAGGTGCATGACGTTCGCGCGAAGCAGTCCGAGCGTCCGCTCGATGTCGAGCGGCGTCTGGATATAGCGGGCGATCATTTTGCCGCGCATGTTCGGTGCGTACCGGCAGACGAGGTCGTAGAGCTTGTCGGCCTCGCGCTCGCGGATGGCGTCCCAGTTCTCGCCGTTGCCCAATTCGTAGGGATGATATTGGCCCCAGGTGAAAAGCGTGTGCCTGCCGGGCGGCGCGAGGGTCGGGTCGAGCGCGGAGAAGCTCATCGCCACGACGGAGGGCTTCTGCGGCGGCAGGCCGTACATGAAATCGCGGTGCGAGCTGTTGAGGTAATCGATCGAGGGACAAAGCAACTGGAGCGAGGTCTGGTAATCCTTCGTGCCGGGGAGGGGGCCGGCGGGCGCGGAGGCATCGCCGTAATCGGGCAGTTCTTCTACCGCGTGCCGGACCATCATGCCGAAGCCGTTGCCGATCCGCGTGCGGGCGACGCGTTTTTTCAATTCCGGCGGCGCGTCCTTGAGCAGCTTGCCGAACAGCGTGTGAAGATGGATGGCGGAGACGACGCGGTTAGACGTGACGTTTTCGAGCGCTGCACCGGCGCAAGGGCCTGCGCCGGCTACCCTCCATGTTCCGGACGACTCCTTCGTAATGGATGTCACCTCCGCGTCGCAGACGATATCGCCGCCATGACTCAGGAGGCATTTCGCCATCGCCTGTGTCAGCGCGCCGCTGCCACCCTTGGCCCGCTTCGCGCCGCTCTTGTGGATCATGGCGTTCCAGCCGAGCATGTCGCCGCTGGCCATTTCGCTTGGCGCGGGCCCCGATTGCGCGGAGAGCCACGCGAGCGCGGTCTTCACGGCGGGATGCTCGAAAAGTTCGTCGATGAGCGCGCCGTAAGGGGCCATCAATTGCCGCGAAGTGTCCATCGACGACCAGAGTTTGCGCGAGCGCCAGTTGAGCAGGTTGCGCTTGAAGATCGTGCCGAAGATTTTCCCCGGCGTGGGCGGTTTCAGGAACGTCTCGAAGATGCCCTCGTTCAACTCGCCCCAATGCTTGACGAACGCGCGATAGGCCTCGGCGTCCTTCGGCGAAATCTTCGCGATGCTCGCGCAGGTTCGCTCAAGGTCGCGGTAAAAGCCGATGCCGGTTCCCGTGCCGAGAATCGGGTAATAGGCCCACGGGTCCATCTCCAGATATTCCAGTCCGAAGCGGTGCAATTCCAAATCGCGCAACACCGGCGTGAGATGGATCATGATGTGCGCCGACGAGCCGACATCGAGGCGGTAACCGGGGATCAGATCGTCCTGGGTGCAGACCGCGCCGCCGACGATGTGCCGCCGTTCGAGCACCAGCACCTTGCGCCCCGCCCTGGCCAGGTAGCAGGCACAGGTCAGGCCGTTGTGCCCCGCCCCGACAATCACCACATCATAATGCGCCATGAGGAACTAATAGCCACAAAAGAGCACAGAGAAAACAAAGAGATTTAGAAGGTGACGTGCCAGTTATTTTTTGCGTTCTTTGTGATCTTTTGTGGCTAACTTCTGTTTCCTGCCATGACTCCATCCCTCGATCCCGCCATCATCCGCGAAGCGGCGGCGCGCGCTCTCGGCGAGGATCGCGGCCCGGCCGACATCACGACGCTGGCCTGCATCAAATCCGGCACGCAGGCCGCCGCCCGCATTTTCGCGAAGGAAGCCTGCGTGCTGGCCGGAATGCCCGTGGCCGAGCAGGTGTTCCGGGAGCAGGATGCCACGCTGGCGCTGACGGCGCGGGCCGGGGACGGAACGCCGCTCCAACCGGGCGACACGGCGTTGGAGATTCGCGGCGCGGCGTCGTCGATCCTGACCGCCGAGCGGTGCGCGCTTAATTTTCTCCAGCACCTTTCCGGCGTCGCGACGCAAACGTGGCGCTTTGTCGAGGCCGTGGCCGGAACGAAAGCAAAAATACTCGATACCCGCAAGACCGCGCCCGGCCTGCGCGCGCTGCAAAAATATGCCGTCCGTTGCGGGGGCGGAGTCAACCATCGCTTCGGCCTCTACGACCGGTTTCTGATCAAGGACAACCACCTCGCGCTCATGGGCACGGGCAACCGGCTGGCCGAGGCGATCCGGGCCGCGCGGGCGCTCGATCCGGACGCCGTGCTGGAAGTCGAGGTGGACCACCTCGAGCAAATCCCGGAAATCATCGCCCTCGGCGTGGATGTCCTCCTGCTCGACAACATGTCGCTGGACGAGATGGGCGCCTGCGTGGCGCTCATTGCCGGGCGGGTTGCCACGGAAGCCTCCGGCAACATGACGCTGGAGCGGGTGCCCGACGTGGCGCGGACCGGCGTTGATTTCATCTCCGTGGGCGCGCTGACCCACAGCGTGCGGGCGGTCGATTTCAGCCTGGAGATATAGGCGCGGTAGCCGTCGTACATCGGAAGGTAGCCCGCGCAGGCCCTTGCGCGGGTGCAGTGGTAGCCGTCACTGCCACACGCGTTTGCCGGGCGATGGTCCGGCGCAAGGGCCTGCGCCGGCTACCTCGGAGATCGCGGGCTGGCACGGAAATGTGTCAGGCCGGCAGACACGTCTGGCGGCGACCCTCCAAGGTTTATATATTTTTTTGTTTCAAGCTGGCGATAAACGTATTGAATGGGTAAAAACAAAGGATCGTTGTGATTACACTAGCCGTTTCAAGTTTAAAGGGGGGCGTCGGCAAGACAACCTGCGCCATTAATCTCGCTTTCTCCCTCGCCAAGCGCGGGTGGAAGACGCTTCTCGTCGATGCCGATCCGCAAGGTTCCGTGGGGCTGTCGCTTTCGCCCAGCAGCCAGTCCTATGTCGGCCTTTACGAAGTTCTCAATTCCCACGTTCCGTTCGATCAGGCGATCCTGAAAACCAAACTCGAGGCGCTCAGCATCGTGATGGCCGGGAAAATTCCCACCAACGAAATCTCGAAGTGGTGTTCGAGCCTGGAGGATGGCGCGCGCCTGGCCCCTTTCTTTAAGACGGCGTCGGAGGCGGGTTATGATCTCGTCCTTCTCGACACGCCCTCCGGACTGCACGGCCCGACCGAAGGCATCCTGCGCAGTTGCAGCCATGTCCTGGTGCCCCAACAGTGCGAACCTCTCGCCCTCCGCTCCCTCATGCTCACGGTCGATTTTCTCAACCAGTTGCAAACCGAAAACGAGGAAGCCTGCTCGCTGGTCGGCGTGGTGCTTACCATGGCTGATCCGCAGGTCGAGGACACGAAGAAGATTGTGGAAGAAATCAGGCGCGTCCTCCCGCCGGAGCTGGTTTGTCAGGCCATGCTGCCGCGCGACGCCGCCGTGATTCACGCGAGCATGAAGGGCATGCCCCTCGGGCTGACTCGCGGCGCCGCGCCGCCCCCCATCGCGCTCGTCTTCGATCAACTTGCGGCGGAACTTGAATCCAAACTGGACTTGGTAGCTCCCGAACAAAGCGATGAGTACATCTCCCTCGTGGTTTGACCAGGAAAAGTTCTCCCGCCTCGTAAAAAAGGTGGGAACCAGACCTTTGCCTCAAGTGCTCCCCGGCCAGCCGGGGGCCGGGCCGGAAAATCGATCTCTCCCGGGTAAGGGACTGGCCTCGACGGCTCATATCTCCCTGGTCTCCAAGCCGCCTTCCTTGCTGTCGGAGCAACGCGCTCTCCCCGCGCTGCCTCGCCGCACCACGCCGCTGCCGACGCTTAAAGCGCTCTTTTCACAATCGACTCCGCCCCGTTATTCTCCATCCCCCGGCCCGCCGTCGACCGAGGCGGCGGAATCCACGCCGACCGAGGAACCCGAGCCGGGGCCGTCCGCCGAAACATTTCCCGGCAGCGAAGAAGTCAACGAGGAGACCGGCCTCCCGACCGACGACGCAACGCGTGAAGCGGACGCCGTCGCCCCCTTCAATCAGGAGGAGGAAGAATTGACCGCGGTCTGGCAAAAAATGGGCCAGTTGAACGAGGAACTGGCCCGCACCGTCCACGAGCGGGACCAGGCGGTCAACGAAGGCATTCTCCTGCGCGAGCAATTGCGCGAGGCCCAGGAGGCCGGGAAAGAACAGGGAACTCCGCCGCAAGCCCAGGAACTCTCCCTCCTGACCGAGGAACGAGACCAGGCCCGGCGGGAATATGCCATCCTCCGCAAGGAATTTGAAACCTTGAAGCAGGCGCAGCCCCCCAAAGAAGAATCCGGAAAGGTTGGCGAGGAATTGGAGCGGCAACTCGAAGAATTCCGTCAAAAACTCGAGGAACGGGACCGGGAAATCCTTGCGCTTAAAGCCAATTCCGGCGGCGCAGGCGATGGGGACGACAAACTCAAAGAGGAGGTTGCCTCGCTCCGCGAGCAACTTGCCCGCGCGAAAGAGGAATTTTCGGACGCCCAGCGCGGCTTGGCGCTGAGCCAGAAGGCCCTGCAGGAGACCCGCGATGCCCTGCGCGAAGTCACCGAGGGCACCTCGCTGGGCCGGCACACCTTCGACAATCTCAAAAACGAGTGCGCGACCCTCGCGCAGCAGAACACGGTTCTCCAGGCCCAGAATGATCAGCTTTCGCGGGATCTCGCCGCCGCCAAGGCCAAGTCGACGGGACGGTTGTAACCCCGTGTAGCGGCGGTCTGTGATAGAAGCCAGCCCGCCATCTCCTTTCCTAAGTTTCTGTAGATTAACGTCTTATTGCATAAGAGGCAAGACATTTTTGGCAAATTTTACCAGAAAAATGCAAGATTTGTTATGCACGTCGCGAGGTAAAATTGTTATGCACGGATGCCAGCAAAACCCTTACTGAGTTCTCCAAGTGCCCGATGACGCAACGACGCGTTGGGGTTCTTCTGCCTTCGCCCTCGGGCAGCCGCTCTCGGCTTAGGCTGTAAAAATTATTCCCTGCGCTACCACTGGTTCGAAGAAATTTTCATGAAATTCTGCGCTCAAGTAGATTGGGTGCAGTTATCGGACAACAAACTCAAAACTTAAGTCGTAAATCAGCAACGGCTACACTTATGGCTAAAGACATCGGCGGCATCAAGTTTCCGAAAGACATTAAGGCTAAGATTCACAAAATCGCCTTGAAAACCCGGTCCAGCGACGAGGAAGTTATCGCTCGTTTGATGCGTACTTTTTTTGAACTGGTCGACGATTCGGGAAAAAAAGACGTGCCAGCATTTATAAAAAGGGTACGCAAGGCGCTCGTGGAAGAATCCGGCGCAAACTAAATTAAGCGCCAGCGCCGGTTTCCATGCGTTCGGCAGGAGGCGTTGAATCCATTCTCTCCTTCATCCTCACCGCCTCCTGGATATACGCGACGCTCGGGAACAACACCTTGGTTTTGAGGGTGTGCTCAATGCACTTATCCAGACCTGGAGTTAACTGCACCCACGCTTTCACCAGGGGCATAAGCCGGTCGGCCAATTTTTCAAATTCCTCCATCCGGCTCATTTTCCGGCACATGATTTCCTGAAGAGCCCGTTCCGGTTTCCGCTTCATCATCTCCCAATAATACCGGGTCTGCCTGGGATTGGCCTTCATGTACTGAAGCACGGCGGCCTCGATCTCCGGATGGACCGGAGAGGTGCTGGAATCTTCCATGAAAAACGTCATGGCCGGGAGACTCGTCGGGGAGCCTCCCGGCCTATTTCTTAGACGGACATGCCTTTGCCAGTGCTCGTCGCGGGCGCGGTACGGGGCGCAAAGTCGATGGTTGCCTTGGCCTTGACAGCTTCCTTGATGAACGCCGCCATCCGCATGAGGGGATTCGTCGTCCTGATTTTTGCCTCGATCTGCTGTTCCAAACCAGGCTGCTCCTTCACCCATTCCCGCACCTGGGGCATTTGCCGTTGGACCTGGCGCTCCAGGGCTTCCCGCCTGAACATGGAACTCAGGGCCATCGACCGGATGGCCCGGTCGGGATTTTCCTTCACGAGCTTGGTGTAATGCTCCGTGATTTGCGGATTCTCGGCCATGAATTTGTCGAGGCGAGCGTTGATTTCCGGGTTGACGGCGAAGCCACTTTCGGGCGTGCCGACTACGGTGGAAGCGGCTGGTTGATTTTTTTCTTTGATAGCCATAGTTGTTTTTTGGTTGGTGTGCCGGTCACTCTTTGAGGCCGGTCACGTTCTTTTGCTTAGGGTTAGGGTTTAGGCTGCGTGTTCAAACTCCGGAGCGAAGACATAGACGTCCGGTTCATCGGGTATGGGCGCCCCGACCAGGTTGCGCAACGCGAGGTCAAACTGACCGGCGATTTCATCGGCGGAGTAGGACGCCAGAATGAAGCGCATGAGGGTTTGGGCGTTGGGGGCCTGGCCGATCTCGGCCAGATGGTCGGACAGCTTTTCCGCTGCCGCGTAGTAGGTCTTTGCCACGTCGTCGGGCAAAGGCACGGTGATGTGTGTCATTACTTTCCTTTCGTTTGGGTTGGGTTGGTGGTTGTGGACGACCAAAAGGACCACCAAGGTTTCTGCTCGGCGGGTTTTGGTACAGCGGGTGGAGTCGGGTGGCTTAGCGCGACCAACTCTTGTTGCAGCTTGGCCAGTTGCGCCTGAAGATCGGCCACCTTCCATTGCAACTTATCATTTGCGGCGACGATCTCATGGGTCTTGGCCACATCGTCCTGCAACTTTTTTAATTCCTCGGTCAGTCGCTGGTTTTGTTCATAAGTAGACTGGAGGAGCTGGTTTTGCTGCTGGATTTTCTGCTCCAGCTCGCCCGTCATGGCCGCTGTTTCCTTCGCCGGGTTGGTCACGGCCACGGTGGGACCAAGCGGTACGGCGGTGTCTACGGTGGGGTTGAGGTTCCAGCTCGGCGGCTGTTCGGCGCGATAGACAACGTGCGCCTCGTGCATCACGGACGGATCGCTCGGGTCCTCGTAACGTCCCGTGGGATACGCCTTCAACGCCTCGTGATTACGAACGTCATCGGCATCGGGCAGGCTGAGGGCTGGAGCACGCAGCGGTGGCGCATCGGCACGTTGAAGGACTGGTTCCGTTGGCTGACCAAGCAAAACGTGCTGCTCCATAATCCCGCGTCCGAACTGGAATTACCCCGGATGGAAAAGCGCCTG
>Ga0182030_10007788_pt1 | contig 22291 bp, 22 predicted proteins | sample 812S3MmetaG_FD_121299 | JGI IMG/M metagenome (GOLD analysis project Ga0182030, IMG submission 121299) | Permafrost microbial communities from Stordalen Mire, Sweden - 812S3M metaG (Illumina Assembly) | ecosystem: Environmental > Terrestrial > Soil > Wetlands > Permafrost | place: Sweden... | reverse complement strand
TGACTCCATTCCCGCCAGTTGATGTGCGCCAATTGCCGGCCATAGATCGGAAGCAGGAAAATCACCGCCAGCATAAAGCGGATTGCCACGTCCGCACTGGCCATCGCGGCATCGGAAACCTCCGGTGCGCTTGCCCGCTGCACCAATTCCAGGCCGCGCAAGAGCGGAAAACTCAAGCCCCATAAAACGGTGGTGCCGATGAGCAGCACGCGCGCTTGGCGAATCAGGATGGTGCCGGGCGATAATTCATTTTTGTCCACATCCTACCATGACAAAACATCCCAACGGCTCAAGCAGTGACTTTACTCTACCTCCGCAGGACTTTGTCACTTGCCCGCTAGACCGCAGTTGCTACGCTCAATTTCTTACTCCTTTCCACAAGACTGATGAAACGTTCACGATCGCTCTCTCCCAAACTCCTGGCGCATATCGCAAAGGGCCGGCGCGTCATTGAACTCGAAGCCGCGGCGCTGCGGGCCGTTCAGCGGCGCTTGGATGAACATTTCGCGCGCGCCGTGGAAGCCATGCTGGAGGTCATTCAGGCTGGACACAAAATCATTGTCACCGGCATCGGCAAATCAGGCGCGATCGGCGCGAAGATCGCGTCGACTCTTTCCAGCACGGGTGCGGTCAGCGTCGTTCTCGATGCCGGCAACGCCTCGCACGGCGACCTCGGCATGGTCTCCAAGGGCGATCTCGTACTTATCCTCAGCTATAGCGGTGAGACCGAGGAAGTCGCTCGGCTTGTCCCGATCCTCAAGCGTATCGGTGCGCGCATCGTCGCGCTCACAGGCAATCCCAAGTCCTCCCTGGCCTGCGAAGCCGAGATCCACATCGGCGTGCAGGTGGCGCGCGAAGCCTGTCCGCTTAATCTTGCGCCGACATCGAGTTCCACCGCCATGCTCGCCGTTGGCGATGCGCTGGCCATGGTGCTGCTCGAAGCGCGCGGCTTTAAAAAAGAGGATTTCGCCAAGTTCCATCCTGGAGGCAGCCTCGGGCGAAATTTGCTTTTGAAGGTAGAGGACATCATGCGGACTCGAGAACAGATGGCCATCCTGAGCGGCCTCGCGACCGTCAACGAAGCGCTCGACCTTATCGCGCGCAAACGGGCGGGCGCGGTGGCCGTGACCGACAAACAGGGGCGACTCCGGGGCATCTACACGCATGGCGACTTCACCCGAGGCTATCAAAAAGATGTGCACATCGGGCGAGCCCGGCTGGCCGACGTGATGATTGCCAATCCCATTACCGTGCGGGTGGACAAGCTCGCCGTGGAAGTGCTCAATTTATTTGAAGCGCATCGCATCGGCGATCTGATCGTTGTGGATCGTCGCAACAACCCCGTCGGATTGGTCGACGCGCAGGATCTCGCCAAGGTCAAATTGATTTGACGTTGTCTTTGGGTAACTATCCCACTCCGTGCGACGGTGTTTTCCAACGAGCCCTAACGCCGGGACGGCAACCAGCCCATCGAGAGAAGAAACTTGAAGGCAAGATACATGACAACAGAGACGACGGTTCCCAGGAGGAAGCCCATCACGGCAAGGTCATAAACCACGTTTACCGACCACTTGCTGGTCTGACCGATGGACCAATCCTGAATGTAGAGAAACAAAGGGCATATGATTGCGCCGATGATGGTTGTCGCGGCAAACAAATAGCCGATCGTTTTCCAACCCAGCTTTTCCTCGTAAAAAGCCTGATCCTGCTTCGAGAGTGCCATAGCCATTCAGGTTAGTAAATCCGGGGCGAAAGGACAACTCACATTCCCGCCTCGACCAAAGACGGTAGGGCGGCTAAGGAAGGCGGGATTCTTTTATGCCCGCCGCTAACACGATCGCCAAAAAATCGTTCCTGAAAAATTGGTTCGTTCCGAACGACATCGACGGTTTTTTCGGGCTTTTTGTCGACAACCTATGCCAGCTCATCGTGATCGTGGGTCTTTGTCCGAAGCTGGCGGGACTACCTGACTCGCTCGTGGTGGGGCGCATCCTGCCCGGCATTGCGGTGTCGCTTGTGGCGGGAAATCTCTTCTACGCGTGGCAGGCGCACCGTCTCTCGCAGAGGACGGGCCAACCCGTAACCGCGCTGCCTTTTGGCGTGAACACCGTCAGTCTCTTGGCGTTCATCTTTCTCATTCTCGGACCGGTCTATCGCGAGACAGGCGATGCGGACCTGGCGTGGAAAGTCTCGCTGGTTGCGGGATTTCTAGGTGGCGTGGTGGAAATCGCGACCTCTTTCTTCGGTGCGTGGATTCGGCGCCACACCCCGCGCGCGGCGCTGCTGTCGGCGCTGGCGGGGGTGGGCATCACCTTCATTGCGATGGGCTTTATCTTCCAAATATTTTCCTCGCCGCTTGTTGCGCTCTTCCCTGCACTTCTGGTGCTGATCGGTTATGCGGGACGGGTGCGCTGGCCACTCGGTTTGCCGACCGGTTTCATCGCAGTGGTGGTGGGCACACTGACGGCCTGGATCCTGCAAGGCCTGCAGATATCGCCCATGCCGGAGTGGCCCGCATCGCATCTCACTTTTTATTTTCCCGTGCCGATTTTTGGCGAAATCTTCCCACTCCTGACCGACGTGCGAGTCTGGAAGTATGCTGCCGTGTTTATTCCAATGGCGGTATTGAACGTGATCGGTTCGATGCAGAATCTCGAGAGCGCCGAAGCGGCGGGCGATAAGTTTGACACGCGCTCGTCGTTGCTGGCGAATGGCATCAGCGCGGTGGTCGGCGTCTTTTTTGGTAATCCGTTTGCGCCGACAATCTACATCGGTCATCCGGGTTGGAAAGCGATGGGCGCGCGCGTCGGCTACTCGGTGTTGAATGCCATTGCGGTGACGCTGATTTGTTTGACCGGTGCGATGCCATTCGTGCTCTGGTTCATGCCAATCGAAGTGACGCTTGGCATTCTGCTCTGGATCGGGTTGATCATCACGGCACAGGCGTTTCAGGAAGTGCCGAAGGCACACGCGCCAGCGGTGGCCATCGGGTTCATTCCCTCGCTGGCGGCGTGGGGCGTACTGCTTATTCAGACGGTCCTGGAAAAGACTGCGCCGGGTTATTCATTTGAGAAGGCAGCGGCGAACTTCAGCCCGGAACTTTTCTTCAACGGGATGCTGTGTCTGGCGCAAGGCTTCATCCTGGTTTCGATTTTCTTCAGCGCGATCATGGCGAAGGTGATTGATAGGCAATGGGGTGTGGCAGCGATCTGGTGTGCGGTCGCGGCGGTTGCATCCGCCTGCGGGATTATTCACGGGTTCCTGTTTACATCGGACGGCGGTTACGCTCCGGCGCTCTTGTTCTTTAAGTGGACCGGGCTTGGCGGTGCAACGCCTTCGGGGGACGATTTCGCAATTATCTATGCGCTGGCTGCTCTGCTTTTGTTCGCGATGCACGTCTGGAAGCCGCGCGAGATCGAGCAATAAGGTCAGGTGATTACCGCGGAGATGGAACCGCTAATCAGCCGCCAAATGCTTCTTAATCGAGACGAGTACACGGTCTGCCACGGGTTGCAGGAGGGCCTCGTCGCGCGTTTCCACGAGCAACCGGATTTTCAATTCCGTGCCCGAATAGCGGAGGAGAATTCGTCCGTTTGAGCCGAGTTCCTTCTCAATGGCCTTCACCGTCTCGGTCACCTCGGGCAATTGATCGAGCGGAATTCGTTCGCGCACTTTCAGGTTCACCAGAAGCTGCGGATATTTCCTCATGCCGAGCCGCAACTGGCTCAGTGGCTTGCCACTCGTTTTCATGATCCGCAGCAATTCCAGCGCCGCAATCAAGCCATCACCGGTCGTGTTTCGATCACGCAGGATGATATGTCCCGATTGTTCGCCGCCGACGTTGAGATCGTGTGTCAGCATTTGTTCCAATACGTAGCGGTCGCCCACGCCTGCGCGCAACACCTTGCCGCCCGCCGCCGTAAAACATTCGTCGAGACCGAGATTGCTCATCACCGTCGCAACGAGCGTCTTCCTGGCGAGCTTGCCTTGTTTGAGAAGATCGAGCCCGATCACGGCAAGCATCTCGTCGCCATCAAGGAGAGAACCGGTCTCGTCGCAGCAAATCAGCCGGTCAGCATCGCCATCGTGCGCGAACCCGATCTGGGCTCCAAATTCATGCGTCGCTTTCTGGATCACTTCGGGATGCGTGCTGCCGCAATCTGCGTTGATGTTTACCCCATTCGGGTCCACGTTGAACGGCAGGACTTCCGCCCCAAGGTTGCGCAGAACGGAGGGCGTGGTGTCGTACGCGGCGCCGTTTCCTGCATCGACGACAATTCGTAAACCGTGCAGATCGAGAGCTTCATCGCCCACGCCCGAAGTATAAGCCTGTTGGATCAGCGCTGCGTACGTTGCGGCGCCTTGCTGAAAATATCCGATTATTCCAATTTTGTCGCCGATGACGCCTTGGGCTGACAACACGCCGTCGAGGATAAGCTTTTCCAGTTCGAGTTCGAGCGCATCGTCGCATTTCAACCCATGGCTGTTGAATATCTTGAGCCCGTTGTCCTCGAAAGAGTTGTGGGAGGCGCTGATCACGATGCCCGCGCTTTCCTCAAGGTGCCGGGTCAATTGAGCCACCGCAGGCGTGGGCAGAACGCCCAAGAGACCCACATCAACGCCCATCGACGAGATGCCGGCGGCCACTGCCCCTTCGAGCATCGGTCCCGAAAGCCGGGTGTCGCGTCCGATCAAAATACGTTTGCCCGGTTCACCGAACTTGACCGCCACGGCGCGGCCGAAAGCGACCGCCAGTTCCGGCGTCAAGGGCCCTTCATTGGCGCGTCCGCGAATGCCGTCCGTTCCGAAGAGCCGCGATTGAACCCCCATGCAGGACCTATTTGGGGTTATTGACGGAAACCAGTTCGACTTTAAAAATCAACGTCGCATTCGGTGGAATCGCATCGCCGGCGCCCTGCATGCCATAGCCGAGTTGAGGCGGAATAATCAGTTTGCGCTTACCGCCCACCTTCATGGTCGAAAGACCTTCATCCCAGCCTTTGATGACTTTGCCGACACCCAAAACAAATTCCAATGGCTGGCCGCGATCATAGGAAGAATCAAATTTCGTGCCATCGAGCAACCTGCCTTCGTAATTCACGAGAATGTCATCACCCGTTTTGACCGCCGCGCCCGTGCCCACGACGAGGTCGACGTACTTCAATCCCGACGGAGTGGTGACGATCGGCTTGCCTGTATCCTTGTCCTTCTCAACATCAGCTGCAGCGGGTGTCGCCGGAGCAGCAGGGGCGGCTGGTGCAGTCGGAGCGGGCGTGTTCGTCTCCGCCTGGGCTGAGCTGGAAAAAATCGTGCTCGTCGTGTCGAACGATAATGCCACGAAAAGCATTCCGGCAAAAATGAGACGGCGATAACGGAGGATGGGGAGCAATTTCATAGAATTGTTGAGTTAAGAGCAAACGTCGGAGAAAAGCGAGACTTCGCTAAGGGTAGGGACGCGAGTCTCTTCGCATCCCTACCCGACCGAATTCCAAAGCCGCGCATAGACTCCCTTGCGCGCCAGCAGTTCCGGTCCGGTGCCCGATTCGATCACGCGTCCGTCTTCAAGCACGTAGATGCAGTCGACGTGGTGAATTGTGCTCAACCGGTGCGTTACGATCAGTGTGGTGAAACGTTGCATCAAGACCTTGAGCGTCTCCATGATTTCCGCCTCCGTTTCGAGATCGAGCGCGCTCGTCGGTTCATCCAGCAGCAGGATTGGCGCGTTTTTCAGGAACGCCCGCGCCAGCCCGATACGCTGTTTCTGGCCGCCGCTGAGCCGCACGCCGCGCTCGCCCACCTGCGTCTCGTATCCGTGCGGTAATTTTTCGATGAACGCGTGCGCCTGCGCAGCCTCCGCCGCGGCTTGAATTTCCGCGCGGGTCGCTTCCGGCCGGCCGTAGGCGATATTTTCCAACACCGTGCCCGAGAGAAGCAGCGTGTCTTGCAACACCACGGAAATATTCGCCCGCAACGATTTTTTCGTCACGTCACGCACGTCGCCGCCGTCGATCAAAACGCGGCCCGAATTCGGATCGTAAAAGCGCGGCACGAGGGAGAGCAAGGTGGTTTTTCCAGCGCCCGTGCCGCCGACCAGCGCCACGGTCTGCCCCGGTTTCACATTGAGCGTGATCCCGCTCAGGATCGGATGCTCTGCTTCGTAGGCAAAGGCAACATTCTCGAACGCGATCTCGCCCCGCGCGCGCGGCATCGGTTTCGCTCCCGGCATCTCCGGCACGGAGTCCTCGGCATCGAGGATTTCAAAGACGCGCTGCATTCCCGCCGCCGCGCCCTCGAGCGCCCAAGCGGTATAGCTCAACTGTTCGAGTGGCTGGTAAAGCATCGCGACATAAGCAAGAAAAAGTGTGAGCTCGCCGACCGTCAGCCGTCCATCCAGGATATGAAGCGTCGCGACGTAGAGCACCAGTGACAATCCGAGCGCCATCACGCCGGAAACGGCCAGGCTCGAAATGGCGTTCGTGATGGTGAGGCTCAGATTGGCCGCGTAACTTTGCCGGGCCTCGCGCACGAATTCGCGCACCTCGAATTCCTCCTGCCCGAAGGCGTGGACGATGCGGATGCTGGTCAGGCCTTCACTGGCCCGCGCCAGCACGTCGCTCTCCTCCTGCTGCAAGGTGGTCGTCTGCCGCCGCACGCGCGCGGAGAAAAAATAAATCGTGAACCATAGGAGCGGAAGGATGAGCAGCGACACGCCCGCCAGCACCGGATCCATTCTGGCCATAACGCAAAAAGTCATCAGCAGGGTGATGACCGAACCGAAGACCGTGTCGAAGCCGCGATTGTAGAAGGTCTGTATCGCCTGCGAATCGTAGGCCACGCGAAAGGTCGAGTCGCCGCTGCGGCGCCGGTCATGGAAATGGAGCGGGAGATATTGCAGGTAGGAATAGAGCTGGGTGCGCAATTGCAGCAGCGCTTTCAGACCGATCTCGATCGAAACGTAGTTCCTCCAAAAGCCGAGCAGTCCCGCCACCAGATAAATGACCACCATCGCCACCGCGGCGAAAAGTGCCGCCTGGCCGGGAGGGAAAGTAAAACCCTTCCAATGGACCTCGCCGTCCGCCCCGACCTTGATGACATGATCGATCACCCACTGAATCGGTACGTATTTGAGCAGACTGAAAGCCACCCCGATAACGAGCAGAAACAGGCTGAAACAAATCGTGCCCAAATAGGGCCGGTAATAGCCGATGACGCGGCGGTAAAGATTCATGTGCGGTCTTTTAGGGAGACAAAAAAGAGATTAGCGATGGTCGCAGACCGCCGCTACACTAATCCATCATGGACGATTTGTTTACCTCCGATTCAGCGGCGACGGGAAATGCAGGCGGGGCTATTTCCCCGAATGCGCCTTTGGCTGCGCGGTTCCGTCCCCGCACACTTGAGGAGTACATCGGCCAGAGCCACCTGCTTGCGTCCGGCAAGCCATTGCGTCGTTTGATCGAAGCCGACCGGCTTGCATCCCTGATTCTTTTCGGGCCGCCCGGCGTGGGAAAAACCTCGTTGGCGGAGGTCATTGCTCGCCGCACCAAGTGTCATTTCGAGCGGCTCAACGGCGTCGAGGGTACGGTTGCCGATCTGCGCCGTGTCCTGGGCTCTGCCATCACGCGGATGAAAGTCAACGGCCAGCGCACCGTTCTTTTCATCGACGAAATCCACCGCTTTAACAAGGCCCAGCAGGATGTCCTGCTTCCCGACGTCGAGGCGGGCTCCGTCCGGCTGATCGGTGCGACAACGCACAACCCGTCGTTCTATATCAACGGCCCGCTCGTCTCGCGCTCGCAGATTTTTCAGCTTGAGCCGCTTAGCTCCGCTGAGGTTTCCATTCTGGTCGATGCCGCGCTGGCCGATCCCGATCGTGGCTTGGGCAAACTCAAGGTCGACCTGGCGGCGGAAGCGCGCGCGCATCTCATCGCCACTTCGGAAGGCGATGCGCGCCGGGCGCTCAACGGCCTCGAAATCGCCGCGCTCACCACTCCGCCGGATGCCGCCGGAGTGGTGCATATCGACGCCCTTACCATCGAGGAGTGCGTACAGAAAAAGCGGGTGCTCTACGACAAGGACGAGGACCAGCATTACGACACCATCTCGGCCTTTATTAAATCGGTGAGGGGAAGCGATCCCGACTCGGCGCTCTACTGGCTCGCGAAGATGATCGAGGCGGGCGAGGACCCGCGCTTCATCGCGCGGCGGCTGATTATACTCGCCAGCGAAGACATCGGGCTGGCCGATCCGCAGGGACTCGTCGTCGCGGTCGCGGCGCTGCATGCGGTCGAGTTCATCGGCATGCCGGAGGGCCAAATTCCTCTCGCTGAGGCCACGCTCTATCTTGCCTGCGCCGCCAAAAGCAACTCCGCGGTCATGGGCATCGGGAACGCGCGCGAAGCCGTTCAGAAAAACGAAGTGGTGCAGGTGCCGGCCTTCTTGCGCGATGCCCATTATCCCGGCGCGAAACGGCTCGGCCACGGCGAGGGTTACCAGTACAGCCACGAATTTCCGGGCGCCATCGCGCCGCAGCGTTACGGTATCGAGCCGGGCCGTTTTTTTCAGCCAACCGACCACGGCTACGAAGCGAAGATCAAGGCCCGTCTCGCCGAGTGGGAGAAACTGCGGGCGAGCGCGGCCAAGAAGAAGTCCTGATCAAGCTCACGCCAAGAGTAATCCTGCGGAAACGAAGGGCAGGAAATGCTTGCGATTCTGAGTGGCAAGTTTCACACCGGCTAGCATAGCCGTGGCGGCGATGAAACAATCGGGCTGGCTTCCCCGCCGACGCCCGGATTGATTAAAGAGCTTGGCGGAAACTTCAGCCTCATGGTGAGCAAATGGGACAATGTTGCCTTGAATGAGATACTCGACTCGCTGGATTTGATCGGGCCGGGCTGGCCCGTTCAGAAATTCGGCCCACGCAATCGCACTCGTGGCAAATGTCTCTCCCTGTCCAAGCCAGTTCTTAAGCGAAATCACAGCCGGCGAAGCGGGCTTCAGCGAGTCAATAAGAAAGTTGGCGTCCAGATGAATCATTTGTGCTTCCGACCCCAGGCGCGGCGTTCAAGAAGCACTTCCTTGTTCCATTTTTCGGCAACCTTTTCCGAGATGCCGTTTTTTTGCAGCCACTCCAAAGCCTCAAGGGGAGTGGGAATTTTCTCATTTCCCAGCCGCCCCATCTGGTCCACCGCCCGCCGAATGACCTCCGACTTCGGCACGCCCCAGGCCGTCGCCAATTCCTGCACCCGATCCACCGTTTCCGGCTTTAGGGAATAAGTCACTTTGCTCGTCGTTACGGCCATACTTTTATTATGGCCATAAGATTACGGAAGTCAACGGCTACAACTTCCGAAACGTCGCAAGGTAGGCGTAGCGGCCCGCGACGGATTGGAGCGTGAGCGTGCCGAGACCCTTCTCGTCGAGCTGGCGGAGATAGTCGAGCAATTCGGGGCGGTGCTGGACGTGAAAGAGGTCCAGCCAGTGCTTGAGCAGCCAGCGGAACCATGGCGGCCAACTGCCCTGGTCCCAAAAATCGACGACGTAGAGCGCGGCGCCGCGCTTGATATTGGCCAGCGCGGCATCGACGGCCTGCGGCCAGGTGGGGATCATCGAGAGCGAGTAGGAAAAGAAGGCGGCGTCGAAGGGCGCGTTGAGGCCAAAGGTCTTCGCATAGTCGAGTTCTTCGGCGAGGCAGCGCGTGAGAGTAATGCGCTGGTCGAGGCGACGGGACTTCACATGGGCCGTGGCGGTGGCCAGCATTTCGTTCGAGGCATCAAGGCCATAGCAGCGGATGTCAGGGCGTTGTTTGGCCAGGCGGATGAGGTTTCGCGCGGTGCCGCAACCGATTTCGAGGACGCGATCGCCGGGCTGAAGGATCATGTCGCGGAGGAGGCGATCGCGTCCGAGGAGGTAATATTTGCGGGTGAAGTCGTAGACGTACCGCGTCCAGCGGTACATCTCGTCCATTTCTTCGGTAGTGGCCATGGGAAGGGCGAACTAGAACAGGAAACGGGACTTTCCGAAAGAGGAAAGGTGTTGCGCACGGCAGTAAGACCTACGATGACGGTCTCCGGTTCGCCGGCGTGATGCCGTATTGAGCGAGGACCCGCTTTGCGGTTTCGTGAATATTGGGAGAAACCCACACGGCAGAGTAGATGCTTGATTCGTTGACGTGGAGAGAAAGAAGCGGCCACCCGCGCTGGAGGTTGCCTTCGTCAAATTTCTCGAATTGCTCCAGCAAGCGGCCCGAGCGAATTTCGCAGCCCCAGCCTTCCGGTGGATGCCAGCAAAGATAGCGATGCTGGTTGTCGAGCGAGCATTCGGCGTAAATCGCCAGCAAGCCGAGATTTTTCAGAAAATCGGTGGCTGGTTGAAGCAGGTCGAATGACATCCAGCGGGTGAACCCATGCTGGCGGAGAAGCTCGCCTTCGCCGGGAAGCATTTTCGATGGCGTGTAGCTGTATCTCATAGGTGGAACAAGTTTAACGCAATTCCTGCGCTGGCAACGCCAATTGCGGTGCGTGCTCTTTCGACCAGGGGTTGATGGTTGCGCCTGAATCGATGACGGCCTGACGGTGATGCCGGCAGATTTGCCGGATGGCGTCGAGATCGATCCCGGCGTGGTGTGCCGGATAGCCCTCGAAATTCGCCAGCGCCAGTGCGAACAGGCGCGCGGCGGGTCCGAGGCGTTGCTTCTGCAAATGGACGAAGGCGCCAGCCATCTGGATCAGCCCCTGGTAGAATCTAGCCTGGGCCTGGCCACGCATCGGGAGCCAGATTTCCTCCAGCACATCGTGGGCCTCGTAATAGAGTTGCGCGTTAAAGCAGCGGAAAAAGCCGGCGTAATAGCGGTTGAATCCCGGCAATTCCGCAAAATCGGCGAGCAGCCCATCGATCCTGGACGACTTGGAACTCATTGCAAAAGTAGACACGGGCCGCGCCGGCGAATTTTCCAGCCCCTACTTGACGACGTTTCTTTCGCGCAAAAAGAGTTCGAGTTCTTCCGTGCCGAAGTCGGCGAGAATATCGTCGTCCCAGCGCAGGGTGGGGGCCTTGGTCTGGCCGGAAAGCCGCTTCATTTCGTCGAATGCGACTGGGTCCGTATTAACATCGGCCTTGCCGTAGGCGATGCCGTGGTCTTTGAGATAGTCCTCGGCTTCGGTACACCAAGGGCAACCGGATTTAAGATAAAGGAAGGGGCGTGGGGTAGTCATTGGAGGAATGCAAAGTTACGCATGGAATTCGTTTTGTCGCGTGAAAACTCCAGCGGAGGGAACGCCTGCGGAGTGCAGTATTCTGTGCGCGGCAGTATCTTGCCAAAGGCGGATAGCTTGCGAAGAGGTCTGACTCCTTATTGGGTGGACTCTCCTGAATGGACGACGCAGGCTTCGGAGCCATGCCGAAAAACCGCAAAAGGCCCGGGATTCCTGACCGGCATCCGCTTCATGCGAGCGTGCGCGTACTGATCGCGCCGGACAAGTTCAAAGGCACGCTCACGTCCGAGGCGGCGGCGAAAGCCATCGAGAGGGGCCTGCGCAGCGCATGGCCCAAGGTAAAAACGACCCGTTTCACGTTGTCCGACGGTGGCGAGGGATTCATGGAACTGATGGTGCGGCAGACGGGCGGGAGGTTGTGCACGGCTCGGACGGTTGACGCGGCGATGCGGCCTTGTCGGGCGAAGTGGGGCATGCTCGGGAACGGACGTACGGCGGTCATCGGGCTGACCAGCGCCTCGGGCATCGCGCAGTTGCCCGCCCGTCTGCGCAATCCTGAGGAGACTACTAATCTTGGAACGGGTCGGCTGCTTGCTTTGGCGGTCCGGAAAGGCTGCCGGGAAGTACTGGTGGGGTTGGGTGGCAGCGCAACGACGGAGGGAGGTATATCACTGGCGACGGCAATTGGCTATCAGTTTATCGATAAAGAAAGCCAGAAAATCGATCTAAATGGCGCTGGAATGCTTAAATTATCCAGAATCATCCCGCCTTCAAAATTGCCAAAAACGCGCTTTATTGTGGCGACCGATGTCGATAATCCCCTCTTCGGTCCGCGTGGCGCGGCGTACCAGTTCGCTCCGCAAAAGGGAGCCGATGCGGCGATGGTCAAACGCCTCGACGTGGGCCTGCGACGGTTGGCGCGGATCGTGAAGCGCGATCTCGGTAAGGATATGACACGACAACCAGGAGCGGGCGCGGCGGGTGGCTGTGGGTACGGTCTGATGTCTTTCTTCAACGCAAAACGGGAGAATGGCTTCCAGTTGGTGCGGCGGCTGACCGGGCTCGACGCGTTGATCCGGCAGCATGATCTGATCATTACGGGTGAGGGCTGTTTTGACCGCACCTCGCTTCTGGGCAAAGCGCCTGTGCAGCTTGGAGAGCTGGCGCGAAAGTTGAAACGGCCGGTCTGGGCGCTATGCGGACGCGTCGAGTTGCCGCGCTCACGCTCGCCGTTCGACCGTCTCGCCGCGCTGAGCACGAGAGAGAATCCCGGTCCGCCGCCCGATTCGCTTACGACCGCGCAGCACGCGAAGCGGCTGGAGCAGTTGGCGTATGAAATGGCCGTTGCCATTGAATGAATCCTGACATATTTGTGTGCGACAAGTTCAGGATGACAGGCTATTTATTGTAGAAATGAACTCGATTGTACGCCATGTAGGCGGGCACCGATGGAACGGGGTGCCGGTGCTCAATTACAAGGAGGAGGGGAGCCACTTCAAGGCGATCTCGCGGCAGGTGCTTTTCAAGGGCGGACCAAAACTCGGCGCGGAATTGCGCTATTTCGAGATCGAACCGGGCGGGCATTCGACGCTGGAGCGCCACGACCACATCCATTCCGTGATGGTGATTTGCGGGCGTGGCCAATGCCTGGTTGGCGACGCGATTTACGAGATCACCGGCAACGACCTGGTCTATATCCCGTCGATGACCTGGCATCAGTTCCGCGCGACGACAGGCGAGCCGCTTGGGTTTCTCTGCCTGGTAAACACAGACCGCGATAAGCCGCAACGTCCCGATGAAAAGAGCGCGGCGGCGTTGAAGGCGTTGCCCAAAGTGGGCGAATTTATTCGGTTGTAGGCAGTTAGGTAGCCGCCGCTGTCCCAGCGGCGGTTCTGCCCGATTGAAATTCCAAAGGCACCGCCGCTAGGGACAGCGGCGGCTACCTCTGAACTTCTCCACCAGCGCCTGCGCGTTAGGAAAGAGCGCGGGGCAGCAACCAATGGTGGTGCAGAACGCCTTGCTGAAATGGCTCAGCGACGAATAACCGACTTCCATCGCCGCCTCGGTGACGTTGTGGCGTCCGCTCAGCAGCAATTCGGCGGCGCGTTCCATCCGGATTTGTCGGACGTACTGTGGAATGGTCATGCCCATTTCCCTGGAGAAAAGGCGGCTGAGATAAAACGAGCTGCACCCGACCTGCGCGCCGAGCGCCTCGATGTCGGGCGGATCGGCCAGGTGGCTGCGCAGAATGGCCGCGGTCCGCTCGACCCGCGCGCGCGCGACCCGCTTCTGGCGCTGGCAGAAGAATTCCGCCTGCGGTGTGGGTTGGAAGAGGACCTGGGAAAGAAGTTCCAGCGTCTTGGCCTTGTACCAGAGTTTTTGCGCGGCGAGAGGCACGGGCGGCTGGCGCAAAGCCTGGAAAGTGACCTCCTGTCCGGGCGACATTGCGCCGACGGCGGCGGCGGAACCGCCCCGGTTGATCAGCCAGCGGCGTAGCGCGGGATGCAGGTCGTCTTCCATCGAGTGGACCTGCGTCTCCACATAGTCGCGGGAAAGTTCGACCGTGATGAAGGAATGGGTTTCGCCCGGATTGCGCTGTGCTTCGAGATCGGAGTTGGCGTTGCAATAAAAGCCGACCGTATGGGGCTGGTAACGCGCCTCGGTCCGGCCATCGTGAACCGTGCCGTTGCCGCGCAGGTTGAGGCAAAGCTCGACGCTGTTGCGGTGAAAGCTGCGGCCCCAATTGAGCGCCTTGGTCGCCTCAAACTCGTGGTTCTCGACGCTCACTCCTTCGCGCGCAAAGGAACCGTAGAGCTGCCGCCAGCCTTCTTTCACCTGCGCCCAAGCGCTATTTTCATAAGCAATAGCCATAAATCGTTCATTATCAGCATATGGCAAATGCTAAGGAAGTCAACGCGAGGGAGCGCGGGCCAATCAATCGACTTGTTTCCAAGATTCTTTTGGCACTTGTAAATTATTCATCGCAAAATCGATTGCTAATTCAAGGGTATCCTGCAAGTAGTCTCGAACGCAGCGGTTGCTTTCGTAAACATAAAGGTAAAATCCTACTGCTTCATCATGTTTTATGATGAAGTGACGGTTTGAGATTTTCTGTTCCGCAATCAATTCCATACGAAGACTTTTATCGTTCTTTCCGAATTGTGGGAACGACGCGAAATGCGCTGTCTTAGACCGCCGCTACATTATTCGGCCAAACAGGACCTGAAACCTTCGTTCAACTCCTGGCGATCCAGGTTGCGCCCGATGAAGATCAGCGTGTTCTGCCTGGGTTCCGAGCCCCAGGGGCGATCGGGTCGGCCATCCATCAGCATGTGGACGCCTTGGAAAACAAACCGCATCTCGCGCCCTTTTATCGCCAGGATGCCCTTCATGCGAAAGATGTCCTGGCCTTTGGTGCGGAGCAGGGTACCGAGCCAATCGGAGAGCATTTTTTCATCCAAGTCTCCCGGCGCGCGGATGCCGACCGAGGTCACGTCCTCGTCGTGGTGGTGATCATGCTCTTCCTCATGCTCATGTTCATGATGATCTTCGCCTTCGTGATCATGGTCATGATCATGATGGTGGTCATGTTCTTCCTCGGCAGCCTTCAGGAAATCAGGTTCCAGTTCGAGCGCCCGTTTCAGGTCGAAGCCGCCGATGTTAAGGACCCTGGTCAAGTCGATGACGGCATCTTTTGTCTCGTAGACCTTGGCCATGGGATTCATCTTGCGAATGCGGGCCTCGGTTTTTTCCAGTTCGGCGCGCGGCACCAGGTCGGTCTTGTTCAAGAGAATGACATCGGCGAAGCCAATCTGCTCGCGCACCTCGCGCGTGTCGTCAAAGTGAAGCCCGACATGTTTGGCATCCACGACCGTCACGATGCCGTCGAGGACAAAGCTCTCCTTCACTTCCTCGTCGGTGAAAAAAGTCTGGGCCACCGGACCGGGATCGGCCATGCCGGTGGTTTCGATCAGCACGGAATCGAATTTATCGCGCCGCTGGCTGAGCTTGGCCAGGATGCGGATCAGGTCGCCGCGGACCCGGCAGCAGATGCAGCCGTTGTTTAACTCGAAGATTTCCTCGTCCGATTGGATGACGAGTTGGTGGTCGATGCCGACCTCGCCAAACTCGTTTTCGATCACGGCGATGCGTTTGCCGTGTTTTTCGGTGAGAATGCGGTTCAACAGGGTGGTCTTCCCTGCGCCGAGAAAGCCGGTGATGACGGTGACAGGAATGGGAGTGGAGGGAGAACTCATGGCAAAGGTGGTTGAAAAACGGATCGGTGATTCTGTGAAGATGATGCCGGCCAGGCTGATTAGTCTGACAGGTTGCCGGACTTTCTCACGATGGTTGGCCTCTTGGTGCTCTCCTGCATTTGCAGCGTCAACTGGCGGTATTTATGGATCAGGGATTCATGCTCGTGACGAAGCTCTTTCAGGTCCTCCTCCAACTGCCGGATGTGCTGGTCCTTGGCCATTTCGACGGCAAGAGATGCGGTCGATTTGTTCGCATCCTGCGCCGGTCGCCGCGAAGCGCGTTTTTTTTCAAAATCGACGGCCGCGACCAGCGCGGTGAGGGGAAGCGACTGGTGGGTTTTTGCATGCGTGGCCAAGGTCTTTTCGGTCACGAGACCTTCATTGATAAATTCGCGCAGGGTGCCCACCGTGGTGGGCCCGTAGGTTTCCCCGCCCGGCAGCTTGACCAACCACAGCATTTCGAGGAAATCGACCTCGGGGGCGACGCGCCATTTCTCATCACTTTCATCCACCATGTCCTCGGGGGCGACCTGGGCCGAGTTCGCCCATTCCTTGAGCGTTTCCTCGTCCACCGGCCCGTAGATGGAATCATCCGGGGCCTTCTTGACCCGCCAGAGCATTGGCGCTTCCTCGTCACCCACTTCTAAAGGTTCACTCATAAAAAATTAAGTTCCCGGCTTGGGGATAAAAAGTTTTTGCCCTGTTTTCAAGACGCTCTTTTCCGTTAAACCATTGGCTTTTCGAATTGCTGACATGCTGACATTCACTCCGTTTTCCCTGTATGCGACGCAGATCATTGTAAGCGTCTCACCGCTGGCAACAATATGATAATAGCCCTTTGGTGGTTTGACCGGCGCAGGAACGTTGTCCGTTGTTGAAGCGCCTGGAGGAGCCGAAGCCGCGTCAGGCGGAGGAGCAAGGCTCGCAGCAGGTGTTTGCGCTTCGGGAGTTTTCGCCTGGACCGAAGTCTCCGTACTTGTCTCTGAAACCGGGGTGTCTTTCTTTTTTTTGACGGGCTTCGTCGCGCCCGATTCCTTGCCGGCTGCGATCATGCCGGCGACGTTATCAATCAAAGTTTGCCGTGCCTTGATTTGCTCCGCCTTGAATTGATCGAGAGCGGCCTGCAAATCGGCCACCTGCTTCCGAAGCGCGGCGTTATCGCTTTGCAACTTCGTGATGTCAGCCTGGTACTTGGCGACATCGGCCTTCATGCTGTCTACCGACGTCTTTGTCGCTTCCGAATTCGCCTGGATATTGTCCAGTTGGTCCGCCGCCTTGAGCAGCTTTTCGCGCGCGGCTTCGGCGTCCTGTTGCGCTCCCGGATTCTGCGCCTGTAACCCGGGCGTCACTGAGAAACAGAGAGCAAGGCTAAGTAGAAGAAGGGAAATTCTCACGGGATGGGATACAACCCCTAACATACGAAGCCCGCTAACTTTCGGCAAGCTCAGCAAACTCCTTTTCATTCAATACCTTCACTCCCAGCCGTTGGGCGTCATCCAGCTTTGAACCGGCGTTTTCGCCCGCCACCACATAATCGGTCTTTTTGCTCACGCTCGATGAAACCTTGCCGCCTGCCGCGATGATCCGTTCCTTGATGTTTTCGCGCGGTTCGCTCAACGTTCCGGTCAGCACGAAAGTCTTTCCGGCCAGCTTCGTGCCGTCAGTCCGGGTGGTTGTTTGGTGCGCTTTCGTATTCAACCCGGCTTCGCGCAGGCGGCGTAACAGCTTCTGATTTTCCTCCTGGCCGAACCAGGTCACGATGCTCTTGGCCACCACTTCGCCGATGTCGCGAACGTCGCACAACTCTTCCTCGGTGGCCTTTTCGATAGCTTCCAGGGACCCGAAATGATTCGCCAATGCGCGCGCCGCCCCGGCCCCGACGTGCAGAATGCCGAGGCCGAAAATCAGCCGCCATAAATCGGCCTTCTTGCTTGCCTCGATGCCGGCGAGAACATTTTGCGCTGACTTCTCCGCCATCCGTTCCAAGCCGGACAATTGTTCCAGCGTGAGCTGATAAAGATCGGACGGGTCCTTCGCCAGCTTCGCCTCGACCAATTGCTCCACGAGCGACTCGCCCATGCCGTCGATGTCCATCGCACCGCGCTGCGCGAAATGCTGGATTCTCCGTTGCGTCTGCGCGGGGCACGACGGGTTCGGGCAGCGGAGGAAAATGCCGTCCCAGGCCAGCTCTGTCCTGCACGTCGGACATTCTTTTGGTGGCTCGATGGCCTTCTCTTTGCCCGTGCGCGCTTCGATCACCGCGCCGAGCACCGCCGGGATGACCTCGCCCGCTTTCTCGACCGTGACGTGATCGCCGATGCGGATGTCTTTGCGCTTGATCTCCTCGAAATTATGCAGTGTCGCGCGCGCGACGGTTGAACCGGCCAGAAGCACCGGCTTCAACTCCGCGACGGGCGTGATGACTCCCGTGCGTCCAACTTGAAAGGTGACCCCTTCGAGGGTTGTCACTGCTTTCTCGGCGGAATATTTATAGGCAATGGCCCAGCGTGGCGCCTTCGACGTGGCGCCGAGCGCGTTGCGCAGACGCCACTCGTTCAGTTTCACCACCGCGCCGTCCGTTGCGTAGGAAAAGTTCTTTCGCGCCCGGTCGAGTTCCTCCACCGCGGCCAGCAGTTCGGCCTTTGTCGTGGCAAACCAGGTCTTCTCCGGCACGGGCAGTCCCGCCTTCGAGATCAGCTTCAGCCACTCCTGTTGCGTCGCGCATTCGACCCCGCGCAGTTCGCCAGGACCGTAAAGTACGATCGAAAGCGGACGCTTCGCCACCAGTCGCGAATCAAGCTGCTTCAGTGTCCCGGCGGCGGTGTTGCGCGGATTGGCGAAGAGCGGTTTGCCCGCTGCTTCCTGCTGCTTGTTCAGCTTTGCAAAAGCGGCCTCGGGATAATAGACCTCGCCCCGTACCTCCAACACGGGCGCGTGGTTTTTGATTTCGAGCGGCAGCTTCTTGATCGTGCGCAGATTTTCCGTGACGTCATCGCCCACTTGACCGTCGCCGCGTGTCAGCCCTTGCACGAACTTGCCCTTCTCGTACCGGATACTCACGGCCACGCCGTCGATCTTTGGCTCGATCACGAAACCGAGTTTTTCTCCCTCCAGCGCCTTCTGGATGCGGTCGACGAACGCCTCCAACTCGGCGGCTGAATAGGTGTTGTCGAGGCTCTGCATCGGGATCGCGTGGGCGACCGATGTGAAGTGGGACAAGGGGGCGCCGCCGACGCGCTGGCTTGGTGAATCGGCTGTCCGTAGTTCGGGATGCGCCGCCTCCAGGTCGAGCAGCTCGCGGTAAAGCCGGTCGTACTCCTGGTCCGAGACCAGCGACTGCGCCTCCTCGTAATAGGCACGGTCGAGCTTCCGGATTTCTTCCACCAACTCCCGATGTTTTTGGGCCGTCTTCGACATGACCCTATTGAATCCATCCTCCCGCACTTGTCGAGGATCAGTTAGGTGCAGATGAGAGATATGAAGGCGTAAACCTACCGCCCGAAGTCACATCCAGGGGACAGTGACTTCGGGTTGAAGGCGACAGCATGGGAGAAATTACTTAACGAAACGCCAACTGGTCACGTCGACTTCGAGCTTGCCGATGCCGAGGAAGGCCTGGTCGATGTTGCCGCGGACGGCGATGGTCTTGCCAACCGGGAGCTTGGCTTCGCTATCAAGCTGGATCGTGCCGGTGCCGTCGGTGAAGAAGTAGGTTTCGTCCTTGTACTTCTTGGTGACTTTTCCGACCAAAACAATGTAACGATCATCCACTCCGATATCGTCGTCTTTGTCTCTGGCCTGAATCCATGCGATGCTGCTGACATGGTCCTTGGTGTGATTGGGATTTTCATCCGCCTTGACGGCGGCGACTCCAACGAGGGACAGGGTGGTGAGACCGACGAATAATAACTTTTTCATAGTGATCTATTGGATTAGACAGAATGAAGTCTCAGGGGAAGTCATTTTCTGAATCAAGGAACCGTCGCTGAGCTTTGACGAAACTCCTGCGGAGGGCATTAAACTTGGGAATGAGGGGACAAGGTCTTCCTCTTACTGCGGCCTTAAGCTGCTTTGCAAAATGGCCAAGCTCCGCTCGAAGAATTGGCGGAAGCCCGGCAGGTATCTCAGGAAACATTTAATTGTCGAGCCAGTCCATGTGGCGTGACTCCGCTTGGTTAAGGTGAATTGTTTTGCACTTCTGCAACTTATGGTTCTCGTTTTAAATCGCTTATCACGTTTGTGCGCTTTATTCTTCCCCACGCACACAACCATGAGATGGTTACCTCTCTTCTTCCTGCTGGCAACTGCCTTGGTTCACGCCGACACGTCCGTGCCTGCCCCTACGGTTAAGGGCGTCATTATCCTGACATCGGCGACGGGCAAAGATCCTGTCAGCATTGCCTTTTCCAATATTGATTTTCAAAACTTTGAGAGCGGCGTGGTCACCGACGTTAATGGTGTAAAAACGGTCTTTGATGACAGAGCCATAGGAAAGATCGTCTACCTCGATAAGGACTACTATTCAGCTCTTCACGGAAATACTTATTTTTTACAATACGCATCAGGATTAAGGTCCCGCGAAACATTCATTAATATCTCCTTCCTGCACATCGCTACGCCAGATGAAGCGAAGGCCATTCAGGAAACCAAGGAAGCTCTTGAGTACATTGTGGAACATTATCCTCAATCCAAAGGGCTGTTACAACCGCAGGTCGAGATATTGGATGCCGATTTGAGCCGGTATGGGCAACATCAAGTTTTTGTTAATGGACAATGGATGACTCCAGAAGAAGCAGATCGGCTGAAGCCGGTTGAAGTTGACAATAAAAAGTACGTTTCATTTACCGCCAAGGACGGGAAAGCATACGACCACGTGAGCGTATCCGTGGCGGAAAGCGGGCTGAGCGTTCTGACTTCGTCAGGAGGAACGACGATCCCCTTTGATTTGTTGCCGGATGATCTATCCATATTTCCGGATCCTGTACAAAAACAGATCAAGGCTGAATTAGCGCGAGAAACTGCTGCAAAAGAAGCCGCCGCCAAAGCAGCGATCCCACCTTCACCGCCGCCATCAACGATCTCAACTACCGTCTCCAATGCGGCATCAACTGCAACTTCGTGGTTGGGGGGTGCATACGACCAGGCAAAAAGCCTGGTTGGCCACGCCTGGCAGAGTGTGCAAGGCGGTACGCAAAGCATGAAGGGCTCGAACGCGGTTGTTATCATCAAGGGGAACGAAGCCAAGGGAACTGGTTTCCTGGTGCACACGCCGGAGGGTCCGGCGGTGATAACCAATCTCCATGTGATTTTTGCCAATCCCAATCTTCAGATTTTGACCAACACCGGCGCACAAATCAAGGTGATCGCCCTCAAGGGCGCCGCCGATCGCGACTTGGCGATGTTCCTCATTCAGGATGACAAGTACGAGTATTTGGATCTTGCCGATGCCTCGAATTCCGTTGGCAATGCAGTGGTCACCCCCGGCAACAGCGAGGGTGGCGATGTCGTTCTCAATACGGAAGGTAAGGTGTTGGGGGTGGGCCCGGACAGGATTGAAATCAGTAATCCCATTTTCCATGGCAATAGCGGCGGTCCCGTCATTGATACTGCCAGCGGTAAGGTTTTGGGCGTGGTCACCTACGCATCGACGGTGGAACCTTCGGACGCCGTGGACAAAGCTTCCATGGCTAATGCCGCTTCGGCCATCTCGGGACCCATGCGCTACTTTGGATTGCGGGTGGACAATGTTTCCAAATGGGAGCCGTATGACATTGAGGTTTTCTTTCGCGAGTCAACTTTGCTGAAGGAATTTCATGAAAATAGCCGGTGCCTCGACTCCCTGCTGAATGGGGCTCAGTATGAAAAAACGAACCTGGTCAGCTATGGCGCCCCGGATTCCAAATACTATCTTCGGAATGATAAAATCCGCCAATTGACCAGCAAGTATAAGCCGACGGTTTCCGGATTGGACAATGGCGAACGAGTGGAACTCTTAAGAGAATATAATCTGGATTTGGAAGCCTTTGCCGATTCGGGTGTCGACAATATTCAGAATCCAAGCAATTTTTACTCTTTTGAACGGCAAGACTGCGCAAAAGAGCTGGCCTATCGAAGGGCATTGAAAGCTGAGCTTAAAAAGCTTGAAGATAAGATTGGCCATGAGCCGGCCAAGGACCACATGGCAAGTCCAAGCCTCTAGCTTGGCAGTTGGCAGCTTGAAGTGACGGCGCCCCTCCTGTTAGCGGTTTCTGCAACGGGCTCACGCTTAAAGTTCGCGACCAAATTCCCGGTTACCTATCCAGATAGGGATTGCCGGGCAAAAAATGTCAAAAATTACTTCAAGGAGTAAGCAATTAGCGACTTGGCTCTATAAGATGAATTCCAATTACCTTAAAATTAAGCAATGCAATAAGCTGGTTATAAGTCTGTTCTATTAAAATACTTGAAGTCGCATTGAGGCTCTAAAATGTTTTGATGAGTCGTTTGTTCCATGGCACATGAGATGCCAGTTATTAACTCAATCTCTGCCCACGGAAGGTATCACCGTTCAAAAATTTCTTGAAAGATTTTTTACAGAATGGAGGTGATAACCAATGATCAATAAAATTATTACAAGCGCTCAAATTGCGCTGCGCCGGATGAAGTGCAGGAAGGGTCAAACTCTCGTGGAGTACGCCCTGATTCTCGCCTTCGTCGCTTTGGTGTATCCGGCTGAGGGACCACGCTGCGAATTACGTGTGGCCTCAACCGTGGACATTCCTTCAAACTTGGACATTTACTTGATCAGTCTTTTCATACCAAGAGCGTGTTCCCGTACAAATA
>Ga0182030_10007787_pt1 | contig 22292 bp, 28 predicted proteins | sample 812S3MmetaG_FD_121299 | JGI IMG/M metagenome (GOLD analysis project Ga0182030, IMG submission 121299) | Permafrost microbial communities from Stordalen Mire, Sweden - 812S3M metaG (Illumina Assembly) | ecosystem: Environmental > Terrestrial > Soil > Wetlands > Permafrost | place: Sweden... | reverse complement strand
AGAAAAGGGCGCTAGATGAGATTTTAGAGGAGCATCAGAGTGATTTGGTGGGAAAGGTTAGGAGTGCAGGTTGAAATGACATGTGGATGACTCTCATAGAGACTGCATCAATTGTAACTATATATGTACCCTGAAATCTCTGATTTACTTTCATTTTTCTACTACATATAAGAAATTAGAGAAGATGTATCTTGACAACATAGGTTCTAATGCCCAAGAATACGACGAAGTGAAGTATGTCAATAAGTTTTGTTTAATCTGGGTATATAACAAAATAGGCGGATTTTGTTAACAAATATCTTCCGTGGTCGAGTGGTCAAAAGCTCAAGTTAAGCAGTCCATTGATTAAGCTAATTCAAGATACAGAACTCTTTCAACATATTTACCTGCTTCGACACCACTCGTCTAAACTAAGGCGCCCAACCGATGGTAAGGGCCAACCTAGCTAGGGGGGAGAGCCAAGCTGGGGCCGACCAAGATGGCTCCCAAACAGGGGAGTTGCAGTCTAGGAGGAGTTGTATTTCCCGAGTAGTTTCCTGTGTTCTTGTCTTTCCTAATATATATGAACTTGAAGAGGTGGAGGCCTCAGGGGAGGGAGCTGTGGGAGCTTAGGGGGGATCGTGGGAGAGGGGGATCTTCGACATATATTCAGCGTAAGTGAATACCCCTGATTCTCAGTTGACCACTTGACCACTGCTTTTTTTTTGTTTTGTTGGGGTGGCATGCTTTCCAAGATATTGGGTGAAGAAAGACTTTCTGAGAAATGGTTTGATTCAATTGTAGTTTTACTGAGAAGTTAATCAACCAATTTTGACTCGGACATGCCGTGAATCAGCACTTAACTCCATTCCCCTTATTCCTTAAAACTGCCACCTCGTATCTGCCTTTCCCAAAACTAGCTACCCTTCCAGAAACAGAAAATAAACTACTTCAAAATTTATACAAAAGAAACCCCAAAAATGTCAGATCCCCCGGTAATTGCCGACCCAAATCCCAACCCACAACTTCGTCGAGTATCACCATGGGGCCGGTACCTTCACCACCTACCGCCACGTACCATCCTTGTCCTCCTCGCTATCCCGGTAGTGACGATTCTCATGATCTTGGTGGTGTATCAAATCTCAGCGCATAGTGGTTATAAGGAGGTAGTGGCTGTGAATAGGGGTAATGTGACAGATGTGGGGCCTGTGCCCGGGGAATTGTGTGTTTATTGTATGGAGAGTGGTGGGGCGACGGGGAGGGGGGTGAAAGGATTGAAACTTATAGTTTTGGGGATTATAGGGTTAGTTTAGGGCGAAGGGTTGAGAGGTTGGTTATGATAGAGTATTGTCCAGGAAAAATAGTCGAGGAGCTTTTCTTCTACAGTCTAAGGTTATTCGCTGGCTTTGCAATTAATCAGAATCTGTCGAAGGACTTCTAGGTTCAGAGTTGAATGATTGTATTACAGCGCTAGGGGATGTGAGTCCGAATTTACTACTTTTTCAATTTCCAATTCACGCGGACCGAAGATACAAACAATCTTAGTGTTGCAAAGAAGCAAGTAGATAAGTCCAAGCGGGAACAGCTAGATTTGTAAAAGCTGTAGTACATAGGCTCCTTATATAAGGCTCCAGAGGTGCGCTTGTAGGTTGTCGCGAGCGCTAGTATACGGAAATCGCCTCTTCCTTAGCTTTTTTTTGTTTGCTCGCTCCTTGAAATATATATAAGAGGCCTAGTTCTTCTCTCTCCATCTCAATTCCGAACTTCAACCAACTACGGCTTCAAGTTAACCAAATCCGCGATTTGGATACTTTAGCGTGATGAACACTTAAATCAGGTAAGCATTCCTCTCTCGCGGCATGTCAACTCAAGCACTTCTCCTTAGAAACCTCGGCCATCACCTTCATTGAAGCTCAATGAGCTCAATGAACAATCCCGACCCTTACCCCTACTATACTCAATCTCAACTACCACTGACCTCAACTTAAACAACCATATTTCGATTCCCTCGACAATATTCTAAAATGGGTTGCCCATTCAACTGGATCCGTTGGTGCCTCGACTTCACCCTCCTCATCCTCTCTTGCGCCACCGCACTGGCCCACTCTTTAGACTCAGCTCATGTTGAGTGCGATGTTACGGACGGATTTGTGAAAGCCGTATCTGACTAGTTCTCTACTCATGCTACTCGTTCCACCGACGGCACCATCCATTACCTCCATGTCCGCCACTCTTGAGAGTCGCGAGTCTGAGCTCGAGCTCGCTCTGCTCTGCCATTCTCTGCCAAATTGTTCCTGAGAAGCGCGATAAGGACGTAGACGGCACGGTCATGCTTGCAACACGAAACCCTGAGAACCACACCCTCTGCGACCTCTACCCACAATATTTCATTAACTACCAGGATTGAAATCAGAAGCGCGATGAAGAGTCTGCGGTTACCGTCTACCCGAACTCACGAATACCTGCCAATCCCACTCTGGGCGAGGCCTATCCACAGTTTTTTTTACCAACTGCTGCAATTGGAAGCGCGATGGTGGTTTGGTGGATTCAAAGGATTCAGAGGATACAGTTATGCTTGCACCCCGAGACCCCGAGAACGAGACTCTGTGCCTTCTCTATCCGCAATAGTTCACCAACTGTGGCGGGTTATTGCTCATTAATAACTGGTCTGGCATTGGGACTTAGTAGATATAGTTTGGCGCTGATACTTGCTAGGAGAATGTCTTGATTCCAAGACGGGCAAATGAGTTTGGATACTTAGGTAGAGGTCACCTTGACTCATCTAGCAGAATGGAACCCGATATGAGCGTATCCACCAGTTGACATTCAATGACCTCTCGAATGTGATTGTCCCTCTAGAAGACTGGAGTGAGTCATCAACTTGATGCTTCGCAGGTCCATATAAAATTTCCATGAACTAACAAAGCATACACCAAGTAAATCGAACAACTTGTCTTTATTCAGCCGATCAACTAAGCAACAAATCCATCTCAATCTCCGATTCAAACCAAGCGTTCAAAGCATCAGCAATACAGACTCACCCAACATGCGCCTCCCCAACCTATCCAGAGCAGCTACACTCATACTAACCTTTACTGTCCTCATCCTTTGCGTCTCTAACGCATCAGCATCAATGTTCGTCAACACTATCAACAAAGCGCTAGGAGTGAGAAGTCCTCAATATCTTAATGATACAAATCAACACGTCAATGACACAGATCTTCTAGTTCCATTGAGGGATTATCCTACCTGTGATCCGGTGCATGGACCTGCTAAGAATTGCGTACCTGCTGGATCTGGGGGTGTGAGGTTGAGTGGTGGAGTTGGGGTTTCGGAGTTGGCGATAGTGGTGGTGGTTGGGGTTGCTGCTTGGTTCTTGTGAGAGATCTTGGGGTTAGTTTGGGTTAGGGGAAAGGACGAAGGCAAGGATTTGGTCTGGGGTATCGAAGCTTTTGACTGGTAGAGAGCTGAGCTCCTTGCGGTCTTGAAATGCCATCACGGTGCGTTTGAACTTGGTTGCCGTGAGATTCTATCACACAAATAACAGGGGAGAAGGGGAATTTGAAAATAGGGCCCCGCAAACAATGGTATTCAGCGAACTTTTTTGCGCCTCCATTCTGAGAGCCCACCCTGTATGACTACCATGACCCATCCACACCGAAGCAAGATATCGAAAGCCTAACTGAGAAGCACCAGAATGACCGAATCGCCCCTCAAGAACCTATTTCCTACATTAGCCTCATTCCCCCAAACTTCCAATCTCCCTCCTATGTCTCTCCACAACATAGTGTATAGCAGACTTACATCTTACTAATAAACCGATCCTTGTTAACTGGTCTCCCCTTCTTTCCCGCGCTCGTCCTCAGCGTCTCTGTCCACATCTCCTTCACATTCTCTAACACCATATTACAATGCCTATCAAACGCCTTAACGCGCGCAAGCAGCTTCCGATTATTGCGGCAGGAAATCAAGACTTGGGTATGCGACCGAACGGCAGTTTGAAGAATCGAGAGAGGGCCTGACGTGAACTCATGTTCTTCGAGTTGGGCGATCTCGTACTCGCTGCGCAGATATTAGTATAAAATTCGTTCTCATGTGAATGCGACATACGTGAGTTCGTTGCGGGGCTTTGCTAGCAGTTCTCTGGGATTTTCTTAGCATTTGCATACGAGGAAGAGAGATTTGGATATACTGTATCTTTGCGTCCGCCATTTCGTTGATATTCTGGTGCAAAACCAACGATTTTCTTCTGCCTCATAAAGCTTGTCGTTGAAATCCAATCGCAACGTCTCCCAAAAAGGAAAAGCGCAACCTTAAAAATCTACGGTGCCCCAGCCGAACCCGAAAATCGACCCGAGGTCATGCAGCGGATTGATTGCCAGAGCGGTTTATATGACTAGTAATTACTCCGCATTCATTTAGTTAACTCCCAGACTTTCCTTGGACTGTTTCTCTTTCTTTTAAATGTTTGCGAGGTCTTTCTGTTGTAAGGCTGGGCGCTGGAGCTCGAGTGGTATTGCAGCTATGCCGCTGAGAGCAAAAGTTTTGAATCCTGCTTTTGCGGGTAAGGCACAGGTATGGGAGTTTCTCTCCAATTGATTTTCCTAGGCCTGACGAGATATTAGATGGCTTCGAGTTCGGAACCTCCCAAACTGGACGAACCAGAAATCATACGGGAATTACCCAACGATCCGAAAGATGATGTGCGATTCGATACTTTGTTTGGTGTACGAACAATTGAACTTAATCGGCCGGCAAAGCTCCATTCCCTAGATGGATCAATGATTCGAAAGATTGTACCTAGGCTGCAAGAATGGGCGAAGTCAGATATGGCCAATGTGGTGATCATAAAGGGGTCTGGTCCAAAAGCGTTTTGTGCTGGAGGAGATGTCGCATCCCTAGCGAAAGCTAATACAGAGGGAGAGAAGGGTCAACAACGATCGATAGATTACTTTGGACTCGAATACAAGCTGGATCATCTCATTGCTACATATTCGAAGCCTTATGTGGCATTTATGGACGGTATCACGATGGGTGGAGGGGTTGGATTGAGTATACATGCTCCATTTCGAATAGCTACGGAAAGGACGGTCTTTGCCATGCCGGAAACCACTATTGGATTCTTCCCGGATGTTGGGTCATCTTTCTTCTTACCTCGGATGCCTGGCGGTGTTGGAACATACATGGCGCTGACGAGTGAGAGATTGAAGGGGGTAAATGTGTTTTATGCTGGTGTCGCAACTCACTATATCCATTCGACATCCCTACCAGCTCTGGAACGCCGCCTTGCTGAACTGAGGTTCAAGGACTTCCAGACGATGGAAGAGCGCTGCCAGCTCATTGATTCAACTATCGAGGAATATTGTACCGGCTTACCACATGATGAGCCAATCCACCTTAGTGGCGAATTGCGAAACGCTATCGATCGCTGCTTCAGCAAGAACTCAGTACCCGAGATCATTGCCGCATTGAAAGCCGAGGAAGGGCAGACGAAAGAATGGGCTGCAAAGACGCTGAAGACGTTACACCAGCGATCTCCTACCAGTGTATATGTAACACTTCGCCAAATGCGTTTGGGTCGAAGGTGGTCAATTGCAGAAACCTTCCGGCGGGAATATTCGATCGCAGCCAAATTTATGCGTCATCCAGATTTCACTGAGGGGGTGCATGCACTACTGATTCGGAAGGACGGAAGTCCGAAGTGGCAGCCTGCTTCACTTGAGGATATCAAGCCAGAAGACAACGTTGAGGATAAGTTCTTCCAAAATGAGGGCGAGCAGCGACTCCCTTTGTTAAACGAGTTTGATTGGAGAGAATACCGATTCAACTTCGGGATCCCTACAGAAAGTGAAATCGAGAAGGTGTGGATGGAGGGAGGGAAGAGTACAAAGAGGGTGGCGGATATTTTTGTGGAACAACGACGGGGAAAGCAAGGAGTGAAAGAGGTGGTAGATGAGATCCTAAAGAGGAAGGCTAAGAAAGTGGATGGAAAGGCTATTTGGGCTGAGTAGAGTCAGGCCAAAGTCGAAATGGGTTAGATGACTTTTGGTGGGTTGTAAGATATAAGTATGTGAAGCTCAAACGGATATCTCGGGATATACGGGACGTTTGCGAGATTGATAGATTAGCGGTCGCATAAAAAAATACGACCACATCAATAATGTGAAAAGAAAAGGAGAGCATTATCATGTGATTTGAGTGTGGCGGCCTCTCAGCCTAAGAAGAGGCTGAGTCATTGATTAAGCGGGATATCGATGAAATATCTTTGCGAGGAACATATAAAAGGAAGCCTACGCCCCCGCTTTTGAACGATGAATCGTTTCTCGAATGGTGTGCTGGTTTTCCTTCTCAAATTTTGAGATGTTACGGAGCGCGAAGCGAGCCATTTACGCGAATATAAAACGTTGTTGCCTGCCGATAGTGTCAGGCAAACCCGAAAATCCACGCTAGGATCGGGTCTTTCTCGCGCGTCGATTGGCCATCGAAGCTTCAGTCAACACCACATTCAAGTACTTCGTGAACAACCATTCTTTGTTTAATTAGTATTTCAGCAAGTCAATTCTTTCCGACAAGGAACTCTGTATCGAAATCTTTATAAAAACAACCCTTTCCAATTTACAAGACACGAAAATTTTGCCCACGATAGCTCACCAATCTCAGGCGCGTAGCGACGCGAGCATGGTACTAGCCACCACAATTATTCGACCGTTGAGACTCCTTTTCCACTCGATGACTTTAAAATTTCTCCGATAAAACCCACAGAGATTCACGACATACTCTAGCCTTTCAAATTTGGCATTGCGGCCAGGAAAGGCTCGCAATGTCATCTCCAGGTGGGATGTCTACAAGTCTCAACAACCGGCCTGCTCAACAGACTTCCGTTCCCCCAGGGAATTCTAGTAACGATGGATTGGAAGATGGGGTATCAATCAGACCGATGAGACGTGCGTTCCCTACGTGAATTGAAACAATGGGAGCTCAATGCTAATCACGTCTCAATTTATAGTTAAAGTTTTATACACGTTCGACGATCAAAACAAGACCAATTGCCTGGCTCGAGGTCAAGATGTTCTCCAAATCAAAACAGTCGCTCTGGACGAAACGACGTCTATCGGCATTATCGAATTGAAGACCTGTATAGAAGCTGTAGTGCAATGCAGTCCTGAAATTGTTACTAGGCTTGGTCAAGCAGACTATACGGTTTACGCATACGATTATTCGGAATACGATAACCCTTTGGTTGGGCAGGGAATGCTTTCGAAGGCCCTCGCGTCTGCGTCACCTACTCCAGATGCCCCAGCACATCAGTCTCAGAAGCTGATTACGGGACGCGTTTGCAAGAATATACTTGGGCTTTTCAATAATGGCGTAAAGGAAACTCTGGAGGTCAAATTACGGCTAATACCTGTTCCGACGGTAATGCAAGGCGAATACGTTAGCTCGATGGAAAAGTATAGGGAATTGAGCAGCTCCATACCTCCTGGATTTGACCACAACGAATGGACCAAATTTCTTCAATCGAATCCCAATATGAGCCAGATGGCAAGCAAATTTGGAGCTCCCGCTTCCACTACTTCGAATCAGCGAGGTAGTATGAATATGGAGGTGGTCAACCAACTCCTCAGTCCGAGTATTCAACAACAGCAAGAAGCCTCCCAGGATCCTTTCAACCAGGCGTCAAATGTTGATTCTGGCAATGAGAGTACTACAAAGACCGGAAAGGCGAAAAAGACTTCACGTCCGGCTGCTGCTAAGAGACCAAGAGCAAAACGTCAACCAAAGGCTACTGCCACGGGCGGGAACACCTCTGGTTATGAAGAAGGAACGGATGGGGATGACGGACCCGCGCCTAGGAAACGAGCAAAAATCACCAAGACCGACTGGAAAAGCAAATCTTCATTCGGTCCAGCAACGGATTCGCTTCGAGTGGCTGCGAGTACTGCAGGATCGTTACGGCTATTTCGACCGATTGCGATGAGCCCGGCACCAGTTGGTGGGAGCCATCTGCAGGATGTCCCACGCGCCCCAACCCCAGTCCCTAATCTACCCAATCAGCATTTGCATCGGGATCGAGAACCTTCTCAAAGCAGTCTCCGACGTGAGTCACCTCTAGCTGAGCAGCCCCACATCTCTCCGTACCCTTCGCTTCAGCCGCCTGGTGGACTGGAGGACGAGCTCAGGGTGTCCATTGAGTCAGCAAATGCTTCTCCAGAAAAGGCTTACAGCCCTGCAGAGACGCCGGAGATGAATTCTTCTCCGCCAGTAATGAGAACTGCCTCGCCTGCCATGCGATCTAGCCCGCCCTGCCCATCAAGTCCGATTCTGCCTCAGATGCCTAGAACAGACTCGGGCTTCATGAGTGGATCAATGGAGGAGCTTTTTGGTCAGGAAGAGGACGACACTATACGCCTCGACGATGACTTACGGATCATCTCGGAATATAGCAGAGGCCCCGCACCATCACAGCCAGCTGATCATGAAGTTTTCCAAGGTTTTGTTATTGAAGAAGAGGCTCCAGGTCCAATGGAGCTTTTGCCAAAGAAGATGCCCGTTTACGAGCCAACTCGGCCAAAGTCAAGAGGTAGACCGAGAGCCGTCCCCAGATCACGAACTGGCAGCGTGATGTCTGAAGATGGGCAACAATGTTTGCCCCCTCTGAAATCTGGGAATGTACCTGCTTCGCGCCGTCCTACACCCATGCGCAGAGATTCTGAAATACAGATTTCGCGACTAGAGACCACTTCTCAAGTATTTGAAGCTCCTCAAGTTGTGGTGCAGAACCCAACACCTTTGGAAACCAATTCCGAAGCACCAGCTCAACTGGATGCTCATCAGCCTCCTGCACCACCTCAGTCCCGACCGGGCTCAAGAATGCTCGTTCGTACAGCTTCTGTAGGATCACTGACCCTTCCTGCTCCACCAGCAAGCGATCCAGTCCTTCCTCCTTCATATCTTCAACGGTCGCAGACATGGTCCGAGGCACCCCACCCAGCCACAGAAGCTCCTACGCAAATGTACATGCCAGCACCAATCCTAACGAGGTCGGAATTTCCTGCCGCTATAGATCCTGGTCTAGAAGAAGGTAATCGCAGCTTCAACCTCAAGAAAGCAGCAATCAAACAGAGGTTAGAGGACGCAATCGCCAAAGGTGAGATGCCCCAATTCTGCAGTAATTGCGGCGCAGTAGAGACTCCGACATGGCGCAAAGCGTGGTCTCAAGACTACCAAGGTGCCCCTCCCTATTACGAATACTCAGATGAACCTGGTCGAGTTACTACAATAGTGATTCTGGCTCGTGATGCAATTGGTCAACCGATGTCGTATCAAATTGTTAAAAAGTACCTCGCTCCCGAGGAAGATGCCAAGGACTTTCAGGAATTTAATCTCTGCAATCGTGAGTGTTCTAGGAAGCGGTAAAAATTGTGCAAGATTTGGACTAATCAGAGTAGCTTGTGGGATTTGGTTGTCTAAGTACAAGGCTCATCGACCAGAAGAGAGGTGGGAATGTAATAGAAAGAAGCCCGCGGATAAGAAAGGAAAGAAACCACAACAGCGTCGTCCCGAATCTAAGAAGAAGCAATCCGCTGCAAATTTGAATCCTACATCGGAAGCCAATTATCCCCAGTCGGAAGCAAACTTCCCGCAATCAGAAGCATGGTTCCCACAATCTGAGGCAAACTTTCCCCAGTCTGAAGCCCCTTGGCCTGCTGAGGGTGTCTCTCCTGGTGACACTACTGGTGTAATGCCACAGCTGAATATTCAGGTGCAGCGAGTGGAGCTTCCTGACAACCTACCACAAGTCAACAAACCTCGGCCTGCCAAGCGTTTAAACGCTATGACTTCTGATGCAGCCTCCGCAGCGTTGAGAAGGGCTATTAAGTCAAGCCCTACGAGATGGGCTGGGACTCAAACCAGTCCGGTCGAAGTCGATGATGCTCTAGGATCAACAAGACGTCTTCTATTCCCATCTCCTAGGAAGGATGGATCCCCGAAGGTCTTAGGCGAGTTGCAAAGCAATGTCGTCCAGATTGGGGACAACCATTCCCCGAAGGAACAGACTACGGATATCCCAGACAAAGAGAATTGCCCTCCTGCATTGGATTCGCAAGATATCGATCCCGAGATTCTGAAGTTGTTCGAAGATGAAATGGCACGACCAACGACTCCCGTCCAGAAATCGCCAGTAGCAAATCCTTTCAAGACTCCAACTCGCCCGACTCCAAGTCATAGACCGATTACTCGAAGTGTTACCAGATCAAATCGATCGATTAAATCAGCAAGCCAGCTCCTCACTTTCACTCCGTCGAAGACGCCTGGCTCGGTTCGTCGATCACCTCGACATCATCATGCTGTCTTTGAATCACCTTTCACTGCTACGATCAACCAAATGATGTCCGAGGCTAACAATCAGACTTCTCCTTCTCGTCACTGCAATGGAATGGAGTTGGATTTTGGAAACCTTCCTGATTTACCGTTGTTGGGTGGCACACAAAATGATACGCATTTCAGTCTGGAGGATTTCTTTTCGACTGATGTTCCGATGCCTAGTTCGCCACCAAAGTTCCACTTGTATGAGGATCCAAATGCAATAGCTAATGTTGACTGGAGTGACTTCAATTTTGATACTTCTATGCTGGACAATGGTACGCAAAGAGGCAAGGAAGTTGTGGTTAAGGAGGAGCCTACGGATGAGGAGCCACTGCAGGATACAGAGAAGGTGTCAAAGGAACCAGGAGAGTGTGCAGTTGAATCAGGAAATGCCGCAGAAGAAATGATAGAGGCTGCAGATATCTCGCAAGAATCTGCACAAGAGCCAACGAAGGCAGTCGAGCCAGAGCAGGATGCGGAATGTTCCGAGGAAGTCGATTTGATCAGCACACCTGAATGATTCACGGTTCATAGTTTTCTTTATATCATTTTTAGCATAGCGCGGTGTTTGGGATTTGTCTGGATACACGGATATGCATAGCATAGAACTGGCGTTTTGATTAGCATTTGCGGAGTGGCGGTATGAATGTCCGTTTAGCTAGCACAGCAGAACATGATGGCGAGGAATTCAGATAACATTCACAATTGAAAATATTCTCATAATCTTACAATGATTTCCATGCGTGATATCATTCCCGGAAAGCTCATTCCATAGTTTGTTCGTTCGTAGCTCATCGTACCGCTTCCGAGCCATCCATATAATTATACCATTCCACGAACCCTAGGCTCGTAGTGCTAAATGCGAATGCATCCTTCAACGCCTTCCTACGTCCATTCAATGACCCATTGTCCCTTCCTGATTATCACCTCACAACCCTCATACCGTATAGAAAATTTCCTTATACCGATGCGTAGCATCAACTACCGCATTCACAGCTGCGAAATCTATCCCAGATTCCCATATTAGCCCATCCGTCCTTCCCAGGTTTTATAGACAGAAGAGGTAAACGAACCAAGATTACTCCCCATATCCGTCGCCTTCAATACCTTGACCGTCAAATCCTGATTTACCTTCCCGACGATCTCCACCGCGTTTCCGACTGCGAGGTGCGAATCCTGTTTTGGGACCTGTCAGGTCTTTTTCCTCTTTCGTTTCTATCTCTTCCGTCCTCCTATTCTCATTCCCTTCTCGCCTTTCCCCCTTCCCCTATTCCCATAACATATCCCTCCATCTCTCATTCTCTCCATATATCCCCCAATCCACCTTCTAAAAACCACACCACAACGCACTCAATACCCAAACAGCACACCCAATTCCCCACATCCAGGAACAGAGAAGATCCTAAGAAAAAAAGAAAGGAAAGAAAAGAGGGAAACAAACCTGGTTCAAAATAACTGTAACCGGTCCCTCAGCATCAATACTCGCGCTCGTCCCTCTCAACTGCGTCACCTTCCCGATCATACGGATGGTCTTGCCGTTGAAGTTGTCGAGGTATTGGGATGTTATGCGTGGGGTCGAGAGGGGTTCTGCCATTTTCTGCTCGGGCGATGTAGAATTGGGTGGGGGAGTCGAGGTGAGATTTATATGTGGATTTGTTCGATGGATTTGGAAGAGAATACAGGTTGAGTGGTGAAGTTTTTGGTGGGAGGGGAAGTCGCGTTGGAGGGAGACGCGAATTTTGGCGTTGTTCGAACGAAGCACGTGATAAAATGGGGCTAACTCCGCTAACTGCGATTTCAATGTATTTCCCATTGCTCTCCGTCGTCAAGTATCAAAGTCTTAAGAATTTAGATCTTCACTACCAGGTATGCCTACTGCTCTCATTCTATCTCTGAGCACTGCATCTACAGCAAACCTTGAGGTTGACTTTATATATCACGTGATACTACCCTTTCTTCTACCCGACCTCGACCGATCATGCCATCATCCTCACCACTATGACCCCTCCCCACCCATTCCCCTATTCATTAATAATCCACCCATCAAAACTGCCGCAACCCCACCGACATGCGGCCCTGCGTATCTTCTACAAGCATCAGCACCACGATGGCCGACACCCCGTGAACTTTGTTCATCATCGGCGATCTCTAGACATCCAGACCTTTCGATCGACGATAGCATAAACGCCCAAAAAGTTTAAAATTTCCCTCCCTCAAACCCCATAAAATCCGTAGATTTTCAAAGTAAACATGCACAATCATACGAGTATGATATAAAGATACATAGCTGAATATCACTTACTCCCCCTAGATGTCACTCCCCTTCCCCTCCCGCTACCAAGTCATCAAACCATTCCAATTTCAGTAGGTATAAGGACCCCGTAAAGCCACGCAACATGGGAATCTGCACGCAAAACCTGGAAAATCTCACAACGGTTCACCCAACGTCGCACACGAACGGAGTACGCACTCCGCTCGCTTACCTTATGACATGCCTCGCGCTCCACCATGGTGTTTGGAGGCGTTTTCCTTAGGCCGGCAACCCTGAAGGATGCTGCTTTTGTCCTCGTTTTTCATCCACACTTGAGGACCCTGGGAAATGGCTATGTGGAACTAGACTTACTTGGAGGCTTGGGAGTAACTGCCAGTTTTGGGTCGGGATGCAGGGCTTGGCAGTCAAGAAGCAGGATTTAAGCGACGGACATATCTCTGTTTTGTGATTCGTTAGAGAAAATCCTTTTTGGGGATTGGGCGATTGGGGGGTGGAAGGTGGGAGGATGGTCATCGAGAGGGCAGTGGATGAGGGCGGGTGGCGCGGGTATTGCGGCTAGGTTTTGGAGAGGGTGATGACGAGGGAGTGTAAGGGGCTGTGGAATTTCTTTGGTGGAAAAAGTTTAAGGATTTGATTTATGGGTTAATGATTGGATGTGAATGATCCCCGAGACTTCTGGTACCGGCTGAGAGAAAATTGAGAGATGCCTGAGCTTACTTACTTGTGCCTCACTTCAGGAGTGCTTTTGTCTGCTAAAGAAAGTAATATTGAATCCTCAATTGACAATTTACTTTTCGTAAAACGCGACAAATGTGAGCTTTGCTATAAGATGTCAACTTTTAAATTGACTAGACGTCCAGATGAGGCTCTATCTTTGTGGTGTAGCGAGTAGCATATGGCTGAGTGAGACTTCCACGTTAGCCTTTGTGGACCCTCAACTGTAGATACAGGTAGGCGAAGACAAGTGGCGTGTAGGAATTTCAATTCTTGTATTTGGCCCTAATTAAAAGAAAGAAGATGCTCGGTGAAAAAACTCCTGTGATGTAAATTGGAGATGATTGTCAAGCATTGTTAGGGGCAGAAATATATTTACCTGGGCAGCCTTACATAGATTTCAGACTTTTTGATAGGAAAGATACTTCCACCTAAGAGTAAATTCTCGCAAGCAATGAAAGCGGGACATTCCAATGTTCAAAATGAAGAAAAACAATCGCAAGAGCCAAAACTCCATATGAATCCATATCGTTTTTACATTTCTCGTTTCTCGTTTACTGTATCCAACACATTGCCCAAGGGTATATCTAGACTCAGTTACGAGACTGCTCAACCGTCTTTGTCATCAAAATAATATTCGTACGACTCGAGTTCTCCCTCCTCTCATCATCAATCTCTCGTACACCCACCGTCGCCTGGTTACCGTACCCTTTTCCTGGATGAGGTACCAGTTTCTCCGTAATCGGCGTCTGAGATTCGCAAGATTTAATACTAGATCTTTCGTTTTGACCTCTTTCCAACTCTTCTCCACTCGTGTTTCGATCATCGAGTTCAATGAAAGTTCGTGTAGAGGAGTCTATGCGATTCTTGTCAAACTTTTTGTTTGATCGTTGGCTGGGATATGCTCCTGGAGTCTTGTTGTTCCCACTGCCTGTGAGAGTCATTTTTAGATTGGGGAATAGGTATCCGATGAGTGATCGGAAGGCGGGGAGACATCCACATATTACTCCTACGCCTATTTCGAGATCTGTCCAGACAGCGATGGGCGCTTGGTCATCTAATGCTAATGTAAGCTTTGAATTGCATATAGTACTGCAGCAGATACTCACAAGAAGGGTCTGTGGAGGAACCCAACTTCAAAAGCGACGGTAATCGGATCAGAGAACATATGAGGACGAATGATCCAACCGAAAACATCACCAACAAGTTTGCTTTCTTCTGCCATGGAAGATTGAGTCTCCAAAGAATAGGAAGCGGCATGCAAAGGATGACTACATCGTGGAAAATTGACAAGGCTGCGGCAACATAGACGGCCGCGAAGGAGTTGATGCATTTGACAGGCTTAACCTTGTACATCCAATTTGTCCAATTGGCGTGGAATGGAATCTATGGTTTATCAGTATTGACGAAATCGAGCTCAGTAACGAGTACTTACGCATTGAAAGCACAAGGCCATCTGCAGGGAGAAATTCGACATAATGATGAAACCAAACATAATCCAGATGGACATCCGAAAACTTTTGTTTGGGAAAATCCTCCTGAAGAATAGCAATAGCGACAGCTTCGTCAAAGTAATGGCTAATATGTAGAACAACTCTGCCATATAGAAGAACTTTGTGTCATTAGCATCAGTTTTCACCCCCGAGAACAGGCTGCATACCTTTAGAGCTTGAGAGACCTGAGATGTTGACAACCAGAAAGTATGTCTTCCGAAACCATTGAGCGCTATACCAATCCCCAGGGCAGCATCTGTCAGATATGCAAATAAAGCTGCCACCATCATGTAATCATCTGCACCGAGACCCGTTTCTAATTTCCATCTCACGAAGATTCGAGCAGCTACGAAAAATGTCGCCAAAGCTGGAACGGTGTAATAGACGTTCATTTGCTGCCTCTGGCGTAACCAGTCATCTGGAATCTGACAACTTTGAGCGGAATATCTTTGAACCAGCATGGAATCGGTGATATTGCAAGCTCCCGAGACGCATCCTCCTAACGCAGCTGTGAGCTCTACATTGGTGCAGATACATGTTGTGTTAGTGAGAGAGCCACAGAATTGAGGGACAAGAGTTCCCAAGCAAGTCAACTGAAAATTCTAGTAAGCATTTAATCATTATCGAAGAGGTGTAATCAAATACCGAGCATTCTGGAGGAGCTACTGTTGCGTCCCCTCTCGCCCATAATAGACTTTCGCTATGTGCTCGGACTGGTGTCAGAAGCAATGTGCTAAGAACCAACGCAATATGAGATCGCATTGTACCTGATCTGCCTAAGTGGCGCCGCAAGACGGGACGCAAGTTGTAGATATTGTTCTCGACAAGAACTTCGGGCTAATCAACATCTTAAGACAGACTTCATCATCCCCCCGGACGAGTTTTCAAAGGCCGTACAACGAGAACGAGCATATTGGGATCAGCGATTTCAAGTTCGCATCGAGAAACTTTCAAAACGCCAACGGGACAGCTCTGCAAGGGCAAAGGATTCCCCTGGAGAAAATTTGCGTATCCTGGCCAGCCTAGGTATTTTTGTGCGGCGCAGAGTTGTAGGGAAGCGGCCTGAAGGGTCCTGGGAAATCTCGTCAATTGGTTGAATCTCCCGTGGAAATGCCAGGTGCTTAGGGAACGGGAGAGAATCACGTGAAACAGCGGGCCGTTCCACTCAACTAGGCTCCTGACTCGTTGAAGTCGCGGGCGACCCTTCAGCTTCGGGCCATGCATTCTGGGACTATGGCTGCGTCCCGTCCAGACCTCTGGAATACAAGGGGTTGAATCCTGCAGTCCACGTCCGGAATCGCATATCCAGTGCCCCGCTCTCCAAACCGCCGTTGAGGTCCCTTGCTAAGGCTCCACCGTGCTGGGCTCGATTGACAAGCCGCAGGCTCGACCTGTCATCTATTCGGCAACGTTCCTCTTTAGGGAAATACTGATGCGCTTTCTGTTATCTATCGAGTCGTAACAATTCGTTGCCTCGGCAGTCATGCAGGAAAATGGGGGTTCTGGTCAAGAAGTCGAGCATATCAGGACGAATGGTACGTAATAAATTTCATCTGCAGATCGAAAGAAGGGGGTGCAAATTACCGACTGCCAGGTACAGAATTCCCGTCTAACCAATGTGCAAGGATCCGCAGTTAGCAATCCCACCGAGTCGTGACCCGTCTGCACGGCTTGTTACCCCCAGCACGTATTTGACTTTTGCCGTCTCTTTACTTCCCCCTCATCATAGCAATTCTTCATTGTGGCTGTCATGGAGTCAACCCCAGAGCAAAGCTTGCCATCGTCAAGAACTTCTATCTCAGAGAATGGCACCACCGATCGTCTACGGGTGGTCATTGCTGGAGGCTCCATAGCCGGACTGACGCTGGCGCATTGTCTCCATCACTGCAACATCGACTATGTAGTCCTCGAAGCTCGCAGTGAAATCGCACCGCAAGTTGGGGCTTCAATTGTCGTTCTCCCAAATGGAGCGAGGATCTGTGATCAGTTAGGGGTGTGGGATGATATTCTTGCTCAGATCGAGCCTTGTCAAAATGGATTAACATGGACTTATGATGGAAAATTAGTCATTGATAGCAATTCTCCTAGGTTAACAGGAATTCGGTACGTCTGGCGTATTCATGAGAGAGACAAGCATTGATATATGTGTCTAGTATGGGATATCCTCTAGCATTCCTCCAACGGCGCGATCTTTTGAAAGTGCTTTACGATCACCTGCCAGACAAATCAAAGGTCATCTGCTCTAAACGTGTCTCGAAAGTTGAGCACGTTGATGGTGGAGTTGTTGTCCAATGCGAGGATGGCTCGGAATTTAGTGGAGATATCGTCGTTGGAGCAGATGGAATTCATAGTTCAGTCAGAACTCTCATGCAGCAGCACATGGAGCTATCAAATCCTGGAGTCACCGAGAAAGATAGGAATGGGCTCTCGGCCGAATACAACTGCATTTTCGGTCTTGGAAACCCAGTGGAAGGAATCGTACATCCAGGAGACTCACATAGAACTTATGCCAAAGGACATTCAACGTTGTCTTTCATTGGACGAGGTGGAAAGCTCTACTGGTTTCTCTTTTCCAAATTAGACAAGCGATATTATGGCAAAGACATTCCGAGATACACGATCAAAGATGCCGAAGAGGGTGCGAAAGCCTTCTTCAACATTCACATGACCGATACAATAACGTTTGATAAGGTCTGGGAGCAGCGCACTATGGCCAACATGTCTTGTGTGGAAGAGTCTGTAAATGATCATTGGACTTCGGACAGAATTGTCTGCTTGGGTGACGCCATTCACAAGGTATATCCCCAAGACACGGATAATTAGCTGTCACTAACGGCTCATAGATGACACCCAATCTCGGCGCAGGAGGTAACGCAGCAATTGAAAGCGCAGCAGCACTTGGTAATAGTCTCTCGCGACTACCCCCAAAACCATCACTAGATGATATCCGCAAAGCGCTGAAAGCATTCCACTCCAAGCGCGAGGAACGAGCAAGCAGTACCTGCAAGTCCGCCAACGAACTCACCCGAATCGAAGCTTTAGCCACCTTCCCAGACAAGATGATGGCTCTCTATGCTATTCCAGCACTCGGTGACTTCCTGAGCGACGTCACGTGCGATGCATTGGTAGGAGCAGAGTTACTCGAATACCTGCCCGCGCCACCACGTTCCCTACAAGCAACAATGCCCTGGAATCCGAATTCTGGCGTCGGAAAACACGAAAAGAAATGGGTTCGCGCAATCCACGCCCTACCCCTTCTCCTAATTCTCTATGGCGCCTCGAAAACCCTCGCCCCTTCCATAGGGACCGCGCTCCCATCCATTATCTCCGCCGTAAAATCCGGAAAACTTGATCTCGGAAACGGACAAATCGTTGGTCTATGCACGAAATTCTTCGGCATCAAGAGCATCGATAAATTCATCTCCGTTTTCGTTGCTTGCTTCACACCGGCTATTGGAGGGTTTGATCCTGTCGATACCGCGCAAGCGATTGCTTTTCTTGGTGATCTGATTCCCGTCCAAGCTATATGGATGATTGAGAGTGTTCGACGCGGAAATTTCACTACCGCTGCTCACCTTTTGTAAGGCCCTCCTATCCTTCCCAAATCCCTCACTCACTGACATAAAACAGACCAACCATCTTCGGAATCCTCTTCCAACTCCGCGGCATCGGCTACATAGCCCCTCTCTACTACTTCCTCCACTACATCCAATCCCCACTCGAAAATTACCATGCAGCCGATAACCGGCTCACGCAAATCGGACCCATTAAAACCATCATCCCAACAATAACCCTCTCCTACATCCTCCCCTCTATCTTTATGCTTGCGGCGCCCAGCCTCGTGACACGCCAATGGATTAACGGTGTTTGGTGGCAACCTTTCCCGATTTACGCTGCTTTGCTGCAACGGGTTTTGGGCAGGTGGGTTAAGGATACTACCGATGTTGATAGGATTGAGAATCCGGAGGCTGATATGCCAATTTTGAGACGCACGTATGCTTTTGCAGCTGTAGCAGCCGCAGCTTTCAACTTATACGCGAGGTACACGTCTCCCGTCTCACTCACACAACTGTTTTTTCAAGGGGTGAAAGAGCCGGGGAATGCGGTGAGTTTGGTGCAAGCGTTGGGCAAATTTTTTAGGTATGATCAGATCGCGGCGTTCAGCGCGGGAGCCATATGGACGATGCTCAGTTTCAAGGATCTGAAGAAAGCGGGGAAGGTGCAGACGGGGTGGGGCAAAATCGTGGGTTTGTTCGCAGGCACAACATTGGTAGCTGGGCCTGGGGCCGCCATGACGGCTATGTGGGCTTGGAGAGAAGAGGCATTAGCCAAGAGGGAGAAGGTGATTGTGAGGGAGGAAAAGAGGTTTGTTGTTGAGGAGAAGAAGTGATGTGTCAAGCTCGGATAGGAATTAGATACCCTGATGTAAAGAGGTGGGTAGGTTTTGAATTGGCGGATAATTCGGGTACGGGTACTGGATCAGGCAGGTGTAGAAAGTGACGAAATGGATGGGATGGGATAGATACACGATTTCCTTGTATATACGCAGATAAGATACCTGAGATATAACCATCTCTCTTATTTTGCACTCATGGTAAAGGCCAATTGAGAATTCGAAGTGAAGAAAAGAGACAGACAGATCTCCCCATACTAATGAAATATGTTTCTGATACAACCCACTTAGATAAAGAGCAATCTTGCACGAAAGGAGAATACACCGACCTACTTGGTGTCATTCAGTCTAGCTGGCGGTACAACAGTGACTATGAAACAATAGACGAGATAACGGACAAACCGAGAAAACCGAGAAAACCCATGCATAGCTACCTACTGAACTTCTGGTATAAGGTCAATCTTTCTTCCTTCTCTTTTTTTCTCCTTTTCATTGAATCAAAAAAGAAGAAGAAGAAGATAGATGCCGAGTCTTGTATCTTTTCTATCAGCGTGGGAAAGATCTTGGGTGCGTCATTGAATGGTTCTCTGCTCGGTTATGGGTTTGGAGCTACAGTAGGGAGGGAGGAAAGCCTGGCTCGACCGACGAAATTTTATGGATCTCTTGAGGATTAAAGAGGCAGTGTTTGATCTCAGTCCTGGCTAGGTCGATGTTCATTTCGACTCGAATGAACTTAGTATGGAAGTAATGCCGTTGGAGAGCGAGATTGTAAGAAAGGTGTAGATTTACAGGGTGGTGCTGGAGTGGTTTTGTTAGCGCGAGGAACCTGCTGGGAGGACTTACGGAAAATAATAAATGGAAGGGTTGATTGGCGAGATTTCGTGGAGAGATGGATATGATATGAGATTTGATCCCTTTTGCTCTGTAGAAAGTATCTTTAGATATGAGCGAATATTGGGATTGATTGATCCAACGCTTGGTTTGTCGGCGTGAGAGTGAGTGCGAGGACTTATAGAAGTCTTTGACTTGGTAGGAAAATCGTAAATATATGAATACCAAGAAGATGGTATTCAGAAGTAAATTGACCTTCCCATTTCCTTTCTCGAAATTGCTTTGGCCTTTGCTTTGAGGTCTGTTGGGTAAACTGAGTTTATGTTCTCGGGGATGAGCTCGGGACTCGTAAGGAATCTCACAAAATGAGAAAGAAGTAGATGTTTACATCTGGGCGAGTGCTGGAACTGCGAGATAGCTAGGTACTGGAATCTGCCAGTTTCTGATCCAGTGCTTTCAGTACTGAGTTCGGAATTCTGACACTGAGCGGTAATATTTTATCCATCCTGGCAAGCAGGTTGTAAAGGTATTTGTGAATTTACCAGAGCGACGGAGATCCTTTGTTTTGGATCTGCTGAAACATCCTTATTTTACTTGCGATTGAAGAGGATTGGTTGTGAGAGGTACATCGGCGTACCACCTCCTGAAGATACACAAATTCCCATGTAGGAGGTGAGACTGACGTCACCTGAGCCCCGCAAGTTGGAAGGATTCAGCTGTGGTGAATAGTAATGTTTTTGCGAACTCTCTCAAAGTGTTGGAAGCACCTAGCTTAGAAAGAATTGGAGCTTCTCGCAGACTGCTGGACCTAGCTTCCTATAAAATTGGGATTCTTCGAGGGTCTTCGAAGGGTCTATTTTGGCATCGTCATGTCTCGAAATCCTATCAGGAAGAAATAATTCCTTCTCCCCGCAAGAATAGATGGAACCAGACGTACATCCTTTATCTGCCTTCCTTTACGAAGGGCATTCTTCAAAAAACCCATATTAAATCGTCATGTCTCCATACCACAATCACTCCCACGTACAAACAATTCCATAGGTCGTAAAAGGAACAGGATCCTGTTTTTTGTATTTTTTTTTATCTTCAGTAGGTGGTTCAAGCAATCTCTTATATCTAGCTTCCTTTTCAAAACAATGGATCAAAGGGTCTTCGAGGGTCTAGTCCTCGTCATAAAACCCTCTCTTTGAAACGGCTATCTAGCGATCATGATGATCGCTCGTCATTGCGAATAAGCTTTTTCGCGAATTGGTCTTGAAAGAGAGAGAATTGTACGGAGGCACCTCCGTGCCCTGTTCGTTGGTAGGATTACCAGATGTGGCTGTTTCATAGCCCAGGGAGGTTTCTGGGGGAGAAGAATAGGATGCGGGATGATGTCAAGAGGACGAACCCTTGAAGGAAAGATTTGGGACTGATAGATGGGCCTGGCCTGGCCTGGCTTGGCTACCCGCGACCCGCGAGAATTTCATCACCGAGGTGCGAATTGAGGATTGACAACGGGCAACTGGGAATAATCCGTCCCAAGCAATGCAATCCCACAAATTTTCTCTTTTCTCTCCAAAAAAAACAGGAACAGGTGCAACAGCTTACCACATAATTGAGTAATAGTCCTCTCGTCGCTTGTACAACGCAGGAGCAAAAGCTCCGCCCTACAAAAACACAGCAAATCTTATTTCCGTACTAGTACCGGGTTTTCACGAGTCGCGTCAACCAATGCATCTGACATGCTGACATTCTGACTGGACAATGCGCACGCCCTCGCACTCCCAAACATGGGAATCTTGGAAATGCGATTTGGGACAATGGCATGCTTTGACGATCGGCCATTTGGGCTATGATCTGCTATTCTGGCTGAGGCGGAGCTTTCCTTGATTAAGGATGACTATGTGATGGAGACTTGTTTGGCTGGGGCCGGGAAATGAGAGGTTGAGGGATGGGGGAGCGCGTTTGTTCGAGAGGGGGAAGGGGAAAGGGGGAGGTGAGCTTTGGGAAAAGAAACGAGCGATCTTCAATTGTGCTAGGGGTCTACTAGTACTACCTTATTAGGTAGTACTAACTTACTAGTGCTACTAGTACTACTAGTAGTAGAAGTCACATCCGATATTGTTAACGCCGATGGGAAAGAAAAGAATTCTCCCCCCCCCCCCCACAACCGAAAAAAAACGACAACCATTTTTTTTTTCCTTACTACGACCTAATCAACAAATTTCTGTTTTTTTTTTCAATGAATAAATAACATGTT
>Ga0182030_10007785_pt1 | contig 22294 bp, 12 predicted proteins | sample 812S3MmetaG_FD_121299 | JGI IMG/M metagenome (GOLD analysis project Ga0182030, IMG submission 121299) | Permafrost microbial communities from Stordalen Mire, Sweden - 812S3M metaG (Illumina Assembly) | ecosystem: Environmental > Terrestrial > Soil > Wetlands > Permafrost | place: Sweden... | reverse complement strand
CCGAGCAGCAGCAGAATCACCAGGATGACGACGATGAGGCCGAGGCCGCCGCCGCCGTAATATCCCGTGCCATAGAATGGCCCGCCGCCGATGCCGCTGAAGCCGCCAAGCAACGCGATAACGAGAATAATAAGAATGATGGTTCCAATGGACACGCTGCGATCTCCTCCAGCCCGGCAGTCGGCACCTGTTGCTCTGCCTTCGGGGCTGAAAACGAATGGGGGCCGAAAAAGTTCCATCGTGTTCCAATATCGGTTCGGTGTTCTTCTCTGGAGATAATTGGCTACCTACATGGACTTATGTGACCCAGGGAGACAAAGATGTCCGCACCTCTGATCGTTTCGATTCCACATAGCCTCGGTCGCGAGGAGGCAATCCGTCGGCTGAAGGCGGGACTGACGCGCGCCGCTTCCAGCGTCCCGGTGTTGAACGTCGACGAGGAGCGGTGGGAGGGCGATCGCATGATCTTTCGCGTCCGTGCGCTCGGGCAGGCGGCGTCGGGTCATCTCGATGTAGCGGAAGATCATGTCCGGCTGGAGGTGACGTTGCCCTGGCTGCTGCAACGATTTGCCGAGGTCGCGCAGGCCGCGATCAGGAAGCGCGGCGATCTGCTGCTGACCAAAAAAAGCTGATCGATATTGCTCCGCAACAATGGAAGGCGCGAAAAGAGCCGGCCTGCCATCAGGCGCGAAGACGCTTTCGCGCCGGCTTCAAGGCACCTTCGAATCTGGCCTTCAGCACCGCCACCGGCAGGTGCCGGAAGAGGCTGGAGAGCCGCAGTTCCGTGCTCTCGATGCCTTCCACGGAATAGCCGTCCAGACTCAGCGTGCCATCAAAGGCTTCCGCATCGGGCCAGACCCGGCCGCCTTGCGCGAATGCAGCGAGGGATTTTGTAACGGCGACGATCGCAGCGTCGCGGCCACGGCGTCGCGCAAAGGCAATGACATGGTCGCGGTGCGGACCGCTGATCGTGAGCGGTTGATAGTCGCCGCCGGCGAAGACGTCGGCAAGTTCGGCGCGCAATTTCAGGAGATGCCTGGTCCAGGCCAGCTTCAAATGGCCGTTGCGCCAGTTCTGTGTGAGATCCGCCCAATCCGGCGTTTCCCTCGCGGCCAGCACGGCGGCGCGCTCCGCAAAGTCCACCGGCCGCCGGTTGTCGGGATCGACCAGCGACAGATCCCAGAACTCGGTCCCCTGATAGAAATCGGGTACGCCCGGGATCATGGATTTCAGCGTGATCTGACTGAGCGAATTCAGCGCCCCCAGCAGCGCGACGCGCTGCGCCAGTATGTCCATCGAATCCAGGAATTCAGCCGAGATCGAGCGATCCAGGATCCGTGTCAGGAAGGTCCGCACGCCCGTCTCATAGGCCGGGCTGGGATTGAGCCAGCTGGTTTCCTGCTTGCCCTCGCGCGCCGCCTTCAACGCATAGGCCTGCATCCGCTCCGCAAACGTATCGTCATTCTGGTTCGACGGCCAGGCGCCCAGCAGCGCCTGATACAGCATGTATTCGAACGCCGCAGAGGGCGCGCGCATCGTGCCCTCGACGACGAGATGCGGTGCATTCAGGATCTTCCATCGCGCGATCGCGCTGGCCCATTCGCCGGGAATCTCGGTCAGCACCATCAGCCGCGCGCGGGCGTCCTCGCCGCGTTTGGTGTCGTGGGTCGCGGTCGCGGTCATGCCGTGCGGCCATTCCCGGGCGCGGACCGTCATCGCTTCATGAAAGGCATCGATCGAAAGCGCCCTGGCCGCCGGGTCGCCGCCGACCTCGTTGAGCGCGAGCAGGCGGTGGTAGCGATAGAACGCGGTGTCCTCCAGCGACTTCGCCATCATCGGACCGGTGAACTGCTGAACCTTGAGGGCGAAACGGCGGACGCGTGGCGGACTGTGCAAGGCGCGGCTGGGCTTGATCAGGTCCATCGTCAGCGTATCGCGCAGAAAATCGAAAATGCCTTCATCGGCGGCGAACCAGTCCGCTCGCGCTTTTTCGATGGTCTGCGAAATCAGCGCATGGTCGTGTCCCGTCGTATCGGTCGAAGTCAGATAGGTGCGATAGACCGGAAAATGCAGGACATAGAGTTCGAGCGCCTGTCGCAGGCTGTCGGCGGAATAATCGCGGGTCGAGTAATGTCCGCCGGCGATACGCGCGAGCAGACGCGTCAGCACCGTGAATTCGCTGGTCAGCAAAGTCTCGAGAACCCTGCGTTTGGCGTCCTTCAGGACAGGCTCCAGCCTCGGCGACATATTGCTGATTTGCCGCCAGATTTCGTCGAGCGGCTCGAGGCCACGGCCGTCGACCAGTACCTGGGTGATGGCATTGAGCCACTCATAGCCGGTGGTGCCGTGAATACCGGTGAAGGGATGCAGCTCTTCATGTTCGCCGAGAATTTTCTCGACCACCATGTAGAACGGCTTGGCACTCTTTCCCTGGGCGTCTCGGATCAGGCGGCGCAGCCGTTGAAAATATTGCGCGGGATCGCGCAAGCCGTCGATGTGATCGAGCCGCAACCCCTGCAGCCTGTCTTCCGCGATCAGCTTTTTGACCAGGCGATGGATGGCGACGAATGTGCCGGAATCCTCCACACGCAATCCGGCCAACGTATTGACGTCGAAAAAGCGCCGGTAGTTGATGTCGCTGGCAGCGAGCCGCCAGTGGCCAAGCTTGTAGTGCTGGCGTTCCAGCAGGTGATGCAACGCGAGGATTTGCGCGGCGCGATCCGGGCCGGCGCGATAGGCAGCGAGCCCGCGTGCGATCAATTCGGCCCCCCCGGCGACGCTCGCGAGCTCGGCCTTGAAGGCGGGCGCCTCGTTGCGATTGGGATGACGAAATCCCTTGTTGCGCGACGCGAGATCGAGAAGGCGCTTGCCCGCCGTATCGTCCTCGGCTCCGGCTTCCTTTACGACGCTGCGCAAGATCTCTCGGTATCGTTCAGGCGCGATCGGCAGGCGATGTTCGAAATACCAGGCCGAAAAGCTGCCTTCGTCGGCATCGTAGCGAAGTTCGATCTCGCCGTTTTCCAGCGCTTCGCCATAGGACGAGCCGATGATCGGCAGCAGCACGCCGCCGCGGGCGCGGTAGGGCAGGATATCCCAGTCGATGTCGAACGATACCGCGTGCGGCGAGGCCGGACCCCATTCCAGCACGTCGAGCCACCACGGATTGTCGGCGAAATGCACGCCGACATGGTTGGGCACGAAATCGAGGATCAGGCCGAGGTCATGTTTTTTGAGCGCACCGCTCAATCGCTCGAAGCCGGCATCGCCGCCGAGCTCCGGATTGATTTTTGCATGGTCGACGATGTCATAGCCGTGGGTGCTGCCCTTTCGCGCCTTCATGAAGGGCGATGCGTAGAGATGGGTGATACCCAGCGCTTTCAGGTAAGGAATGATGGCCGCGGCGGCGTCGAAATCGAAGTTCGCCGTCAGTTGGATGCGATAGGTTGCGATCGGAACGGCCGCCGGCATTTATCGCGCTTCCAGACGCCAGAACACCGACCATGGCGGGATCAGGTTGCTGGTCTCGCCGCCCCAGATCGGGGTGCCGGTCGTTTCGCTTCGCTTGTGGGCCATCTCGCCGGTCGACAGGTTGGCCGTGAGCCGCAGCGTTGCGCCATCGCCCATGCGCCAGCTCGCCGTCAGCAGGCCGTTGTCCGCCACATGCGCATCGCCGAACGCCGCGCCCGCGAGCCGGGGAACGATCTCGCGCCGGCGTATGGCGAGCAGTTCCTGCAACAGCGTCAGCCGCTTTTGTCCCGAAGGCGAGTGGCGTGCATCCCAATCCAGCACGGCGGATTGAAAGGTCGACGTATCAAGCGGATCGGGAACCTGGTCGCCATATTTCGCATAGGCCCAGGCGTACTCCCTGCGCCGCCCGTTGCGCACGGCCTCGGCGAGCTCGCCATCGAAATCGCAGAAAAACGGAAATGGCGCCTTGGAGCCCCACTCTTCGCCCATGAACAGCATCGGGATAGGAGGCGCCAGCAAGGTGATCGCCAGTCCCGCTTCCATGGCGTCAGGGCTGACGCTGCTTTCGAGCCGGTCACCGAGGGCGCGGTTGCCGATCTGGTCGTGGTCTTGCAGGAAATTGATGAAGGCGGTCGGAGCGAGGTTACCGCTCGGCTCGCCGCGCAGTTGTCCGCCGCGATGCTCCGACGCTTCGCCCTGATAGACAAAGCCGGACGCCAGCGCGCGCGCAATGTCGGGCAATGGCGACTTCGCAAAGTCGCGGTAGTAGCCCTGCGTCTCGCCGGTCAGCAGGACATGCCAGGCGTGATGATAGTCGTCGTTCCACTGCGCGCGGTAGTTGCCGCGCGGCGGATCCTGCTCGGCGTCCAGCAGACCGGCAGCGTTGTCGTCGTTTTCGAGCACGAGGTGAATATGCCGGTCGGTTGCCGCGGCGAAATCGCCGACGGCGCGGCTGAGGTCATGCAGCATCGAGATTTCGCCGAGCTCGGCGATGGTGTGCACGGCGTCCAGCCGCAGCCCGTCGAAGCGGTATTCGCGCAGCCAATACAGCGCATTCTCGATGGCAAAGGCGCGCACCTGCGGCACCCGATAATCGATCGCGCTGCCCCAGGGGGTCTGCGCCTCGGTGAAGAAACCCGGCGCATAGCGGCCGAGATAATTTCCCTCCGGGCCGAAATGATTGTAGACCACGTCGAGAAACACCATCAGCCCGCGCAGGTGCGCTTGATCGATCAGCGCCTTGAGATCGTCGGGGCGTCCATAGGCGCTGTCGGGCGCGTACCACAATACGCCGTCATAGCCCCAGTTGCGCTTGCCCGCGAAATCCGCCAGCGGCATCAACTCCAGCGCGGTGATCCCTGTTGCCGCAAGATGATCGAGCTTGCCGATCATGGCGCGGTAGGTGCCTTCGTCGGTGAAGGTGCCGACATGGGTTTCGATCACGACGGTTTCCTGCCACGGACGTCCGCGCCAGTTCGTGGCGCGCCATGGGTAGGTGGTATGATCGATCACCTCGCCGGGGCCGGAAACGTCATATGGCTGAAACGCCGAGGCCGGATCGGGTACATCGATCTCGTCGTCGATCCGGAACTTGTAAAGCGCGCCGGCCTTTACGCCGGCGATGTCGCCGGAAAACCAGCCGTCCGCGCCGCGCCGCAGCGGATGGGATTTTTCCAGCAGCAGATCGACACGCTTGGCCGCCGGCGCCCACAGCCGAAACGACGTTCCATCCGCTGTCGGTCTTGCGCCGAATTGTCGCGCATTCATGCCGACCCCGCAAAAGCAAGGACCGAACGGGGAGGCGCTTTCGCGTCGCTTCCGGAGGCGAAATCGGCGACGGTCTGTTTGCCGTCCGAAGTGTTCAACACCTGCTGCCAGGACTTGTATTCCGGCATCTTCGGCAACTTGAATGCGATCGCCTCGGGTGCGGCATTCAGCACGATGAAAATCGGCGCTTGCCCGGATTCGGCAGGTCCCAGCACATAAGCAAGAAAGCGTCCTTCCGGAAAATTCCAGTCCTGCTCCTTCATCTCCTCGGCCGCCGGCGTCAGCCATAACACGCCGTAAGATCCGTCGGCGCGGCGCCCATCGAGCCAGTGGTGCGAGCGAATTTGCGGAAAGCGTTTTCGTAACCCGGTCATGTGGCCGACGAAATCGGTGAGGTCGTCACCTTCGCGGTTGAGGCCTTCCCAGCCGACCCAGCCGATCTCGTTGTCCTGGCAATAGGCGTTGTTGTTGCCGTTCTGGGTATTGCCGACTTCATCGCCAGCCAGAAGCAGCGGCAGGCCCTGCGCCAGCAGCAGGCACGCTAGCTGGTTTTTCCGCAGCTGGCGGCGAAGTGCGACAATCGTCGCGTCGTCGGTCGGGCCTTCGTGGCCGCAATTGTTGCTATGGTTGTCGCTTGAGCCGTCGCGGTTTTCCTCGCCATTACCCTCGTTGTGTTTCTCGTTGTAGCTGAACAGATCCGCCAGCGTGAAGCCGTCATGAACGGTCACATGATTGACGCTGGCGCGTGGCGAGCGGCCATCATGGTTGAACAGATCGGACGAGCCGGTCATGCGGCGGGATACTTCGCCGATCAGGCTGCCTTCGCCGCTCCAGTAGCGCCGCATCGCGCTGCGATACTTGTCGTTCCACTCCGACCACTGCGACGGAAACGCCCCGACCTGATAGCCGCCCATGCCGAGGTCCCACGGTTCGGCGATCAGCTTCGCCGAGGCGAGCGTGGGGTCCTGCCGGATCGCGGTCAGGAATGCGGTATTGCGATCGAATCCGTTTGGCCCGCGCGCCAGCGTGGTGGCGAGATCGAACCGGAAGCCATCGACGTGACAGACCTCGACCCAGTAGCGCAGCGAATCCATCACCATCTGCAGGACGCGCGGATGGGTGAGATTGACCGAGCTGCCGCAGCCGGTGAAATCGTCGTAGAACCGCGGATTATCCGGCTTCAGCCAGTAATAGGAAGCGTTGTCGATGCCGCGGAACGACAGCGTCGGGCCCATGTGGTTGCCCTCGGCGGTGTGATTATAGACGACGTCGAGCACCACCTCGATGCCGGCGTCGTGCAGCCGCGCCACCGTGGTGCGGAAGGCGTCGAGCGGGTTGTCCTGCGAGTAACGCGGCTCCGGCGCGAAGAACGACAGCGTATTGTAGCCCCAGTAGTTCGACAGCTTCTTTTCGACCAGCGTCCGGTCGTCGACGAGTCCGTGGATCGGCAACAACTCGATGGTGGTGACGCCCAGTCGCCTGAGATGATCGATCATGGCCGGCGAGGACAGGCCGCCATAGGTGCCGCGCAGGCCCGGCGGCACGTCCTCGCGCTTCTGGGTCAGGCCCTTGACGTGCGCTTCATAGAGGACGGTGTCTTCCCAGGAGACGTTCGGCCGCGTCTCGCGGCGTCCCCAGTTGAAGGTCTCGTCGACGACGACGGCCTTCGGCATGCCGCGTGCATTGTCGCGCCGATCGAACGACAGGTCCTCGCGCGCGCTTCCGGTGCGATAGGCGAAATGCGCGTCGCTCCATACCAGCCGTCCGGCAAGGCGCTTGGCATAGGGATCGAGCAGCAGCTTGTTGGCGTTGAAGCGGTGGCCGTGTTCAGGCTCATAGGGCCCGTGAACCCGATAGCCGTAGAGTTGCCCGGGCGAGACGTCGTTCAGATAGCCGTGCCAGACATCCTCGCTGCGCTCGGGCAATTCGATGCGTTCGAGTTCGCGGCGTCCCTGACTGTCGAACAGGCAGAGCTCCACCTTTTGCGCGTTGGCGGAAAACAGCGCAAAATTGGTGCCGCGACCGTCCCAGCTTGCACCGAGGCGTGAGGACGTTCCGGCGGACAGTCGCATGCTCAGCTTTCCGGTACGAGAAAAATGGCAGCCAGTGGCGGGATGGCAAGATTGAGTTCGGGCACGAGCCCTTCCAACGTCCGGACTTCGCCGACGTTCCCGACATTGCTGCCGCCATAATGCGCGGAATCCGAATTGAGGACTTCGCGCCACTTGCCGGGGAACGGCACCCGGACGCGGTAGTCGTAATATACATTCGGGGAAAAATTGATGACCACGAGACAGCGCGCGCGGGCGTCGTTGCCTTTGCGGATCCAGGCGAACACGTTGCCGGGCGCATCGTCGGTCACGATCCATTCAAAGCCGGATTGATCGCAATCCATCTCGTGCAGCGCCGGCAGCGCGGCATAGAGCCGGTTCAGATCGCGGATCAGGGACTGAATGCCGGCGTGTTTTTTCTGATCGAGCAGATGCCAGTCCAGCGAGCGATCGTGATTCCATTCGCGCTCCTGGCCGAACTCGCAGCCCATGAACATCAGCTTCTTGCCGGGATGACCGAACATGAAGGCATAATAGGCGCGCAGATTGGCAAAGCGCTGCCAGTCGTCGCCGGGCATGCGGCCGAGCAGCGAGCGCTTGCCGTGGACCACTTCATCGTGCGACAGCGGCAGAATGAAATTCTCCGAGAATGCATACTGCAGGCCGAACAGGATGTCGCCATGATGATGCTTGCGGTGGATCGGATCCTTGCTGATGTAGTTCAGGGTGTCATGCATCCAGCCCATGTTCCATTTATAGCCGAAACCCAATCCGCCATATTCGACCGGGCGCGACACCTGCGGCCATGCGGTTGACTCTTCCGCGGCTGTGGTGGCCTGCGGAAAACGGGCGAACAGTTCGGTATTGAAGCGGCGCAGGAAATCGATGGCGTCGAGATTTTCCCGGCCGCCATATTTGTTCGGGATCCAGCCCCCGGCGGGCCGGCTGTAGTCGAGATACAGCATCGAGGCGACCGCATCGACGCGCAGGCCGTCGATGGCATAGCGTTCCAGCCAAAACAGTGCGTTCGACACCAGGAAATTGACAACCTCAGTGCGGCCGTAATTGTAGATCAGCGTGCCCCAGTCGAGGTGGCGGCCCTGCAGCGGATTGGCATGTTCATAAAGCGCGGTGCCGTCGAAATTACCGAGGCCGTGCGGATCGTCGGGAAAATGCCCGGGCACCCAGTCCAGCATCACGCCGAGACCTTCGCGGTGGCACGCGTCGACCAGCGCGGAAAAATCCTCAGGGCTGCCGAAACGGCTGGTAGGCGCGTATAGCCCGGTCGGCTGATAACCCCATGAGCCGTCGAACGGATGCTCGTTGACCGGCAGGAATTCAACGTGGGTAAAACCGAGATCGCGGACATAGCGCGGAAGCTGCTCGGCCAGATCGCGATAGCTCAGCCATTCGTTGTTGCCCTTGCGCCGCCACGAGCCCAGATGAACCTCATAGATCGATATCGGCGCAGCCAGTGCGTTGATCCCCGCGGGCGCGGGGCGCGGATGCGGCAGCCTGGTCTCGTCGAAGACGATCGACGCGGTGCTCGGGCGGATTTCCGCGGCAAACGCCATCGGATCGGATTTCAGCGGCAGCTGCTGGCCCTGCGGGCCGATGATATCGAATTTATAGTGATCGCCCGGCCTGGCGCGGGGCACGAACAGCTCCCAATAGCCGATGCCGCGTACCCGCATCGGATGCCGCCGTGCGTTCCAGAAATTGAAATCGCCGACAACGCTGACTCGCTTTGCATTGGGGGCGAGCACCACGAAAGCCACGCCGTCGACGCCGTCGAGCGTCATGGGATGCGCGCCAAGCTTGTCGTAGATCCGCTGATGGGTACCTTCGCCCAGCAGATAAAGGTCGAAATCGGTCAAGACCGGCGGAAATCGATAGGGGTCGTCGAGGTCGACCACGTTCTCGCCGAAGCGGGCGCGCAGCTGGTAACGGCGGGAGCCGTTCGGCAGCGCGCCGGCGAACAGCCCGGCGTCATGAATGCGCGCAAGCGCTGCCGCTTCGCCATGCTCGTCGATCGCATCAACCGTCGAGGCTTCCGGCAGGAACGCGCGCACCACGGTCTTGTCGCCCTCGGTATGAAGGCCGAGATAATGAAATGGATCGGAGTGGCGGCCTTCCACGATCGCATAGGCCTCCGCGGAGAGTTTTGTCATGAAGCCTCGTTGGTAGGCTGAGCCAATATTCGAAGCATCCCGCTCAGCGGGACGCGCAGCCAGTCAGGCCTGTAGGCCAATTCGTATTCGATCTCGTAGATCGCCTTTTCGAGCAGAAAGAAATTCAGCATCCCTGTGGCGGCATCCGGATCAGCCGGCCATAGACGTTGATCCGTCATGGTTTCGCGATAAGCGCCAAGAAATGCCGCGACCGAACGATCGCGCCATTCCGCGAGCGCCGCGCCGAGCTGGCCGCCCTCGTCGGGGGCTACTTTAAGCGCACGCTCCAGTGCGGCGGTTGCCGAGTAATCGATCGAGCGGATCAGGCCCGCGGCGTCGCGCGCCGCGGGCGCCTTGCGCCGGCGTTCAGCCAGCGTACGGCGGGGCTCGCCCTCGAAATCGATGATGAAGATGTCGTCCTTGACGATCAGCATCTGGCCGAGATGGAAATCGCCATGGTGGCGGATGTTCAGGCCGTCGATATCCAGCGGAAGCAGCGCGCTCAGGCGCTCATGCAAGGTGGCGCGGTGGGCCAGCGCCTGATCGATCAGCAGACGGTCGGCTTCCTTTGCCGTATCGCGCCGCTGCTTCAGGGCGTCGAAGACGCGTTCGGCGCGCGCGATCACGTTTTCGATCCAGTTTCGCACGTCCTCGGGCCGGGTCGGTTCGGGCTTGAAATCCGGAAATTCGTCGCGGCCGGCGAGCGCAAGGTGCATTTCGGCGACACGCTTTCCGGTTTGCGACATGTAACGCAAATACGGGACCTGCTCTTCGCTTTCGCGGGGATGTTCGCTTCTCGCCAGCAGACGTTGCTCTTCGACGAACCGATCGAGATACGCCGACGTCACGGTCCAGGCATCGCCCTGGTTTTCGACAAAGGCATGCACGATGGCGATCGCGCTGGATTTTTCGCCTTCGACCAGCTCGACGCTGCCGAGCAGTGCGGGCGTATTGGTGAAACCGGCGACCTCGGTCAGAAATCGGCCGACCTCGATTTCAGGATTGATGCCGGATTGGAGCTTTCGATAGATCTTGACGACATAGTCATTGTCCACCAGCGTCGTGCTGTTGGATTGCTCGGTTTCGACGGCGCGGATTTGCTCGGGCGATTTGATCGGCTTGTCCGAAAGCCTGGTGGTTGGCTTGAACTCAAGGCGGGTGTCCTGCTCTTCTACCGTCAGGGCGTTGCGCAGGTTGCGCAGCAGAAGTGCGATGAAAATCCGGTCGGTCGCAACATCCAGCAAGGTTCCTTCCCGCGCGCCCTGACGTACCGCCGCAAAGGCGCGAGGGTTATAGCGCTCGCGGTCGAACCGCATCCACTCGATCCGCATGGGCAATACGTAACGCGTCGTCGTGCCGCGCTGCGTCGTTTCAAAAAACGCCAGCCAGGGCCGGTTGTCGCCGATATCGCAGAACGGGATCGCCGAGGTCAGGGTCGGGTGAATTTCCTTTGCCGAACGCTCCGGATACCAGCGGGTTCGCGCCAGATATCCGGGCAATACGTCGCGTTCGAATACGCCGCGGGCGCGGGCCAGCGACATCCATGTCGCACCCAGCGGCACCACGAGGGTCTCGAATTCGGGAACGATGGATGGTGCGACGTACTCCGATTTGTCGCGCTCTCGAAGCTGAAACCAGTAGAAACCATACGGCGCCAGCGTGATCATATAGGGCAATTCGCCGATCGGCGGAAAATGGGTGCGTCCGAGCATTTCCAGTGGAATCCGGTCTTTCCACGCCGACAGGTCCAGTTCGGTGGCCTGCGCCGAACGCGACAGGTTGGCGACGCACAGGATCACTTCGTCGCCAAACTGGCGGACATAGGCAAGCACCGAGCGATTGGCCGGACGGATGAACGTCATGGTGCCGCGGCCGAACGCCAGCGTGGATTTGCGCACCGAGATCAGCCGCTTGGTCGCACTCAGCAACGACGACAGGCTGCGCGACTGGGCCTCGACGTTGACCGACTCATAGCCATGGACCGGATCCATGATGGTCGGGGCGTAGAGCCGTGCCGGATCGGCGCGGGAGAAGCCTCCGTTGCGATCCGGGGTCCATTGCATCGGCGTACGCACGCCGTTGCGGTCGCCAAGATAGATATTGTCGCCCATGCCGATCTCGTCGCCGTAGTAAATGATCGGCGTGCCCGGAAACGACAACAACAACGAGTTCATCAGCTCGATCTTGCGCCGGTCGTTGTCCATCAGCGGCGCCAGCCGGCGGCGAATGCCGACATTGATGCGGGCGCGGGGATCGTTGGCGTAGGTCGACCACAGGTAATCGCGCTCGACGTCGGTGACCATTTCCAGCGTCAGTTCGTCGTGGTTGCGCAGAAACAGCGCCCACTGACAGGTGTTCGGGATATCCGGGGTCTGGCGCAGGATGTCGGTGATGGGAAAGCGATCCTCCTGGGCGATCGCCATGTAGAACCGCGGCATCAGCGGAAAGTGATAGGCCATATGGCATTCGTCGCCGCGGCCGAAATATTCCTGCACGTCCTCCGGCCATTGATTGGCCTCCGCCAGCAGCACCTTGCCCTTGGCATAGGTGTCGAGTTCGGCGCGCAGTTTCTTGATGATGGCGTGAGTCTCCGGCAGGTTCTCGTTGTTGGTGCCGTCGCGCTCGCACAGATAGGGGATAGCATCGAGACGGAAACCGTCGACGCCGGCATCGAGCCAGCGCTTCATGACTTTGACAATGGCGTTGACGACGCGCGGGTTGTCGAAATTGAGGTCCGGCTGGTGCGAAAAGAAGCGATGCCAGTAAAAGGCACTGGCCTCGGTATCCCAGGTCCAGTTCGACTTCTCGGTGTCGGTGAAGATAATCCGCGTGCCGGCGTATTTCTGGTCGGTGTTGCTCCACACATACCAGTTGCGCGCGTCCGACTTCGGATCGCTGCGGCGGGCTCGTTTGAACCAGTTGTGCTGGTCGGAGGTATGATTGATGACGAGTTCGGTGATGACCCGCAGGCCGCGCCGCTTGGCTTCGACGATGAAACGCCGGAAATCCTTCATGGTCCCGAAATCGGGATTGATCGCGCCGTAGTCGGCGATGTCGTAGCCGTCATCCCGGCCGGGCGACGGATAGAACGGCAACAGCCACAGTGCGGTGACGCCGAGATCCTGCAGATAGCCGAGCTTTTCGGTCAATCCGGCGAAATCCCCTATGCCGTCATTATTGCTGTCGGCGAAGGCCTTGACGTGAAGCTGATAGATGATGGCATCCTTGTACCATAGCTCTTCGCTGTCGCGGACGGTGGCGACCGGCAATTCGTCTGCATCGATGGATGGCATCAGATTCATGGTGCCCCTCACGCCAGGCAGCGAAAGAGCAAAGCCGGATCGCGCGCCGGGTCGATCCGCAACCGAATGCCGCCCCATTCGACCGGGGATCGTTCGCCGGTGATCAGGTTTTCAACGGCGGCGACGTGGCGGCGGTCGCCGACGATGCCGACCTCGATGTCGCCGAGCGGAAACCAGAAGTCGTGCGGCTCGCGCGACAGCGCGATCGCCACCACGACGCTGTTGGTGTGGTCGGCCGCTTCCTTGACAAAGCCGATAACGTTGCCGTCATCGATCGGAATGAAGCGCAGATTGCCGGTCTGTTGCAGTGCCGTGTTGGCCCGGCGGGCGCGGTTGAGATCGCGAATGTAGGGCTTGATATTGCCTGGTTTGTCCCAATCCCGCACCTTGATCTCGTATTTTTCGGAATCGAGATATTCTTCCCGGCCCGGAATTGGATCGTGTTCCAGCAGTTCGAACCCGTTGTAGATGCCGTAACTGCTCGACAGCGTGCCGGCAAGCGCGGCGCGGGACTTGAACATCCAGGCCTCGCCGCTCTGCAGGTGATAGGGCAGGATATCCGGCGTGTTGACGAAGAAATTCGGGCGATAGAAATCGCGCTCCGGATAGGCCGTCAACTCGTTCAGGTACTGTTCCAGCTCCCACTTCTGGGTCCGCCAGGTGAAGTAAGTGTAGGATTGCGTGAAGCCGAGCTTGGCGAGGCCCTTCATCAGTTTCGGCCGCGTGAAGGCTTCCGCGAGGAAAATAACTTCCGGATGGCGAAGCTGAATTTCATGGATCAGCCATTTCCAGAAGCGGAACGGCTTGGTGTGGGGGTTGTCGACCCGGAAAATGTTGACCCCTTGCTCGATCCAGAACAGCACCACGTCGCGCAAGGCATTCCACAGCGCGCCGGCGTCCTCGGATGCGAAATCGGGGTTGACGATGTCCTCGTATTTCTTGGGCGGGTTTTCGGCATAGCGCATCGAGCCGTCCGGCCGGCGCCTGAACCATTGCGGGTGCTGTCGAAGCCAGGGATGGTCGGGCGAACACTGCACCGCGAAGTCGAGCGCGACCTCGATCTCGTGCTGCTTGCACGCCGAAACGAAGCTGCGGAAATCCTTCAGCGTGCCCAATTCCGGATGCACGGCGTCATGGCCGCCCTCGGCGGCGCCAATGGCGTAGGGGCTTCCGGGATCGCCTTCAGCCGCGGTCACCGCGTTGTTGCGGCCCTTGCGGTTGGTGTGGCCGATGGGGTGAATCGGCGTCAGGTACACCACGTCGAAGCCCATCGCCGCGATATCCGGCAGCCGCGCGATGCAATCCTGAAAGGTGCCATGCCGGCCGGGTGTCTGGCCCTGGCTGCGCGGCACTATCTCGTACCATGCGCCGGCCCGCGCCCGCGGCCGGTCCGCCATCAATGGAAACAACGGCGATCGCGTCAGGTCGGACCGCAACTGGCTCTCGGCCATCGCGTCCTTCAATTCGGCAGTCAGAAGCGGGGCGGCGTCGCCGGTTTGCAGAAAATCCTCGCATTGCCGCAGGATCACCGCAGCCGCGGCGTTTCCCCCGGCTTGCGCCTTGGTCAGCATGCCCGCGCCCTCGATTGCGTCGAGGGTCAGATCGGCTCCGGCCTTCTGCTTCAGCTCGAATCCGTGTCGCCAGGTCGCGAACTCGTCGGTCCAGGCCTCGATGGCATAGACATGGCGTCCGGGCTCGTCCGGGACGAACGATCCGCCCCACCGGTCATTGCTGTGATGGGTCATCGGCTCGCGGCGCCATTCCCGCTCCACCTCGCGACGCCAGACCAGCGCCGCGTTGATGACGTCATGCCCATCGCGGTAGATATCGGCCCAGACCTCGACGCGCTCGCCGGCAATGCGCTTCACGGCAAAGCGACCGCCGTCGATCAGCGGATAGACATCTTCAATATGAAACGCGCCGCCGGCCGCGGCGCTCTCGACAGTTTGAGTTGTTTTGTTCACGGTGATGCCATTGACATGGAAGCAACGTCCCGTTTCCTGTAGGGGAAAGGACACGTTCCGGACATATATACAAAGCCGCTCGCCGCGCATTGGTTCCCGGGGAACGCCGGGGACGGCAGTGAGTTAAGCACGGCTATCCTCTTCCTGCATCTGAAGAATTTCGCGACAATCGCTCACTGTTGCGTGCAAACCGCGTGCCGAATGGACCTTTTCACCAAAGCTAAAGGCGTTGGAATCCAGACCGAATTTATTGACGGTCAGGGTCACCGGCATGTGACAGACGAAGCCGCGCTCAGGATCATCCTCGATGCCCTGCCGGTTCGAGCCCCACACCGGCTGCTCGGCGGGGCGGTGGTGGTTCGCTTCGGCCAGCCCGCGCGGACCGAGCTCGCACCGGCTGCCAAATTCCCGTTGCGCTGGAAAATCGTTGCCGGTCTTAAGGTTATCGCCAAGGGCGAGACCGGAGATCGCATCATCGTCTGGCCGCCGGATTTGCCGATCGGGTCGTACCGTCTGCATCTGACCGATGCCTCCTCCTTCACCGAAGAGGTGCCGCTGATTGTCGCGCCGCCAGCGGCCTTCGGCGGCGACTTCGACCGCTGCTGGCTGTTGGCGGTGCAACTTTACGGCATCCGGTCGGACCGCAATTGGGGCATCGGCGACTTCACCGACCTCGAAGGGTTGATCGAACTTGCCGGCCATTTGGGAGCTGACGGGGTCGGTCTCAATCCGCTGCATGCGTTGTTCGATGACCGCCCCGCCGATTGCAGTCCCTATTCGCCGAACAGCCGGCTGTTTCTGAATGCGCTCTATATCGACGTTGAAAGATTGCCGGAGTTTGTGCCGGGGGCCTCCAGCGAAAGCGGCGGCACGATCGCCCGGCTGAGGCAGGTCGATCTCGTCGATTATGCCGCCGTCGCCGCGCTGAAATGGCGCGCGTTGCGCTCGGCGTTCGAAAGATTCAAGGCCGAACCGGCACCTGAACGCCGGCGGGATTTCACGAAATTTCGCGCCGAACGCGCGCCGCTGCTGTCGCGGTTCGCCTGCTTCGAGGTGCTGCGGCATCGATTCAACAGGCCATGGTGGGAATGGCCCGAACCATGGCGGCAGCCCGATGAAGCCAAATGCGCCGGACTGCGCAAGGGCCCCGACGCGACCGAAATCGAATTCGTCGAATTCGTGCAATGGACGGCGGACCGGCAGTTGCAGTCTTGCCGGGATCTCGCGGCCCGGCTTGGCATGAAGGTCGGCCTCTATCTCGATGTGGCCGTCGGCGTGCAATCGGACGGGTTCGATGCCTGGAACGAGCAGGTCGCGATTTCCCGCCATCTCGCCGTCGGCGCGCCGCCGGACCCGTTGAACATAGCGGGCCAGAACTGGGGCCTGGCGGGATTCAACGCCGCCGGCCTGGAAATCCGGTCGTTTGAGCCCTATCGGGAGATGCTGCGGGCTTCGATGCGCCACGCCGGCGCGATCCGGCTCGATCACGTGCTCGGTCTGAAGCGGCTTTATCTGGTGCCCCACGGGTTTGCCGCCAACAATGGCGTCTATGTGCAAATGCCGTTCGAGGCGCTGCTGGCGGCGACCGCGCAGGAAAGCGTCGCGCATCGCTGCGTGGTGATCGGCGAGGATCTCGGCACCGTGCCGGAAGGCTTTCGCGAGCAAATGGCGGATTGGGGCATCTGGTCGTATCAGGTGATGATGTTCGAGCGGGATGACCGGGGTTCGTTTCGGGGCACCGATTATTTTGCGCCCAATGCGCTTGTCACGTTCAACACCCACGACCTCTCGACCTATGCCGGCTGGCGCTCCTTCAGCGATCTGAAGCTGAAACGATCGCTGGGGATCGACCCCGGCGAAGGCGACGACGCGCGATGGCATGCGCTGGCGATGCTGACCGACGTGTTGCGCCATCACGGCATCGACGGCGACGATTTTTATGCGGTCGCGGGCTTTCTCGCGCGGACCAAATCCCGCCTGCTCACGATATCGCTCGAAGATCTGCTGGGCGTGATCGACCAGCCCAATATTCCCGGCACCGTGAACGAACATCCGAACTGGCGGCAGCGGCTGCCGGTTGCGGTCGACGGGATTGCGTCGGCGATCGACGTCCCCGCGCTCAAGGCTGCGACCGGGACCCGGGCGCGGGCCATCACCTGACGCGCAATCATTCAACCGGTGACAAAGAATTGCCCTGCAAAATCGAAGATTACGGATTGATTGGCGATTGCGAAACCGCGGCATTGGTCGGCCGCGATGGATCGATCGACTGGCTGTGCTGGCCCGCGTTCGATTCCGATGCCTGTTTCGCCGCATTGCTCGGCACGTCCAGGCAGGGCCGATGGCGCATCGCGCCCGCGGCAGATGTCACAAAATCCTCGCGCCGCTACTGGGACAACACGCTGATTCTGGAGACGCGCTTCGAGACGGCAAACGGGACGATCGCCCTGATCGATTTCATGCCGCCGCGCGGCATCGCCTCCGATGTCGTCCGGCTGGTGCGCGGGGTGAGCGGCCGGGTAAAGCTGCGGATGGAGCTCGTGATCCGCTTCGGATTCGGCACCGATATTCCCTGGGTCAAGCGGACCGAGGACGGCGCGCTGCTGGCGATCTGCGGGCCGGACATGACGGTGCTGCGAACACCCGTCCAGACTCGTGGCGAGGACATGACCACGGTGGCCGATTTCGAAGTCAGCGCCGGCGAAACCATGCCCTTCGTGCTCACCTACGGGTCGTCGCATCTGCCGGCTCCCGAACCCATTGATCCGATGCAGGCGTTGCAGGACACCGAGGATTTCTGGACCGAGTGGTGCAGCCATTGCACCTATCAGGGTGACAGCCGCGACCTCGTGATGCGTTCGTTGCTCACCCTGAAGGCGCTGACCTATGCTCCGACCGGCGGCATTGTCGCCGCACCGACGACCTCGCTGCCGGAGAAGCTCGGCGGCGCCCGCAACTGGGATTATCGTTTTTGCTGGCTGCGCGACGCCACCTTTACGCTGCTCGCGCTGATGAACAGCGGCTATACCGAGGAGGCGACCGCCTGGCATAACTGGCTGCTTCGCGCCGCCGCGGGCGCGCCCGCGAACATGCAGATCATGTATGGCATCAAGGGCCAGCGGCGCCTGCTGGAATGGGTCGCCGACTGGTTGCCGGGCTACGAAGGCGCGCAGCCGGTCCGGATCGGCAATGCCGCCCACGCCCAGCTGCAACTCGATGTCTACGGCGAATTGATCGACGCATTTCATCAGTCGCGGATGGCGAAGCTGGAGCTCGATGACGGGACCTGGGACCTCGAATGCAAGATACTCGAGCATCTGGCCGAAGTATGGGACCAGCCCGACCAGGGCATCTGGGAAATCCGCGGTAACGGGCAGCATTACGTTTCGTCGAAGGTGATGACGTGGGTGGCGTTCGACCGCGGCATCAAAAGCGCCGAGAAATTCGGCTTCGACGCGCCGCTCGATCGGTGGCAGCGGCTGCGCGACACGATCCATTGCGACGTCTGCGAAAAGGGCTTCGATCCCGGGCAGAATGCGTTCGTGGAGTCCTATGGATCGAAAGTGATCGATGCCAGCATCCTGCTGCTGCCCTCGGTGGGTTTCCTGCCGGCATCGGACCCGCGTGTTCGCGGCACCATCGCCGCCGTCGAAAGATATCTGATGCGGGACGGGTTCGTGCTGCGGCACGACCCCCGCAAGGTCTCGGATGAGCGGCAACCGATCGAAGGCGCGTTTCTCGCCTGCAGTCTCTGGCTCGCCGACGCCTATGTGCTGGCCGGCGAGATCGACAAGGCGCAGGCGCTATTCGACCGCGTGGTGGCGGTCGCAAACGATCTCGGGCTGCTGGCGGAGGAATTCGATTCCGGCGCGGGACGCCAAACCGGTAACTTCCCGCAAGCGCTGACCCACATCGCGCTGATCAACACCGCGCACAATCTCAGCGATGCAAAGAAGCCGGTCGAAAAGCCGGTGATGCAGCGCTCGAAGTAGCGGCTGCAACCAGACTTGTCGCTGCGTTCGTTCGGACGACGCCAGATATTACGTCGTTTCGTTATTCTTCAAAATCATCTCGATCGCGCCGGCAAAACCTTCGTTCTCGTTCGAGGCGGTGACATGCGTGGCCAGCTTCTTGACGTCGTCGGTTGCGTTGCCCATCGCGATCGAGACGCCGCTGGTCCGGAACATCGCAAGGTCGTTTTGCATGTCGCCGATGGTGGCGACCGCGTCGGTCGAAATCCCAAGGCGTTTGGCCATTGCCTGCACGAATGTACCCTTGTCGCAGCCCGGCGGCGTGACATCGAGATAATAGCTTTGCGATCGTACCGCCGTGGCCTGCGCGCCCAGCGTCTTCTGCATCGCGGCTTCGCAGCGTTGCAGCAGCGCCGCATCGGCGCAGGCGCCGACGAGTTTGCAGGCGCTCGACAAGTAGGGCGCGAAATCCGGAACGATGGTCGGATCCGCCCTGATGGTGCGCTTTTCAAGCGGGACATAGGCGCCGTCGCCATGACGGGCGAGCCACTCCTCATTGGTGAACAGCCAGACGTCGACATCGAATTCATCCAGTATATCGATACTGCGTTGCACCGCAGATGCGGGGATCAAATGCTGTTCGATCGGGTTCAATTGTGCATCGACGATCGCGCTGCCGTTGAAGGCCCCGACCGGCAGCGTGATCCCAAGCGGTTCGATCAGAAACCGCATGCCGACCGTCGGACGGCTGGAGGTAATGGTGAAGCCGACGCCGCTCTCTTCCAGGCGCCGCACCGCCTGCTTCGCGCCTTCGGTCAAGGTCTTGTCCTTGGTCAGCAGCGTGCCGTCGACATCCGAGACGACGAGGGCGATGCGGGTCATGGGCGACTCCTGCTGTCGGGATTGTTGCCGGCGGAACCTAGCCCCAGTCCGCGAACGATGTCATCGACGATCGCATCGACCGGAGCGTCAATCGATACGGTCACGGGATTTTCAGTGGTGTCCGGCGGCTCAAGGGTCGCGAACTGGCTGGCCAGCAGGCCGGGCGGCATGAAATGGTGCTTCCGCGCGGCGAGCCGGTCGGCGATCAATTGCTGGGTGCCGTTGAGATAGACGATACGAACATCGCTGCGTCCATGCACCAGAATATCGCGGTAGGCGCGCTTCAGCGCGGAGCAGGCGATCACGGCATGCTCGCCGGCTCTGCACAGCCGATCGATTTCGTCGGCGATCGCCTGCAACCAGGGCCAGCGGTCTTCGTCGGTGAGGGGATGGCCGGTGCTTATCTTGGCGACGTTGCTTGGGGGGTGAAATTTGTCGCCATCCTCGTAGCGCCAGCGCAGTCGTTCGGCGAGCTTGTCGGCGACCGTGCTCTTGCCGGAGCCGGACACGCCCATCACGACCAGCGCGCACGGCACTTCGCCGCTGTCATTCGGCACGAAAATTCTCCGGCAATGCCGCCGCATCCGCGAGCCAGACAGTCTCGCCGCTGGAATGTGCGCGGTTCGCGGGCAGGTCCTCGCCACCGAACACCCGCGTCAGGATCTGGCGTTTTGCCGCGCCGCTGGCCTCGAACAGCATTTCGCGGCAGGAGCCGAGCGCCGGCAGCGTCAGGGTGACCCGCGGTATGAACGGCTCGACATTGGCCTTGGGGACGCCGATCACCCAACGCTCGGTCTCCTCCAGGGCGGGATAACCGGGAAACAGCGAGGCGGTATGGCCGTCGGGCCCGACGCCCAGCAGCACCACATCGAACAACGGCCGGGCGCGATCCAGAGCCTGCGCGCCATAGAAGGATTTCAGCTCGCGCTCGTAGCGGCGCGCGGCCTCGTGCGGGTCGGCGCCGTCGGTCGGAATTGGATGAATGTTGGCGGCCGGCGCGCAGCGGTCGAGAAAGACGCTCCGCGCCATCGCCATGTTGTTGAGGGGATCGCCCGCCGGGACAAAACGCTCATCGCCGACGAACCAGTGCACCCGATCCCACGGGATCCGGCCTCGATAGGCGTCGGTCGCGAGCAATTGATAGAGTTGTTTCGGGCTCGATCCGCCGGCGAGGCAAATCGCGACGCGACCGCCGTTGGCGGCGATCCGTGCCACGATCCGTTCCACGGCCGCTTTGGCGAGTGCCGCTGGATCGGAAACCGCGAACACCCTGATATTCCCCTGGCGATCGTTCGGAGCCATCACGTCCGCCAGCTGCGGCCGTCGCGGGTCAACAGCGCGTCCGCATCGGCGGGACCTTCGCTGCCCGCCTTGTAGCTTTCCAGGCCCTTGGCGCCCGCCTTCTTCCACGCATCGAGGAACGGCTGCACCGCCTGCCAGCCGGCTTCGACGCTATCGGCGCGCTGAAACAGGATATTGTCGCCGATCATGCAGTCATGGATCAGCGTCTCATAGCCGTTGCTAGGCTCCGCCTTGAAGTAATCCTTGTAGCGGAATTTCATTTCGACGCCATTGATCGAAATCGTCGGCCCCGGCACCTTGGCGTTGAACTGCAGCATGATGCCCTCGGCGGGTTCAATGCCGATGACGAGATAGTTCTGCGACAGGCGGTGCACCGGCGTGTTGCGAAACATCGCGGACGGCGCCTGCTTGAACTTGATCGCCACTTCGGTGCGCTTGCTTGCCAGCGCCTTGCCGGTGCGCAGATAAAACGGAACGTCGGCCCAGCGCCAGTTGTCGATGGTGAGTTTCAGCGCGGCATAGGTTTCGGTGGTGCTGTCGGGCTTGACGTCCTCGGTCCTGCGGTAATCCTCGATCTCGGTGTCGCCGATCTTGCCGCCTTGATATTGGCCGCGAACGGAATTCTGCAGCGCTTCCGCTTCGCTCAGGGTCTGGATCGCCGCTAGCACCTCCGCCTTTTCGGAGCGGACCGCGTGCGCATCAAACCGCGCGGGCGGTTCCATCGCGACCAGCGACAACAACTGGAACAGATGGTTGGGTACCATGTCGCGCAGCGCGCCGGTGGCGTCGTAGAAACTGCCGCGGCGGCCGACGCCGAGCGTTTCATCGACGGTGATCTGGACATGATCGATGTGGTTTCGGTTCCAGATCGGCTCGAACATGCCGTTGGCGAAGCGCAGCACCAAAATGTTCTGGACCGTTTCCTTGCCGAGATAATGATCGATTCGATAGATCTGGTGTTCTTCGACGATTTTCAGCAGCTCTTCATTGAGGGCCCTGGCCGAGGCCAGATCGGTTCCGAACGGCTTTTCGATCACCAACCGTCGCCATACGCCGTCTTCTTTCTTGAGCAAGCCGACGCGGCCAAGTTGGCGGCTGATCGGCGCGAACGCATCGGGCGGCGTCGCCAGATAAAACAGGCGGTTGCCGCCGGTTTCCCGCGTCGCCTCCAGCGTCTCGAGTTGTTCCCGCATGGAATCGAAAGAGGCCGGATCGCTCGGATCGGCGGCAATGCAGGTGAGGCATTCCAGCAGGCGTTTGGCGATCGCATCGTCCACGCTGCGGGTTGCGAACTGGCGCAAGCCTTTCATCAGGCTGTCGCGCAGCGCGTCGCTTGACATCGCCTTGCGGGCGACGCCGACGATGCAGAACTTGTCGGGCAGCAGGTCCGTCGCCGCAAGGTTATAAAGGGCAGGG
>Ga0182030_10007784_pt1 | contig 22296 bp, 11 predicted proteins | sample 812S3MmetaG_FD_121299 | JGI IMG/M metagenome (GOLD analysis project Ga0182030, IMG submission 121299) | Permafrost microbial communities from Stordalen Mire, Sweden - 812S3M metaG (Illumina Assembly) | ecosystem: Environmental > Terrestrial > Soil > Wetlands > Permafrost | place: Sweden... | reverse complement strand
CCATATTTGAAGATAGTGAAGGAATTCTTTGGATTGGAACTTACAATAAAGGCATCAATATCATTAACAGAAAAGCAGGAACGAATCAACATCTTTCACATGCTGAAAATAATGAATTTCCGGATAATGCCATTCTGAAAATCATTGAAGACAATCATAATAATATATGGATTGGTTCTGATGGCGGGGGATTGACAGAATATAATAAGACAACGCGTACTATACATAAGTATTTATATAAAGGAAACGCTGAAAATAATATCAGTAATGATTATATTTATTCTTTAGTTGCAGATGATCAGAATAGTTTATGGATAGGTTCGTGGGGCGCTCTGTATGGCGGTCTTGACAGGTTTGATATAAAGACTAATAAATTTTATTCCTATTCTTTTATTCCTGAGAATCCGACCTGTCTTAAAACTAAAATAGTGCAATGCTTAACCATTGACCACAATAAAAACCTTTGGATAGGATCTAAAGGCGGGGGGTTGAGTACTATTGATATTCATTCCAATCCCTTACCTGATCCTAAAACTGCGGTGTTTAAAAATTATAGTTATCATATCAATGATAAAAACTGTCTTTCAAATAATAATGTATTATGTATTTATGAAGATAAGGAAAACATAATCTGGATAGGCACCGGTGGCGGAGGTTTGAACAAATTCGATCCGGCTACTCAGAAATTTGAACATTATACTCAGAAAGACGGTCTTGCCAACGACGTTATTTATGGAATTCTTGAAGACAACAGCGGAAACCTGTGGATGAGTACCAGCAGTGGTATCAGCAAGTTTGACAAAGACAAACAGGTGTTTCGTAATTTTGATAAGACCGACGGATTGTTGTCAAATGGGTACATCTTTGGTTCTTATTTTAAAAACAAAAAAGGAGAAATGTTTTTTGGAAGCGTCAACGGGCTTACTTATTTTATGCCTGAATATATTTTTGAAAATAACTCATCGCCAGTCGTTAAGATTACAGGCTTCAGAATATTCAATAATACGATTCAACCCGGAATCCCTTATAATGGCAGAGTCTTATTAACAAAATCCATCACTGAAACATCTGAATTAAAGCTTTCTTATAAGGATGTTATGTTTACTTTTGAATTTGCTTCTCTTGATTTTTCTTCTCCTGAAAAGAATCGTTATTCATACATGCTCGAAGGCTTTGATCAGGAATGGATCAAAACATCGTCATCGCAGCGATTTGCTACATACATGAATCTGAAGCCCGGCAAGTATAAATTTAAGGTCAGGGCATCAAACAGTGATGGATACTGGAACAATACACCTGTGGAAATCTCTGTAGTCATCGTTCCTCCATTCTGGAGAAGAATCTGGTTTTTTGTAGTCATTATTTTAATCTTCATTGCCGGCCTGATGATATTCCTGCGATATAGAAACATGCAGATCAAATCAGATGTAACAATTCTTGAAGACAAAGTGCGTGAAAGAACGAAAGAAATTGAAGATCAAAAAATAGAAATTGAGCATCAGAAGAACGAACTTGAAAAATTAAATCAGACCAAGAACAAGTTGTTTTCCATTATCGCGCATGACCTTAAAAACCCTTTCTTTGCTATATTTAACCTTGTTGATCATTTTACAAAAAACTACCAGGACCTATCTGAAGAAAACAGAAACGAAATTACAAAACTGATTGACCTGAGTGCACGAAATACCTTTGACCTGCTTGAAAATCTTCTGAGTTGGGCAAGAAGTCAAACGGGAAGTATCAGTTTTAATCCTGAAAATATTGATTTGGTAAAGCTTGCAGAAGAAACCATCAATTTAGTCAAACCCATGGCTGCTAATAAAAATATCACCATCAGTCTCATTCAGGACAAACCCGTTATCGCTTTTATAGATAAAAATATGGTTCTTACCGTAGTTCGGAACCTAAGTAACAACGCTATCAAATTCACTCCTGATCAGGGACGACTAGATTTAATTGTTGACCTTAAAGCAGACAAAGCCATCATCTCCGTTAGGGATTCCGGTATAGGAATACGTCCTGAAGTATTAAAAGATATTTTTGAACTTGAAAAAATCAAATCTTCTTCCGGAACAATGGGTGAATCAGGAACAGGACTCGGATTGGTTATTTCAAAGGAATTTATCGAACGGAATAAAGGTGAAATAAGCGTTACAAGCACCCCGGGGAAAGGGAGTTCGTTTACCATTTCGTTTCCTTTGAGCATGGAGTCGAACCCTCTGTAAATAATCAAAAATGGTTGTTTACATAAAATTTATTTATAGATAAATTTGTGATAAGACGTGATTTTATAAAAATTTCATCAGTAGGTGTCATTGGTACAACGTTGTTGCCAGTCCACAAACTGAATTTACTGACAAGCCGATCTGTTTTTGATAAACCCAAAGACGCCAACCTCATTTGGTATGACAACACAGGAGCAGGACGAAACCTGTATGCTTGTTTTCGAAAAAGCTTTTTTCTTTCGGGTGAACTAAAAGAGGCCAATCTCAACCTCTTTGCAGATACGGCTTACCAATTGTTTATTAACAATCAGTTTGTCCAGTTTGGCCCGGTACGCTTCGATCCTCGCTTTCCGGTATATGACAATCATGATATTAAAAGGTATCTGAAAAATGGTAAAAATGTTATAGCTATTCAGATAAATCATTTTGAAATGAAGACTTATAAAGCCATTCCTGCCAAAGCAGCCATGTTAGCATGGGGAAATATTGTTACTACCGGTGGTGAACTGATTTCATTAAATTCCAACGCTAAGAACTGGAAATGTATTCCCAATAAAGCTTATGGAATTTATGCCTCACGTATCAGTTTTGCATTAAATGCCCGCGATATTTTTAACCAGCCTGAAGAAGAAAAAAATTGGAAAGGATTGGATTTTGATGACAACAAATGGAATAATGCCGTTGAACTTAGCGATCAGTCCGTATTTGGAGCATTTAATGTAAGGAGTATTCCGTTTATGTCTGGTGATCCTGTTCCTGTCAAAACCATTTTAAACACGCTTCCTTTGAAAAAAGAAGAAGACTGGTATTCATTTTATATTCCTATTCCCGATTTTCTGGAAAGAAGCAAATCTAAGAAAAATATATATATTGCTTATAATACATGGGTATATTCACCGGTGAAACAAACTATTACGGCAGGTGTTTTCTGGAGCGAAGGTTGGTTGAATGGAGATGCTATTCCAACGGGGATCTATCCTGATGTGTCGGGAATGCGAATCAATCAGGTATGGGAATTGAAACAGGGCTGGAACTTTTATTTTGCAAAAGTTGGACCCTATGAAGAAGTATTAAACACATATATTGCTTTGCCTGTCAACAAAGGGCTTGTTGTAGCAGCCGACAAAGAAATGAATTCAGATTATTCATTTAACCATTCATTGTTTCTGTCGGCAGATGATTTCGCAACTTATTTTGAAAATAAAACCATTCCTTTTTCTTCCGATGATGACATCAAAGAAGCCGGAGGTTGGCAGCGTGTAAAGAGAACAGATGTTGCTTTCGACGTGTGCCGTGAAAATTATTGGGATATTTACGGTCCCGAAACGGAAATTATTACACCAGAAACCATCAATGGTCAGATATTTTCTGTTAAAGAATACCCTGAAGGATTTTCAATCTTATTTGATCTGGATTACACGCATCTTGTTATTCCCATGTTGGAAATAGAAGGAGTAAAAGGTGCAATGATAGATGTTATTTACAGTGAACACCTGAGCGATGACCATCAGCACCTGTTGCAGACATTTAATTATACAGCCGGTGACAGAATAATCTGCAGCGAAGATTCAATTTCATGGATGCCCAGTCATCCACGTGGATGTCGTTATTTCAAGATCACCGTTCGACATCCGGAACAAGATATTACAATAAAAAATATTCATTTACGCTCAGCCGGTTATCCGGTAAAATTAGCAGGTTCATTTCAATGTTCTGATCCGGTATTAAATGAGATATGGATGATGGGAGTCAGAACTCAGTCAACAAATATGGAAGATGCATATGTAGATTGCACGACACGTGAACGTGGAATGTATGGGCGCGACACTATTATTCAGTATCATAATAATCTTGCCGCCTTCGGTGATCAGGTATTGATGCAACGATGCCTGGAACTGTATGGTCAATCACCCGATGCTACCGGGAAATTCAGGGCTGTATATCCAAGTTCCGGCAATTATACCATTTCTGATTTTGCGCTTAATATTGTTGAAGGCTATTGTGCGTACTATGAAAATTCAGGTGATACAGGCAGGATTGAAAAAGACTGGGGTGCGATCATGAAGAATCTTGCATGGTTTAACAAATTAGCCGATGAACGCGACGATATGTTATTAGATTCGGAATGGGACAAAAAGCAAAAAATAAATGCATCATACGGAGGATTTCATGGTGATCTGGAGACTATTCTGGAAGAGACAGATAATACCGGTATTCACTGTATTTTTAGCTGTACCTATCTCATCGCTTTACAGTGTGCATTAAAATTGGCGAACGCGATCCATAAAACGGATGATGCCGAAGCGATGCAGAAAAGAATTGCAGTTTTGAGCAAGTCAATTCCTGATAAATTCTGGGACAGCAAGGTTCAGGCTTTCGCCGATAACTTTGAAATGAAAACCCATTCTATACACGCTAATTTATTTGCAGTACGGGCAGGAATTACTACCGGATTACAACTCGAAGCCATTAAAAAATATGTATCCTACCATTTACGTTCCCTGTTCATCAATGGGTACAACCCTTATGATGGCGTATATTGTTCTCCCAGTTTTGCATTCTATATACTTGATGGCTTGTATAAAGCCGGTCTGGTGAAGACGGCTGAGAATATGATTCAGCAGGGCTGGGGATGGATACTGGCACAGGGATATAAGACCACGCCCGAATATTTTAAAACCAATGCATATGGAAGTTTGTGTCACGCGTGGTCAGCTTGCCCCACCTATTATTTATCAAAATATATTTTAGGAGTTTCTTTCCCCAAGGCTCCCGATATGAATTATGTTGAGATAAACGTGTTGACATCAGGTGTTACAGATGCAGAAGGAACATATCCTCATCCCATGGGTGGTGTTATAGCTGTAAAATGGCATACCGAAATGGGGAAAAGAGTTTTTGATTATGTGAACGCTCCCGAAGGAGTCACTGTTAAAATTGTTTAATCCGATAAAAAATATGGATTAAAAATTAAAAATTGGCTTGTTATTTGTTAAATTTGGTTTGTATTTGTTTTCCAGGTATACAAGAACCAGGTATGTTTGATAAAAATTTTAAAAACATGATTATGATAAAAAAGATTTCTTTTTATGTAATGGCAATTGGTTTTTTATTAATATGTAACTCATCTCAATTAATTGCCTCAACTCATGTAAAAACGATTGCAACATCGAACACATCAGTTGTTTCAAAATCTAATGAATCAGCAGACATTAAAGCCATAGAGCAAAGGGTAAGCGAAATAAAGGCGATGGATATTTCCAAGCTGAATCCATCAGAAAGAAATAACTTACAAAAAGAATTACTTTCTATCAATCACAGGCTTCACATTAAGTACTATCATCATGGTCCTGGTATATATATATCAGTTCCTGCATTGATTATTATTATATTGATTTTGATTCTGATCGTTCGCTAAAGATTGTTCTTATAAACAAATATTTACGTCGTGACATTACAGGAGGTTACAACTGATATTTAGCACATTACGTATTTTCACTTCAATCATTTTATTGAGTGAACAGTCTTTACGGTCTTTTTATTTTGGAGTTAAGATTGAATCTGACTCGGGTGTTTTCTGAAAAAATCAACCCTGGGCTCTAGAAATTTTAATTTATGTGTTGAGGGATTTTCAAAAAAATCGTAAAGAGGTTGAAAAATCCGGTTCCAGTTCCAAAATTCATCAGAAAGGTTTAAATACTCCAGAATCATTTCTGTTCCTACGGGGGCAATAGGATGTAAAAGAACCGTAGCTGTACGAACCATATGGAAAGTATCAATCAATGTCCTGGTGCGGAGTTCTGCATCATTATTTTGTTCTGCTGTTCGGAAATTATTAGCCCAGTATTTATTTATGTTATTGATATAAATGCTTAACAGGTTCATTACCGAATGGAATTCATGTTTATACATCAATCTTTCGTATTCGAGAATAGTGATTCGGGATTCTTCAAGGATTGAAGGTGTTATATCGTTCCTGTTCCCTGGAATTTTCCCATCGTAATATTTTTGAACTGTATAAAAACAGGATCTTACGGCGCGATTAAAAGAATTGGAAAGTAAATTTCCTTCTTTCAGAACGGGGTCGCTATCTTTATCTGTAGCTTTTGGGTTAAAAGGTTTGGGTTGAAATCCTATATTTTTCATACCAAGTCCCAGACCCAGAAAATGTGCTCTTAATTGATCAGCCGTGTAATAGTTAAGCAGGTCGTCAGCCATGGGAGGTTTCACATCGCTGCTGCTACTGGCTTTTTTATCTAAGAAAAGGATGTGGTAATTAACGATCAGTTCCGGCAATTGAAGTGCGTCTCCGGGTACAGGAAAATCCGGATGATTGCCTTGCTGACCCATGAACATAGCCATTTCTGCAGGGCCGTAGAAATAGACATTGTCTTCACCAATAAACTGGTATACCTGTGAATTTTTCGAACACCACCATTCCTTCCAGGATTCTTTATCTTTGTTTTGTGACTCAAGGTATGTCCTGGTAAATGATATGGGTGCCCAGAGAGATTCAGGCCATACCCAAAAAGTTAAGTTCTCTAAGCCTTCTAAGGAAGGAGCGGGAACTCCCCACTCAATGTTACCGGTTAACCGGAAAGGCACCAGGGTTTTGCCGGTTCTGTAACGAATGGCGTTTTTGGCAAGCAGCAAACATGCTTTGTCTCTATTTTCGAGATTGTCGAAAATCAGTTGGACAGAGTTTTTGTTTTGTTCATCAGTTAAAGAATATGCAGGAAGCTTATCAGGAAGTTCCTGAATCAGATTGAGATACTCTTTTTTTACATAGATGACAGGGGGCATTAGAAATTCATTGATAATTTTTGTCACGAAACTCCGTGAAAAAGGATTCTGTTTTAATTCTTCAACCCACTTCATCAATAAGGTATGAAAGCCAACAAGGTTAAAATACCAGTTTGAAATATCCCTCATTTCTGGTATTTCGCCCGAAAGAGTACTTTTGGGATTGATTAATTCTTTCGGCATATATTGATGTCCCAGCGAACATTCGTCGGCATAGCTCTTTTCAGACAAACATCCTGCAATGGGGCATTCACCCACAACCTGGCGCCCGTTAAGAAAAACATTGTAATGTGTGTCGTAAAACTGAGAAGTTGTCAGTTTTACGAGATGTCCGTTCGAATGCAGTGTTTCGAAGAAATCTTTAGAAACTTCCCGGTGAATCTCCGCAGCACGTCCAAGGCCAGAGGCAGCATAAAGGTCTAAACTGACATGATATGATTTTAATGTGTCCTTTTGTTTATCGTGATTGTTTTGAATGAAATTTTCAATAGTACCTTCAAAAGATTTATCAGCAATCAGATTTCTATAATGTTCTACTATGGGAGAACCATAACAATCCGTGCCTGAGATAAAAATTACGTTTTCTTTTCCAATTCTATCTCTCAGAAAACGTGCAAAAGCATCGGCATGAATAAATACACCTCCAACATGACCAAAATGAAGATTTTTATTTCCATAAGGCATACCAGCTGTGATTAAAGCCCGATCGGGAAATTTTGGTCTATCCTCCGTGATAACTGCCCGATCGGGAAATTTTGGTCTATCTATTTCCATTAATTATCTATTTTAAGAATTTTGAAAAAATAATTTAAAGATAATTATATTTTTATTCAAAACCCAATGTCATCTGTTTTGATTTAGAAGAAGTGTCTTTGAATATCTTCTCTTCTGTTTGTTTAGGGATCACATTCTGTTTGTCTGAACCGGGAACACCGGCAGGTTCTTTTTTTACCAGGGGTTCTATTTCTGTAATATTTTTCACGATGAATGACGTCAGTTTTCTCCCTTTGGTTTTCAAGCCTTTTATTGGAATGAATTCATGCACATCAATTTTTTCAGGTTTATTATTTTTATATTTTCCACCGAACGTGATCAGAAATTGAGGATATTTCTGGAATGATAAAAGTATGAACTTAGAAGATGGATTTTCGTCCATGAAATTTGTAAGTTTATCGGTAGGTTCAAAAATAAACCGTTTGAGATAATATGTCTTTTGATCTATATCGTAATAGACCACGGATGCAATTTTTGAAGGATTTAATTTTTCAATGATCATCAACTCATCTTCAAAGTGGTTTGATAAATCGTAGTCGCAGAATCTGTATAATCCTGATTTAGTGATGACGAGTATTTTCTCATCGTCGTTAAATTCGCCCAGGTATTCACCACGTTCGTCAGTATTTAGACGAAGTACTTCGGGATCCCACCATATCTTTGTTCCTCCAAGCGTGGATACACCTTTTTCAAGAAGAACAATCTTGTGAATCGGATACCTGGTAACGATATTTCCCATAGATGCTCTGCCTTTTATGGTTTGTTCGGCAAAATTCATTTCGAGAATCAGATTTTTTAATTTGGGACGTGGTTTTAGATAAATCTTTATTGTTTCAGCTTCGCCATTGGGATTGACAGTAAAATATAACAATCTGGAATAAGTGGTACCTTGTGTTAAGGTATATTCTTTATCGCGTGTAAGTCCCGAAATAGGGCAGCGTTTAATATAGGTAACTCCTGTTGCGCCATCCAGATAAACTAAATTATAGATAGTGCGTTCATCATTCTTTTTGAAAACGGCGACATGGAGAATATCTTTTCCTACGAAAGATTTTTCAGATATTTTAGTGATTAAATAAGTACCGTCTTTTCTGATCACAATGATCTCGTCAATATCTGAGCAATAAGAAATATATTCGTCCTTTTTTAATCCTGTGCCGATAAATCCTTCCAGCCGGTTAACATATAATTTTTCGCTGGCGACAACCACATCAATTGCCGATATTGTTTCAAAGCTTCGTAGTTCTGTTTTACGTTCGCGACCTGAGCCAAATTTAGATTTTATATGTTCATAAAAAGTAATGGTATAATCAATAATATGAGCGAGATTATTTTTAACTTCCTGTATTTGATTCTTAGTATCTTTAATATATTGATCCGCTTTTTTAGTATCGAATTTTGATATTCTTTTTATTTTTATCTCAGTAAGCTGGATGATATCCTCTTCAGTTATGGGTCGTAAGAGTTTTAATTTAAAAGGTTCAAGTCCTTTTCTAATGGTTTGTAATACGGATTCCCAGGTCTCACAATTTTCAATTTTATGGTAGATGCGTTCTTCAATGAATATTTTTTCTAAGGAAGAGAAGTATAATATTTCCTGCAATTCTTCTTTTTTGATTTCCAGTTCACTTGTCAGGAGTTTTACCGTATTGTCGGCAGATATTTTTAACAACTCAGTAATTCCGATAAATTTTGGTTTGTCATCGTCAACCACGCAGCAGTTGGGTGATATAGAGACTTCGCAATCGGTGAAAGCATAAAGAGCGTCAATGGTTTTGTCGGGTGAAATTCCGGGAACGAGATGAATTAATATTTCTACATTTTCGGCCGTATTGTCATCAATCTTCCGTATTTTAATTTTACCTTTATCATTGGCTTTAAGGATAGAATCAATAAGGCTTGAGGTGGTTCTTCCAAAGGGGATTTCAGTTATAGCAAGTGTTTTTTTATCTAATTGTTTTATTCTTGCTCTTAATTTGATGGCGCCTCCTCTTATACCGTCATTATACTTAGAGCAATCAGCCAATCCGCCGGTTTGAAAATCAGGATAGAGTTCGAATGGTTTTCTTTTTAAATATTTTATGGAGGCATCAATGAGTTCGATAAAGTTATGTGGTAATATTTTTGAAGCAAGACCAACGGCAATCCCTTCAACTCCCTGGGCCAGCAGCAGTGGAAATTTCACAGGCAGGGTAATGGGTTCCTGGTTTCTGCCATCATATGATGGTTTCCAGAGTGTTGTTTTAGGATTGAATACAACTTCAAGGGCAAATTTGCTTAGTCGGGCTTCTATATAACGTGCAGCAGCAGCATTATCACCGGTTAATATATTTCCCCAGTTTCCCTGGGCGTCAATCAGCAGATCCTTTTGTCCGAGTTGTACCAATGCATCACCAATGGATGCATCGCCATGAGGATGAAATTGCATGGTATGCCCGATGATGTTGGCTACTTTGTTGTATCGTCCGTCATCGAGTCTTTTCATGGAATGAAGGATCCGGCGTTGAACTGGTTTAAGACCATCATTCAGATGTGGAACTGCACGCTCGAGTATAACATAAGATGCATAATCCAGAAACCAATCCTGGTACATACCGGAAAGGATGGTCTGCTTCAATGTTTCGATAGAGGTTGATGAATCACCAGATTGTTCTTCCGATAATTCATCCTCTTTTACATCGTCATCAATATTTTCTATATCGTCAAGCTTCATTTTTAAATATAAATTCTTAAGACGCTATCAGTATTTCTTCAATCTTGAGATTGTTAATGATAAAGGTCTGACGTTGAGGGGTGTTTTTCCCCATATAGAAATCAAGTAAACTATGAATGCTGTCGTCTTTTTTGAGCATTACAGGTTCTATTCTGATGTCCTGTCCGATAAAATGTTTGAATTCATCCGGAGAAATTTCACCAAGTCCTTTAAATCTTGTGATTTCCGGATTTATACCCAGGTCTTTTATGGCATTAGTTTTTTCTTCGGGGCTGTAACAGTAAACAGTTTTATTTTTATTTCTTACTCTGAAGAGTGGTGTTTGCAATATATACAAATGTCCTTTTCGGATCAGATCAGGGAAAAACTGAAGAAAGAATGTAATCAGCAGCAATCGAATGTGCATTCCATCAACATCGGCATCCGTGGCTATTACAACATTGTTGAAGCGCAGGTTGTCGAGACCGTCTTCAATATCAAGTGCTGCCTGTAGCAGGTTAAATTCTTCATTCTCGTAAACAATTTTTTTACTTAATCCAAAAGTGTTCAATGGTTTTCCTTTCAGACTGAATACTGCCTGAGTATTGACATTCCTGGATTTTGTAATTGATCCGCTGGCAGAATCGCCTTCGGTAATAAAAAGTGTTGTTTCTAATCTGCGTTCATCATCCGAATTGTAATGAATACGACAATCTCTTAATTTTTTGTTGTGAAGATTCGATTTACGAGCGCGTTCTTTGGCTAATTTCTGAATACCTGATATGGCTTTACGTTCCTTTTCTGATTCGATTATCTTTTTTAACAATAGATCTGCAGTCTCAGGATGTTTGTGTAAATAATTATCAAGTTCATTTTTGATAAAATCAATAACAAACTTACTGATAGATGGACCGGACGGCCCCATGTCTTTTGAACCGAGTTTGGTTTTGGTTTGTGATTCAAATACGGGTTCTTCGATTTTTACACTGATCGCTGCCACTATGGAAGCACGTATATCAGATGGATCAAAATCCTTTTTATAAAATTCGCGGATTGTTTTTACAAAAGCTTCTTTAAAAGCCTGTAAATGAGTACCCCCTTGAGTGGTATGTTGTCCGTTTGCAAAGCTATAATAATCTTCCCCATATTCATCGCCATGAGTAATAGCAAGTTCAATGTCATTTCCTTTCAGGTGAATAATAGGGTAGATGCCTGGATTATTCATGGTTTCTGAAAGAAGGTCGCGCAAACCATTTTCGGAATAATAAGCGGTTTCGTTAAAATTAATGGTTAAGCCTGAATTAAGATAAACATAGTTTTTCACCATGGTTTCAACGTACTCGTTGATGAAGTGAAAATTACCAAATAAAGTGTTATCCGGTACAAAGGTTACAAGAACCCCGTTGGGTTGATTTTCAGGTTTTTCTTTATTGTCAAATATAAGTGCTCCTCTTTCAAATGAGATTGATTTCACGATATTGTCTCTGTATGATTGAATCAGAAATTGTGATGATAAAGCATTAACTGCCTTTATCCCTACGCCATTTAAGCCAACGGTTTTTTTAAAGACCCTTGAATCATATTTAGCGCCGGTATTCATTTTTGATGCTACATCAAGAAGTTTTCCAAGGGGAATACCGCGACCGAAGTCTCTGATTGTTACCGTTTTCTCATTAATGAAAATATTGATTTCTTTACCAAAGCCCATCATATATTCATCTACGCAATTGTCAATTACTTCTTTGATAAGGACATAAATACCATCATCATGGGATGAACCGTCACCCAACTTTCCAATGTACATTCCAGGACGTTTACGGATATGTTCCTTCCAATCAAGAGTTCTTATGGTATCTTCTGAATATGCTGCAACTGTCATTTACCGTTTTTTTAATTTAGGACACCTCGAATCCCGGACAATTGGGAAAAATGACCTGCTTCAAAAAATATAGGAAGTCGGGAGTCCAAAGAAAAAGCTCTATATTTTAAAGATGTCCTTTAGGGTGCAAATATACTCAAAAGAAAAAGTTGAGGTAATATTGTTTATTACCCTTTATTAACAAGAACTGTTAATAAAGGGAATAAGACAGAAGACAGAAGAAGTATTATTATCAGGCTGCCTGATAACCTTGTAACCGTTCAGTAAGTTTTTTTCTTGAAAAGAATATCCTGCTTTTAACAGTACCTATGTTCAGGTTCAGTTTATCTGCTATTTCTTTATACTTATAGCCTTCATAGTGCATTTTAAGTGGTAATTTAAAATCGTCTTCCAATGCATCTATTGTTTTCATAATTTCTTTTGTGGAATAATCAGATGCAGGATCATCAGAACCATAATTTTTGTACTGATTCAATACCATCGTGTTTTTAGTCTCATCACGATTGGTTTGTTGTCTGGCAGACCTTCTGTAATTATTAATGAATGTATTTCTCATGATGGTAAAAGTCCATGCCCTGAAATTATCATCATTAACATACTTATCCTGATAGATAAGCGCTTTAAGGAAAGTTTCCTGAACCAAATCTTTTGCTTCTTCTTTATCGGAAGTTAAACTGTAAGCAAATCTCTTTAGACTGCTTTCCAATTCTAATAAGTTATGTTGAAAATCTAAAGCTTTCATGTTTATATGTTTTACATTTAATGTCAATACAAATATATTAATAAGTAAACATATAAAAAAATAAAAAATGTTAATAATTTTTAATATGTAGATTCATTCTAAATAAATGTATTATTTTAATATGCAAAAAATCAATATATTATATTTATTTTATGGGGTTTATTCTAAATTATTATGCGCTTATTTAAAAGGTTTTTTCAGACTTAAAATAGTTTATTTATAAATATTAAACAATAAACAAAAAAAATTGTAAAATCGTTTTAAAATATTTATAATCAGATAATTATATCCTATTATCTTTAAAAAATAAAAATTTGAAAGGAGAGGGCGGATATCCTAACAATAAATTCCGGTTTTATCTTGTTATGCAAGAAATAAACGAATATTCTGATCCAAATTAGGGAGATTCTTACAAAAAGACTGAAATAGGGCGGTAAGATATGAAGGCGGTAAGACATTATAACTAATTTCTTGGTCACAATTTAACGAATATATCTCTAACAATTAAATGTTATTTATATAAACATCTGATTGTTAGAGATACACTTAAAATAATGTTCTCATTAACGAACATTCTGATCCAAACACTTATTTTATTGACAGACTCTAATTAAGTCACAATCATTATATTCTATTCCACTACAAACAGCGCATTGTATGTTTTACCGTTTGTAATGATAGATGCATTATACATTCCTTTCGCCAGATTGGTCACATCCAATATTAGTGAATTCCCGCTTCCGGTTACGTTCTTAATCAGTACCGGCTGACCTAATATATTGGTTACGATCACTTCTGTCGCCTGTTCGTCTGGGATCAGAATATGTAACTTATTGCTTACGGGATTGGGATACACGCTTAGATTGTTCAAACTATTTTCTTTCAGACTGTAGCTGGTTGATTGCATGTAGATATAAAAATTGTTCACGCCTGCTGTTACATTGAATGAAGCAATAGCATTGGAATCATTTTGATAACCTGATGCAGTTGCATTTGCTATATATGTGCCGACCGGCAATAGCAATCCCATATTTCCATACGCATCAGAAGAATCCATAGCTGCGAAAGTATCAGCCACTGAAACAAAAATTGTAACTTTGGCATCAGATATATTTGCAAAAGTGGTTACATCTGAAACGTTAATATTTACTGTACACAAGTTACTCGGTATTTTTACGGCGTAGATGACAATATCGGATTCCGGCATCTTTACTGTGGTTGAACTAAGCGTCGTATCTGCCACATTGACCTGTGCATCGCCTCTCCAAACCTGGAATTCTTTACCATAGTCTGATACTATAGGGACAATAGTTCCAGCGCTATACGAACCGCTTCCGCTTCCATTGTTGACTGTCAGTGAAAATAAATTTGGTTTATAGGTGGCCCTGATTGTCGTATTTTCATCCGGTATTGTTAGGGTTGTTAATGTTGAATACAAATTACCTATGGTTGCTATATCACCAGTCCATTCTGAAAATACAGAGTCACCAGTAGCCGTATCGGCCTGAATAAACAACGTAGTTCCAAATAAATACATACTATCTGCCATAGCATAATCTAATACGGACCCCCGTTCAATATTCAGCTTGTATTTCACAGCCTGATAATTGGCACGAATCAGAACTGAAGCGCCAGTAATATTTGGCAATTTAACAACTCCATTAATTGCTCTTATACCGGAGGTAAGATAGGCTGTATCACTTTCAGGAGTGGCTGTCCAACGATCGAATTCATAACCCTGAGCATATCCTGCGCTATCGGGGGGATAGGCTGTTATATAAACCACTGCACTGGTATCATAAGCTCCGCTTCCTGATCCATAGATCACATTTAATGCCACCTGCTGTGGATTGATTGGTTTGTACAGTGCTTCTACCGTTACATTCTCACTGGTCATTGATATGTAGGTTGTAGTTGCAAAACTATCATGAACAAGACTGTAGAAATTATATGCATTCCATTTTGAGAAGGTCTCGCCTACAGGTGCAGGATTGGCTGTTATCGTCACTTCGTCGCCCACGCTGTATTTTCCTGAGCCTGTTCCGTTGATTACGGTTAAGGTATATTTCAATGCGGCAAAGCTTGCTTCTACAATAATATTTTTTCCCGGCATAATCAGATAGGTTGCATTTGATGAAGGATTTGCAATTTGGACAGATGAATCTACTAAACCAGTGCCCGCATCAATGGCGACCCAATGGGCAAATTCCTCTCCGACCAACGGAAGATCACCTCCAATCACTACTGTATCACCTTCCTGGAAGTACCCTGTTGGAGTACCGTTATTTGTAACGCCTCCATCAATGGTAAGGGTATAATAATCAGGTAATGGAATATAGTTTGCAGTAATAGTATAAGCATATTGACCGGAATCAATGGTCATGTTAATGACCATTGAATTTACATTATTAACATACATTACATCCCCTGTCCATTGCTCAAATGTAGAATTGTATGCAGGTGTATAAGCTGTGACACTAACTTTAGAGTTTGTCTTAAAAGTACCTGATGTGGATGTGCCACTTTCGCTTATTGAGCCTCCGGTAATCCATCCGTAATTTGCTGTCAATTCATGATGACCTGTATCTGCCGGTCCATAGGTAGCCATTATTTGCATATCTCTGTTAGGCTGAATCACATAAGTAACCGGGGCATCTACGTCATTAACATATTTGCTTAGCGGAGTTGATATCGTATCATTAACCCATTGCCATTGCTGAAATGTCTGTCCTGAACCAGCTGTGAATGAAATAATTGTTTTAGTTCCAGCGGCATAGAACCCATCACCTGGAATACCATTTTGGATCCGAAGTTCGTATTGTTCTTCAAAGCGATATTGACTACTAATCTGAATACTTGCTTCAGGCATAATAACTATTGTAGAATCTTCATATACGTTTTGTACAAATGGTGCCCCGCTATATATACCTATACCTATATCATCATTATTTCCTATCCACTCATTAAACACATATCTTGACATAGCTCCAAGAGTATCAAAAGCTGGATTTGTTATTGCTATTATAGGTACTATTTGTCCGGGATAAAACATGTTCTTATCAATACCCTGTCCGGAAATTCCAAAGTCTCCGCCGTTCAGATATACAGTAAATAAAGAGGCTTGCTTGAATTCAGGTATTAAGGTTATATTCGTGTCGACATAAATTGATCCTACAGCATTCTGACTTCCATTGACACCGATAAAAACACTCGTATCCTTCGGTACTTTAATATTGGTATCTGGAGGCATCGCTGTCGTTTCCCATTTCCAGAATGTTTTACTGTAATCAATCAAACCGTTCCCCGGAATCGTTGGAGTATTGGGAATAACAAGCATCGTACTGCCATACTCAACGTTCGTAAACTGAGCCGGATGAGTGGCGCTGGAAGTATCTGTCTGGTCTCCCCATAGTATACTTCCGTTATAAACGCTAACAGTATATTCTCCCGGAGTATACTTCTGTGGTGCATTAAACACAATATTATAAACTGCAATATTGTATGTAGTAGTCCCGGAGGGAGGTTTAATTTTAAATTCATTTTGTCCCGGTGTTAACTTAAGTAAAAATTGTGGTGAATACGCGGGACCCATGACAGGAATTGAGTAAACCAATCTGTCATTCAACCAGACTTCTGCCGGGGTTGTACACTTTATATCCACTTCAACATTATAATTATAGTAGCCCGGAGAAACAATCAGCCAGTCTCCCCAATGATCTGAATCCACCATATTTGAAGAAATAAATTCAACTCCTGTTTTCAGGTAGTTCTGATTCCAACACAAATCATCAGGAGCACGGCTACCATATTGTCTTTGTCCCTCTCCAAAATTGGATACTGTCTGAAATCCGTTTATAGTATCTGTTTTAGTTGTAGACAGAAGATGTCCCATAGAAACAGAAGGTCGGGTAGTGGCAGATAAGACGTTTTTAAGTCCCTGGTATTTTGGTAATAAGGTTGTTCCCGATACAGTTGAATCAGTAAGAGAATTCCATACACCATATATTCCTCCTGCTAATTGGTCATACAGCGTTTCATTTACTCCGCATGCCCATAAGGTGTCGAAATATTGTGTTTGCAATCCGATCATCCGATTATCAACGAGTGATGCTTCAATACCCGGTCCCGGTGCGCACCAGGTAAATACGCTTGGACCACTTTGGTAAGCAATAAGTTTCATATTTAACCATGCAGCATCCGCAGCGCATTGATACATGTAAATGTCATTGGGAATCATAAGGATACTCATTTTTAACCGGTCAATAACGGAATCTTCAGGAATCTGATCCCAAAGGTCAACATTGGTTGTTTTACCATTTGCACAATTATAACAATTATAAGAACTACTAAGATACCCCTGACCATACGTACATTCATTGAAGCCACTATTGAATTTATCCATGGCATACATCTCATTCATCAGGACTCCGTATAGGTATTGTTGTGGACTATTCGTTTTATAATTGAGGTAAGCCATCATCTGATCGTTATAAGGCCAGCCTTCACCATTGGGAAAAAAGTCTATCATCGGACGTATCTTGGTACCTATAGCTCCAATTCCAAAAACCTGTTGGAAAATCTGACCAATGAAAAATGATCTTTGAACATTACGTCGTGCATTGACAAATAACTTTATATAGTATGTGCTACAGTCTGTAAAAGGTTTTGAAAGGTCTGCTACATCAGTAGGAACAAGCTTATCAAACAAAATATCTGATGTGCCTGCCAGTACTTCTTTTATTCCTTCTACGGCATTCAGATATCCACTGATCTGTGGTATGACCGGACGAATAAATCCAACATATATCTTTGATGTGCAGGTAGAATGGAGACTATCCTTGATCAGCATGGCCAGCGAAGTGATATAATCGTCTGTTGCCATTACCGGTATATAAATATAGATGTCCTTATTGGTTCTGTTTGCATAATCAATCATATATTCATAACACATTCCGCGCAAGACTACATTTATAGGATATGGATTAGGAACGCCACAGGGATAAAATACACTATCTATCAAAGGCATTCTTGAAACCTGAACTCTTCCGGGAAGAGAACGGTCCGTCCAGTTCGTCTCACCGTTGTCATCGTCACCTGGATTGGTGCAATAATAGAAGCTAACTGAAGGATAAGCAGATAAAGATGAATATACTTCATTGGTAAAAGGTCGTAAATTGGCTATTGGTAAGGCGGATGACCCCGTTCCCGTGAGATACTGAGGACTAATTACTTGTATATCTGTTATTTCAGAGGATCTGACATTTTCAAAATTAATCCTGAAAGTAGCATTTGTATCTAAAACATTTATCCACACGGTTCTGATCTGGGTGGTGGTATTATATGATTCTTTTAATATTAAAGTGTTGTTCGGTTGAATGACGGCAACATCAGCCAATCCATGGAATTGAATATAGTATGTTCCCGCCTGACGTGTATTGGGCAATTGAATTTGAAAGTCGGTTACCGGCCAAAAATCAGAAGTAAAAGTTGAATCATTAAAATAAATCGGGTTACCGTCGATGTCCACAAATCTTGCCAATAAAAACATATTTGTGAATATGTTATTTGTATAGGAAGGATTTACACCCGCCCACCATCCTGGTTCCTGTGATTGTACCGGAGTCAGAATTGGAAAATATTGACCTATTTTAGGCTTCTGTCCCGAAACAATAACTTTCGGTAACAATAATAAGCTTACCATTATGATAATAATAAGCTTACATCTTTTAATATGTTGATTATTTTTCATAAATAATTAATTTATTAGGTTATCATGTATACGAATAGTTCACCTCAAAAAAACTCAATTTTTAGTTCAAATATAAACTATTTTTTTCTAAAAACCTAATTTTTGTCCCCCATTTATTTTTATAAACTTAAATATTAAGGTTTTACAAAACTGATCCGTTCACATCTTTACATATGATTGTAATTCTTTTAAACGCTTTACATAGTTTTGTAAGGTGTCGTAATTAAGATACATCCTGTTTATAAATTATATTATATTTTTAAAAGCTTTTTTTCCTGCAAAACGTGAAATTTTACCCAGTTCATGTTCGATGCGAATCAGCTGGTTAAACTTTTCGATACGTTCGCCACGGCAACCGCTACCGGTTTTCAGGTGTCCTGCATTTACGGCTACAGTAAGGTCGGCAATAAAAGTGTCGGGGGTTTCGCCGCTGCGATGCGATACAAAGCAGTTGTAATTATTTCTGTAAGCAAGCTCAATTGTTTCGAGTGTTTCGGTTACTGTCCCGATTTGATTGAGCTTGATCAATATTGAATTGGCTACACCTTTTTTAATGCCTTCAGCCAATATTTCTTTGTTGGTACAGAAAACATCATCACCTACCAGTTCAATCTTCTTTCCCAGTGTTTGCGTCAGATTTTTCCAGCCATCCCAGTCATTTTCAGCCAACCCGTCTTCAAGTAAGACAATTGGATACTGGTTTGTCCAGTTTTCCCATAGTTTTATTAACTCATCACTGGAAAGGAATTTGCCAGTGCTTTTAAACAATTTGTATTTGCCATCTTCCCAAAGTTCGCTTGCCGCGGGGTCCAGACAAATACTTACTTCATCACCCGGTTTGTACCCAGTTTTGGTAATGGCTTCAAGAATTACTTCTACAGCTTCATCGTTCGATTTTAAATTGGGAGCAAAACCACCTTCATCGCCTACGCCCGTGCTATAACCTTTGTCCTTTAATATAGATTTCAGACTATGAAACACTTCAATACCCATACGGATCGCTTCGGTAAAAGAAGGAGCGCCATGCGGGGCAATCATAAATTCCTGAAAATCAACATTGTTATCAGCATGTTTACCTCCGTTTATAATGTTCATGCAGGGAACGGGCAACAAATAGGCATTGCTGCCACCCAAATATTGATAAAGGGGAATCCCGGCACTTTTGGCTTCGGCCCGGGCGTATGCCATTGACACAGCAAGTATGGCATTGGCTCCCAGTTTCGATTTATTGGCAGAGCCATCCATTTCAATCATAAAATAGTCGAGTTCACGCTGGCTCTGGAAGCATTTTCCTTCTATTTCTTTGGCAATTTTTTTGTTCACATTTTCAACGGCTTTTAACACACCTTTGCCACCATAGCGTTTTTTGTCTCCATCCCGCAGTTCACATGCTTCGCGTTCGCCGGTAGATGCGCCACTTGGAACCATTGCACGGGCAGTTACGCCATCTTCCAGTTCTAAATTGACTTCAACAGTGGGATTACCCCTCGAATCGAGAATCTCGATTGCTTCTACTTCAATGATGTTCATAAGAATAATATTTAATTTTTTTTCAAATACTTAATGGAGCTCGCATAGCTAAAAATTGGTGATTATATGTATTCCAATCATAAACATTTGAATACTCTTAATGTTTTGTATTTGATGTTACTTATCTTTCCAGTTTTTATAAGGATTTTTCGATAAATTGGAATTAAAATATCTGATATCGTCTGATACTTCTTTTTCAATCCACTCAGGCAATTCAAATACTTCATCTTCAAAATTTAATTCAATTTCGGCAAGGAGAAGTCCTTCGTTATCGCCCAGAAATTTATCAACTTCCCATATTTTACCTCTGTATGGAATGCAGTAACGTATCTTTTCAACAATCCCTTCAGAATATTTTTTTATTAATTTTTTTGCCATATCGGTAGGAATAGGGAACTCAAATTCTTCTCTGGAAATATGATTTGTTTTGCCTTTGATGGTCATATATCCCAATGTTCCCATAACCCGGATTCTTATGGTTTTATTTATATCTGTAGTTAAATATCCCTGGATAATATTCTTACCTGTGGGGTTACCTGATTTTAACCACACTTCCTTATTTAACAGATATTTTCTTTCTATTTCCATATAAAGATTTCTTATTTTATATCTATGAGAACATTACATTTATAAAACCTTAACACTTTTGCTTCGTTATTCATTATCATACTTTTATAATATTTTAGTGATGAGGTTTCCGATATATGTCGCGAGGAGTCCTAAGAACACGCTCAGACTGGTATAAAGTGCAAAATAAAAAAATTCACTTTCTTTAAGCAGAGCAATATTTTCATTGGCAAAAGTTGAGAAGGTGGTAAATCCGCCACAAAAACCGACTGTAAGGAACAGTCTCCAATCAGGATTGAGATTATTCCCCCGTTCCGATAGTCCATAAAAAAGACCTATCAAAAAACAACCAGAAATATTTATTATAAAAGTGCCAAATGGGAATGCGGAGTCAGCATAATTTTGAATAAATCTGGAAATAAGAAATCGGGAAACACCACCAATAAAACTTCCTGTACCAACAATAAAAATTAATCTGAACATAATAACTGACTTTCACTTTAAGGTTAATAAATAAATTAAAGTAGGAGTCATCAGCTTTATAGCGGTTATATGGCGAACTCCATCACCTATTATTAGGTGGCAAAAATACAAAAAGGATTCTGAATAAACCCATAAAGTATATTACTTTAAATTCTGCTATAATATATAATTTGATTATACTTTTTCTTCATTTTTTCTTTCCTGTTTTGTATAGCACTATATTGACCTTCTCAACAGTAATCATGCAGCCATTGCGCAGTTTATCAAACCAAGGCAAAATCTTTTCAATAAACTCATCTATTTTCTCAGATTCGTCAATAATTTCAATAATAACAGGTACTTTCTCTGTTATTTCCCAAAATTTATTAGAATAAATCAGGCTGCTTGAACCGTAACCCATTATTCCTTTTAAAACAGTAGCACCTGCCAGTCCATTTCGTCTTGCGGCATAAACAATGGTTTCTGATAGAGAGGAAAATTTTAACTTATCAGTATTACTGATGAGAATTCGTAATAGTTTGGCATCACCTTTAATCTCCATATAAAATATTATTTTAAGGGAATCTCGAAGAATATACTTTTTATAAGCCTATATTTTATACAAATATACTATTTTGGTTTTCAAAAAACCAATCTCAGACTTTTTACGATTTCAGGGGAAAGAAATTATCTTAAGATCGTTACACTTCCTGTAGCAATAACTTTTCCATTTTCAGTAATCACATATACATATCCATCATCAGGGACAGTTCTTCCATCATTACCCTGACCATTCCATTTGGTATAATATCCTCTATCTGATGTCCAGACTTTTTCTCTCCATATGTTAATTACTTCTATAATAGCATTAGT
>Ga0182030_10007783_pt1 | contig 22298 bp, 20 predicted proteins | sample 812S3MmetaG_FD_121299 | JGI IMG/M metagenome (GOLD analysis project Ga0182030, IMG submission 121299) | Permafrost microbial communities from Stordalen Mire, Sweden - 812S3M metaG (Illumina Assembly) | ecosystem: Environmental > Terrestrial > Soil > Wetlands > Permafrost | place: Sweden... | reverse complement strand
TACTACGACAAGACCTACGGTAAGACCGTCAAGGTCCTCGGATGGACTCCGCCGAAGACCGCCTGCTCACTCGCGGCCTGCCCCGGTAAGGGTACGTTCGTCAATAGCTTCACGAACGCGACACTGGGTAAGCAAATCACCTTGGGCGACTACTCCAACGGTGCGGACATCGTCTTCCCGGTCGCCGGTTCGGTGGGCCTCGGCTCCGTTGCCGCCGCCAAGCAAGACGGCGCCGGTCACTACGTGATGTGGGTCGACAGCAACGGCTGTGTCTCGGACGCCACGGACTGCAAGTACTTCGTCGGCACCGTGGACAAGGGCGTTGAGCCTTCGGTCGAGGCCGCGATCCTTTCAGCAGCCAAGGGTACGTTCAAGGCCGGCAGTTACGTCGGCACCTTGAAGAACGACGGAACGGGATTGGAATTGGGCGGCGTCAGCGTTCCTTCGAAGTTGAAGGCCGAGATTGCGACCGCCAAGGCCGGGATCATCTCCGGGACCATATCGGTGAACCCCAACAAGTGGTAACGCTCTAAGGCGTTTGCCGCATCGCGGCGAGCATCTGACAAAGACCCGGGTTGTGAAAACCCGGGTCTTTGTCATGAGTACGATGAACACTCATGCGCTTGGAACTTCGGGGGATAACCAAACGATTTGGCTCCCTCACAGCCAACGACGAGATCAGCATCACCGTCGAACCGGGCCAGATACATTCACTTTTGGGAGAGAACGGCGCCGGAAAGTCGACGTTGATGAACGTGCTCTTCGGACTCCTTCATCCCGACGAAGGCGAGATCGTCATCGACGGCGTGGTCACCAAGTTCGCCGACTCCGGTGAGGCGGTGCGTCGAGGCATCGGAATGGTCCACCAACACTTCATGTTGGTGCCGGTGTTCTCCGTGACCGAGAACGTCGTGCTCGGTTTCGAGCCGACAAAATCACTCAATCGGATCGACTACAAGAAGGCGACTGACGACATTCGACGGGTCTCCAAGGAGTTCAACCTCGAAGTCGATCCTGACGCCATCGTCGAGAACCTCTCCGTCGGCATTCAACAGCGAGTAGAGATCCTCAAAGCACTCAGCCACGACGCCGAATTGCTGATCCTAGACGAACCAACCGCGGTCCTGACGCCCCAAGAGATAGACGCCCTGATGGCGATCATGCGCTCACTCGCCGCGTCAGGCAAGTCCATCTTGTTCATCACGCACAAGCTCAAAGAAGTGCGGGCGATCGCTGACGTCATTACGGTTATCCGTCACGGGAACGTCGTGGGCACCGCCGAGCCGACCGCCACGGAATCAGAGCTCGCGACCATGATGGTGGGTCGAGAGGTCGAACTCACGGTCCGAAAGGATGCCTACACCCCCGGCGAGACGGTCTTCGAGATACGCGACCTGGTGGTGCGCGACGACCGAGGACTGGTCGTCGTCAACGGCGTATCGCTCGACGTCTACGCGGGAGAGATCTTGGCGCTCGCCGGCGTCCAGGGCAACGGTCAAACCGAACTCGTGGAGGCCATCGCCGGCATGCGACCGGTCGAATCGGGCACGATCACAATGAACGGTCGCGACATCACGAACGAATCACCGAGAAAGATTCTCGACGCCGGACTGGGACATATTCCCGAAGACCGCCAGCGCGACGGACTGGTGCTGACGATGTCGGTCGCGGACAACTTGGTCCTCAACACCCCTCGACGAGCGCCGTTCGCCAATCACGGAACTCGTAACCTCGGGGTCGTCACGTCCCACGCCGAACAACTCGTGAGAGATTTTGACATCCGAACGACGTCGGTGAATGAACCCGTCAGCTCTTTGTCGGGCGGTAATCAGCAAAAGGTCATCGTCGCACGCGAACTCTCGCGGAATATTGACTTTCTGGTCGCTTCGCAACCGACGCGCGGTCTCGACGTCGGATCGATCGAATACGTGCATCGCCAGATCGTGATTCATCGCAATCGGGGGAACGGTTCACTCGTCGTCTCTTCAGAACTTGATGAGGTTTACGCTCTGGGTGACCGTATCGCCGTGATGTACGCCGGGAGGATCAGCGGCATCGTCGACCCCTCGACCAGTCGCGAGGACATCGGTCTTTTGATGGCCGGGACCACGGTAGGGAACACGAGTGACTGACGTTCCGGCGCGACGACGAACACCCCTGTCACTTTGGATGACGTTGACGAGCCAGAACTCTGTCGTCGTCACCGTCCTCGCCCTCATCCTGGGCTTCGCCGTCGGCGCATTGATAATCATCTTCACGACCGCCACCATCCTCGACGCCTTTCGGGGATTCTTCAATAGTTGGGGCGCGCCCGGTCACGCGTTCAAGGTCACCTTCGACAACGTCGGCGCCGCTTACCGCGACATGTTCACCGGATCGGTGGTCGATCCCGCCGGGTTCTGGCATTCGCTTACCACTGGCAAGGGCTGGGACAACACCTTGACGCCGATCTCGGAGACCCTGACGTACGCGACGCCACTCGTCATCGTCAGCGTCGGTGTCGGAATCTCGTTCCAAACGGGCCTCTTCAACATCGGCGCGAACGGGCAAGCGGTCCTGGGTGGTATCGCCGGCGCCGTCGTCGGCTCAATGATCAAACTGCCGATGTTCCTGCACCTGCCACTGACCTTGATCGCGGGGATCCTGGGCGGCGCGCTCGCCGGAGCGCTGCCTGGTGTATTGAAGGCGTACACGGGCGCGCATGAAGTGATCGTGACCATCATGGAGAACTACGTCATCTACGCGTTCTTGCTCTACGTGGTTCTCTCCACGCCGTATCAGCAACCGGGCCAAGCCAACGACATCGGACGAACCATTCACGCGTCGGCGCAACTCCCACCGATCTTCGGAGCCGGCTCGGGACTTCGGGTGAGTTACGGGATATTCGTCGCCGCGGGCGTGGTCGCCTTCGCCTGGTGGTTCTTGGAACGATCGTCACTGGGCTTCGATTTTCGAGTGACCGGGGCGAGTCCGACGGCGGCCCGGGCATCGGGGATCAGTCCTCGAGCCGTCATCATCCTCGTGTTCTTGATCTCGGGCGGCCTCGCCGGGTTGGCGGGCATCGTGCAAGTGGCGAGCACCACGCACTACGTCGACGGTACATTCCTGATCGGCGACGCGGGTATCGGCTTCACGGCGATCACCGTCGCACTCTTGGGTCGCAACAAGCCGATCGGCATCCTGTGGGCGTCACTCCTTTTCGGCGCCCTCGGCGTCGGCGGACGAGCGATGCAGGCCGCGACTGGCATTCCCTTTGACCTCGCGACCGTCATCCAATCGGTCGTCGTGCTGTTCGTGGCTACGCCCGTTCTCGTGAAAGAGATCTTCCGACTCCGCGCGGGTCGCACGCAGGCACTGCAACTCGGAACCCAAGGGTGGGGATGATGTCGATCGCCGAAACCCCCCTACTTCTGTCGATCAGTGCCCGTCGCGGCAACACCCGCACCAAGGTCATCGGCGCCATCATGATCGTGCTGGCCATCTTCGTCATCGTCTTCTTCGCACTGGGAAGCCCCGCGGGCGCGCATTCGCAGTTGACCTTCGACCCCGTCAATACCACTGACTCACCCATCCGACTCGGCACGCTGACGGTACTCACTCGCTGGTGGAACCTCATCCTCGGGATCGCGATGCTGGGACTCGGAGTCGAAGTCTTCTGGCGCCAACCCCGACGTGGTGTGATGGTTCGGTTCGGCGGGGTCGCCGTACTCATGTTGCTGGCACTCTTGTTCTGGGCCGTGCGCACGCCAGGTCCGTCGCAAGTCTCGTTTGTCAATTTGACTTCGATATTCGTGGGCAGCTCAGAGGTGGTGATGGTGCTGATCTTCGGCGCCCTCTCGGGCGTGATGTGTGAACGATCCGGCGTCGTCAATATTGCGATTGAAGGACAGTTCATCGCGGGGGCCTTCATCGGATCGATCGTGGCCTCGGAGACGAACAATTTCTTCTATGCCGCGGTCGTGGGGGCGATCGCCGGTGGCCTCATAGGTCTCGTGCTCGCCTTCTTCGCGATCCGATACCTGGTGGATCAGATAATCGTGGGCATCGTCATCGTGACCGGCATAGATTTCTTCTCGGCGTACCTCAATCTCCAGGTCTTCACGCCGTATCCGAATCTCAACGTCGGAAACTTCGCGCCCAATCTGCCGATTCCTCTGCTCTACAAGATTCCGATCGTCGGCCCCTTGTTCTTCAACCAGTCCGGATTCTTCTACTGCATGGTGATCTTCGTGGCCCTCGTGAGTTTCGCGCTCTTCAAGACTCGCTACGGGCTGCACGTGCGCGCCGTGGGCGAACACCCGCAAGCCGCGGCGACCGTCGGCATCAACGTGGCGCGCATTCGCTACATCAACGTCGTGCTGGGCGGCGCGATCGCGGGGATCGGCGGCGTCGCCTTCATGGCCTCACAGGGGCAATTCATTCCGGACTACACGTCGGGATTCGGTTATATCGCCTTGGCGGCCATGATCTTCGGCCGCTGGCGCCCGTCGGGAGCCGTCGTCGCGTCGATCATCTTTGGTATGACGGTCTACCTCGCGGCCAACCTTCAGGAGTTCTCGGTGCCGATCTCCGGTGAGATCCTGCAGATGTTCCCGTACCTCATCACGATCGCCGTCGTCGCGGGGCTCATCGGCCGGGTCCGTCCACCCGCCGCGGATGGAAAACCGTACATTCGCGATTAACCGCGCGAACCGAGCCCGCGCACCACGACCGACGCCGCCGACATCGCCGCGGCGAGTGCCTCATCGATCGAGCCTTCGCTCAACCGCACTGCCAAATACGCCCCCGTGGCCGCATCGCCGGCACCGGTCGTGTCGATGACCTCGTCGCTCGCCGAAGGTGTGACGTAGTCGACGCCGGCGCGACGCGCTCGAGCTCCCTGGTCGCCCGTGGTAACGACGACCTCGTCGAACTCGCCTGACAGTCGATCGATCGCCGAAGTGACGTCCGCGGCGCCGCTCAGGGCAAGAGCCTCCTCTTCATTGGCGAAAAGAGTGCCCGCGCCGTGCGCCGCGCTCAAGAACGCCGTCGGGGTCATCGCGACGAGCGGTGCGACCGAGCACACGTCAACCGACGTCGATCGCCCGAGTTCGTGCGCGTGGTCGAGGGCGCTGCGTCCAACGTGTGTCGTAGCCGGATCGAGCAGCGTGTACCCCGAGACGTGGAGATGATCGTAGGGCCGAGCGAGAGTATGGAGTACGTGTTCGAGCCCGAGCATCGAGTTCGCGCCGCGGTCGGTCATCATCGCGCGCTGAGCATCGGCGCGCACCAACGCCACCACGACACCACTCGGAGTATCGAAGCGCTCCAACGCCACGTCGACGCCGGCATCGCGAAGCGTGTCTTCAAAGAGCTGCGCCGCCAGGTCCGCGCCACCGGCTCCGACATACGTCACGTGGTGACCGTAACGAGCGAGCGACTCGGCCGTGTTCGCCGCCGCACCGCCGCGGCTCAATCGAACACGCGACGACGTGTCACTCGTCGGAGCGATCTCCGAGTTGGGCTTCACGACCACGTCGAGCATGACGTCGCCCACCACGATGACGTGAGGACTCACCCCCGTGCCTTGGCGATCGCCGCGCTGATCCTTCCCGCCAACGCGGCGTTGGCCACGACGAGTTGGCGATTCACCTCGACGCTGGCACCAGCGGTGTAACGAGCGAACTCGGCCAGCAGCACCGGTGTCACCTCCTTGCCACTCACGCCCAGGTCCTTCGCCCTTTCGAGCGCGCTCGAAAGGGCGCGGTCGTGCAGTTCAACGGAGAGTTCACTCTCCGCGTCGATTGGATTGGCGACGAGAAAGCCCGTGGACGACAGTTCGCAGTGCGAGAGAAACGCCACGGCGGCAACCGTCTCGTTGGCGAGCGTCCAGTCCAGCGAGAATCCGCTTTCGCTTTGATAGAAACCGGGGAACTTGTCTGTTCGAAATCCCGCGACCGGTACGCCCAACGTGTCGAGACGCTCGAGCGTCGCGCCAATGTCGAGAATTGATTTCACGCCCGACGCGACGACAAGGACTTGATTACGCGACAGTGCGGTGAGATCCGCTGATTCATCGAAGCTGTCGCGAACGTCGCGATGAACTCCCCCGATGCCGCCGGTCGCCATAACCCCAATTCCGACACGGTTCGCAATGCTGATCGTGCCGGCAACGGTGGTCGCTCCGTCACCGCGCGTGGCGAGCGCCAAGCCAATGTCGCGCGCCGAGAGTTTCGCCGCGTGTCGATCCGGATCGGCCAGGGTTCGCAACTCCTGGGCACTCAGTCCCACGATGACGCGTCCGTCAAGCACGCCAATCGTGGCCGGTACCGATCCGCTGTCGCGCACCGCCGCTTCACACTCTTCGGCGACCTCTAGATTCACCGGCGCGGGCAGGCCCTGAACGACGATCGTCGTCTCGAGCGCCACGACGTTGCGGCCTTTCTCGAGCGTGCGGGCCACTTCGTCGCTGATGACAACCGAGGAGTTTCGAAAGTTAGTCACGCAGTCGCAGTGTACAGTTTTGCCGTGAATTCATCGGCGGCGATCCCTTGGAATGTACTCCGTGAACAGGCCCGTCACGCTACCTCCACCTCGTACGCACCGTATTCGAACGTCACCGTTGGCGCCTGTGCCGTCACTACGGATGGTCGCTTCATCGTAGGGGCAAACGTCGAGAATGCGAGCTACGGCTTGACCCTGTGTGCCGAGTGTTCGTTGGTCTCGGACCTCGTTCGCGTCGGCGGCGGTCGTCTTCGTGCGATTTCAATCGTCGCGGGTGATGGTAAGCCCATCGCCCCGTGTGGTCGTTGTCGCCAATTACTCTTCGAGCACGGCGGCAACGATCTGATGGTCGACGCCGGCGATGACGCCGAACCGACGTCACTTCTCGAACTGCTCCCCGGCGCGTTCGGCCCGGACGATTTGGACATTCGGAAGAGTCAGTGAGTTACTTCTCCGCGGTCGACATCATCGCCACCAAACGCGACGACGGTGTGCTCAGCGACGATGCCATCTCGTGGATTCTCGACGCCTACGTGCGCGGCGAAGTGGCCGAGGAACAGATGTCGGCGCTGTTGATGGCGATCTTCTTCAACGGGCTCAGTGACCGAGAGTTGAATACCTGGACTGATCGAATGATCGAATCTGGTGAACGACTCGATTTGGGAACGCTCGATCGACCGACCGTCGACAAGCATTCAACCGGCGGTGTGGGTGACAAGATCTCGCTCATCCTCGCTCCCCTCGTGGCGGCCTGCGGCGCGGCGGTTCCCCAGCTCTCCGGTCGCGGCCTCGGGCACACCGGAGGGACGCTTGACAAACTGGAGTCGATTCCCGGGTGGCGCGCCTTCCTCTCGAATGACGAGATCCGTGAGCAACTCAATACCGTGGGCGCGGTCATATGTGCCGCGGGTCAGGGTCTGGCCCCGGTCGATCGCAAGCTCTACTCGCTGCGCGACGTGACCGCGACGGTGGCATCGATTCCGCTCATTTCGTCGTCGATCATGTCCAAGAAGATCGCCGAAGGAACGCACGCTCTCGTACTGGACGTGAAAGTCGGACGCGGCGCCTTCATCAAGAACGTCGAGCAGGCTCGTGAACTCGCGTCGACGATGGTTGGTTTGGGCGTCAGCCATGGCGTGGCGACCGTGGCGCAACTCACCTCGATGAACGCCCCACTCGGTCGCGCCGTCGGGAACGCGATCGAGGTCAACGAATCAGTGGAGGTGCTTCAGGGCCACGGCCCGAGCGACGTTCGCGAACTGACGCTCGTGCTCGCGCGACTCATGGTGGAACTCGTCGGCATCGACATAGACCCCGAGACGAAACTTGACGACGGATCCGGTTACGAGGTCTATCAACAAATGATTCGTGCTCAAGGCGGCGACCCCGACGCGACACTCCCAATCGCGGTGTGTCGCGAAGAGGTACTGAGTACTGAAGACGGCGTCGTTCATACAATCGACGCGTTGGAAATCGGCGTTGCGGCGTGGCGATTGGGTGCCGGTCGGGCTCGCAAGGAAGACCCCGTGAGCGCAGCCGCCGGCGTCGTGTGTCTGATCCGTGAAGGCGACGCGATCGTTAAGGGCCAGCCAATGTTCGAACTCCACGCCGACGACGCGGCGCATCTTCAACAGGGGCGCGACGCAATCGCCAACGCCGTGGTGGTAGGTGAACGCAAGGTGAACGCAGCGGCGCTCGTGCTGGAACGTATCACCAACTAGTCCACAGGCCTGTTGACTAACCTCGTTTCATGGCAGTTCCCCTTACGCGTGATGTGATTCAACGAGCACCGAAGGTTTTGTTGCACGACCATCTCGACGGCGGACTTCGGCCGACGACGGTGTTGGAACTCGCTCGCGAAACGCATTACACGGGCCTACCCACCAACGATCCCAACGAACTTCGTGAATGGTTCATCGCCGATACTCCGGGTAGTGATCTCGTGCGCTACCTCGAAGGATTCGCTCACACCACGGCCGTCATGCAAACCAAGGATCATTTGGAGCGCGTCGCCTTCGAAGCGGCCCTCGACCTCGCGCGTGACGGCGTCGTCTACGCCGAAATTCGATTCGCGCCCGAACTTCACCTCGAAGGTGGTCTCACGTTGCACGAGGTCGTCGAATCGGTCTTGGAAGGATTCAGTCTCGGCATGCACGACGCCGATCGTGAGGGCCACCCCATCGTCGTTCGCGCGATCCTGTCCGCGATGCGCCAAGCGAATCTCAGTGAGACAATCGCGGAGTTGGCGATTGAATTTCGCGACCGCGGCGTCTGCGGCTTCGACATCGCGGGTCCCGAAGATGGATTCCCGCCCACGCATCACTTGCGCGCCTTCCACCTCGTGCAACGAGAAGACTTTCACATGACGATCCACGCCGGTGAGGCCTTCGGACTGCCGTCGATCTGGGAAGCCGTGCAATTCTGTAACGCCGAACGACTCGGTCACGGTGTACGAATCGCCGACGACATCATCGAAAAAGATGGTGACTACCATCTCGGCCGACTGGCCAACTTCGTTCGCGACCGTCGCATCCCGCTCGAGGTGTGCCCCACCTCGAACGTGCACACGGGCGCCGCGGCGTCCATCGCCACGCATCCGATCGAATTGCTCCGCAAGCTTCGCTTTCGCGTGACGCTCAACACCGACAACCGCCTGATGAGTGGAATCTCCTTGAGCAGCGAGTTCGAGACGTGCGCGGACACGTTCAGTTGGACGCTGGCCGACGTGGAGTGGCTGACGTTGAACGCCGCGAAGAGTTCGTTCTACCAATTCGATCAACGACTCGCGATGATCAACAAAGTGATCAAGCCGGGTTACGCCGCTCTGCGCTCAGAGATTCAGTAACGACTGAAGATCGGCGCGCACGGCCTCGACCAGCGCCGCACCGTGACGGCGCTGCTCGGCCAATGACGTCGCGCTGCTCGGCGCCGACGTGATCTCGATGTACGCCTTCAACTTCGGCTCGGTCCCGGACGGTCGAACGACCACGCGGCCAGACGTTCCGAGTCGCAGCAGAACGCCGTCGGTGGGGCCGAGTCCCTCGTAGCCGTTCGCCAGGTCGAAGTGTTCACTCACCGCGATACCTCCTAACGACGTTGGTGGTCGTTCACGAAGGGCGCGGACCGCGTCATCGATCGCGATGAGTCCGGCCGAGCCCTCGGCGCGAAGTGAAAGTTGAAGGATCGAGTGGACGCCGAATCGGGTCTCGATCTCATCGAGTCGGTCCATCAGGGTCTGATCGTGACGACGAAGGTCATCGGCGAGATGAGCGAGCGCGAGGGCCGCGGAGAGTCCATCCTTGTCGGCGACCTCGGGATCGACGGCGAATCCGAGTGCCTCTTCGTATCCCAGTCGAAGGACCCCGTCGCCCGCGGCCCGGGCGAGCCATTTGAATCCGGTGAGCGTCATCGCGAACGTGACGCCCGCCTCGTGCGCCATCTCGCGCAACAGGCTGGAAGAAACGATCGTCGTGGCGACGACGTCGCGTGGAGAGCTCATCGCGGGCAATAGCGACGACGCCAAGAGCCATCCGATCTGGTCTCCTCGGAGTACGTGCCAACCGACCTCGTCGCGCACGGCCGCGCCCAGGCGATCGGCGTCCGGGTCGTTCGCGATGACCAGTCTGGAATGCACCTCGTCGGCGCAAGTCATGGCGAGATCGAGGGCACCCGGTTCTTCCGGATTGGGAAACGGCAACGTCGGGAAGGCGCCGTCCGGCTCGAACTGTGCCGCGACCGGTGTCACCGAGGAGTAGCCGGCCTCGGCAAAGAGCTCCATCATGATCGCGCCCCCGACGCCGTGAAGGGGCGTGTAGGTGACCGCAAGGTCGCTGCCGCCGATAACGCCGAATCGTTGTGTGAAGTGGGCGTGGTACTGCTCGAGGAGGTCGGGGGATATCCATCGGTGATGCGTGCTCGTTCGCTCGCCCAGCACCGGCGTCGTGGCGTCTTTCGCGAATCGCTCGACGATCTCGTCGTTCGGCGGGACGATCTGAGAGCCGTCACTCGAGTACAACTTGTAGCCGTTGTCCTGCGGTGGGTTATGGCTCGCCGTCACCATGATGCCGGCGGCGGCACCAAGTTTCTTCACGCAGTAGGCGACGAGCGGAGTCGGTAGCGGCCCCGGCATTTCGAACACCTTGACGCCCGCACCCAAGAGCACGGCGACCACTTCGTTGTTGAACGATTCGGAGCCATTACGGCCGTCACGTCCCACGACGACACCGCGACCTGCGTCGACGCCGATCTCTCCCAGCCACGCAATCACGCCTTGGGTGGCTCGGCGCACGGTTGAGCGATTCATGCCCGCGGGCCCAGCCATCACCGGTCCGCGTAGTCCTGCGGTGCCGAACGTCAGGGGTGCGTCGAATCGACGGTGGAGTTCCACTTCATCGCCGTCGTCCAACAGTCGTTGCAGCGTTTCACGGTCTTCGATGGCCGGGTCGCCCTCGACCCACTCGAGTACCTGATCGCGAAGAGATTGGCTCACAGGACTGGAACGACGCGAGTCAACAACGTGCCCAGGGACCCAGCGGCTGACTGACCGGCCTCGAGAACCTCAAGGTGGTTCAAGTGGCCCGCGGTCACTCCCGCCGCGGGATTGGACACCAGGCTCAACCCGAGGACTTCAGCACCCAGATGACGCGCGGCGATCGCCTCGAGGACCGTCGACATTCCAACGAGCGTCGCTCCCATTGTGCGAGCCATCACGATCTCGGCCGGGGTCTCGTAGTGCGGTCCTCGAAAGCCGGCGTAGACGCCTTCGAACAGATTGGGTTCGACCTTCTTCAGCGCTGCGCGAAGTCGCACGCTGTAGAGGTCAGTGAGGTCCACGAACCGCGAACCGTAGCCCTTGGGCGGCGCGGGTCCCTCGAGCGGTGACGAGGCGGTCAAGTTGATGTGGTCACGGATGATTACGACCGTGCCCGGTGTCCACGATGGATCGATCCCGCCCGCGGCGTTGGTCAGTACCACCTTGGTCGCGCCGGCCGCGATGACCGTGCGAATCGGATGCACGACCTGATCAGCGGAGTTTCCCTCGTAGAGATGAACGCGTCCCGCCACCAACGCGATTCGTCGGTCGCCGATCTTGAGCGAGAGGATCTGACCACTGTGACCGGCCACGGTCGGTGTGACGAAGCCACTGAGCGACGTCGTCGAGATGACGTTGGACGGGGTGCCCAACGCCACCGCGCCTTCACGCCACCCCGATCCCAACACGATGGCGATGTCGTAGTTGTCGTAGCCGCTTGCTTCGCGCAGTTCGTCCGCGGCCCGTCGGGCGAGCTTGTACGGATTTGTCATCACTGTCCAATCGTGTGCCACACCGTGGACGTCTCGACGAAGGCACGCAGGCGTCGAAGCGAAGTGACACTTTCATTCTCACTGGGGCGATAGACGCGCTTGATGGACCCCGCCCCCAATGCGGCCAGCCCATCGGCGTTCACGGCCGTGACTCCTGAGAGGTCGAGGCCGTCGACGTCTTCGTGCGAGGCGAGCACCGACGCCAACTCGTCACTCAAACCGGTGACGACGTTGAGCACGCCGGCGGGAAAGTCCGATGATGACGTCATCTCGCCCAACAACACGGCCGGCGTCGGACGTCCTTCACTAGCGAGGGCCACGACCGTGTTGCCGACGCATAGTGGCGCCACGACGCCGTCGACGAATCCTTCGAGTGACGACTCCTGGGCGCACAGCACGCCGACCACGCCGCTCGGCACCGGAATCGAGAAGTTGAAGAACGGACCAGCCACGGGATTGGTCCCGCCGAGTACCTGGGCGATCTTGTCGGTCCAGCCGGCGTACCAAACAATGCGATCGATCGATGCCGAGACGGTCTTTTGACTGGTCCTCGCGTTCACGCCCTCACAGAGCGCGACGTGTTCGGCAAGTTCGTCACGGCGAGATTCGGCCATCTCGGCAAGACGGTAGATGACCTGGCCACGGTTAAAGGCCGTCGCGTTCCACCACTTCGCTTGGGCCCCGCGCGCGGCGGTGACTGCGTCACGAACGTCCTTTCGTGAACCTTGCGCGACGTTGGCCAGGAACGCGCCCTTGGCCGAGGTGACCTCGTAACTGCGCCCCGACTCCGATCGAGGAAAGGCCCCGTTGATCAGGAGTTTATAGGTCTTTCGGACATCGAGTCGCGCGTCAGACATCGAGGTACGCCTCCAGACCGTGCCGTCCACCTTCACGGCCGAATCCCGACTCGCGCATGCCGCCGAAGGGACTCGTCGGATCGAATCGGTTGTACGTATTGGCCCATATGACGCCGGCACGCAGTCGCTCGGCCACCCAGAGTGTCCGACTCCCCTTCTCGCTCCACACACCGCAGGCGAGTCCGTAGTTCGTGTTATTGGCCTTGGCGACGGCCTCTTCAGGAGTACGAAACGTCAACACCGAGAGCACCGGTCCGAAGATCTCTTCTCGCGCGATCCGGTGAGACTGGGACACGTCGGCGAAGACCGTCGGGGCGAACCAGTAGCCCTTTTGTGGCAATTCGCACGAACTCGTGTAGCGCGTGGCCCCCTCACTTTCGCCGAAATCTGTCAGTTCGCGGATCCGCAGGAGTTGCGCGGCGGAGTTGATCGCACCGACGTCGGTGTTCTTGTCGAGTGGATCGCCCACGCGCAACTGTTCGACGCGGCGAACCAGACGTCGCAGCACCTCGTCGGCCACCGACTCTTGGACCAGCAGTCGCGAACCGGCGCAACACACGTGTCCCTGGTTGAAGAAGATGCCATCGATGATGCCTTCGATCATCTCGTCGATCGGCGCGTCGTCAAACACGATGTTGGCGCCCTTGCCACCGAGTTCGAGGGTCAGGTGCTTGTGACTGGCGGCCGTGCGTTGTTGGATCATTCGCCCGACTTCGGTCGAACCGGTGAAGGCGATCTTGTCGACGTCGGGGTGTTCGACCAACGCGGCGCCGGTCGAACCGTCACCGGTGACGATGTTGACGACGCCGGGCGGCAGTTCGGCCTGTTCCAGAATCTCGGCCAGTACGAGGGCGCTCAGCGGCGTCGTCTCGGCCGGCTTCAGTATGCAGGTATTGCCGGTCGCCAAGGCCGGAGCCAGTTTCCACGCGGCCATCAACAAAGGAAAGTTCCAGGGGATAATCTGACCGGCGACGCCCAGCGGCTGGGGATTCGCACCGAATCCGGCGTGATCGAGCTTGTCGGCCCACCCGGCGTAATAGAAGAAATGAGCCGCGGCGAGTGGGATGTCGACGTCGCGCGATTCGCGAATGGGCTTTCCGTTGTCGAGTGTTTCGACGACGGCGAGTTCGCGCGAACGCTCCTGGATCAGTCGAGCGATTCGAAAGAGGTACTTCGAGCGCTGTGCGCCGGTCGTCTTGGACCACACCTTGTCGTAGGCGCGCCGTGCGGACGCCACGGCGCGATCGACGTCGAGTGTGCTCGCCTGGGCGACCATCGACAGCGTCTCTTCGTTCGCGGGATTGACCGTCGCGAACCGCGCGTCGGATTCGGCCTCGCTGAACTCGCCGTCGATGAACAGTCCGTAACTCGGCTTCAGTTTGGCGATGGCCGCCGACTCCGGCGCCGGGTCGTACTCGAGCGATCCCAACTTCGAGTTAGCGAGAGGTCGATCGCTCATCAGTCGGCGCTGAATTCATCGGCTCGGACGTAGGCACCACGCTGTTGCTTGAGTCGTTGCATCAACAGGTCATTCAAGAGTGACGACGCGCCGAAGCGAAAGAGATCCGGCGTCAGCCACGTCGAGCCCACCGTCTCATTGACTAAGACGAGGTAGCGAATGGCGTCCTTGGTCGTTCGAATCCCGCCGGCCACCTTCACGCCGATGGTCGGTCCCGCCGTTTCGGCGAAATCGCGGACGGCTTCGAGCATCACGAGTGCGACGGGCAGCGTGGCGTTCACGGTCACTTTGCCCGTGGACGTCTTGATGAAGTCGGCGCCGCCCAGCATGGCGATCCAACTCGCGCGACGCACGTTGTCGTACGTGACCAACTCCCCCGTTTCCAAGATCACCTTGAGATGCGCGTGACCACACGCCTCTTTCACCGCGACGACTTCATCGAACACCTGGCCGAGGCGACCGGAGAGGAACGCGCCGCGGTCGATGACCATGTCGATTTCATCCGCCCCCGCACTGACCGCCTCGCGAACGTCCATCAACTTCACGTGAAGCGATGCCCGCCCTGACGGGAACGACGTCGCGACCGACGCGACCGCGACTGGTGAGGAGCCCAGGACTGAGCGGGCGTGCGCGACCAGGTCGGGGTACACACACACGGCGGCGACCGAAGGGATCGTCAGGTCGCGGGGATCGGGTCGCATGGCTTTGGTGCAGAGTGACGCCACTCGCCCGGGCGTGTCGGCGCCCTCGAGGGTCGTGAGATCGACCATCGAGATTGCCATCTCGATGGCAGCCAACTTCGTTGACTTCTTGATCGACCGGGTCGATAGTTTCGCCGCTCGAGCTTCGGCGCCGACGGCATCGACACCGGAAAGACTGGCGAGAAGCGCCTTCAGTTGGGCTTCGGAGTCAATCGTCGGTACCGCGAGCGTCGCGGCGATCTGAACGCTGCGATCTTGTTCGGTGACGAGACGGAGCGGAGCGGTACTCACTTGATCAACGCTAGCAACGCCGCGCGGCGTCATCCCATCCGACGAAAGGTCAGCGAAAGAGAGGAAGTTCCTTCGCGTCACTGCGCTCACGAAAAGATGGTGCGCCAGCGTCCTTGGGACTCACGACGGCCTCGCCATCGATTGTCCATGCCACATTGATCTCCTCGTCGAAGGGGTTTATCTCGAGTTCGAACGCGGCGTTGAAGGGAGAGGAGAGGAGATAGGCGAGCGCACCGAGTTCGCTGGTCACACAAAACCCGTGCGCCACCCCGGCCGGCACGTACACCGATCGTTCTTCGTCTGACGCGAGGTGCACGATCTCATATCGACCGAAGGCCGGCGAACCGACACGAATGTCGACGATCACGTCGTCCAGTTCGCCGTGCGCGCACGTCACGACTTTCGCCTGACCCCGGGGAGCCACCGAATAGTGCAGTCCGCGGACGACGTTCTTCTTCGAGACCGAGAGGTTCGCTTGTTGGGCGTGAAACTCCAGACCGGCTTCTTTGAAGTCCTCGTCCTTGAACCATTCTCGAAACGTTCCGCGGTCGTCGGCCCACACGGGGGATTCCATGACGAACAGACCGGGGATCGAGAGTTCGATCAGCTTCATGGACGGGCCTTCAGCGGACGCCACCATGCTTCGTTGTCGTGGTACCACTTCACGGTGTACGCCAACCCCTCGTCAAAACTCATTTGGGGTTCGTAGCCCAGTTCGTTCTTGATCTTGCTCCAGTCGACGGAGTAACGGCGATCATGGCCGAGTCGATCGGTCGTCGGATCGATCATTGAGTCGCTGTAACCGCACAGATCGAGGAGCCGGGTGGTCAACTCTTCGTTCGTAAGCTCCGTGCCGCCCCCGATGTTGTAGATCTCTCCGGCCCGTCCGCCCTCGAGAACGGCCAGGATTCCTCGGCAATGGTCGTCGACGAACAGCCAGTCGCGGATGTTCTGACCATCACCGTAGAGGGGAACCTTCTCCCCGTCGAAGAGATTCGTCACGAAGAGTGGAATCACCTTCTCGGGGAACTGGCGCGGCCCGTAGTTGTTCGAACAACGCGTCACCATGACGGGAATACCGTAGGTCCGGTGATAGGCCAGCGCGGCGAGGTCGGAGCCCGCCTTGCTCGACGAGTAGGGCGAATTCGGTTCGAGGATATGGTCTTCACTCCACGAACCTTCACCGATCGATCCGTACACCTCGTCGGTTGAGACATGCACGAAGCGCTGAACGTCATTGTCGCGCGCACTCTCCAGGAGTTGGTGCGTGCCGATCACGTTGGTTTCGTAGAAGTCTCGCGCGCCGGTGATCGAACGATCGACGTGACTCTCGGCGGCCAAGTGGACCACGGCGTGCGCGTCGCGCAGAAGTTCGTTCGTCACACCAGCGTCGGTGATCGAACCTTCAACGAAACGAACGCGCGGGTCGCGCAACACCTCTTCCATGTTCTCTCGTCGACCGGAGTAGGTCAATGCGTCGAGCAGCACGACTTCGTCGTAATTGAGACGCTCGGCGTTCTCGAGCAACACTTCGGCGAAGCGCGATCCGATGAACCCAGCCGCTCCAGTTATCACAACACGCATGGCGATACCTCGACCTTTAGAAGTGGTGGCAAGACTTTCTATACTAATTCAGTGAAGGGAATCATTCTGGCTGGCGGTAGCGGCACGCGCCTTCACCCCATAACTCGAGCGGTGTCCAAGCAATTACTGCCCATCTACGACAAACCAATGATCTTTTACCCGCTCAGCACGTTGATGCTGACGGGACTTCGTGAAATTCTTCTCATTACGACGCCCCACGACCAGGACGCCTTTCGACGACTACTGGGCGACGGTTCACAACTCGGTATCGCCATCTCCTACGTCGTGCAGGATCAGCCGAACGGTCTCGCTGAAGCGCTACTGCTGGGCGAGGATTTCCTCGACGGTGACAGTTGCGCGTTGATCCTCGGCGACAACCTCTTCTATGGTCCGGGACTCGGTACGCACCTCCAAGAGAACACGTCGGTCGAAGGTGCGCTGATCTTCGCGTATCAGGTCAGTGACCCCTCACACTACGGCGTCGTGGAGTTCGACGACGACGGCAAGGTCATTTCAATCGAAGAGAAGCCGTCGCACCCCAAGAGCACCTACGCCGTGCCGGGCATCTACTTCTACGACGCCAACGCCTCGGCACTCGCGCGCGACCTCAAGCCCAGTGACCGCGGAGAGTTGGAGATCACGGCGCTCAATAACGCGTACCTCGAGCGTGGTGAACTGCGCGTCGAGGTGCTCTCGCGCGCCACGACCTGGCTCGACACCGGAACGCACGAGTCGCTCTACGAAGCGGGTGGCCTCATCCGAACGCTCCAGCACCGCACCGGGCTGCGCATCGGTGACGTCGAGCAGATCGGCGTCGACCAGGGCTGGATCAAGCAGTCCTAGTCCGCTCACCGACGAACTGGACCTTCAACACCCGGTACCGCTTGATCGCCCACCAGGTCGACCAGATCATGAACAGTTCGGCCAACGCCGAAAGCCCGGCCACGAACGAATTGTGGCTAAGCGCCACCACCAAAATCAGCGCGATCTCCAACATGACGACGACGAGACAGATGACGGCGTAGTAGCCGTACTGCACGGCGGCCTCAACGATGCGCGACGTCGCTTCGACGTTCGTTCGCCAGAAGACGTTGAGAACGTCGCGCTTCTCTTTCCACGTGCAGCTTCGATAGACGTCGATGTTCACCCTGTCAACGATACCGACGTTCAAAACCGTTCGAGGGTCCGGCGACACAACTTCTCGACAAACGATCACCTCCGCGCGGTGCGCCCGTCAGCGTTCGAAGCCCAAGTACCTCGCTTCAGTGCCGTGGGCGAGACGCTTGTGGGCACCGAGTGTCGCTCGATCGAGGTTCGCCATACTCTCAGCCACGACGAGCGCGTGAGCGAGTACGTCCCCTTCAGTGGCGACCGCCTCGACGATGCCGAAGTGCAGCGCGTCAGGACCCGAGAAACGTCGAGCCGTCGTGGCCGCGACCACTGCTGTGGCGCGCGGAAGACGATTCGTCAGAATCGACCACAGCCGTTCGTCCAGGACGAGTCCGATCTCAGCTTCGTTCATGCACCAGTACCCACGGTCCTCGCGCATAACGCGGTAGTCGAAGGCGCACGAGATGAGCGCGCCGCCGGCGAAGGCGTGCCCGTTGATCGCCGCGACGGTGTAGGCCGGGAAGACCAGCAGGCGACCGATCGTCTGTTCCAAGAAGTGCAGCGTCGCGACGAATTCGTCGCGCTGGTCGGCGAAGCGTTCGAGGTCGAGACCGTTGCAGAAGAACTTTCCCGAACCGGTGAGCACGACCGATAGTGGCCCTTCGACCTTCTCGAGTTCGTCGAGTACTTCATTGAGTCGGGTGAGCGAATCGAGGTTGATCCGGTTCTCGCCTTCATTCCACGTCAGTACCGCGACCGGGCCCTCGCGCGTCAAAGTGATGTCCATTCAGGGAGCATATGACGGACGCCTTACCCGGTTGTAGGTTACGTCTATGGCCGAGAACATTTCCGCTGTCCCCGAACCCGACGTCACCGAGGAGAACCCCGTCTCCGAACACTGGATCTGGGCCGGGGACCATCGCCCCGCGGTGCCACGCGCCCTCGTCGAGCACATGACCAACAATTGGGCGTCCGTCGCGCCGAGCAGCGAGGTGCATCCCGCCGCGAAGTTCTGTGCGGCCCGACGCGCTCGTCTCGCCCAAGAGTTCTCCGGGCGCACGATCGTCGTGGCGACCGGCAACTTCAAGGTTCGCGCCAACGACACGGATTACCGATTCCGCGCCGGCACCGACTTCTTCTACCTCACCGGTTGCGATGAACCCGACGCCGTGTTGGTCATCACACCAAGTACCGACGGACCGCGTTCAACGCTCTACATCGCGGACCGACGCGACCAGCGGACCCACGACTTCTTCACCGATGCGCGCTACGGCGAACTGTGGGTCGGGGCTCGTCGCGGCGTTGCTGAGTCGGCGACGTACTACGGCATCGACACCATGGCGCTCGAGGTCCTCGAGGCCGGACTCCACGCGCTGGCGGCGACGGAGATCGTCAGCGTTCGAGGATTCGACCAGCGAGTTGACGATCTTCTCGAACCCAATAAAGACGACGAAGTCTTGGCCACCGCGCTCAGCGAACATCGACTCGTGAAGGACGACTTCGAGATCACTCAACTCCAGCTGGCCGTTGACTACACCGTCAAAGGGTTCGAAGACGTCGTTCGAGCGCTCCCCGCCGCCGAGGGACGAGGCGAGCGTGTCATCGAGGGGGTCTTCCATATGCGCGCTCGCGTCGAGGGCAATGACACCGGCTACGACACGATTGCCGCCAGCGGTTCGAACGCGACCGTGTTGCACTGGACGAGGAACACCGGCGTCGTTCGCCAGGGAGATCTTCTGCTGCTCGACGCCGGCGTGGAGTGCGACAACCTCTACACCGCTGACGTCACGCGAACGATGCCCGTCAGTGGTACCTACTCGCCGGCTCAGCGAAGGATCTACGAGCTCGTGCTCGCCGCCCAACAGGCCGGAATCGACGTCGTCAAGCCCGGCGCGACGTTCAAGGCACCGCACGAAGCGGCCATGAAGGTCCTCGCCCAGGGTCTCTTTGACCTCGGCATCTTGAAAGAGGAGCCGGAAGTGGCCTTGCGCCCCGAGAACCAACTCCACCGGCGCTACACGTTGCACGGTACGAGTCACATGCTCGGTCTCGACGTCCACGACTGCGCCAACGCGCGCGACGAGATGTACCGCGATGGCGTGCTCGAAGAGGGCTACGTCCTCACGGTGGAGCCGGGCCTGTACTTCCAGGCCAACGACCTCACGGTGCCCGAGGAGTACCGCGGCATCGGCGTTCGGATCGAAGACGACATTCTCGTGACGGCGAACGGGTCACGGAATCTCTCGGCGGTCCTGCCTCGTGACGTCGCCGACGTCGAGGCGTGGATGGCGCGGCTCTGGACTAAGGCGAGCCCGAACCTCGGGTTCTAACTCGGCCTAGGGAAGAATGCGAAGCGGAAGTCGCCGCGGTCCTCGCACCTGACCGGGCGCCCACGTGACCGCGTCGCTCTGCGCGAGTTCGAATCTGGGAAAGCGTTTGATGAACTCCTCGATCGCGACGCGAAGCTCGAGGCGCGCGAGGTTGGATCCCACGCAACGATGGATGCCGAGTCCGAACGCCGCGTGACGATTCGCCGCGCGATCGATGATGAAGCGGTCCGCGTCCGCGAAAGCCTTCGGGTCGCGGTTGGCCGCAGGAAATCCCAAGAGGACCCAGTCGTCCTTCTTCATCGGGCAACCAAAGAACTCGTAGTCCTGAGCCACTAATCGCGCCATCGTCACGGGTGCGTAGAAGCGCAAGAACTCCTCGACCGCCACCGGCATCAATTCCGGCTCGTTGACGAGCCGCGCGAGGTCCTCGGGATGACGTGCGAGGTGCCAGATCGCCGAACCGATCGCTGACCACGTCGTGTCGATGCCCGCCACGAGGATCAGGACCATGGTCCCGGACACGTGCTGGCGCTCGAGTTTGTGGCCACCGACTTCGACGTTCAAGAGATAATTCGTCAGGTCGTCGCGGGGATTCTCGATGTGGTCATCGATTTGCTTGGTGAAGTATTCGCTCATGGGTTCGAACAGCGGTCCACGAACTTCCGAGGGCAGGTCGATCAAGTCCAGAATGAGGTGGACGATGTCTCGGAAGATCTCTTCATCCTCGGGCGGGAATCCCAGCATCGTGGAGATGACGCCCGGCGGGATGTACTGGGCGAAATCGCTCCCGCCATCCACGAATTCGCGTCCGACCATCTGGTCGAGGTGCTTCTTGCACAGAGCGCGAATCTGCGGCTCCAGTGCGTTGACCGGACCCGGCGCGAACGCCGGAAGGATGACACGACGCGCGATCGAATGAAATGGCGGGTCCGACGTTATCGGGGGCGCCCCGCCGATGGGCGCAGGAATGAAGTTCGGCGGGAACTTGTTATTGACCACGACCACCATGCGGCTCGTGAAGTGCTCGGTGTCATTGGCGATGGATGACACCATCTCGTGAGTCGTGGGGAACCACCCGCCGCCGTAGCGCTCGGTGCGCGCCACGGGGCAGCGTTCGCGCAGGTCGTCCCAAATTGGGTAGGGATCATTGACCCACTGGGGATCGGTGTGGTCCCAATCGGAGGCGAAGTCCTGGACCGGCACCTTTTGCGTCACGGACTCGTCAACGATGTCGCTCACGTCCAACCGCCTAACGCAGAATTCGAATCGGCAAGTTCCGTGGACCTCGGATCTGGCCGGGCGCCCACGTCACGGCTTGGGCGTCGGCCAACTCGAACCGGGGATAGCGCTTGATGAACTCCTCCAGCGCGACGCGCATCTCGAGGCGGGCCAAGTTCGATCCGGCGCATCGGTGGATGCCCAATCCGAAGGCGACGTGGCGATTCTCCGCGCGGTCGATGATGAACGTGTCGGCGTCCTTGAACGCGACGGGATCGCGGTTGGCGGCTGGGAAGCCCAGCAGAATCCAGTCGTCCTCTTTCATCGGACAGCCCTGGTACTCCATGTCGTGCTTCACGAGTCGCGCCATGGTGACCGGGGCGTAGAAGCGAAGGAACTCTTCGATGGCCACGGGCATGAGGTCGGGCTCGTCGACCAAGCGCGCCAGGTCCTCGGGGTGGTGGGCCAGATGCCAGATCGCCGAACCGACGGCCGACCACGTCGTGTCGATGCCGGCGACGAGGATGAGGATCATCGTCCCGAAGACGTGCTCCATCGCCAAGTTCTGCCCGTCCAGTTCCACGTTCAACAGATACGACGTGAGGTCGTCACGAGGGTGGTCAATGTGGTCTTCCATCTGGGCCACGAAGTACTTCTCGATCGGTTCGAACTCGATGATCCGTTCTTCTTCCGGATGATCGATTCCCTCCAGGATGATGTGGACGAATTCGAGGAAGAGCTCGATGTCCTCTTCCGGGAAACCCAACATTCCACGGATGACGCCCGGCGGGATGTACTGCGCGTATTGCGTGCCGGCGTTCACGACGTCCGTACCCGCCATATCGTCCAGCAGTTTCGAACAGAGTTCACGGATCATCGGCTCGAGCGCGTTGATTGGACCGGGCGCGAAGGCCGGCAATATCAATCGACGCGCAATCGCGTGAAAGGGCGGATCCGACGT
>Ga0182030_10007781_pt1 | contig 22303 bp, 17 predicted proteins | sample 812S3MmetaG_FD_121299 | JGI IMG/M metagenome (GOLD analysis project Ga0182030, IMG submission 121299) | Permafrost microbial communities from Stordalen Mire, Sweden - 812S3M metaG (Illumina Assembly) | ecosystem: Environmental > Terrestrial > Soil > Wetlands > Permafrost | place: Sweden... | reverse complement strand
CGCCGGAACACGGCGTCTATGCGCATCAACAAGGAAGGGCATAAGCTCTCCGGAGTGCGAACTGAACGGAGCCTCAAACTCCCGAAAATCCTCCGGCTTCAGCCGGGGGAAGATGTTAATTCGGGCTGTCTTATAGCTAGCGTCACCGCCCGGGCGAAGCACAACGAAAAACGGCGCTCCCGAGGGAGCGCCGTTTCGTGGGCGGTCTTGAACGGTCTTAAGAAGTCGACCCGTTGTCATAGACGATCTGGACACGCCGGTTCTGGGGCTCCTTAACGCCGTCCTTGGTCGGGACCAGAAGGTCCCGCTTGCCCTTGGCGACAATCTCGATTTCGGACGACGGGATGCCGTCCTTCTCAAGCTGTGCCGCAACCGATTCCGCACGGCGGCGGGAGAGGCGCATGTTGTAGGCGTCCGAGCCGACAGTGTCGGTGTGGCCGGTCACGGTCAGCTGCGTGACTTTGGCCGGTCCGGCGTTCTTGGCGGCCTGATCGACGATGGTTGTCGCATCAGACGTCAGATCCGACTTGTTGAAGTCGAAGAACACCAGATAGCTCTTCGAAACCGACGGCGCAGGAGCGACTGCAGGCGGCGGGGTATAGGCTGCTGTCTCTGCCGGGGCTTCCTGATGTTTACCGAACCGATATGTAACGTCTCCACCGAAGGTCGCCGGGTCACCATAGTAGGAGATCGTCATATTGCCGAAGCCGGGTCCGAAATCGATTCCGTTGATGCGGTATTTATCGTTGAAGATATTTTTGCCCCACATCGAGATCTCGACCGTGCCGTCAGGCACCTGAATGTTGGTCAACCGCAACCGGGCATCGAAGATATTTTGCGCGCTCGCCTTGGTCGAACCGGCATAGTAACCGCCATTCACTGCGGTGTTGGCGCTTAACGCATAGGGATATTCGTAATAGGCGTCCGAGTGCCGATAATCGATGATCAGGTCAAGCTTGCCGATCTCGTTATCCATCAGTGTCGCATCGCCGCTCATGCTTGCCGTAAATTGCGGTGCATAAGGATAGGCATAGGTGTTGCCGACATTGACGCCGTTATTGATGAACGTGTTGTAGGCGGTGTTGAGATAGCCGACCGAGCCGTTGATGCTGAGCCAGGAAACCGGCAGGGCCTGCATATCGAACTCGACACCGTCGATGTCAGAGCTGCCGGCATTACGGATCACCGAAGCTGCGGCGCCGGTCGCAGTAAACACCGAAAGCTGCAGGTTGGATTGCTGATCGTAGAATGCGGCAAGGTTGAGATTCAGGTGACCATCGAGCCAGCGTGTCTTAACGCCAACTTCATATTCGTCGTCTGTTTCCGGCCGAAATGGTGTGAGCGCCTCCGCCGCTGAGGGAGCCTCACCATTGAAGCCGCCGCTTTTAAAGCCTTCAGTATATTTGGCATAGATGTTGACATCGTCCGTGAAGGCGTATTTGGCGACGAACATCGGGGTTGCCGCGTCGAAGTTTGTTGTCGCGCTGACACCTGGGATAAGGACCTGATATGGCCCACCGTAGAGGCTCAACGATTCGTATCGGCTGCCGAACTTTGTTTCGTTGCTGTAACGAAGACCGGCGGTCAGGGTCAGCCTATCGTCGAGGACCGGCGGATTATAGTCGACCTGGCCATAGACGGCATAGTTCTGCGTGCCGTAGCCGTATTGGGAATTGTATTGGTAGCTATTGAGGAAAAATGACTGCGGGTTCTGTGTATAGCCGCCGTCTTGGAAATAGAGGGCGCCGACGATGTAATGGAAACGATCGATCTGACCGGTCGCCTGAACTTCCTCTGACGCGGCGTGATAATGCGTGTAGAGCGAGGTGCTGGCAACATTCAGGGGCGAGCCATCGAGCTCGAGATTGTTTGACCAGTCGATCCAGCGATAGGCGCTAATCGATTTCAAAGACAGTTCGTCGCTGACATCCCAAGTCGCGGTTACGGAATGAGCGCGCACACCGGCGACTTCGAAGGGCCGGCTGTTATTGAGGCCGCCGTTGGCGTTCGCCTGCGTGGTCGGACCCGGATTGGGCTGGATATATTGGGCCAGGGGAATGCCCGAATAAATGGGCGAAGATGGATCGAAAATTCCGCCGGCGCCAACGCGGGTCAGTTGCGAGAAATTGGGCGTATCTTTTTGGTCGCTGACATCAAATGTATAGTCGAGCGTGATATCGTCGGTTACGTCGGCTCTCAGCGCAATGCGGCCGGTGCGGCTGTTAAGGCTGTCGAATTTGCCCTGGTACGGTGATGAGGCGCTTGTGCTGACATACCCATCGTGACCTTCCATAACGCCTGACAGGGACAGGCTGAAAATGCCCAATTTCGGTAGGTTGAGGTTGCCCCGCAACTCGCCTGAGCCATAGTTTCCAGCGCCTGCAGTGATATAGCCCTCGAACTGGCCGGTCGGCTTTTGCGTTACGATATTGACAGCACCGCCCAGCGAATTCCGTCCGTACAGGGTGGTCTGCGGGCCGCGCAGAACTTCGATATGGTCGAGGTCGGCCAGGTCGGTGACATCGCCGATCGCCTTGGGGATATAGACGCCGTCGACATAGAGGCCCGAGGTCGGGTCCCAATAAGGTGCCGGATTGATGGTCACGGAGCCGCGAATCGCGATGTCAGCCTCGGTCTGGTAACCAGGCGACTGGACGATCGCAACATTCGGGATGAAACCCTCGATGCCGCGAATATCCGTGATATTGCGGGATTGCAGCGTCGAGGAATTGAAGGACGTTACGGCGATCGGCACGTCGCGCAGCTTTTCTTCGCGGCGCTCGGCAGTGACGACGATTTCTTCCAGGCCGCCTAGGGCGGTGGCGTCTTGCGTGGTCGCAGCGGTTTGAGCAAAGGTCGGCGTGGTGAGGCCAACGAAGATTGCGGATGCGCTGAGGAGTAGGGCGCGCGGCCCATATTGTGTTGGCACTAACATGTTGAACTCTTTCTTCCCTCGGATTCGCTGAGTAATCCGTTCGGTAATTGTAGAACTATTTGCAGTATTGCGTAGTATAATTGATCCAGGTCAACGATTCAGATCGATTAGCGGGCCAAAACTTGGTGAATAGCACAGCTTCAGTCAATGAATCCTACGCACATTGCCAAAAGATCGACTGATCGTGACAATTCGGCCACAAGGCTCCCGGTGGGTCATTTTATGCTATAGACAATGGGTTTCTTGATTTTCCCTAGGATGGGATAAGGATTATAAACGGGCTCGCCAGTCTCGGTGTTGACGGGGCGAATGTTTAAAATTGTTTTATTCTGAGAAATATTGTGACAAGTTCGCTTGATCACGAATTGCGAAATTTCCAGATTGTTAGGACGAAGTGAGCGTACCCTCTTCTCAGACCGATCGACCCGACCTCGCGGCCGAAGTCACGACATTTCTCCGCAATATGCATGGGCTCAATATGAGCATCGTCCAGCAGTTGTCACCTATATTGGAGGAGCGGCAGGGGATAGATCTTCGCCTGTATTATATCCTGCACACGATTGACAACGGTGCGGTCCATCCTGGTGCAATCGCTCAAGCGATGAAGCTGCCTAATAGCCTCGTGACCAAACATCTCGATCAGCTTGCCCAAAAGGAATTTCTGGAGCGCAGCATTGATGCTCACGATTCCCGCCGTATTCGCGTCAGCCTTACGATACAGGGTAAGGCCATTATGGACGCATCGGATGCGATATTGTCCGGTCTAGTCGGTCAGCGCCTCGCTCGAATTCCCGACGGACAGCGTGCAGGTTTCCTAAACACTCTCGTCGCTCTCGCTGGTGATTCGGAGCCGAAATGACTGCGTCGGATTTTGTGCGGCCGGTTGTTACCCCTCAGGAACGGCGCCTGACGCTTGCCGCGCTGATGGCGGTCCTCCTGCTCAGTTCTCTTGACCAGACTGTGGTCGGCGTCGCCATGCCGCGCATTATTGCCGAGCTGCACGGCCTCAGTCTTATCGCCTGGCTGACTACCGCCTATATGCTGACCTCGACCGTATTCGTGCCGATTTACGGCAAACTGAGTGATCTGTATGGACGAAAGCCAATCCTGGTCTTCGGGATTTGTGTCTTCCTGATCGGTTCATGGCTTTGCGGGATGAGCGGGGAGTTCGGTGATCTTCCGCTAATCGGTGGGGGCATGAATCAGCTGATACTTTTCCGTGCTGTGCAGGGCATCGGCGGAGCGGCGTTGTTCACTATGACTTTCACAATCATTGCCGACCTATTCGAACCGCGCGAACGCGGTAAGTTCATGGGTATCTTCGCCTCTGTGTTCGGCGTCTCGCTGGTCCTCGGGCCGCTGGCTGGCGGTTTTTTCACCGATCTGGGCATTGTGCATATTCTGGGGCACGGCTTCGCGGGCTGGCGCGGTGTTTTTTACGTCAATCTGCCCATCGGCTTGCTGGCATTGTTCATGATCATCGTCAAAATGCCCACCTTGGGGCGGCGCGTACCAGGCAAGGTGGACTATGTCGGGGCGGTGTTCTTTATGGCCGCCGTCACGCCGTTTCTGCTCGCACTCACTTGGGGCAATAGTTACGGTTGGCTATCGACGCGCGTGTTATTGGCTTTTGCCGTTGCTGCCGCCAGCCTTCTGGCGTTTTTTGCCGTCGAAATCGGCAACCGCGACGCACTGATGCCTATGGGTCTGTTTCGCAACAGGGTTTTCTCGATCGCCAATGCGGCAGCCTTTCTGGTCAGCATGGCATTTATGGGCGTGATCAGTTTCCTGCCGCTCTATATGCAGGTTGTGCGCGGCGTTAGTGCCACCAAGAGCGGGCTCTCGATCCTGCCGCTGCTGGGCGGGCTGATGGGGACCAGCATTCTCTCGGGCTTTCTCGCCTCCAAGACCGGCCGGTACAAGCCGTTCATCCTTGCCGGCTATGTCGGAGTTATGATCGGCGTGGTGCTGCTGTCGCGGATTGGACCGGACACGACAGCGTTCGACCTGGGTTGGCGCATGTTCATCGTCGGCGTCGGGATCGGTCCGACTCAGAGCCTGTTTAACCTGGCGATTCAGAATGCGGTGCCTCCGGCACAGATCGCGACCGCGACCAGCACGAGCCAATTCTTTCGCCAGATCGGCTCTACCGTGGGTGTCACGATCTTCGGCACGATGTTGACCGGCAGTTTGCTGGTCGAGTTGCCCAAACAGTTGCCTGCCGTGCCGGGGATGTCTGTCGGTAAGGTCGATATGGGCGAGGCGCAATCGCAGGCGATGAATCCGAATCGCATTCACGATCGAATCGCCCAGGCTTTCGACGATCAATACCAAACCTTCGATAAAGCTTACCACGGTGACCAGACGGCAGTGGCCGCAGTTCTGGACAATCCCGCTGTTCCGGAGGGAATGAAGACCAAACTGCGTGCGGGCGACACGGTGAACGCGGACCAGACGCTAAAGGCGATTCGCCAGGCGCTGGACCATCGCCTTCCGGACTTGGTGGCAAAGGTCGAACGCGGGACCAAGGTCGCCTTTTCAAATGCGATCACTCATATGTTCAAAAACAGCTGGGTAATCGTGTTCCTCGGCATCCTCATCGTTCTTTTCCTGCCGGAAATACCTCTGCGACATCGTGCAAAACCGGGTGAGGCAGAGGCCGATATGCCGCTTGCCTCAGCGGCCGAGTAAGCGTCGTCGAAGGGGGCGGCGTTAGATGTGCGCGGCAAGTGCCGGCGCCAAGCCGCCGCGTTGGTCAATCGATATTTTCTCAAGCCCGAGCCAATGCGCCATAGTGGTAAGTTCTTCTGCCAGGGCGTGCGCCGTTCTTTCACCATCAGCATGCGACTCAAGATGTGCGGCGACGACCCGAAGAAGGCTGCCCTTGCGCTCAGCCTTGAGGTCCACACGACCGACCAGCCTGTCTGCGAGCAGGAACGGCAGGACGTAATATCCATATTCGCGCTTATGAGCTGGGGTGTAGATTTCCAGCCGGTAGCGAAAGCCGAACAGGCGTTCGGTTCTGTCGCGCTCCCAGATCATTGGGTCGAACGGAGATAGTAGTGACTGTGTCGCGATGCGCCGGGGGGACACCGCGTCTGCGTCGAGATAGGCGATTTGCCGCCATCCCTCGACGGTAACTGGCACCAGCCGCTTCGCCTCGACCAGCTCCGTGATTCGCGCCTTGCAGTCCTTTACGCTCAGCCGGAAATAATCGCGAAGGTCGGATTGTGTCGCGATGCCCAAAGCGCGAGCGGCAATCGATACGAGATGGCGCTGAGCATCGGGTTCGTCGGGGGTTGGCATAGCTTGGACTGTCGCCGGAATGACGCGCTCGGTTAAGTCGTACACCCGCTCGAAGCCTCTGCGTGCAGCGGTCGTGATACGACCTGCCCAGAACAAATATTCCAGCGCGATTTTGGTTTCAGTCCAACCCCACCAGGAACTGCCCTTGTGGTTGGCACGGTCGAGGTCGCCGGCGACCAGAGGTCCGCGCTGCTCGACTTCCCGATAAATTTTTTCGACGAAGTCTGGCCGATCGCGCGCTAAATTCGCGATGCCGCCATAGATGCCGTCAAGCCGCTCAGCCCGTGCCATTCTCCAGCGAAAATAGGGATGAAGCGTCATAGGGAGCAGCGAGGCCTCGTGCCCCCAATATTCGAACAGCGTACGACGTGGGCCCCAAGCGGTAGCATCGAGCAGGGCAGGATCATACGCGCCCAACCGTGAGAAGAGTGGCATGTAGTGGGCGCGCATCAATATGTTTACGGAATCGATTTGGAGAAGTCCGGTTTGCTCGACGACCTGATCAACATGTCGGCGAACTTTACGGCCGATGCGCCGGGTTCTGTCGAGGCCTTGGGCAGCCAATGCGATTCTGACAGCTTCGCGCAGGGTCAGACTATCCATTTAGAATCGTCCCAGTCTTCTATCCGATAGGCTTTATAGCTAGCATCTTAGAACGGCGTTAGGTTGAGGCGGCAGCGCAGTTAAGCGATAGTCGATGGAGTTCAAGTCGTATGTTCAGCGCCAGAGTTTTTGCCTCCCTGCTTGCGGTCGCGGTGCTTGCCGGCTGTTGGTCGCATAAGGGACCGCCGCCCCCGACTTTCAGCCCGAACGGAGAACCCCTGGTTCCCCCGCAATGGCCGGCAGATTGCGCATCTGCTCTCGATGCATGGTTCGACCGGCTGGATACGGGGCATACCGGCGGCCTGACTCACGCACAGTTGCAAGAGGATGCCTTGCGCCAATTCAAGCTGATGGATCTGCGGCACGACGGAAAGGTCACTGCCGAGGAACTGTCGAAGTACCGCCTGGCCATCATGCACGGCCATTATCTGAGCGTCAGCACGCCTGCGGAGCAGGCAGCGCTCGACCGCCGCAAAAACGATGAGGAGGCCCGCCCGGGCGACCGCATCGGCGGCGAGTTCGGTGACGGTTCGGGCGACGACAACGGCTCACATCACCGCCATGGCGAAGATCACCGCCCAGTAGATGCTTATGCCGCACTGGTGACCGACCAGCCCGACCCTGTCATGTCGGCAGATTCGGACCTTGACGGTTCGGTGACTTGGGATGAATTTCGCGCGCTGGTCGACCAGGATTTCGCCGACTTCGACAAGGACCACGAGGGTAAAATCACCAAATCGGAAGTCGAGACGATATGCGCGCGGTCGCGGTGAGCGTTATCAAAGACCAAGCGGTGAGCGTTATCAAAGAACAAGGAGTGTTCCGATCGAATCACCGAAGAATTGCGTGCGAGCATAGTCGCCGATTTCGGTCAGCTGTGCCTCGCATTGTTGGACGGCGTCGGCTCGACCCTCCAGATGCGGGTAATCGCTCGAAAATACGAGCAGTTCGGGCGGCAGCTGTCCGATAGTCGGTTGAAGCGCATCGCATGAGGTCAGCGGCGTGAATCGTACCTGGCGTCTGATATATTCGGACGGTTTGAGCGGTAGCTTGTAATCGCCGACCCCAATTCCGAATTGTGCGCCGTAGGGGCCGACCGTGACCGAATCCAGCATGGTCATCAGATTCGGGACCCAGCCGATACCCAACTCCTCAACGATGACATTAAGCCTTGGGTGACGCTCTAAAACCCCGTCGATGATCATCGCCGACAGTGCGATCTGGGGTACGACCTGGCCGTTGATCAGATGAAGTATGGCATAGTGCGAAGGGTCGCCGCCATTGAAGAACCAGCCGTGCTTAACCTCGCTGCGGCCTGCGCCAATATGAAATACTACAGCCATGCCGAGATCTTCGGCGGCCGACCAGATCGGCTCGAAATCCGGGTGGGTGAAAGATTTCGTATCGCTGACTGGATCGGCCCTGACCTGGAATGCCCGGCTGCCTGCGGCGCGCATTCGGGTCATTTCGGCAATCGCCCAATCGACGTCGGCGATATCGATCAACGCCACCGGAATGAGACGGTCTGTATGGCCGTGAAAGGTTCCTGCAGCCCAGCTGTTGAAGGCCTGGAATGCGCGCAGTGCCAAGTCGCGGCGGCCCTGCTTCATCGCCAGAACATAAGGCGTCGAACCCATGGTCGAATTGACAAGCTGGATGTCGATGCCGTGCGCGTCGCAGAAGGCGATCCGTGCGTCGCCGTCGTAACCGGCCGGCGGCGTTGTCATCATCTCCTTCTGTTGCTCAGCGGATGCCGCCAACAATGCCTCTAGGCTGCGCCTGCCTGACGGAGCCAGCAGTTCGATCAGGTTTTCCGGCCGCTGTTTGCGCGGGATAGCCTCTATCAGATCGCCGACAACGCCCTGCACGACGCGCTCGATGAAGCTTTCGTCGCTCGGTGGGATCAGCTTGGCGAGAGTGGGATCGATTTGTTCGAGCCAATCGACAGGCTCCATGAAATGGCTGTCGACATCGATGACGCGCATTTCCACCCTCCCCGGTTTGAGGTAGAAGAGCGCGTGTTTTCGCGCCTTTCTTCACGCCCATGTTCCGTCCGCACAATAGGGGAGTCAATCGATAGTCGTGCCGGCTAAAGCGCGATTTCGTACTCCAACAAAAACTTGAGCGTGCCGCTGGGCCAATCCGGGGTCGGACCGATGAGATAACCGGCCTCGTATTTGATTTTGCCGGGCGCCGTATAGACCTCGCCGAACAGGACCGGATTTCGAACTCACCCTTGGTCACATTGGGATAATAGACCTTGAAATCGGCGGCTTGTGCTGGAGATACAGTGCATACTGCGCAGGCAAGGCAGAGGGCCGCCGCCGTGAAAGGGACCCAGCTGATTTATTGCACCACGATGTGACCGCGCGCCGTATCCTGGTGGAAGTCGCCGAAGAATTCATAGCTCCCTTTCGACAGGGGCCCGATGAACACCGTGATCTGCCCGCCGGCGGCGACGACCTTTTCGCGGTTTAGGTCCGCGCTCTCGAATTCCTCGGCGGTTGTGTCGGCATTTTTGACAATCAGCTTGATCTTGGTGTCGGCAGGAATCGTGATGTCGGTTGGATCGAAGCGATGATTCTGGATCGTCAGCGTAAAATCGTCAGCTTGTGCGGCCGAGGTGAGAAACCAGAGAGAGATGACTCCGACACCGAGGGCGATTAATCGGGGGATGCGCATAAAAGGTCCTGCAACTGCGAACTATTATCAAGTTGTAATAGAGAATGCGAATCGTTTGCAATGGAGCTTAGCTGATCATTTGGTCGTCCCGACTATTTTTGAGTTTTGGGAGCATTCCCAGCAATATGTCGTCTTTCAGCACATAATGGTGGTGCAGCGCGGCGGCGGCGTGGACGAAAAGGGCGGCGTAAAGTGCCAGTGCTGCAGTTTTATGAACCCCGAATGCCAAGTGACCTAATGGTTCGTTATGGCGAATAACCGTCGGTAGATCGAACAGATAGAAAAAATGTACCGGCTGTGAAAATGCGGCCGCATCGATCAGGCCGCTCAAGGGCATGATGACTAGAACGGCATAAAGAAGACCCTGAACGAATAGCGTGGCGAATCTCTGCCAGCTTGCAATTGTGCCGGGTAGTGATGGTGCCGGATGCCACCAGCGCCAGGCCAATCGCAGTACCGCCAGCACAAAAATCGTCGTCCCGATCGATTTATGGATCGTTAAAATCTGATCGTGCGCGCCACTATGCCGGTCGACGCTGCCGAGCGTCCAAGCTAGACAGACATTGACCACGATCATTATCGCGACCGTCCAATGAAAGAGGATTGCGACAGTGTCGTACCGCTGGGTTATCCTGCGTTCCCCGGTCATCAGGCCGCGGCGAGGCTGCGCCTTTCAGCGGATTGGATCCAGCCGCCGCCGATCACACGGTCGCCTTGGTAAATCACACAGGCCTGGCCGGGGGCGACGCCGAACTGAGCACCGTTCAGATCGACCGTCGCCAGCCCATCGGGCAACGCGGTAACGGTGCCCGCTGCAAGGGGCTGTGCAGATCGCAGCTTGACCTCGGCGGTCAATATATCGCCGGATTTTATGGGGACCAGCCAGTTCATTTCTGACAAATGCACACGGTCGCGTGCGAGAGCGGCCTTCGGGCCGATCACCACCCGGTCTTGCGTGGGATCGAGGGCGACAACATAAAGCGGTTCCCCCCCAGCGACACCAAGGCCACGACGTTGACCGATGGTGAAGTGAATAATCCCTTGGTGGTCGCCGACCGGTCGCCCTTCAAGATCGACGATCTTTCCCGGCCTGACCGATTCCGGGCGAAGCTTTTGAACAACGCTGGCGTAGGACCCGTTCGGCACGAAACAGATATCCTGGCTGTCGGGCTTATCGGCGACTTTGAGGTCGTAATGTTGCGCGAGGCGCCGAACCTCGCTTTTGGGTAGGGACCCCAGCGGGAAGCGCAGAAAGGATAACTGGTCTGCGGTCGTGGCGAACAAGAAATAGCTTTGGTCGCGCGACAGGTCTGCGCCCCGGTGCAATTCCGGGCCGCCCGGCCCCGTGACGCGCTTTGCATAATGCCCGGTCGCGAGTGCGTCGGCACCCAACGTGCGCGCCATATCGAGTAGGTCGCCGAACTTCACCTTCTGATTGCAGCGAACGCAGGGAATCGGCGTCTCGCCGCGGATATAGCTATCGGCAAAATCGTCGATTACGCCGGTCTGGAAGCGCGATTCGTAATCCAGCACATAGTGGGGAACGCCAAGCTTGCCTGCGACTGCCCGCGCGTCGGCGATATCGGCCCCGGCGCAGCAGCTTCCCGCTTTGCCCTTCAGCGCGCCATCATCATAGAGACGTAAGGTTGCCCCGATCACCTCATAGCCCTGCTGGGCAAGGAGGGCGGCAACGACCGATGAATCGACTCCGCCGGACATGGCGACGACGATGCGTGCGCCGGGCGGCAGGTCGGTTCCGGTCAGGGCGGGATTCATTTTAGCGCCTCAGGCCTTCTGCATATTGCGTGTACCGGCAGGCAACCGCACGGTCAGCCCATCGAGTTCTTCGCTGACGATAATCTGGCAGCCGAGCCGTGACGTTTTAGTAAGCGCGAAGGCCAGGTCCAGCATATCTTCTTCATCCTCGGATGCATCGGGCAGCAGATCATACCAATCCGGCTCGACTACGACATGGCATGTGGAGCAGGCAAGCGAACCTTCGCAGGCACCCTCTAGGTCTATATCGTGCTTGTGCGCCACCTCGAGTAGGGACAGGCCCACCGGTGCGTCGAACTCACGCCGCGTGCCGTCGCGTTCGATAAAAATAACCTTTGGCATTAAACCGGGAACTCCTGAGTGAACTAAGCTGCTGTCGCTGATCTAGTAGCTTTCGCCCGGCGATACACTATCGCCCAGCTTTCGACCAGATGGTCTATGTCGGACGATTGGGTCATCCAGCCAAGACTGACCCTGATCGCCTCGCGCGCAGTCGCCTCAGGCACACCCATTGCCAATAGAACCGGGGATGGTTCCACCGCACCGCTGGAGCAGGCCGCGCCGGAACTGACCGCTATGCCGGCGAGATCCAAACCGATCAGTGCGGTTTCGGCAGAAAGACCGGAAACCCCGAAACAGCTTGTATTGGCCAGGCGCATCGCGCCGGCGCCGTGTACGACAATTTCCGGTGCGATCGCGGCTAGCTTTGCTTCCATCCTATTACGCAGATCGGTCAATCGGGCGGCCAAACGGCCCCCATCTCCGGCCAGTCGGGCGGCAACACCGAATCCAACGATCGCCGCTACATTTTCCGTACCTCCGCGCCGTCGGGATTCCTGTCCGCCGCCACGAAAGAGAGGGTTCAGCGAAATGCCGTCGCGGACATAGAGTGCGCCGGCGCCCTGCGATCCGCCCAATTTGTGGGCTGATAGCGTTAGGAAGTCGACATCAAGCTGATGCACATCGACCGCAATGCGCCCCGGTGCCTGCGTCGCGTCGCTGTGCAGCAGTCCGCCATGGGCATGGGTTATCGCTGCAGCCTCGGCCACCGGCTGGATGACGCCGGTTTCGTTATTGGCCAGCATCAGCGATACCAGCCCGGGGCCGTCCAGTTGCGACAACATTCGGTCAAGTGCAATCAGGTCGAGTAGCCCGTTGGCATCGACGGGGACGACGTTTGGGATCGCGACGGCATTGCGGACCGACGGATGTTCTATTGCTGAGACGATCACATGCCGCAAAGTCGTTCCGACCAGCGCAGTGGTGTTGGCTTCGGTCGCGCCGGAGGTAAATATGATTGCATCCGCGCTTGCGCCGATCAGCGCGGCGACTTCGGATCTGGCCTGTTCTACGCAAACCCGCGCGCGCTGACCGAAGCGGTGCACCGAGGACGCGTTCGTCGGCTCCACCAGCATTTCGACCAATGCGTCGCGAACCTCCGGCCGGACCGGCTGGGTTGCATTGTAATCCAGATAAATAGGGTGGCGCATGAGGCGCGAGGAGCCGCGGACTATTCCGCGGCGTCGGGAACGATGCGGGGTGCCTGTTCTACCGAGGCGTGTTGAGCCGCCTCAAGAGCCTTCAGCCTTTCGGTCAGGTCCTTCACATGGGCATTCAGCGAGGTCATTAGGCAATCGATCGGGTCAGCGTCCTCACTGCACGGTGTACCGTAGGAAAGAAAGTCGGGGGTTGTACGGCCGATATCCTGGGAGGCCTTCGCCGGAATGCCGACCATAGTCGCGCCATGCTGTACATCATGCAAAACAACGGCATTCGCACCGATGCGGGCGCCATCCCGAACCGTTACCGGACCGAGTATATGTGCGCCTGCGCCGACGATCACATTGTCACCCAATGTCGGGTGCCGTTTGACGCCGCGCTCCAGCGAGGTACCGCCGAGGGTCACGCCCTGGTAAAGCGTGACGTCATTGCCGATGACGGCGGTCGATCCGATTACCACACCCATTCCATGATCGATGAAGAACCGTTCGCCGATCGTGGCCGACGGGTGGATTTCGATGCCGGTCAGGAAACGCCCCAGCTGTGAAAGCCAGCGTGCTGCAGTCGGCAAGCCGTGACTGTCCAGAAAATGCGCACTGCGGTGAAAAACGACGGCATGCAGTCCCGGATAGCACAACACGACCTCGAGCCGCGATCTGGCGGCTGGGTCTCGGGCGATAATGCTGTCTACGTGACTTAGAAAATGCTTGAACACAACGTGGCCTGTTATGATATGCTTGCGGCCCGCCGCAATTTCCTTACGCGCAACACGGTCGACCCCACACCTTGGGCTGACATTTTACGATATGGTAATTGTTCGGGATATAGGCAAATGGATTCCGAGGGTCAAGTTTGGGCAGGTCGCCGTCGCCGCGACTGCCGTCGAGACCCCCGGGACATTTTGGGCGCTGAGACCGGCGCTTCGCACATCGAGCAGATTAAAAGACATGCCTGAAGTTACGATTAACGGCCCGGCTGGCCGGTTGGAAGGGCGTTACACCCACAACAAGTCGCCTAATGCGCCCATTGCGCTGGTGCTTCATCCCCATCCCCAACACGGTGGTACGATGAACAATCGCGTCGTGTACACACTTTTCCAGTCCTTTGTGGCCAGCGGCTTTTCGACTCTGCGGATCAATTTCCGCGGCGTCGGGCGCAGCCAGGGCAAGTATGATCGCGGCGAAGGTGAGATGAACGATGCCGCGACGGCGGTCGATTGGCTTCAGACCTATAACCCGCAAGCGAGCGCGATCTGGATTGCGGGGTTCTCTTTCGGCGCCTGGATCGGGATGCAGCTGTTGATGCGTCGTCCCGAGTTCGATGGTTTCGTCGTCGTCTCGCCGCCTGCCAATCTCTATGATTTCACCTTCCTAGCACCGTGTCCCTCATCGGGTCTGATCCTACAGGGCGACAAAGACGATTTGGTCAGCGAGCCCGCTGTTGCAAAACTAGCGGAAAAGATTGCCAAACAGCGCGGGTTGGCGATCGACTACCGGGTCATCCCGGGGGCCAATCATTTCTTTGCCGATCAGCAGGAGATTTTGGCCGAGCACATCACCGGCTATTTGAAGAAAGCCACAGAGGGGCGTCTAGCGGCAGTGGGCGAGTAGCGGCTATTCGCCCAACACCATCGGTTCGCCCGAAGGCGGCACTCTGGGCACGTGCAGGAAGAGCACGACTGGGACGATCAGCAGGCAGAGTATCGCCAATATCATAAAGACATTGATATAGCTGATCATCATTGCCTGTCGGGTTAGATCGGCGTTCAGAAAGGCCAGTCCGGCAGTCTTCGTCATCCCGAGTGGCGTGTCGATGTGCCGGTAGGGAGTCATGAACTCGGATAGGTAGCCGTGATTGATCTGAGCGGAACTCACCAATATGGCCGAAGTGATTGAGATGCCGGCGGCGCTGCCGATATTACGCATCAGATTGTAAAAGCCGCTGGCTTCAGTGCGGAGATCGTCATCGAGCGTCGTGAAGGCGTTCGTGGTGAGCGGTACGTTGATGAAGCCTATGCTGGCGCCCTGTAGTAACCCCAGCAGAATGATTTCACGCGGACTGATCATCAGCGACCAGCCCGACATCAGGTAGAGCGACAGGGCGGAGAGTGCCAGACCGAATCCGATGAGCAATCTTGGGCCGGTCAGTTTCGTGATCCGGCCAACCAAGAGGATAGCACCGATCGTCCCCAGACCGCGAGGCGCCATGACGAGACCGGCTGTCAGCACCGGATAGTTGAGTTCACCCTGAAGCATCTGTGGGGTCAGGGCCATCGAGCCATAATAGACCAGCATGATAAGCGTCATAATCGCGTTCGACAGGACAAAGGTGCGGTCGCGAAAAAGACGGACGTCAAAAAACGGCCGTCGCGTAGTCGCGCTGTGGACGATGAACATGTATAGGCCAAAGACCATCAAAGCAGCCTCCATCATGATCTCCGGGGACTGGAACCACCCCTTCTGCTCGCCGCGATCCAGCGCCAACTGAAGGGATGCGATGGCGAGGCTGAGGAGGCCGAAGCCTGCCCAGTCCAGCTTTCGACCGATGGCGCGGCTTGTTTCCGGGATGAAGGCGATCGCGCCCAGGATCGCCAGTATGCCGAGGGGCACGTTGATGTAGAAGCACCAACGCCAAGTGAATTGATCGGTGAGATAGCCACCGAGAATCGGCCCCAAGATCGGGCCTACCATGACGCCCATACTGAAAATGCCCATTGCGCGGCCGACCTCGCTGCGCGGATATGTGTCTAGCAGGATGGCTTGAGACAGTGGAACCAGCGCAGCGCCGAAAACTCCCTGAAGGAGGCGGAACAACACCATCTCCGGCAGTGTAGTGGCGATGCCGCAAAGCATGGATGCCACGGTAAAACCGGCAAGGGCAAAGGTGAATAGTCGGGTTCTGCCCAACTGGGACGCCAGCCAGGCCGTGACCGGGGTGGCGATGGCCGATGCCACCAGATATGAGGTCAGGACCCAAGCAATCTGATCCTGGGTTGCGCCCAGGCTGCCTTGCATATGAGGGAGCGCGACATTGGCGATGGTAGTGTCAAGAACCTGCATGACCGTCGCAGCCATCGTGACAATCGTGATCATCGTCTTGTTTGGGGCGCCGCCAACCGAGCGGGTTCGTGTTGAAATCGCCATTTTCGCTTGAGCAAATCCGACCCGGTGGCACATTCAGCGACACCTCGGCGGCACTGCTGGCATTAGAAATGGGTAGCTAGCTAATAGTTAGCAAGCTACCGAGATGCTGCAGTGCAAAATAAGCAAAGGTGCGCGTTGGGGTACAACAGTCGATCGGGCGAATTTGCTCCCGGGCCGCTCGCGATCTGCCGGCTCGGTGTTCTTACAGTGCCTTGGAGCCGGTCGGTCGAATGGCGTTGGCCAGAAACCGCGCCGCTTCGTCGAATCGTGCAGACAGATCGTAATCGGGATCCAGGCGCCATTCGCGCAGGATCGAAATGTAAACGGCTCCGATCATTTGAGCGATGAAGCGGATCTTGTGATCGGTGCCAATATCGCCCTGAGATATGCCAGTGGCGACCAGACGCTCTAGAGCATCATGGAATCGATCGACGCGAACTTTGCTGACCTCAGGCGTACTCCAATCCAGCTCGAGCTCTGCGGTTACGGCTTTGAAATAGTCCGGTTGCTTCAGCGCTTCCCGGACGAACTCCCGAAACATGTTTCGCAGTCTTTCGAATGTCGAAACTTTAATTCCAATATGTCGGTCGACAGATGCGCTGAAGCTGGAAATCTGCTCAACCCAGAGTTCCTGAAGGATCGCGTTCTTGCTTTGGAAGTAATTGAAGAACGTCGCCCGAGACACGTCGGCCGCTTCAGTAATCTCGTCGATCGTTGTTTTGGCGACCGTTTTCTCGGCAAAGAGCCTACGTGCGGCATCCAGCAACTGAGCCTTCGTGGTCAGCTTTTTGCGTTCGCGCCTGGAGATCAGCAGTGCTTCGCTCATTAATGCCTCAATGCCTACGCGGACCTGTGCCGGTGCGGCATGTTGGCGAGTTCGGTTCGCCATGTGGCTTTGTCTCCAATGATGGGACTATTTGCAAGACTTCTATTTCTTGATCAAATCTACAGATTTCAAAGTACCTGTGACCGCAAACCGGACCTGCCTCCAGCGAAATTAGAGCGCGCCGGCTGCTTTCAGCACTTCGGCGACGTGGCCCGAGACTTTGACTTTGTTCCACACCTGTTTGATCACACCATCTGCGCCGATCAGGAAAGTGGTGCGTTCGATGCCGAAATATTTACGGCCATACATGCTTTTTTCAGCCCAAGTGCCGTAATCTTCGCAGACATGACCGTCCTTGTCCGAAGCCAGCGTAAACGGCAGGTTGTATTTTTTTTTGAACTTGTCATGTGAAGCAACGGAATCCTTGGAAATGCCGATTACCTTTGACTTGGCACCCTTGAAGCTGGCTTCAGCGTCGCGAAAGCCGCAGGCCTCGGAGGTGCAGCCGGTCGTGTCGTCCTTAGGATAGAAATATAGAATGATCGTTTGGCCTTTGAGGGCGGAAAGCGTGACGGACCCGCCACTGTCGGTCGGCAATGTGAAGTCCGGGGCAGTCGCGCCAGCGGAAAGGGTCATCTAAACCTCATCGGTGTTGCGATCGAAGGTGGGCGTAGCTTGACTGACAATCTCTTCAAATCGTCGCCGAGACGCTAAGAGAATGGAATCAAGTATGGTTTCGGCTTGGCCGAAGTCAACGCCCTGATCCTCGTCTATTCCCGTTTCCCTGGCAACTTCCCGCGCCAAAAGCGCTTTGATCGCCGAAGGCGCGTTGTCGGGTTCAAACGCACCGGGCGTAGTTAATCGGATCAAACCCTGAATGCGCCATGCAAGCCGAGCGGCGCGGGACAGGTCTGCTGCGGCGTCGGCAGCCAAATGCCCTTGTTTGACCAATCTGGCTATCGCGACCGCGGTTTCCGTTGACAGTAGTGCGGGGTCACTATGGGCTTCTCGAAGAAGCAAATACTGAACCGCGAACTCAATATCGACCAATCCCCCGGCAGCATATTTGAAATTCCAGCGGTTTCGCGGGGGGTGCTGTTCTGCAATCCGACGCCGCATATCGACGACATCGGCCAGCAGCTTTCTCTGATCGCGCTCTGCGGTCAGCGTGTTTCGTATGGAATCGGAAATAGCCTTTACCAGCCCGGGCGGTCCTGCAATCGCCCGGGCGCGCGTCAATGCCATATGCTCCCAGGTCCAGGAACTTGCCGTATGATAGACACTGAACGCGTCAAGCGTTGCCGCGACCGGCCCAGCTTCTCCAGATGGGCGCAGTCTCAGATCGACATCGTAAAGCCGTCCCTCGGCCATGGGTGCGTTGATCGCCGCGATCAGCCTCTGTGTCAGACGGATATAATAGACGGGCGCGTCCAATTGCCTTTCTCCGTCCGAAACTGCGCCGCTCGGCGCATCATAAATCGTGACCAGGTCGAGGTCGGAGGAGAAGGACATCAATTTTCCGCCCAGCCTGCCGAAGGCGAGGATAGCAAAACTGCCCCCCGGTATTCGTCCATGTTTGGATTCGAATTCCACCTCTACCAAAGGGATAAGGCGGACTATCGCCGTTTCAGCGATTGCGGCGAGAAATCGTCCAGCCGCTTCACCGTCGCTGACCGATTCTAGGACATGGACACCGGCTTGGAATTTACGGGCCGCCACCCAGCGCCGCAGCCGGACCAGCGAATCCTCATAGTCGAGGGCCATGGCAAGTGTTCGATCCAGATCGATGAGCAGCGTGGGCGCCTCGGGTAGCGGGGCGAAGAAATCCGCAGTCAACAACTCGTCGAATAGCGCAGGGTTCTTACCCAAATGATCGGCCAGCGCCGGTGCCATCCCGAAGATCCGTCCGACCAGACCCAAGAACTGCCGGTTTTCTGCCAGAAGCGACAACAGCATAACTCCGGCGGGAATGGCGGATAGAAAAGCGTCGAATCGAAAGAAGGCTGCATCCGGCTCTGCGGTTTGCGCCAGTGCGCTAAGCAAGTCCGGGGTCAGATTTGTGAGGATCTCCCGCGCACGCTCGCTGCGGGTCGAGCGGTAGCGACCGTGATGCCAGCCGCGAATGACCGCTGCGATTCCACCGGTATTGACGAAGCCGAGTTTGGATAGCGTAGCCAACGTATCTGGGTCATCCTCCACACCCGTAAAGACAAGACTGCCGGGTCCGGAAAGCGAAGGGGATTTACCGAAGAGGTCGAGAAAGCGATCGTGGACGCGCGCCAATTGGTTATTCAGAGCGCAGAGGAAAACTTCCCGATCCGCGAAGCCCATAAATCCTGCGATTTGCGTCATACCTTCATCGCTCGTAGGCAAAATATGGGTCTGCCGGTCGTCCACCATTTGCAGCCTATGCTCGAGCTTTCGTAGGAAACGATAGGCATCGGTCATTTCGTCGGCAGCGTCCTCGCCGATACGTCCCGCTGCGGCCAGGGCGCGCAGAGCGTCGCACGTGCCGGGCGCGCGCAACGTCGCATCTCGCCCACCGAAGATAAGCTGCTGGGTCTGCGCAAAGAATTCGATCTCGCGAATGCCGCCTCGACCCAGCTTGATATTATGGCCCAATAAACCAGCATTTTCGGGTTTCAGCTTATGCTGATTGATCTGACGTTTGATCGAATGAATGTCTTCGATCGCCGCGAAATCGAGATTGCGGCGCCATATCCAGGGCTGAAGAAATGCAAATAGTGCCTCGCCCGCGACAGGATCTCCGACGAGCTGGCGTGCCTTGATCATCGCCGCCCGCTCCCAGTTTTGGCCGAGACTGCCGTAGTACACCTCGGCGGCCCCGAGAGAGACGGCAAGTGGTGTCGCCGCGGGATCTGGTCTAAGGCGCAGATCAGTGCGGAACACATAGCCGTCGCCCGTACGTTCTTCCATCACCCTGACCAGGGCGCGAACCAGACGGACGAAGACCTGGCCGATTTCACCCTTGTCGGGGAAGCCGATCCGCGCCTCGTCATAAAAGACCACAAGGTCGATATCGCTGGAGTAGTTCAGTTCATGCGCGCCGAGCTTTCCCATGCCTAGAATGACTAGGCCTGAGCCGTCTGGCGGCAGCTTTTCAAAGCCCGAAGTTGCCAGAAGATGCGCTGCCGCCCGGTCAAGGGCAACCTCAGCGGTTTGGGATAACGCTCCGGTAACCGCTTCAAGCGGCCAGATTCCAGCAATATCTGCGAGCCCGACCAGCAATGCCGACTGTCGCTTCGCACGCCGAAGCGCCTTCATAACTTCCTGGGTCGACATTTCAGTCACCGGAAGCGCTGCGACATGGGCGATTAGGCGGCTGAAAACGACATCCGGCCCTTTTTCCGCGATGTTGCGTACGAGAGCGATGTTGCCGGTCAACTCTTGGGTGAGGAACGGGCTGTTGGCAAAAACCGCGCGCAGCAGAGGGCCTATTGCCGCATCCGTGAGCGAATCAGACGCGAATTCTATGATTGCCCTGTCACCGGTAGCATTGGCATGTTCTCGCCAATGTTCCTCTCCGCGCCTGACAGACTGGCCGTCGTTCGTATGTGGTAGGATATCGGAGAGAATCGGGATCATGACCATTATCGAGGTTGAGAACGCGTGCGCCGGCCGGAAAAAGCTATGATACACCGGCCTATGATACATCGGACGGCGCGAATTTTACTCGAGATCGTCGGTGTCGCCGTCGGCGGCGTCTTGGTGCTTGCCGCCCTAGCGGTTTGGCGCCTGTCCACGGCGCCACTGGAGGCGCGGTTCATTCGCCCATATGTCGTGCAGGCGATAAACGAAGCGCAACTCGGCTTTGACGTCCAGTTGACCGAGGCCAGAATCGAATGGCATCGCTTCCGCCCTGTCGTGGGACTTCATTTCCACGGCGTCAGCTTCACCGGCCAAGGCGGCGCTACGGTCGGTGCGCTAAAAGACGGTACTCTGGACCTCTCGGCCCGGGAGCTACTGTTCGGTCGGATAAGCGTCGTCGCTATCGATATTCGACAGCCGGAAATCACGATCGTTCGCGACCCCGACGATCATTTTTCGCTTCGTCTCGGTGCCTCTGATTCAACCGGCGAGAACACTGATTTTGGCGCCATGCTTAAGCGGTTTGTCGAACAGCCCAACGACAGCAGTGCTTTTGGTCGTTTGCGGCGGGTACACTTGGAAAACGGTCGTGTCCGGGTTGAGGACCACAAGCTGGGATTGGTCTGGATAGCCCCCGACGTCGATATCGATCTGGGCCGCACTACAGCCGAAACCACCGCGCATATCGATGTCGTACTGGAGTTACCCCACCATACGGCACGCCTGAGCGGGCGGGCGAGCTATGTTTTGGCACAAGCGAAAACCTATCTTTCATTGGACGTTACCGATTTCGATGCGGCGACTGCGGCTCCCTTCGCGCAGGTCCTGTCGCCGATGGCGGCGCTTGCCCTTCCGGTCAGCGGCCATGTGCATGCGGTCATGGACCGGTCCGGCGACCTTGAAAGCGGCGATGCGAACCTTGTCGGCGAGAAGGGGCAACTGGTCTTACCGGCTTATTACCCCACGCCGCTCGAGATCGAGTCGATTGCGCTTAAACTGCATTTCGCCAACGCGCCCCAGCGACTCGTAGTCGAAAGTATGGCGATCAATCTTGGTGATGCCCATCTGACAGCGACAGGCACCGCCGATTTCACCGGCCCAGCAGTGACAATCGATGCGCGAGCCGACATCGGCGATATTCCTTTGCCGCGGTTCGACGCGATCTGGCCGCATAGGATGGCCGTCGGCGGACGCGACTGGGTCACCGCGCATATCCCCGACGGGGTGATTAAATCGGGAAATGTCCATGTCGTCGCCTCAGGCCAAGTGAACGATCCCAACTCGATCCAGTCGACGACGGTCGAAGGTGCTTTCGACTATGCCGGTCTTGATGTCCATTATTTTCCGGCCCTGCCGCCGATCCGGGCCATAATCGGCCACGCGACATTCGACGCTGCGCGGATGGATCTTTCTATCGACAGCGGAACCTTGGGCGATCTAGCCGTATCGAAAGGGGTCTTGGCGATTACCGGCCTGGATAAGGATGAATCGGCGATCGAAATCGGCCTTTCGCTTCAAGGTTCTTTGAAATCGATGCTGACTATCCTCGACATGCCCCCGTTGGGTTATGCGCATGATCTCGGCCTGTCACCCGATGGCGTCGGCGGCAACTTGAACCTGCGGTCCAATTTTGCCTTTCCGCTCGTTAGTTCGCTGCTGTTCCGGCAAATCGCGTTTGGCGTGAAAGGAACGCTGAGCGGCGTCGCCGCGAGCGGAGTTGTCGGACCACGCGATGTCAGCGAAGGTGCGATCAGTATCGCGCTCGACAAGGATGGAATGTCGCTGGACGGCGATGCGCGCCTCTCCGGTGTGCCAGTTGGTTTCAATTGGCGCGAGTCCTTTGTCGCGAGCGACAAGGTACACAGTCGCATATCGTTCCATGCCGATTCCACCGAGGCCGATCGCGTGGCGCTTGCCCTGTCG
>Ga0182030_10007779_pt1 | contig 22304 bp, 22 predicted proteins | sample 812S3MmetaG_FD_121299 | JGI IMG/M metagenome (GOLD analysis project Ga0182030, IMG submission 121299) | Permafrost microbial communities from Stordalen Mire, Sweden - 812S3M metaG (Illumina Assembly) | ecosystem: Environmental > Terrestrial > Soil > Wetlands > Permafrost | place: Sweden... | reverse complement strand
TGCGGCCCATGTTCTCGCTGAGCACCGATGTCTCGCCAAACGAATAACTCGCGGCATGCACGGCAACCAGGCCCTTGCCGCCGCGCACGAACTCCTCGACGGCCTTCTCGGCCTGAGTGCTCCAGCGCGGACCGCAGTAATTGGCAACCAGAACGTCGTAGGGTTTCAGTGTTTCTTCGGTTAGCCCATCCGGCGCCTCGGTAACCCGAACGTCGAACTTTCCGGTGAGATCCAGCACGTGGCGCAGGTAAGGAGTGGTCGAGCGCCAGTCGTGATTGTTGCGGCCGGTAAGAATCAGGACCCTGATCTTGGCTTCGGCGAAGTAGAAACGGTCGGGGATTGTCTGGGCGGCGATGCCGGCGGCGAGAAACAGGGCCGTGCCGGCGAGGAACGCACATCTACGCACGATGGAGAACCTCCTGCAAATGCGCGAGAGAGCGCTCGGCCTGCAAGGGGGTGCCGCACTCCACCGACAACACGCCGCTGAAACCCGCGCCGCGCAGAATGCCCACGACGCGGCCCCAGTCGATGACGCCATCGCCGCAGGCGCAGCCCACGGGCGTGCCTGTCACTTTCCCCTTTTCGGCCTCGGCGTATTCGACGGAGATGTCCTTGGCGTGCACGTGAACTACCCGATCGACCACGGCTTCGAGCCCCGCATAGGGATCTTCCCCGCCCAGGAATGCATTGCCGGTGTCGTAGTTGACCCGCAGCATCGGCGAATCCACCAGCGTGGCGATGCGCAGCAATCCCTCCGTGGTCCTGGAGATGGATTGATGCGGTTCGATGCCCACATAGATGCCGTGCCGCTCCGCCGTGCGCAGCACGGTTTTTAGCGTGTAGCGCATCACTTCAAAGCACTCGCTGTCCGTCAGCCAGGACGGCCGGATACCTTCGTCGGTGTTCACCACCGGAGCACCCAGCACTGCCGCGAAGCGGATGGCCTTTTCGAGGTAGGGTACGCTGATCTCGGGCCGCATCAGCGGGCAGTGCGCCGACAGGGCGGAACATTGCACGCCGTTGGCGTCGCATATGTCCTTCACCCAAAGGGCATCTTCGTCCATGGAAATGGAGTGAAAATAGCCCGCCTCGCTGAGTAACTCGCGGCCATTGTGCACCATCGGCTCGATGTACCGATAACCGATCCGCACCGCGCGTTCCACGCCCGCCGCGAAGCTTTTGTCCTCGCAGCGGATGAATTCCATATTGATGCCGGGCGTTATCATATGTCCCACTCCTTCTTCCAGGCGACGGCTTGTCCCGTCCGATAGGCGATGTTGCCCATATGGCAGGCCATGGCGCCATAGTGGCCGTCCACGGCGTTGGCGTTGGGCTGCTTGCGCGAGCGCACGCAATCCAGGAAATTGCCCATGTGGGCCGGCTCCGCTCCGCCCTTGGCCACAATCGGTTCGCCGCCATCGGCCGGCAGGAACCGGTAGCCGCCGCGGAAGATGTTCAGCCGCCCCTTCTCGCCGAAGAATACGATATCGGCCGATTCGCGCGGAATCATATCGGTGATGGTGGCCTCGAAGGTCACGTTCAACTTCTGCGGGTAAGTCAGGATGAAGTTGATGTTGTCCGCGGTGTCGCGGCCGTCGTTGTATTGGTAGATGCCGCCGAGGGCCACGCACGACACCGGCCTGGTGAGGCCCAGATACCAATGGACTACGTCCACCATGTGCACGAACAGTCCTCCCGTTTGGCCGCCGGTGGAGAAATCCCAATAGGCGAAGCGGTTGAAGTACATCTTCGGATTCCAGGGGCGTTTGGGGAGCCAGCCGAGCACCGCCTGCCAATCGAGTCCTGCCGGCTTAGTCTCCATGCCGGGCGGGACGGGCGTCAGATAGCCGTTGTTGGCATTCCAGTAAGTGCGCACCAAGTGCACCGGGCCGATGGTTCCGCTGTCGAAGAACCTCTGCTTGGCCTCGATGAAATGGTCGATGGAGCGCTGCTGCACTCCCACCTGCACCAGTTTGCCGGTGGTGCGCACAGCCTTCACTACCTCCAGGCCCTGCTCGGGCAGCGAGGTCATCGGCTTTTCGCAGAAAACGTCCTTGCCGGCGTGCAATGCGTCCACCGTCATGCGCGAGTGCCAGTGGTCCGTCGGCGCCACGATCACGGCGTCCACGTCTTTCCGCTCCAGCACCTTGCGATAGTCCGCGAACTGCTCCACTTTGGGGCCGGGCAGTTCCTTTTCCAGGTACGCGGCGCCTTCGCGACGGCGCACGTCCCAGGCGTCGCAGACGGCCACGAACTCGGCCCCGCCGGCCGCCTTTGCCATGCGCATGAGGTGCTGGCCGCGTCCACCACAGCCGATGGAGGCAAGGCGAACACGGTCGTTCGCACCGAGGACTCTGGCGGCCGACGCCGCGGTAAGGACAAAACCTCTTCGAGTCAATGCCTGCATTGCGTTCACACTCCTATACTGGCGTTGCGGCGATCTCGCCGGCCGCATCCAAGCGAAGTCTAACACCCGGTGCCGAATCGAACATAGGGGTTTGGTTAGCAGGACGGGCGGCTTTTTCCCTATCGATTGCCGCTCTTCCGGGCGTTGACCTGCTCGTCTGCCGCAGCTACCGCGGCCATCGCCTGATTTTGGCTTTCGGGGTGTTCGGCGCCGGGTTGTCAGACCGCTACGCGCAGGCCGAGGTGCTTCGCGAACGGATCAAAATCCCGGTCGTTGTGCAGCAGGTCATACCCGCTTTCGATGCATCGGGTAGCAATCACGGTATCAATGGTTTTGCGAACGGTCACCCCGAGCCTGCGCAGCGCGCGGAAATTCTTCGCCGCTTGAATCGCGATTTCCTGGCCGCCCAACTCCACTACCTTCAGCGAAGTCAGCATTTTCCTGGCGTCATTGAAATCTCGCTCGTTATCGAAGCCTTGCAACACCTCAGTCAGGATCAGGTCGCCAATGGCCAAAGGCTGTTGGCCAAGCAGCCTGTCGAGTATCTCGGTCTGCGCCGTGATCGTCCCCTTGAAGTAATCGACCCACACGCTGGAATCGACGAGGATCAACTGTCGCTCCTCATCGCGCTGAGATCGCCCTGCCAGTCCAGTTTGCCGCGGAGTCGGCGGATCCCCGCTTGCTTCCTCAATCTGAGCAAAATCCGCAACCCCTCTTCCACGGCCTCGCGCTTCGTCTTCAGGCCTGTTGCGCGCAGCGTATCCCGCATAAGCTTATCGTCGATCACGATGTTCGTCCGCATGGATGTGTATTCCTTCAGATAATTATACACATTCCAGTACGCGAATTGCCAATCTCCTCAGCAGCGCAGTGTTATACTCAGCCGTACTCATGAGGCGCCTGTACCCGATCACCCGAGACCTGCACCTCTATCTAGGGTTGTTCATCAGCCCCTTTGTGCTGGTGTTCTCGCTGAGCGTCATCCTGCTGGTCCATGGCTGGGTACCAGCGGCCTCGCCTGAGCCCGCAGTCCGAACGGTCACCGGCCTCTCCCTGCCCGAGGGCCTGGAGCGCCTGAAGGGCCGCGATCTCGTAAATGCTCTCCGCCCCGTGCTGGACGCGATCGGCGTGAAGGGCGAGGTCGATTTCATCCGCGCTATCCCCGGGGAACATTGCCTGCTCATCCCGGTTCATTTTCCAGGGCGTGACACGAGCGTGAGCATCAACTGGGAGAAACGCTCCGCCAACATCGCGACGCGCAGCGACGGCTGGCGCGGCGCACTGGTATACCTCCACAAGATGCCCGGCCAGCACAATGCAAGTGTCCGCGTCAACAGCCTCTTCATGCGTCTCTGGAAATGGTTCGCCGATGCTACCGTGTACCTGATTCTGTTCCTGACGGTGAGCGGTGTCTACCTGTGGACTGCCCTGCGGGCCGAGCGGCGCATCGGTCTGGGGCTGATCGCGGCCGGAGCGTTCTCTTTTGCGGGAATCGTGTATGCCGTCTGTCGGTAATCAAACTCCCAGGGGAGCCCGGCCGAACTCGTTGGCGAGCATTTTCGAACGCTGGAACCGCAAGCTGCATTACTACATCGGGCTGTACCTGCTCTTTTTTGTCTGGCTCTATTCGCTCACCGGCTTGCTCCTGAACCACTCCGCCTGGAAATTCCAGCAGTTCTGGCCAGGCCGGATGGTCTCGGCGGAGGAGCGTCTCATCCAGGATCCGGCTCCCGGCAGCGATCTCGACCAGGCCCGCGAGGTGATGCGCCAGTTCGGAATCCGCGGAGAGATAGCCCTCCCCGTGGGCCGCCCCACCCCCGCCCGTCTTGAAGTGCGCGCCAGTCGCCCCGGCTATAACTACGTGATCCTCGCGGACCTGTCTCAAAGCCGGGCGCGGCTCGAAACCACGCATGTGAATGCCTGGGGCGTGGTTCGCGCGCTGCACGAGTTCATCGGCGTCCGCCTGGCAGGATCCGGTACGCGGCGCAACTGGATCGTCACCTCGGTCTGGGCGCTGTCGATGGATGCCGTCTCTCTCGGTCTGATCGTGATGGTCGTCGGAGGCTACTATCTGTGGTGGCGCCTGCCTCGCAAGCGCGCTTGGGGCGTCGTGGCGCTCGCGCCAGGCGTGCTGTGCTGCGGAGCGTTTGTCTTCGGCCTTCGCTGGCTCTGGTCTTGAGCGATTATCGCCCGCCGGAACGGCTGCAATGAACTGCCGAAGTCTCGAAGTCAGCCAATTGCGACGAGGCCCTCGCCCGCGCAAACGATTGTCACGGGGCCGTAACGTCGCCTGTAGAAACGATATATAATCCGGACTTATGCCTCCCTGGAACCGCCGCCAGTTCCTGGCGCGCTCCGGTGCGGGACTCGGCGCTGCGCTCGCCGCCGGTCCCGCTGGCGCCGGCCAATCCGCCACTCCGATCGACTTCCGGTACGCGCCGCCCTCCGGACAGACCGCCATCTGCTTTCCGGACGACGCGTCCAAAAGCCTGGTGGGAGAACGCGGCGAATTGCGTTACGGCTTCGCCCGCGGCCGCTTCGAGACCGTGGTCGGCTTCTCCGTGACCGGCGTCGAGCCCGATGTGGTGGCGCGGCAGGAACTGGAGTCGCCCGCCGTCCCCATCGTTCATACGCGGATCGACCGCGCCGAAGCGTTCCTGCACCTGATCGCCTTCGCCACCAACCGCGCCTCGGAAGGGCGCGTGGATAACGTCATGGTGGAGATTCGCCCGCGCACCCGCCGCACCGTACGGGTGGCGCCCGTAGTCACGGTGAGGTCGCGCCGCGCCGTGAGGAGCCAGGGCAACGCGGTCTACCTGGATGGCGATGGCGGACCGCTGCTCTTCGCCAGCGACCAGGCGTGCGCCGGACCGTCCGATACCGGCGTCGAGTGGGCGCTGCGGGGAACGCTGGGGCCGGCGGCCGCCGGTGCGCCGCTGCGCCAGTTTTTCCGCTTTCCCCAGGAAGGGCAGGCGCTCGAAAAGATCGCCGCCGGGCTCGCGGAGCCCGACGCGCTGCTGGCCGAGGCCAGGGAGTTCTGGCGCGCATGGCGACCCTTCGGCGAGCCCGTGTCATGGCATATGCCGGGCAGCCATGGCGAGTTTCTGACGGCCTGCGCGCGCAACATCCTGCAAGCCCGCGAGCGGAAGAACGGCCATCTCACGTTCCAGGTTGGGCCCACGGTCTACCGCGGCCTCTGGGTGGTGGACGGCAACTTCATTCTGGAGGCGGCGCGCTACCTGGGCTACGACCGGGAGGCGCAGCAGGGGCTGGAAACCACCTGGGCACTCCAGGAAAAGGACGGCGGCATCTTTGCCGGCGCGGGCCGGGAGCACTGGAAAGACACCGGCATCGCCATGTTCACCCTGGTGCGGCAAGCCGAGTTGAGCCAGGATTGGTCCTACTTCCGCGCTATGCAGCCGAACGTGCTGCGCGGAGTCGGGTTCCTGCGGGGGCTGTGCGCCAAGGCCGCGGCGGAGGGCAGCGCGTCCGGGCGCTACGGCCTCTTCCCCAAGGGCATGGGCGATGGCGGGCTGGGCGGCCTGCGCGATGAGTTCACCAACACCATATGGGTGCTCGCCGGACTGCAAGCCGTCGCCCAAGCCGCCGCCAGGCTGAAGCTTTCGGAACTCGAACCGGCTGCCCGCTTCCACGGCGAGTTGCATACCGCGTTCACGGCCGCGGCCCGGCAGGAGATGCGCCGCCACCCGGCGGGCTTCGATTACCTGCCCATGCTGATGAAGAACGATGCGCAATGGAACGCGCCCGACCCATGGGACCGTCCGCAGCCACAGGTGGCGCAGTGGGCCATGTCGCACGCCATCTATCCCGGCCTGGTGTTCCAGAAAGACGATCCCCTGGTGAAGGGCCACATCGCGCTGATGCAGGCGTGCACCGAGGAAGACATGCCGGCGGAAACCGGATGGCTGCCGCACGAGGGCACCTGGAACTACGCCGCCGCGTTCGTGGCCCATGTGTACCTCTGGGCGGGCTTGGAAGACTGGGCGCGGACTACCTTCACCGGTTTCCTCAACCATGCCACGCCGCTCTACTGCTGGCGCGAGGAGCAGCCGCTCAAGGGCTCGCTGGTGGCAAACTACGTAGGCGACATGCCGCACAACTGGGCGAGCGCGGAATGCGTGCTCTATCTGCGCCACATGCTGGCGCTCGAGGACGGCGACGCTCTGCGTCTGCTGGCGGGCATCGGCGAGCCGGAACTGGCGGCGGGTGAGCCGTTCGCGATTGCGGGATCTCCGACTCGCTTCGGCCGCATCTCCATCCGGCTGGAGCCATTGGGGCGGAAGCGCGGATGGCGGCTCGACTTCGAACGGGAAGCGGGACCCGCGCCGGATTCCATCGTCCTGCCGCGCGGGCTTGCGCCCGTCGATCCGGCGGCGCGCAAGTGGAGCGCAACCTGGGCCGTCTGATTCGCGATGGCTGTCCGCTCGCGCCGGCCCGGATGTAGGATCGCCGACGCGCTACGCCAATAGCGCCGCCAACAACAGGAACCCACCGCCGTTCTGCCGGTTTTGTGGGGCAGGCAATTCTGCCTGCAGCCACCTTTCAGGCGGCTTTTTCCGGGCCTGCGGAAGTCTTCGATCCCGGAAAGTGCCGGCTGAAAGCCGTCCCCTGAGGGGACCCCAGCCGGGATTCGCTGTCCGACGGTCAGGTGCATACTCGTTATTCTGCTTGCCGCAGACCACTAGCCTGAGCCCCCGAGACTTTAGTTACAATTAGCGTACTGGCCTGAACCGAGGCACCCATGGCCAAGAAGCCGCCCGCCAAGACTGTATCACCCCCGACGGCAGGTCTTCGGGACGCAGGTCTGGGAGTTCTGCTTTTCGCCGTTACCCTGCTCGCTTACCGGCCCGCTCTCAACGGCGGATTTCTCTATGACGACAGCGGCCATGTGACCGCGCCGCCATTGCAGTCCCTGCACGGTCTCTGGCGCATCTGGTTCGACCTGGGAGCGACCCAACAGTATTATCCGTTGCTGCACAGCGCCTTCTGGGTGGAGCACAGGCTGTGGGGAGACGCCGTGCTGGGCTACCACCTGACCAACGTCGCGCTGCACGTGGCGGCGGCTTTTCTGGTGGTGGCCATCATGCGGCGCCTCGCGCTCCAAGGCGCCTGGCTCGCCGGCTTCCTTTTTGCCCTGCACCCGGTGTGCGTGGAATCGGTAGCCTGGATCGCGGAACAGAAGAACACGCTCTCGGCGGTATTCTATCTGGGCGCGGCGCTCGCTTATCTGCATTTCGATCGCACCCGGCGGCCGTCGCGGTACTTTCTGGCACTGGGACTCTTCCTCCTGGCATTGCTCAGTAAGACGATCACGGCGACCCTGCCGGCGGCCTTGTTGGTGGTCTTCTGGTGGCAGCGGGGACGGCTCGATTGGAAAAGGGATGCCGGACCATTAGTGCCGTGGCTCGCTCTGGGCGCGTCGGCCGGACTTTTTACATCGTGGGTGGAGCGAAAGTACGCCGGCGCGGAGGGCCCCGATTTTGCGCTGACGCTGGTCGAACGCTGCCTGGTCGCCGGCAGGGCGATCTGGTTCTATGCCGGCAAACTCCTGTGGCCGCGAAACCTGATGCTCATCTATCCGCGCTGGACGGTGAATTCCGCCCTCTGGTGGCAGTACCCGTTTCCGCTGGCGGTCCTGGCGCTGGCGGTGGGGTTGTGGCTGGCTTCGCGGTGGCGCCGCGGGCCGCTCGCCGGGTTTCTGGTCTTTTCGGGAACGCTGTTCCCCGTGTTAGGATTCCTCAACGTCTTTCCGTTCCTGTTTTCGTGGGTCGCCGATCATTATCAATACCTGGCGACATTGGGAATCATCGTCCCCGCGGCTTCCGGACTGACGCTGGGGGTGGGGCGCCTTCCCCTGGCCTGGCGGCGGCCGGCCCGCATGCTGACCCTGGCGCTCGTGGCCACCCTGGGAATACTCTCCTGGCACCAGAGCGCCTTCTACCAGGATGGGGAGACGCTCTTTCGGGCGGCGGTGGCGCGCAATCCCGCCGCCTGGATGGCGCACAACAATCTGGGAAGTGTGCTGTCCGACATGCCGGGCCGCATGGGAGAGGCGATCTCCCATTTTGAAACGGCGCTACGGCTGAAGCCGGATTACGCCATGGCCCACTACAACCTGGCAAGCGCCTTGTTGGAAACGCCCGGCCGGATGCCGGAGGCGATTGCCGAGTTTGAAGCGGCGCTCGGGTGCAAGCCCGACTACGCGGCCGCACACTACAACCTGGGGACCGTCCTGTTGGGCGTCCCAGGCCGATCGGCGGACGCCATCTCGCACCTGGAAGCGGCGCTGCGCATCCAACCGGACTTCGCCAAGGCGCACACCAACCTGGGAGGCGCCCTGCTGTCGGTTCCGGGTCGTTTGCCCGAGGCGATCGGCCACCTGCGCGCGGCGTTGGCAATCGACCCCGCGCTGGCGGAAGCGCACTGCAACCTGGGAAACGGCCTGCTCATGATGCCCGGTCACGTGCCGGACGCGATCGCCGAGTACGAGACGGCGCTCGGGATTGAGCCGAATTATGAGGCGGCTCACCGCGGGCTGGGGGTCGCCCTGTCGCAGATTCCGGGTCGCTTGGGGGAGGCGATCGCGCACTTCGAAGCCGCGCTCGAACTCAGGCCGGATGCGCCGGAAGTGCGGCAGGCCCTGGCGCGCCTGCGAGCGGCCAATTGAGGAAGCGGCTGGCAGCTTCCAACAACACTTTCGGGGCAAACGGTTTCTCAATGAAAAAGACTCCCGTCTTCGGATCGATCAGGTCCACCGGTGTGGGTTCCCCGGAAACGAAGATCAGGGGGATGGCGGGGCGGTCCGACCGCAGCGAGATGGCGAGATCCGTTCCCGTCATGCGCGGCATCCGAATGTCGGTGATCACTAAGTCGATCCTGCCGCCCCAGACACGAAAAACCTCCAGCGCGTCCAATCCATCGGCAGCTTCCAGAACCTGAAAGCCAGCACGTTGCAGGATTGTTTTGATGTACAAGCGAATTCCGCGGTCATCGTCGACAACCAGCACCAGATGGCCTCCGGCGTTGTGCCGCACCAGGTCGATCATTCCCGTTTTCTCCACCTTTCGAAACGAGTGGACTCAGTTCTATAGACGAGGGAAACGCAGTTGCGCGTTTATGACTAAATAGGGCTGGGCGGAAATGGCGACAGTGGGCAGAATGCTACCCGTGTAACCGGCCAGGCGCTTCGAGCGTCTCCTGAAGTGATCCCCGTTACGACTGCGGGCGCTGACCCCTATCACTCAAACAGCGCCCGCTTCTTACGTCCAGATAAGAGAATTCCACTTACATTGGCGCATAATTAAGCAGTGCGGGTAAGGCCATATGAATGCAAGGGTACAATATGTGCACGGCCGCATCTCACTTTATAAGACGTCTCCTAAGTGCTGGACTGGAATCGGCTTGCGAGACGGCGCCGCAGCGCCATTTCACGCGCCCTGGCGGCCGGCCGTGCGGCGATATGCCGCTCTCCATGGGCGGTTTTGGGACATCGCGCCGCTCCCCGGCGGACTTTCTGCTATCAAATATCAACTTACCGGAGACCGCCAGGACGGTCTCAACTGATAGAAACTAAGAGGAACCATATGTCATCGTCACCCAAGTTTGGCTTTGTCCTGTTCTCTATTGCCGGGTTCGCCCTGGTTTTTGCGTTCCCCAACGCCCTCCTGTCCCAAGAGAGCGGCGCCGCTGGGCGTTCGCGGCCGCTGATCACGGAGAAGATCGACGAGGCCCGATTGCAGACGCTGGCGGGCAACACCCATCCCCAGGCCAACGCGCGGAACGATGCCGGCCTGGCGCCCGATAACCTCCCGATGGAGCATATGATGCTTCAGTTGCAGCGCCCGGCCGCGCAGGAAGCGGCCGCCCGGCAGTTTATCGATCAACTGCACGACCCCAAGAGCGCGAACTTTCATCACTGGCTGACCGCGGCGCAATTCGGCCAGGCGTACGGACCGTCCCCGCAGGATGTCGCCACCCTCACCTCGTGGTTACAGTCGCACGGCTTCACGGTGAATGCGGTGTCCAGAAGCGGAATGACGATCGATTTTTCGGGCACATCCGCGCAGGTGCGCCAGGCATTTCACACCCAGATTCACTATCTACAGGTGAACGGCCAGCAGCACATCGCCAATATGAGCGATCCGCGGATTCCGGCGGCGCTGGCGCCGGCCGTCGCCGGTGTCGTCTCCATGCACGATTTCGCACCGCACACCATGCAGAAGCGCCACGCGGACTATACCTTTACCGCCAGCGGCTCTACCAACCAGGCCGTGGCGCCGGCCGACCTGGCAACCATCTATAATCTGAATCCGCTCTTTGCCGCCGGCACCACCGGCAAGGGACAGACCATCGCGGTGATCGAAGACAGCGACCTTTACTCCGCCTCCGACTGGACCACCTTTCGCACCACCTTCGGCCTTTCGGCTTACAGTTCCGGTTCGCTGACCGCCGTTCACCCGGCGCCCGCCAGCGGAGCGAATAACTGCGCCGCCCCGGGCGTGCCGCGCGGCGCTTCGGCCGGCGATGACGGCGAGGCGATCATCGATGCGGAGTGGGCCAGCGCGGCGGCGCCGGATGCCGCCATCCAGGTAGCCGCCTGCGCCAGCACCAACGCTACTTTCGGCGGTCTCATCGCCATGCAGAACCTGGTCGATTCGGCGCAGCCCCCGGCCATCATTAGTATCAGCTATGGCCAATGCGAAGTGGACAATGGGGCCGCGGCCAATGCGGCTTCCACGGCGCTTTACCAGCAGGCGGTTGCGGAGGGCGTTTCTATTTTCGTCGCGGCGGGCGATGAGGGCGCGGCCGCGTGCGATGCCGGCGCCAGCGCGGCGACGCACGGCATCGGCGTCAACGGTTGGGCATCGACGCCTTACAACGTCGCCGTGGGCGGCACCGATTTCGGGGATGTCTACCTGGGTTCGACCGGCACTTACTGGAATGCCACCAACACCTCCACCTACGGTTCGGCGGTCTCCTATATCCCGGAGGTTCCCTGGAACGATTCCTGCGCGGGCACTCTAATTGCCAGTTACTTCGGCTACAACACCTCTTATGGAACCGCCGGTTTTTGCGGCAGCAGTGCCGCTTCGCGGTACGGCCTGCTGGCGGTGGGCGCGGGTAGCGGCGGTCCCAGCGGATGCGCCACGGGAACGCCGTCCGCCAACAGTGTGGTAAGCGGAAGCTGCCAGGGGTATGACAAACCCGCCTGGCAGACTGGCGTGGCGGGAATTCCCAACGACGGCGTGCGTGACATCCCGGATGTTTCGCTGTTCGCGGGCGATGGCGTCTGGGGACACTACTACGTGACGTGCTGGAGCGATGTGCGAAACGGCGGCGCGCCGTGCACGGGCGCGCCCAGCGGATGGGCCGGCGCCGGAGGCACGTCGTTCGCATCGCCCATCATGGCCGGCATTCAGGCGCTGGTGAACCAGGCGGTGGGCGGCCCGCAAGGCAACCCGAACTACGTTTACTACTCTCTCGCCGCGCAACAGTACGCATCGGGCTCGTCCGCCTGCAATTCGTCGAATGGCAATACCGTCGATGCCGGATGCATGTACTACAATGTGACCCTCGGCGATATCGACGTCAATTGCAGCGGCACGCGGGATTGCTACGGCGCCGCCAGCGGAGCCGCCGTGGGACGTGGCGGGCGCGCCTCGCAAAACGGAAACGGGGCGCTGTCCACGGCCTCTACGTCCTACTCCCCGGCTTACGGTACGGCCACCGGCTGGAACTTCGCCACGGGACTCGGCACCATCAACGCCTTCAATCTGGTAACGAACTGGCCGCGCCCGCAGTAGCGCCGCAAGCGGGCGGCGCTCCAAGAAGGGCCGTCGCACCGGCGCGGGGCGGAAACCCGCGGCGTTGGATCCGCGTCTACCAGACTTGCGCATGAATTTCCGCCATCTGCCGGTTCTCGCCGTTGTCTCCGCCCTGGCGGCACAGAGCGGCGAAATCGTACTCCGTATTCCACCCACCACCGCTTCGTTCGATGCCGGCGGCCATCCGGTTGCCGTCACCGTGTGGGGATCGCTCTCCAGGGCATCCGCGGACGTGTTCCGGCTGACATTGACCGCCGACCTGGGCGATCTTCAGCAGAACATTACGCCGCTTCTTCGTTCCCAGATGGACCGGTCGGACCGCTGCGGCGAACGCCTGTCGGTGGAGCAGGCTACGCTCGTTCCGGCGGCGCCGGATAGCCTGCTGAGCGCCACCGTGCACTACGAGCGCTGGGGCTGCATGAAGGCATTCGGCAAAGAGGCGGTCAAGAAGCTGGTGGGCGGCAATGCCACCCTCAAAGTGAAGCTGACGCCATCGGTGGAGGCCAACGCGGTGTCGCTCCACGCCGAAGTGGTCGGCCTGGAGGCGGACGGGTCGCTTGGGGAACTGCTGCGCTCGGGGTCCATGGGCGATACTCTGAAAGAAAAAATCGCCGCCAGCGTCCGTTCGGCAATTCAAAAGGCGACAAACTTCAGTAACGCGATACCGCCAGAGATACAAAGCGCCGCGACCGTCCGGAGCGTCGAATTCACCAGCGGCCGGGAAGGCCGGCTTTCGATCGAGTCAGTCGCCGAGGCACGAATCTCTCCCGATCTCCTGAAGTTGCTCGGTAAACAACTCGAGTCGCGTTAAATCTGCCTGCCCGGCCGGGCGCTCCACCCATCGCGACAATGGGGGGCAGCGGGGCAACCCAAGCGGCCGCGGGCCTCCGCGCGAGCCGGTTCATCGAGGTCGAATGGGAAGCGGCGGCCCCTCGGAGATATAAACTGGATCATGACCAGAACGGCTCTCCTCGTTGCCATCGTCCTGTTATTGGCGCCCGGCCCAGGCGCCGCGCAGACAGGCGTGCAGTCTCCCAAGCTCTCCAATCTCCTGGCCGATTACAGCGCGGCCATGGAAGATCTCGCCCGGTCCGCCAGCCCGGCTGTGGTCCAGATCCTCGTACAGACCTTGGCTCCCCTGGGGAAAGGCGACTCGCAGCACATGGGGTTCGTCTCCGAACAGGAAGCCACCGGGTCGGGCGTCATTGTGGACCCCGGCGGGTACATCGTCACCAACGCGCATGTCGTGCAGAACGCCCGCCGCATCGACGTCAATATCCTTCGCAGTCACGAAAACGGGCAGGAGCCGCATGGACACCTGGTGCCCGCGAAACTCATCGGGCTGGACCGGCAAGTGGACATCGCCGTGGTGAAGATCGAGGGACAGAATCTCCCGGCGCTCTCCTTCCTGAACTCCGACAATCTCCAGCAGGGGCAATTCGTGCTGGCTCTGGGCAGCCCGCTCGGCTTGCAGAACTCCCTCACCCATGGCGTGGTGAGCGCGACGTTGCGGCAACTGGACCCGGAAAGTCCGATGGTCTATATCCAGACCGACGCTCCCATCAATCGCGGCAACAGCGGCGGTCCATTGCTTGATGTGGAGGGACGCATTGCCGGCATCAACACCATGATCTATTCCGAATCGGGCGGCAACGAAGGCATCGGGTTCGCCATCCCCGGCAATCTGGTCAAGGACGTGTATCAGAGGCTTCGCAAGGACGGGCGGGTGCGGCGCGGCTCGATCGGAGTGATTCCCGAGACCATCACGCCAAGGCTGGCAGCGGCCCTGGGTCTGGACAGGGATTCGGGCGTCATCCTTTCGGACGTGGCCCCGGAGAGCGCGGCGGAGGCCGCCGGTCTCGAATCGGGAGACGTGGTGGTGTCGATCGACGGAAAGCCCATGCGAGAGGCGCGGGACCTGGGCCTGGCGGTGTTCCAGCGGGCGCCCGGAGACCAGTTGAGCATGGAGATCGAGCGCGGCAAGGAGCGGATCACCAAGACGGTCGCCGTTATCGAGCGGAAAAACGAGCCCAGCCAACTGGAGGACCTCGCCAATTACGAGACCGCGCTGGTTCGCCCGTTGGGGATTCTGGCCGTGACCGTGGACGAGAAGGTGAATGCTATTCTGCCGGACCTGAGGCGTCTTTACGGCGTCGCCGTGGCGGCGGTTCCGGCGGAATACGCCGGCTTGAATCCGGGCCTGGTGGCGGGCGATGTGATCTACTCGCTGAACAACCAGCGCATCGCGTCGGTCGACGAACTGCGCAACGCGCTAAAGGACAAGAAAGCAGGCGATCCCATCGCGCTCCTGGTGGAACGCAGCGGGCAACTGATCTACGTGACGGCGGCCCTGGAATAAGCCGGACCTCGCCTGGCGCCGGGTTGGCCGGGCAAGCGCCTGGCGCGCCGCCGGAATCTGTTATCCTTCGCTCAAGGCGGTCCAGTGATTTCTACAAGGGCGTTGGCACTGGCGGGATGCGGCTTCGTGGCGATCGGCGCATTGTGGGCCTTCCAGAAGCCATTCCGCGTGTACCCTTCCATGGAGGCTTACGACAATATTCCCCTGCCCGAGGACTGGCAGGAGAAGGCCGAGTGGGTGCAGGCGCGCCTGATGTATCCGCAGCATCCCGAGGCGCGATTCGCGCGCTTCCGCTACGGGCGTCTGGACTGGCGGGAAGGCGGCACCAGTTGGACGCAGGACTATCCGCGCGCCGACCGCCACTTCGCGCTGGCGCTCCGCCGCCTCACGCGGATTCACGTGCGCAGCGTGGAGCAGCCCAGCAACCCCGACGACGTCGACGACTTTTTCAACTGGCCCTGGCTGGTGGCCGGCGAGATGGGCGACTGGATGCTCACCGACGCGCAGGCGAAAACCCTGCGCGAGTACCTGCTGCGCGGCGGCTTCATCTACATGGACGATTTCTGGGGACCGGACGAATATGCGCGGTTCGCCGAAAGCATGACGCGCGTGTTCCCCGACCGCCCGGTGGTGGAAATCGAGAATCAGGATGCGATCTTCCACGCGGTCTACGATCTGGACGACCGCTACCAGGTGCTGGGACAGTGGTCGCTGCGCGGCGGCGGCGGGTGGATGGGACAGCGCGCCGCCGGCACCAAGCCGCACTGGATGGGCATCTACGACGATCGCAATCGCCTGATGGTGGCCATTACCTTCAACAGCGATGTGGGGGACTCCTGGGAGTGGGCGGACAGTCCGAGCTATCCGGAGAGGTTTTCGGCGCTCGGAATCCGCCTCGGCGTGAACTTCGTGGTCTACTCGATGACGCACTGAGAAAATGGCTCAATTCCCCGTTGGGCTGCGCGGGCCGAGCGGCAATCTACGCACCCGTGTCGCGCGCTGGCTCACCGTAATCGCAACCCCGGAGCGCAACTCGGCATCATAGCGCGTCAGCGTGGCCTCAATCACCTGTGCCACACCATCCGCGCGGAGGCTCTGCCAGCGTAGCAGAATCACCGAGGGGTATGCCGCCTGACTTCTGGCTAACGCTTCATGAAAGTCCTTATCGAGCGTCACGCAGATCCGGCCGTCCGCCGCCGCCCTGGCCAGGATCTCCCCATCCGTCGCATCGCGCATGGCGATTTCGCGCACGTGCACCGCGTCCCAACCACGCATCCGAAGCAGCTCGGCCGCGGCGGCAGGCAGTCCCTGATCCAGGAGAATGGATCTCATGCGGCGTGAATGTGGAAATCTATGCTGCCGTCCAGACTGCTCGCCGCGAATTGCAGCGCCTGCCGCAGATCCTCAGGTTCCAGATCGGGATAGTCCTTGAGTAATTCGCCACGGTCGTCATACTCCGCCAGCAACTCCACGACGCGCCGCACAGTAATCCTCATTCCGCGAACACACGGCTGCCCGCCCATCTTCTCGGGCTCAACGGAAATCCTGTCAAACGGCGCCTTCAGCCTCATACCTTCAGTGTATCGCCTACGCGGCTAATAAGTACTTCGCATGGGGCCGTGTCGGGGAGGCGTGGAAATCGCGGTCTCGATGGCGGATTCTTTAATGGTCGCCTTCGTGGACATCCCCGGCGAACGCATAGTGACCTTTGTTTGGTCTGGAGCCGGACGCCCTTGCGGGAACACGTTACGCGGATCTTGTCATACTTGCCATCCCATTCGGCCTGCGGTTGCGCTATTTTAGGAATCAGATGACGGACGCGCAACTTTACTTTGCGGTAGGCATCCCGACCATCGCGCTCGTTCTGGGCATGATCGGCAACGGCTTCCTGTTTAATGCGCTGTCGGCGCGCATGAACAGCCTGGAGGCGCGGATGCTGGCGCTCGAAACCAGCATGAACACGCGCTTCGACCTGATTATGGGCAGGCTGTCCGACATGGACAACCGGTTGAGCGTCCTGGAAGATCGCTCCCAGCGGTCGTGAGCGTGCGACGCCGTGAGAAGGAGGAGCCCGGGACATGAGGCTCGCGACGTGGGCGGCTCTGACGGTGCTTCTGTCGGGCTGCTCCTGGGCACAGGATGGCCGTTCGCACCATGTAGAAGTGGACCTCGAAGCAGAGGACGGCACGCTGCACTTTGACGGGTACCTGTGCCGCTCATCCCCGCTGTGGAAGGAAGGAATTCCCGAGATTTACGGCACCATCACCAGCGACCGCGCCATCTGGAGGTCGGTCGGCGTCCTGGCCACGCTGAATCGCGCCAACGGTACAACGCTGGACCGGAGGTTTATCGTCCGGAGCGGTCTCGTTCCATGGAAGAGCGCTCCCGTGCTTGTCACAGTAATTAGCGATATCGCCAGCCAGGGCCCTGGTTGCGATATCGCATCTTCAAACTTCGAGTTGCTCTACGCCATATCCGAGGCCAGCGTGGCTAGAGATGCAACTGAGAAAGCCGCTGAAGACAAACGGCAGAGGGCGGAGGAAGCCGCTGAGGAGAAACGGCGGCGCGCGGAGGAAGCCGCAAAAGCGAACGCGGCGAAGAAGAAAGCGGCCGACGACGCCGCGCACGAGTCGGCGCGTCTTGCAAAGTTTCCCGTTCTGCACAGCGGCCTTCGGTCGGCTTTTTTGGGAGCCGACAAGAAATGCGCCGAGCAATTCCAGCAGGCGCTGGCCATGGACGGCCTCGAAAAACGTAAGAGAATAACCGATTTGGTCTCATATAACTGTGGAGTCGTCGTCGATGACGCGGTGCATGTCGCGCTACTCGGGGCACCGGTGGGAGGATATCGGCTGGTTTCCGTGGAGGAAGGCCGGGACAGATTCACGCACGGATGGGTTCCCGAGTCGTGGCTAAAATGAAGACCTGCCCGAAGTGCAAACTGAGCCTTACCGATACCGACTTTACATGCGGTAGTTGCGGCACTTTCGCGCCTTCATCGTCGCCCGGCATCATCACGGCGCTTCAGGTGATCGGAGGCATTGCGGTTTGTCTCGCCGGCATCGCGCTGGCATACACGGCCATCGCAGCCGCATCCACTGTGGACAAGACGCCGCTCTTGGACTGGATGGCTCCCGTCGGCACACTAATCTTCGGGCTACTCCTGATCGCCCTCGCCGCCATCATCGACAAACTGCACCGTGTCGAGCTTCTGCTGGCGCGCGCGGAATCGAAACGCCAATAAGCAACCACTCCGTGGACCGGTCCGCAAGTCCCGCCTGCCCCGCCTTACACGGTGCCGCCGCCCAGCAGCGAGGCGGCGGTGGGCGGAGCGGCGGCGCTCAGTTTGGGCGGCACCACCGTCTCCGGAACCAGGTCGCCTTCGCCGGGAGCGAGAAACAGGTTGGAGTCGATGCCGTGCTGGCGCGTGTACAGATCCCAGTAACGCCCCCCCAGCGCGTAGAGCGATTGGTGCGTGCCGCGCTCCACGATGCGGCCATCCTCCACCACCAGAATCTGCTCCGCGCGGCGGATGGTGGATAGGCGGTGCGCGATGACGAACGTGGTGCGCCCCTTCATCAGGTAGGAGAGACCCTCCTGGATAGCCGCCTCGGATTCCGAATCCAGGCTGCTGGTCGCTTCGTCCAGAATCAGAATCCGCGGATCGGCCAGAATGGCGCGCGCGATGGAAACGCGCTGCCGCTGCCCGCCGGAGAGCTTCACGCCGCGCTCGCCGACGATGGTGTCGTACTGCTTCTCGAACTTTTCGGCGAACTCATCGACGCGGGCGATGCGGCAGGCCGTCAGAATCTCCTCTTCCGTGGCGGCGGGACGGGCGAAGCCGATGTTTTCGCGGATGGTGCCGTCGAACAGGAAGGTGTCCTGCAATACCACGCCGAGCTGCGAGCGGAAGGCATCCAGACGCACCGTGGAAAGGTCGATGGAATCCACCAGAATTCGTCCCACCGTGGGTTCGTGGAAGGCCGCGATCAGGCTGATGATGGTGGATTTCCCCGAGCCCGACGGCCCCACCAGCGCCGTGGCGGTGCCGGGCTCGGAAGCGAAGCTGACTTCGCGCAGCACGGTTTTCCCGGCGTCGTATTCGAAAGTCACGTTCTCGAACTCAACGTAGCCCTGGATGGTATCGATCTTGCGCACCCGTTTGGTGTCTTCGTCCTCCGGTCGCTCGGCGAGGACTTCCTGGGTGCGGTCGAGCCCCGCCAGCGCCTCCGTCAACTGCGTGCCGATGGCGACCATTTGCAGCATCGGCGCCACCAGGAAAGCAAGGTACAGAACGAAAGAGAACAAGCCGCCGACGGTGAGCACGGGCGGGGTGGCCAGAATCTCGCGTGCGCCGATATACATCACGGTGCCGCCGACCACGCCCATCACCATGGTGGCCGAGAGGGTCATCAAAGAGATCGCAGTGAGCGAGCGCATCACGTTGTCCAGCAGGCGTTGCACGCCCGCGGCGAAGACGCGCGCTTCCCCGGCTTCGGCATGATAGCCTTTGACCACGCGCACGCCCGCCAGCGATTCGGTGAGCCGGCCGATGACGTCGGCGTTGATTTTGCCGCGCTCGCGGAAGATGGGGCGGATCTTGCCGAAAGCCGAGCCGAGCCCAAGCGCGCACACGATGATGAAGAACAGGGCAATGCCGGTCAACAGCGCGCTGATGCGGAGCAGGATGACGAGCGAGAGCAGCGCCGTCAGAATGCCGCCGAAGAAATCCACCAGGCCGGTGCCGATCAGGTTGCGCACGCCCTCCACGTCGTTCATGATGCGCGAGACCATGGCGCCGGATTTGTTGGCGTCGTAGTAAGCCACCGGCAATCGGCCGATGTGCTCCTGCACCTTGCGCCGCAGCTCCGCGATGAGCCGCTGGCCCTCTTTGGAAAGGATCTGGGTGAGGGAAAACGAGGTGATGCCCTGCACGATGGTGGCGGCGAAAACAGCTCCTACGATCCACTTGAGCAGGTAGATCTGGTGCTGGCCGATCACGTTGTCGATAAGATATCGCGGGGCGCCCGGCAGCACAAGGCTGCACAGTCTGCCGATGAGCATCAGCAGGAATCCGAGGGCGATTTTGCCGCGGCGCGGCCGCACGAGTTCCGTGAGCAGGGGCAGCGTGCTGCGCAGATGACTGCCGGTCTTCTTTTTGGGCGTGGTGGGAGACAAAATTACCCTTTCCGCTTGAGTATACGTTTCTTGGATGATGCCCGGTTCCACCGGGGGGCAAGAACCTTGCGCATGGCTAGCCCAGCCTCTCGCGCAGCAGGCCGGCCACTTCTTCCGGGCGCCGGACGGCCAGCACCTCGAAGCCCGCGGCTTTTCCGCTGGCGATTCCAGCGGCGGAATCTTCCAGCACCAGCGCCCTATCGACGCCCAGCCGGGCGGCCGCCAGCAGGTAGGGCTCCGGCGAGGGCTTTTGCGCCTTCACGTCTCCGCCTCCCACAATGGTGTCGAAGTGCTCCCGGATGCCGCCCGCCACCAGCAGGGGTTCGATCTCGACTACGGCACTGGAACTGACAACGGCAAGCTTGAATCGGCGGTGGAGATTGGGAAGCATGGCGGTCAGCGCGGTTTCGAATAGCGGCGCCTTCATGCGCTCCTGAAACAACCGTTTCTTGGCCGGGTAAAGCGCCCACAGGCTCTCAAAATCGCGCGGCGGATCGGCCTGCCGCGCCAGCGTGCGCAGCATGTCGCGGTCGTCGATGCCGATGCAGTGGGCGCGATAATATTCCCAGGTAAGGGAGATGCCGGCGGGGGCCAGAACGTCCGCCCAACAGGCACAGTGAACCGGCTCGGTATCCAGCAGGACACCGTCGAAATCGAAAAAAATGGCTTGCAAGGCACACATGGCAGGGGAAATCTGAGCGTACCATGTGGTATCAAAGGAATTGAACACCATGCCAACCGAAGAAGAGATGCAAGCGGAAATCGAGCGGCTGAAAGCCGAAAACGAAAGCCTGAAGAAGCCCGCCCGGGGACAACTCGCGCTGAAAGTCAGCGAGAAGGGCGCGCTTTCGGTCTACGGAATGGGACGCTTTCCGGTGACTCTGTATCGCGAGCAGTGGGAGAAACTGCTGGCCATGTCGGACCAGATTCGCGAGTTTATCCAGGCCAACGACCAGGCGCTGAAGAAAAAGGAATAGCGCGGCCAAAGGAGCGGCGCCGATCGCCGGCGCGGCGGGCTGACCGTCTCGCGCAACTGGTGGAGAGCCCTGTCCGCGATTGCGCGTGGTGTCACGCGGGGCACCCTCTAGGTCTGCCTGCCGACAGGTCCCCCCATGGAACATGCCTTCGACAGCGATGAAGTACACGGCGTCCTGCACACGCCGGAGCACCCCACCGGCGATGCGCTGGCGCTGACCCACGGGGCCGGCTCCAATGCCGATGCCGCGCTCCTCGTCAGCCTCTCCCGAACGTTCTGCGACGCCGGCCTGACGGTGCTGCGCTACCACCTGCCATTCCGCGTGGCGCGTCCCACCGGTCCCCCATTCCCCGCCGCGGCGGCGCGCGATCGCCAGGGCGTCGCGCACGCGGTGGAAGCGCTGCGGCAGCGCGTGAACGGCCGCGTCTTCGCCGGCGGGCACTCCTACGGCGGCCGGCAGACCGCCATGATCGCCGCCGAGCGTCCAGGTCTCGCCGACGGGCTGCTGTTGCTCTCCTATCCGCTCCATCCGCCCAAGAAGCCGGACCAGCCGCGCACCGCTTTTTTCCCCGCATGGCGGACTCCCGCCCTCTTCGTCCACGGCACGCGCGACCCCTTCGGCACGCTCGAGGAATTGCGCACCGCCATCGCGCTCATCCCGGCCCGCGTGGACCTCGTGGCCGTCGAAGGCGCCGGCCACGATCTCAGGCCGGCGGCGCGCATGGGTGGGGAGATCCTGGCCCGCATGTTATTCTGAAAAATAATCCCAAAGGGGCATCTCTATGCGCGAATACTGCTATAAAACTCCCCACGGGATCCATGTCACGCGTACCGCTTCGAAGACCAAATTCCGCAAGGGTTTTGGCTTGCAGCACCTGCTGCGCGATCTGGACCAGCACCGTGGGATTTACCTGTCGTCGGGATACGAGTTCCCCGGAAGGTACTCGCGCTGGGACATCGTCTCCACTTGTCCGCCGCTGGAGATCGTTTCGTACGACCGCCGGGTGGAAATCCGCCCGCTCAACGCGCGCGGGGTCGAGATCGCGCGCATGTTTCACACCCTGCTGGCCGGCCACCCGCACTGGGACGATTTCGGATTTGAAGGCGAGATCCTGGCCGGCCGTCTGAAGCCTCTGCCCGCCCTGTTCCCCGAGGAGGAACGCAGCAAACAGCCATCCGCATTCTCGATTTTACGGGCATTGATCGAGGAATTCCGCGGCGAAAAGAACTCCAAACTGAGGCTGGTGGGCGCCTTCGGCTACGACCTGTTGTTCCAGTTCGAGCCCATCGAGAAAAAGCTGCCGCGCGCCGGCCACAAGGATCTGCACCTGTTTCTGTGCGACGACATCTGGTACATGGACCGTAAGAAAGAGCAGGTGAAGCGCTACCAGTACGAGTTCAAAGCCGAGGGCGCAAGCACTCACGGCCTGGCGCGCGACGGGGAGGCTATTCCGCCGCCCACGCCCGCCGCGAGCGGTCCGATTGCCTGCGACCACACGCCTGAAGAGTACATGGCCAACGTGGAGACGGTGCGCGAAGGCA
>Ga0182030_10007775_pt1 | contig 22312 bp, 12 predicted proteins | sample 812S3MmetaG_FD_121299 | JGI IMG/M metagenome (GOLD analysis project Ga0182030, IMG submission 121299) | Permafrost microbial communities from Stordalen Mire, Sweden - 812S3M metaG (Illumina Assembly) | ecosystem: Environmental > Terrestrial > Soil > Wetlands > Permafrost | place: Sweden... | reverse complement strand
CCCTGCCAGGGCGGGTTCTTCTGCTACGTCACACCGGGGGTTTGCACCCCCGGCTAATTTCCGTTGGCCCTGCGGGCCAAAGGACAGAAATATGCGGCTACGACATTTATGAAAATGCTATAGCCGTCGCGGGCTCCTTTTGAGAGGTCGATTACCGGCGTTTGACGAGATGGTTTTCGAGGAATAGGCAATCGATGCCGGTGCCGAGAAATGTCTCGATCGCTTCGGTGGGCGTATTGACGATGGGCTGTCCCTTGACGTTAAAACTCGTGTTCAACACCATTTGCCGCCCGGTCTTTTTCCCGACTTCCTGCAAGAGGTGATGATAGGCGGGATTATCCCGGGCGGACACGGTTTGTACGCGGGCAGAGCCGTTAACGTGGGTGATTGCCGGCAGGGAGGTGCGCCATTGTTCGCGGACATCGACGATGGTGATCATATAGGGCAGGTTGATGCCGGGTGGGAGGTCGAACCAACGGTCGACTTCTTCCAGGGAGACGGACGGGGCGAAGGGGCGAAAGGCTTCCCGCTTTTTGACCATGGCATTGATTCGGTCCCGCATTTCGGGATGGCCGGGATCGGCCAGGATGCTCCGGTTGCCGAGGGCGCGCGGGCCGAATTCCATTTGGCCCCGGTACCACGCCAGCACGCGACCGTCTGCAATCAGATCGGCGGCGGCGGCGCAGGTTTCCTCCATGGAGCCGAATTTGCGGACTTCTATTTTGCTGGAGAATGAGTCGAGTGCGGCCTGCACGGCTTTGTCGTCGTAGGATGGGCCGAGCATGGGCACGGCCATTCTTTGGTTGGGGACGGTCTCGTTTTGAGCGGAGAGGTAGAGCGCCGCGCCCAACGCCGTGCCGTCGTCCCCGGAGGCAGGCTGGACATAGAGATCGTCGAATAATCCTGAGCGGAGTAGATGGCCATTGGCGGTGCAGTTGAGGGCGACGCCACCCGCCATGGCGAGTCGTGTGTTCCCGGTGGAGCGGCCAAAGCTGCCGCAAATATGGAGCAAGACGTTGTTGAGGCATTCCTGGAGCGCCGCCGCCAGGTCGCGGTGCTCGTCGGTGATTTCTCCGGAAGGATGGCGGGCAGGAATGAGGTTCTTGTTTAAATAGTCCCGGGTGGCGAGATAGTTTTCGCGCTCGTCGCGGGTTTTGTTCAGGCGAAGCATCGGAATTCGAATCGATCCGTCTTCGCGTAGAATTATTTCCTTGGCGAAAAAATCGCGGAAGCGCGAAGGATCGCCATAAGGCGCAAGGCCCATGATTTTGTACTCGTCGGAATTGAAATCGAAGCCGAGGTGCAGGGTGATCAGCGAATAAAAAATCCCCATGGAATCCTGCGCTGAAAAAGCGGCGACTCGATGGAGTTCGCCGTCCCGGCCTTCAAAAACGCTCGTGCCGTGCGCTTCCCCCATCGCATCCACGACGACCACGAGGCACTTGTCCCAGCCTGAAGTGTAATAAGCGCTGGCGGCATGAGCGTGATGGTGGGAGACATGATGAACGCGATCGAGGGAAAAATCCTTCAAGTCGCGTTCGACGAGTTTGGACAGGGCTTCGTGGGAAAGGACCGTGTCGAAGTATTCCCGCGTGACCGGATCGAGCGAATAGATTTCGCGGTAAGGTTCGTAGTCGAAGCCGTGAACGATGGCATCGACATCGGCCAGATGAAGCCCGGCCTGTTGCAGGCACCACGAAATGGCGTGAACGGGAAAATGGGCGCTTTGCTTTTTCCGGTCAAAGCGTTCTTCGGCGGCAGCGGCGACGATTTTCCCCGAGCAAATCAATGCGGCGGCGGCGTCGTGCCCCTGGGAAATACGATAATCGCGTTCATCGAGATGGGGCCAGTGTGCGCGCTTGAAGGGCATCGCCTGTTCCAGACCGCTAATTCCCAGTATGTTCATTTGGAGGAGGTCTCTACCGGCGGGGTTGTATTGACGGGTTTGAGATAGGTCATGATTTGTTCGGCCAGGACCCGTACACCGGGCTCCTTGAGCATGGTATTGTGATCGCCGGGAACTTCCAGGATCGTGACCCCGCCTTTGACCAAGCGCTGCCAGACCCGTGAGGAATCGGGCGGATCGGTGTCGATGCGGTTCTGGCATCGGAAAAGGACGACCTTGCCGTCGTAAGTTCCCGGTGTGAAGTAGTCGGCGGCGATCCAGTTGGCTTCCTTCACGTCCTTGAGGAAAGCGGGCATTGTCCATCCGCGCGGGGCGGATATTCTATACGCGGTCCGGTAAAGGGTTTTGAGCGCCCAGGCCTGCATGTAGTTTTTTCTTTCCTGCAAATAGCCGATGCGATCTTGTCCCAGAAACAAGGCCTTCATGTCTTTGGCGAGACGTTTCCAAACGGGAAGTTTGCCGAGTTTGAGCGGCGCATCCTGCAGCAGGGCGTCTTCCTCGACCAAATTCCGCTGGAAGGTATCGAGGAGGCCGACCAATCCCATCGGTTCGTCGAGGGCTGAAAGCTGGCGCCCGATCTCATACGTCACGAGTCCGCCAAAACTATGTCCCACCACAAAATAGGGGCCGTGAGGCTGAAGCTCACGGATTTGTTGAATATAATGGCGTGCCATGGCCTCCACGTTGTAATCCACGGGATGGCCGCTCAAGCCACGTGATTCGATGGCAAGGATCGCCTGGTCTTCCGGGAAATGCCGGGCCAGATGCTCATAGCGGAGGACGCCGCCGCCGACATCATGGATGAGAAAGAGGGGGGTGCTCGTCCCTCGTGATCGAATTGCCACCACTCCGGGAGTGGGCGCCTGACCTTTTTGGGAAGGATCGGCTTCCCGCGTCTTGCGAATCAACTCGGCCAAAGCGCCGATGGTGCGGGCCTCGAAAAGCGTGGAGAGGCCAAAGTCGATGTTGAAGCGCTTGCGAATTTCCGTGAAAAGGCGGACCGCGAGCAACGAGTGCCCTCCCGAATCAAAGAAATCTGTCTTGGCGTCGACCTGGTCAAGTCCCAGCAGTCGTTGCCATAGTTGTCCGAGCACCAGTTCGATGTCATCGGAGCCGGCCGTCACGGAATCCGCTAATGTTGTGATTTCCCTCAAAGGAGCAACGGGCACAAGACTCGTCGGGGAGACAAAGACCATGTCCGTCGGGTGGCTTTTCAGGATGCGCTGAAAGGCTTCCAGGCCCTCTCTCGTGGGGATGCCTGTGAGAGGTTCGGAGGAGTCGTTGGTTGACGGTGCGGTCTGCGGGACAGAATCGGTTTTCAGTTGCGAAAGATCGGCCACACTGCGAAGGCGTTTAATGGTGAATCCTTCTATTTCGGCGATAACTTCCCCGTTTTCATCCGCAATCGTAATATCGAAAGCGACAAGGTCCGATCCGGAGTCGTGGCGCATCCGGGCGTGACTGTAAACACGGGGCAGCAGGGTTCCATAGACGGTCAGGCGATTATAGGCGAAGGGCAGAAGCAGATCGCCTGCTTTATCGTAGCCCGGGATCAGGTACATCGCGACGCCGGTGGCAATGTCCATGAGCGCGGGATGAAGCGAAAAATCCCTCGTCTCCGCCTGGAATTGCGAGGGGAGTTCCACGGTGCCGAGACATTCGTCCTTTCCAAAAGCGATCTGGCGAAGACTTTGCCAGCGCGGTCCAAAATCAAAATGACCACGCTGACGAATGTTCCCGGGAGCATCCTTTTTTTGGACCGGGCAACGGGTCAGGATTTCCTTGAGGTTGATCCGGGGAGGGCGGCCCGTTGAGCGGTGACACTGGCCGGAAACATAAACGACGTCATGCGATGTGACCGTAAACTGATAACCGGATTCCGCTTTTCGTAATTCGGCATGGACCACGGTGGGAGTGTTGGGCGACACCCTTAAAGGGGCCAGGAAAACGACGTTCTCCAGAGTGATGGGCTGCTTTCCAATTTTTCTCCAGAGCGCCGTGACGGCGATTTCAATATTGGCCGTGCCGGGGAGCAGGGAATCGCCTCCGTGGAAATGATGGTCAGCCAAAACCCAGTGGCTCTCAACGCTGAGCGTTCCCGAGTAGATGGTCCGCGCCGCCGTATCAAGATCGACACGTTCCAGGAGGGGATGATGGAAGGGGGCGGGCTTCGATGCCATCTCGGGCTTAGGCGCGACCATGCCGATTTCCGACCAGGGGCCCCACCCGATCACGATGAAGTTGCGTTCCGCGGGACGGCTTTGCGCGAAGGCGTTCAGGAAAGCGTTGGCGGCGCAATAGTCGACCTGGCCGTCCGGCGGAGTGAGGGCGCTGACGGAGGAGAAGAGCGCGAAAAAATCGAGAGGTTGGCCGCAGGTCAATTCGTCGAGGATTTGCACGCCTTCCGTCTTTGAAGCCAGCACGCGGTGGGCGGCATCCTTCTTTTTAAGCTGAATGATCCCGTCTTGAAGAATTCCCGCTGCGTGAATGATACCGTGAAGCTGGCCGAACTTTTCGTGCGCGGTTTCCAGGGCGCGCCGGAGCGATTCCCGGTCCGTCACATCGGCTGCGAGCACCAGCACCTCCGCTCCCAGTTTCCGCCATTCCGCGAACTGGCTTTGGTGCGCGGCGTTTTGCGGCTCGGCCTTGCGGGAAAGGAGGATCAGTCGCGCGTGGTAGGACCGCGCCAGCCAGTCGGCCACCGCCATGCCCAGGCCGCCGAGCCCGCCGGTAATCAGATAGGTGCCCTGTTCGCGCAAGCGATCCGCCGTCGGTTCGAGGTGAAAGCGCTCAACATCCTGCGTCCAGCGGACGCCGTCGCGATGAACCGCGAGATTGATTGCGGTGTCGCTTTCGCCTTCGCAGAGGAGCACCTGGGCGAGAGCCGCGGGTTCTGTCGAATCGACATCCACTTGCCGGCAACGCAGGTTGGGATATTCCAGCGGGGCGACGCGGCAGGGACCGCTCAGCAGACTGCCATAGGGATGAAGAACGGCCTCGCGGCGTATTGAGACGCTTCGTTGGGAGACGGCGGTGATGGCGACGGGTTGGTCCGGAAGGCGCGCGCCTAAAGTTTGAATCAAGAAGAGCAGGCTGTGGAAGCAGCGATCCTCGGCGGAGGAGCCAGGAGCGGGGGCCAAGCCCCAGAGATGGACGATCTGGCGGGGGATCTGCCGACGCTTGATCAGATGATCAAAGAGAAGGGTGTAATCTCTTTCCGAGGCAAGATTCATGACGTAGGAGTCCTCGCCCGGAGATTGGAAATTTTCCCCGGCGGTTACGGTGATGACGGTCGCTTTTTGCTTTCGAAGCTCGTCGATCAGCTTTTGGCCGTCGGGCGATGGATCGCCCAGCAGCAGCCAGGGGCCGGTTGCCGGGGCGGTTGCCGGCAAGGGAGTCGATAGCCAGGTGGAACGATAAAACCAATCGTTCACCTGGCCGAGGGAGTCTGCAAGCCAGTTCGACCCGATCTTCGGTCCCATCCAAAATCGCTTCCGTTGAAAGGAGTAGGTGGGCAAAGGTATGCGCCGAAGCCGTTCGTGCGCATGGAAGGCTTTCCAGTCGACCGCAACTCCGCCGATCCACAGATTTCCCAAGGCGAAAAGCATGGCGGAAAGATCGCTGTACTTTTCGCGTGGCCGGGGCAGGGACGGAAAGATTCTTTGTCGCGCCTCTTTCTCCACGCTGTGTCTGCTGAGCGCGCAGAGGGTTTCGCCGGGGCCGATTTCGAGGAGAAAACCGACGGGGTCGGCCTGCAGCTCTCTTAAGCCATCGTTAAATCGCACCGTCTGGCGAAAATGACGCGCCCAGTAGGCGGGGTCCGTCGCTTCACTGGCCGTCAGCCAAGTGCCCGTCACGTTCGAGATGAGGGGGATTTTCGGAGCGCGTAATTGTTTTTTGCGCACCATTTCCACAAATAAGTCCAATACGGGATCAATCGAGCTGGAGTGGAAGGCGTGGGAGGTTTCCAGCCGGTGGGAGTGGATTCCATTTTCTTTCAGCCGATCCTTGAGGGCGATGATGGCGGCGGTGGGACCGGAAATGACGCATTGTTCCGGACCGTTCACGGCAGCGAGGGAAAGGACGTCATTGATCCAACGAACGGTTTCCGTTTCGGTTTGGGAGACGGCGAGCATCGCCCCTTCGCTTACTTTTCGCATCAGTTCGCCCCGCGCGCAGACGAGCGAAAGCGCATCTTCCAGCGTAAAGATGCCGCTGACGCATGCGGCAGTATACTCGCCCAGGCTATGCCCGATGAGCCTGGCGGGACGAACGCCCCACGACATCCAGAGCTGGGCCAGGGCATATTCGATCGCGAAGAGGATGGGTTGGGCGTTCCATGTGAGCTTGAGTTGTTCCGCGGCCTGGACGGCGGTGGCTTCCGGTGGAAAAAGGATGTCGCGGAAATCGAGGCCTAAAAGGGGCCGGGCCAGGTCGGCGCAGATGTCGAGCCATTTCCGAAACACGGGTTCCGTTTGATAGATCTCCCGGCCCATGTTGACGTACTGCGATCCCTGGCCGGAAAAGAGGAAGGCCACCGTGCGCGGATCGGATGTTTTGCCGGTCGCCACGGTTGACGAGTGGCGCAGGTCGGCGCGCTGGAGGGCTTCCTGATGATCGCGGGCGACGAATATGCGACGGTGGGCAAAGGCGCTTCGACCGACATGAAGCGTGTAAGCCGTGTTGTCGAGATTTTCGTCGGGAAATTGGCGCAAATGGCCGGCGAGGGCCTGTGTGGCATCGTCCAGCGCAGCGGTGGATTTGGTGGATAACGTGAAGAGACGGACGGGCCGGGCGGACTGGCCGGGTGCTGTCTCCGGCGGCTCTTCGAGAATGATATGCGCGTTCGTTCCGCCGATCCCTAAAGAGGTTACTCCGGCGCGACGCGGCCCCTCGGTAGTGGTCCATTCCGTCAATTTGTCGACCACCTCCAATTTCGTTTTGCCGGTGTCGATCAGGGGATTGAGGGTCTTGAAATGGAGCGTGGGAGGAATTTGCCGGTGGCCGAGTGCCTGCACCGTTTTAAGGAGACCGGCCATTCCGGACGCGGTATCGAGATGGCCGATGTTTGTTTTTACGGAGCCGATCTTGAGTTGACGCTCGCGGTTGGCGAAGACCTGGCCGAGAGCGCTCAATTCGATTGGATCACCGATAGGCGTGCCGGTGCCGTGGGTTTCCAGATAATCGATCGAGGAGGGGGCGACTCCCGCTACCGCGAGGGCCTCCAAAATCACATCGACCTGGCCTTCCACACTCGGGGCCAAAAAGCCGACTTTGCGATTGCCGTCGTTATTGACCGCGGTGCCCTTGATCACGGCGTGGATAGTGTCACCGGCGGCGATGGCGTCGGAAAGCCGCCGGAGAACGACGATGCCCATTCCGCTCCCGAAGACCGTGCCGGTCGCATTTGCGTCAAAGGCCCGGCAGTGTCCGTCGTGCGATTGGATTTCGTTCTGACGATATAGATAGCCGATGGCATGGGGGATTTCGATGCTGACCGCGCCCGCGATCGCCATGTCGCAGTCAAAGTGCAGCAGGCTTTGACAGGCGAGATGGACCGCGACGAGGGAAGTCGAGCACGCCGTCTGGACGGCCAAGCTCGGTCCTCGCAGATTCATTTGGTACGAAAGCCGCGTTGCCAGCACATCCTTGTCATTGCCGGTGTGTCGAAGCAGAAAAATTCCTTCCTTCTCCACAAGCTCGGGATCACTCAGGAGATTGTTGATGAGATAGGAATTGGGGCCTGAGCCGGCGTAAACTCCGGTGGAACCGGCGAATGTTCCAGGCGCATAGCCGGCGTGTTCCAGGGCTTCCCAGGCGCTTTCCATAAAGAAGCGCTGTTGGGGGTCCATGATGGCCGCCTCACGGGGACTGATTCCGAAAAAACTGGCGTCAAAGGCATCGAGATGAGACAGCGGAGCGCCTGCCCGGACATAATCCGGATCCTGCAAGCGGGTTTTGCTGATGCCGACGGACTCCAGTTCCTTTACGGAAAAGCTGCGAATGGATTCGACTCCGTGAGAAAGATTCTCCCAGAACTGCGTGGCATTTTCGGCGCCGGGGAAGCGCGCCGCATACCCGATGATGGCAATATCCGAGGCCGATTCGATGGAGTCTTCGTGATTCATGAAGAGCTTTTGACTGGACCGCTCTTGCGGAGAGAATTCTGCCGTGCCGCCAACTGCTGGCGTAGCTTGCCTCGATTCATGCCCGTGGTTTGGTTACCCACTTCGGCTGAGCGTTGGCCGAGATGGTGGGCAAGAGAACGTACGGTGGGATATTGAAAGAGATCGAGCAATGGCACATGAAGCCCCGTTTTATCACGGAGTTGATCATGGACTTCAATCATAAGGAGAGAATGCCCGCCGATATCAAAAAAACGTTCATCGAGGCCGACGCTTTGGACTCCAAGCGCGTCGGACCAGATCGCCGCGATTTGGCACTCGAGATCGTTGGCAATAATCGGGGTCGCCTGGGCAGTGGGCCGTTCAGGTTTCGGCAGGGCCCGCCGGTCAAGTTTTCCATTGGGCGTTTTTGGAAACTCGGGAAGGAAAACCAGGGCTGAAGGAATGAGGGCTTTGGGAAGCTTGGAGCCGAGCCACTGTTGCAGTTGGGAAACGGAAGGGGGCGTCGCGGCCGAAGGCACGACATAAGCGACAAGGCGTTTGTCGTCTGCCTCATCCTCCTGGACCACGACAACCGCATCGCGGACGTCCGGATGCTCGCGAAGGACGACCTCAATCTCGCCCAGTTCGATGCGCACGCCGCGTATCTTGATCTGTTGGTCGATCCGGCCCATGAATTCCAAACGGCCATCCCGGGTGTGTCTCACGAGATCGCCTGTCCGATAAAGACGCTCCGATCTGGTGGAGGAAAAGGCGTGAGTGACGAAGCGTTCCCGGGTGACGTCGGGCCGGTTGAGATATTCGCGGGCCAGGCCATCGCCCCCGATGTAAAGTTCGCCTACGCTGCCGACCGGGACAAGTTCGCGCTCGGTATCGAGGACATAAAGTTGAGTATTCGCCACCGGACGGCCGATCAGGATTTGTTTTTCCCGCCTGCGGATGTGTTGGGAGGCGGACCATACGGTCGTTTCCGTGGGGCCGTAAAGATTGACGAGATCTCCCGCGATGATGTCGGACAAACGATGGGCGAGGTCCAGCGGCAGGGGTTCGCCGCCGACCATGAACCGTCGCAATTGCTTGAGCGCATCCACCGATTCCAAATCGCAGATCAACATGGAGGCGAGGGAGGGTGTGCATTGAAGGTGGGTCACGCCGTGCCGTTTTATTTGCTCGGGAAGGGAATACTTCGAGCCGGATTGTGACGCCCACTGGCCTTCTTCCTGGAGGATAATGCGAAAGCCCCGCGTGAGCGTCCAAAATAATTCAAAGACGGAGATGTCAAAATTAACACTGGTGACAGCCAGCCATACTCCGGGCTCCGTGCCGATGACTCCGTCCATCGCGGTGAAAAAATTGGATACGTTCCGGTGCGTGACGACGACACCCTTCGGTTTTCCGGTCGAGCCGGAAGTATAGAGGACGTAGGCGGCATCTGAGCTTTGCGAGCGGGTGGAGTCACCTGGGACCGCTCCATCGCCCGCTTCAACTTCGGCGCCATCCACCCAGAAAAGGCGTTGTTCCGGCAGGGGGAAAAGTTCCGCGGTTTGCTTCGAGACCACGATGACTGCGGGCTTCGCGTCCTCGATCATGAAGGTGAGCCTCTCCACCGGATACGACGGATCGAGCGGAAGATAGGCGCCGCCGGCTTTGAACACCGCCAGAAGCGTGGCCATCAATTCCAGGGAACGGTTGAGGCAAATCGCCACGAAGGCGCCGGGGCCGACGCCCGCGGATTCCAACCGGCGGGCCAGGGCTTCGGCTTTGGCATTCAGTTCCCGATAAGTCCACTGTTGATCGCAGAAGACGACCGCGACCGCCTCGGGGTTGCGCGCCGCCTGCTCCTCAAAGAATTCATGGATGCGCGTGTTTTCCGCAAAAGGCGTCGCCGTATCGTTCCATTCGTCGAGAAGTTGATGCCGCTCCTTTTCGGTCAGCACCGGTAAGTTGCCGACCATGCGTTGCGGTGCGGCCGTCATGCCTTGGAGTACGACGTTCAGGTGGTCGCCCAAGGCCTGAACGTCTGGTTGATCGAACCAGGCCGCATCGTAATGGATTTCGATCATCGAGATGTCAAGCCGGACCACGACGAGCAGGGGACCCTTGATTTGATCGCGTGGAGGAAAAGCCGTGGCCTCGGGTGGCACGACGAGAAAGGTAGGGAGGTTATGGGCGAGGCTCTCTTCCCTGGCTTGCGCCATGAGATGAGCCGGAACCGGGCCGTTTGCCTCAGCTTTTCTCGACCAATTTTCAAATTCGACGAGCCATTCCGAAACAGAGTGCCTGGAGGGAAGGACCGCGCGGATAGGCGCCAGCCAGGGTTGACGGTCATCAAACGAAGAAAAAAAAATAACGTCGGCGCTGCTGGTGTGCCGGGCCAAAACGACGGCCCAGGCCGCGCGTAAAACGGTTTCTGTGCGAACTTGCGGGTGAATCAGTTTGCTGGACGCAAGCGGGAGATGAACCTGTGCATTGAATGTTGCCGTCCGGTCCAAGGCGCGTGAGGAATTCCCGCGAAGAAGTCCCGTGCCCTGAAGATCGGAAAAAAGGGATTTCCAAAAGGCTTCATGGGAGTTCTTAGGAGGTGTTTCTAATTCCATAAAAATTCCGCGATAGTGTATCGCATTCTTCTGTGCAATAAAAGCGTTAGAAATGGCACGGGTTCACCTGCTGACAGTTCATCCGGAAAGCGATCCCCGAGCACGGGGAGGGTATGTTTCTCTCGAAGAGAGTGCACGCGCGGATCAATTTAAGGTCCACGAGTTGGTGGAAGATCCAGAGGCGGCGGACATGATTCTTTTCGCGGAGATCAACACGGGTCGCTTAGGTAAAAACGTTCTCAGGCACTCATACATCAAGCGCTTTCGCCAGAAGTGTTTCATGTTTAACAACGATTGGGGCGTTGTCCCGGTCCTTCCGGGAATTTATACGTCTCTGGAAAAAAGCTGGTATCAACCCCGCCGTACCCGACCCGGCTTTTACCTTAGCTGCCGCATGAATCCATTGATCCAGTTTGAGCCCGATACTAATCGCGACTTGCTTTACAGCTTCATGGGTGACGTGCAAACCGCCCCGGTACGCAAGGTACTGGCCCGGATGGAACATTCCTGCGGCCATTTTGTGGATGCTTCACTGGAAAGTCAGGCGGCCATGTGGGATGCGAGCGCGGAGCATTGGGCGATTTTTTGGAAAAGATACGTCGACGTGTGCCGGCGGAGCAAATTCATCCTTTGTCCCCGCGGGCTCGCTCCCTCCAGCATCCGGCTTTTTGAAACGATGTGCATGGGGCGCGTGCCGGTCATTCTGGCCGATGAGTGGGTGCGTCCCGAGGGGCCTCAATGGGACGCGTTCAGCATTCAAATTTCCGAGCGTGATGCGCTGTCGGTGCCCCGCTTTTTGGAAGAAAAGGAAGCAGCGGCATTGGAGATGGGAACGATTGCCCGGGCGGAATGGGAGAAATATTTTTCACCTGATGTCGCGTTTCATCGCGTGGTCGAATTGTGTCTCGAAATTCAAAAAGCGCGTCGGTTTCCTGAAGCGCTGGATCGCCTGTCAATCATTCCGCAACTCTTGAGAGGGCATGTCATCCGGGAGTATCTGAGAACATGGGAAAAACGCCCGGGCAGGCAGGGTCCGGGATGAGCGCGAAAGAAAATTTCGTGAGAACAAGGGACGACTACTCGTAGCGCAACGCTGCGATGGGATCGAGTCGCGAGGCCAAGACGGCCGGCCAGTAGCCAAAGCCGACTCCGACCGCCACGGAAAAGCCGCACGAAAGCACGATGGAGATAAGCGATGGATTCATCCAGGTGCCCTGAAAATAACCGATCACCAGGCTGACCATCCAGCCGAGCGCGATGCCCAGGAAGCCGCCGCCGAGGCAGAGCGCCACCGCTTCGATGAGGAACTGTGCCTGGATGTCCCGTCTCCGCGCGCCCAGCGCCTTGCGCAACCCGATCTCTCTCGTCCGTTCCTTGACCGAGACCAGCATAATATTCATGATGCCGATGCCGCCCACTACCAGCGAGATTGCCGCCACGCTGGCCAGCATGATCGAGATGGTTGTCGTAACCGCGCTCAGGGCATCGGCAATGGCCAGCATGCTGTATACGTTGTAGCTGTTAGAGGTGACGCCCGGAATATGGGGCCATTCGGTGGTCAGATCCCGAAGTTCGTTGGCGGTATCTTCGACCTCACTGGCATCGACCGCGCTGACGTCGATAAAATCGACATATTTTCTGCCAAACACGCGAAACATGGCCGTTTGGAGCGGTATGATAATGGTGTCATCCGTATCAACCGAGCCGTTGGAGCCTTTCGATGGCAGCACGCCGATGACCGTGAAAGGAATGTGGTTGATTTGAATGTACTTTCCGATGGGATTATCATTTCCAAAAAGCCTGAAAAGAACGGTGGTTCCCAAGACCGCAACGCGGGCTTTTTGGCGGCATTCATCCAGGGTGAAAAAACGCCCATAAGTAGGCTGGGCTGAATAAATATCCTGATAGCCCGGCATCTCTCCGTTCATTGTCGTGTTGACATTGTTATGTCCATAAACCGCCTGGACATTTCCGTAGACCGCGCCGGAAACAGCCGCCACGGTGGGGATGCGTCCGTCGATGTTCATGGCCTCATCCAGGGTCAAACGGCTGACCGCACCCGGTTTCATGCGCACGCCGCCGGTGTTTTGTGGATTGGGAGTGATGACCATCCGGTTGGAACCGAGCGTGGCGATTTCACGATCAACGGAATCCTGCGCCGCGTGGCCCATGGCGAGCATGACGATGACCGCGCCCACACCGATGATGATGCCCAGGGCCGACAGGCAGGTGCGCAGCTTGTTGGCCCAAAGACCCCGCCCCGCCTGCTGAAGATTCAGCAGGAGCAGGTTCCAGCGTAGTTGGCGCGACATGTGCAGTTCCGGCAGTGCCGCGACTGGGCCCGGAGCCGGGGTGGCGGCGGGCGCCGGGCGGCTGCCGGGCTTGCGAATGTCCTCGACGATCCGTCCGTCGTGGATGCGAATGGTCCGGTCGGTGGCGGCGGCAATGGAAGGCTCGTGCGTCACGAGAACGACGGTCAGTCCTTCCGCGTGCAATTCGCGCAGCAGGGCCATGATTTCGGCGCCGCTGCGGGAATCGAGGTTGCCGGTGGGTTCGTCGGCCAGCAAGACGAAAGGGTTCCGCACCAGGGCTCGCGCGATGGCCACGCGCTGTTGCTGGCCACCGGAAAGTTCGTTCGGCTTGTGATGGCCGCGGTTGCCCAATCCCACCCGTTCCAGCAGACCGGCCGGATGAGCCGAGGGCCGGTCGCCCTTGGCATAGATCAAAGGCAGTTCCACGTTGTCAAAAGCGGTCATCCGTTTGAGCAGGTGGAATTGCTGAAAAACAAAGCCGATCGTCTCCGAGCGCAGTCTCGAAATATCATCGTCCGGCAATTCGGCTGTGTTGTGCCCATCGATGCGCAGCGAGCCGGTGTCGGGCCGGTCAAGCAGTCCGATCATGTGGAGCAGGGTCGATTTGCCCGAGCCGGACGCTCCCACGAGAGAGACGAATTCTCCCGGTTCGATGCGTAGCGAGATTCCGCGCAGGGCGTTGACCGTGGTTTCTCCCATCAGGTAGGTCTTGCTGACATTCTCGAGAACGATCATCTGCGTCTCCCGGGGGAGGGGGGTACGAAGGAAAAGCCTTTCTCAGCTCCCTTGACCGCAAAAACGCGGCGCGCAATCCAATCTTCCTCGTTCAGACCGGAGAGCGCTTCGGTCCATGTGCCGTCGCTCATCCCCACCTTGATCTTTTGCATGACCGGCGCCTGGTCCTGGCTCTGGACCACGAGGACAGTGCCTTCCGGAGTGATCGCATCGGTCGGAATCCGCAGCACATCCTTGCGATCGGAAACGAGGAGATACACGTTGGCGGAAATGCCGCTGCGAATGTAGTCGGGGATCGAGTCGAGGTAGATGTTCACCACGTAGGTCGTGACGTTGTTGACGGTGGTGGCGTCGTAGGCGATCTCGTGCACCTTGCCGGTCAGGTGCGTATCGGGAAAACTGTCGAACGTGATGTCCACGGACTGCCCCAGCCAGACATGATTCAGGTCTGTCTCGTCCACATTGGACTGCACGATGAGATGGTCGGACATGGTAAACACGACCTGCGCGGTCACCACCACCTGGCCCGGCACGACGGCGGTCGAGATGATGTGTCCGTCCAGCGGCGCAACCAGGGGCGCGGCCTTATAGATGCTCTGCCAGTAATCGATCTCCTTGCCGCCGGCGGCGCGAGCCGCGTCCATCAGCGAGGCGCGGGCGGTCGAACTAATCCAGGCCAGGACCTGCCCCTGTTTGACGGCTACGCCATTGGCGACGTTGATGGAATCGATCCGGCCGGGAATGGGCGGCGTGACCGTGAGCCGGTGTTCCGGTTGGATCACCGCACTCTCCCGCAGGGTGACGCGCATCGGGCCGCGCTCCACTTTCAGATATTCATAGGAAGGCTGGTCCGCATACGAACCTCGGACAACCCAGGCGGTGATGCCGATGGCGGCAAGCAGGCAGGTGGCCAGGATTACATATTTCCAGTTCAGGTAACTTTTTTGTTTCATGGAATAGCTCCAAGTCCCCGCGCCTCTTCCCAACTCGCTTCGGCGATGACCGCGGCGAGTTGAGCGGAGAGGAGGGACTGTTGTTGACCGACGTAATCGTTCGTAATCGAGTTGAAATCCTGGAAGGACATCAGGCCGTTGCGGTAGTCGGCTTCGGCGATTTTGTAGCGGAGCCCGGTGGCATCGAGCAGTTCCTTTTGGATGCGCACGTTGTCTTCCTGGTCGACCATGTTTTTGAACATCTGCGCGAGGGTCAGGGCGGCATCGTTGGTGCCGGAACGTAAATTGTCGAGGGACTGACGCAGTGAGGCGCTCGCCGCCTTCACGTCGAAGTAGGTCGCGCCGCCTTGAAAGATCGGATACGAAACGGAAAAGCCTGCGGCCCAGCCATGGTTTTTGAGGGGAAATTGCGAATCGGTCCGGTAGGCGGAGGCGCTTGCCGTGACCGTCGGATACCAGCCGCTATTGGCGATGGTGAGGCCCGCCGCCGCCGCGTCAACCTGGGCCTTGTGCTGGAAATAAGCGGGTGTTAGCAGGGCGAGCTTGCGAAAATCGGGCGCGACTGACAGGACAACGGTTCCTAACTCACCCTCGGCCAGCACTGGCGCAGGCAGGTCTTGCCCGATGAAGACCCCGAGTTGGACGCCGGAGAGATCGCGGGTGCGGACGGCCTGGTCTAGGTTGAAAAGGGCCTGGTCGAGGTTGGCCTGACTCAGTTCCATGTTACCCTTGTCTTCACTGCCGCCCTCGTAGAGCAGCCTGACGAGACGGGCGTTGCTCTGCCGGATATCAATGACGTCGTGGTCGATTTTGATGAGCTTCTGTGCGTAGAGCAATTGCGCGAAGGCCGACTTCAGGTTGAAGCTGACCGACGCCTTTTCCCCGTTCAGGTTGGCAAAGGCGACATTCAACTGGGCGCGGGCCTGGTCGATATTGCCCTTGGTCGCGAAGCCGTTGAAAATCGTCTGCGAAAGCGAGACCTGTTCTCCGTACGAGGTCGAGTAGTTATTGGGAGAGAAGAGGTTAGCGCCTTGGTAGCTGCGGGCGCCGTTAAAGGAGGCGCTGATCTGGGGATAGAGCGCGGAATAAGCGCCCATCCGCACGGCGTCGCTATTGAGGACGGCTTCGCGGGAGGCTTGCAAATCGGGATTTTGCCTGGTCGCCAGGCGCACGCAATCCTCCCAAGTCAGTTGCGTGCCAGGCACTTCGGAGGCCACTTCCGGGGCGGAATTGGCGTGGAGGGCGCATACTCCTCCCAGGATGAATCCAAATGCCGCCATGCGCCAAATAATCATATTTCTTAATTTACGAGACTGCTCCATCTGCCCTTTATAGTCAGGCCGGAAAGGATAGGTGCCTTTACTTCGTAAAGCGATAATTTGCGCAAAAGTTGCTCAGTTCCCGAAGCTATTCACCGATTGCACCAGACGCGTAAGGGGGTGGATTTAAGGTTGTTCGGACTTTTTTTGCAGCAGAGGCCGGTCCGGCAAATGCCGCCTTCGCTGGAAGTATTATTTACTACCGCGAGCTTGACGCGCCAACGCCTGCGCTTTAGCCAGATTGTTTTGTGAGCTGCTGTCGGTGGGATTCAATCGTACGGCCTCCTGAAACTCTGCGACTGCATCGTTGACCAGTCCCTTTTGAATGAGAGCGAGGCCGAGGTTGCTGTGAGCGTCGGCAAAGTTGGGGTTTATTTTCAGGGCCATTTGGTATTGGCCAATCGCTTCGTCAACCTGCCGCTTTTGGATGAAGGCAACGCCAAGGTTGTTGTGGGCCAAGGCAAGGTTGGGGTTTATTCCCAACGCCTTTTGATATTGGACAATTGCTTCGTCTACCTGTCCCTTTTGTATGAGAGCGTTCCCGAGGTTGTAACAGGCATCGGCATAATCAGGCTTTAATTCCAGGGCTCTTTGGTATTGGACCACAGCCTTGTCTACCTGCCCCTTTTGTGCAAAAGCGCTGCCGAGGTTGTAGTAGGCTTCGGCATGGTAGGGGTTGATTTCTACGACTTTCTCAAACTCCTCAATCGCAGCGTCCATTTGGTCTTTTTGGAAGTAAACCCAGCCAATGCCGAGGTGGGCCACCTCGGAACGAGGTGAGACCCGGAGCGTGTCAGTCCATAGTGAGGTATTGCTGGCGAAGATGCTTTGACGATTCAATGTCAAAAGGGTCAGCGGCAAAATAGCGCTGAAGCAGGGGACCAGCGCCAGCCAAAATCCCCGGCGCGATTTCAGCGTCATCAGGAACAGGGCCAGCAGTTGCATCGTCACTCCCGCGAGGGGCAAATAATAAAAGCGGTCGGCCAAAATACGATTGAGCGGGATGAAGTTGGAAACGGTCGCGAGTCCCAGCCAATAGGCGGCTACCCCCAGGGCCCCGATCCGGCTTTTGCTGGCCAGCCAACCTTGCAACGAAACCACGACGGCCAGGATCGCGAGCGCGAGGGGTATCGAAAACACGCTTGCGTTTTCCAGCGTATAATCAGCCGAGAATTGGACCGGCCAAATCAGCTTGCCCATCATGTAAACCCAGAGCCGGGGCTGGATCAAAAAGACCTGGGAGAATGATCCGCCGGGATAGTTCAGAGGAACCTCGCAGGGCAGAGCAAAAAGGAATCGAGCTGCCAGAAAGATCAGCGTCAGGGCCATCGCGGCACCCAAAAATAAAAGCCACGGCCCCTTCGCTTCGCGACGGCGAAATAAAAACCAGTAGACGATGAGCAGGAGGGCCGTCGCAATCCCCGACTCCTTGCATGTCACGGCGGCGAAGGCGCAAAGCGTGCCCAGGGCTCCGGTTGTCATCGCAACTCGAAAGTTTTCCGGACGAAATGTGGTCGCTGCGAGCAACGCCAGCAAAGTGCAGAATGTAACCAGAAGATCGGAGCTGTAACTCACCCCGGCAACTGACTCCGTTGCGATGGGATGCAGGGCGAAAATCAGCGTTGCCATTGCGGCTGCAAGGTGCGCTCTAAAAACACCATTCCCCGCCAGCCCCGTTATTTCCGCGGCAATCAAGCGGCGCAAGACCACAAATAAAAGCGCGACATTCGCCGCATGGAGAAGGTTGCTGCATAAATGATATCCCCAAGGCTCCTTGCCCCAAAGGGCGGCATTGAGCATCAGGTAAAGCAGTTGTCCCGGACGATCTCCGAGTATGAGGTTCATGCCAAGGACCTTGAGCGAAAGTACGGCGGGCAGGTTGGCCGGGGACGTGATAAATCCTTCTTCAAGGATTTCCTTGCGCGCATCGTAAACCAAATCGGATTGGAGCGATGGCCAATAGGCTAAAAATGCCACCGCCGCCAACAGGAGAGGCAAGGCACCACCTGAAAGCAACGTCTGAAAAATCGATCGGGGATGAGGCTCTATTGCCGCAGGCTCAGATGGCGAGGCATTCTCACGGATCGCTATCTTTTTCTTGGATCGCTTCGCCATACACTCTGGACTGTTAGGATGAAGCCTTTCTGCCTGCATAGAAGCAGATTTTACTTTCGGTTACGGAAGCCTTGGGGCGGTTGACCGCCATGATGCGCGAGGCGCATGACTTCGCAAATTGGGAGTCGAAGCCACCGCCCGGGCCGGCTTTTACTTCTACAACACGCACGACATATCGAAGCGCTCGAAGAAATGCAACGATTTTTCGGCGTGTAGGAGTGATCGTCGCACCGTGCGATATGCTGCCGTGCACAGCCACCGGCGCCGGGCCTGCGTCGGCTACCTGTGCCCGATTCTGTTTGTTCGCGCGAAGGCTGCACGGTAGACTTTTCCTTGTTCCACTAGGAAGGGTGTCCGAGTGGTTTATGGATGCAGTCTTGAAAACTGCCGTAGCCGAAAGGTTACCGTGGGTTCGAATCCCACCCCTTCCGCCATGTACCAGTTGTTGGGAACCCAACGGATTTTTTCATGTCCGCGCCTTCGGCGTAATAAGGTGAAGCGACGAAATACCCTTGATTGGCAACGATTTCCCACTCATCGCGGGGCGTGACCCCCAACCGTTTTTCAGCGAGAAGGAAGTTCGAACCGATTTTTGGAGAAATCCCTTGGTTTCTTCAAAATCATAACCGGTGGTAAATTTCGTGGCTCTGCCACAATCATTTACGAACCGAATGCCGGAATCGGTCATGCGAATCATAAAGCGAATCATCGGATGATGGGTGATTACCTCTGGCGAAGTGTTAGGTCGGTAAAGACGCACGCTGCCTGCGACCCGAATATAGGATTGTTTGTTGTCCACGTCTCTAAATCGATAGATGGACTCTTCTCGAAACGGAGAGGGTAGATAGTACGAACTGTAGTCCACAGAGAGTTTGCAATCTGAGCGGATGAGCCACGAGTGTACCGAACGGTTCAGCAACCTTGAGACGACGTTGTGTGTTACCACCTAAGTTCTTCCAAGTAGGTAGCAGGTCGATTTATACTCTATTTGACATTTTTTTAAACAAATATACCTTACAAAGGATATGAAAACTCTTCCTGAGCAACTTCACTCGCTCCGCAAAGCTAAGCACCTGACACAGCAGGAGTTTGGGGAGCGCCTTGGATGGTCACAAGGAAGAGTCTCAGCCATTGAGAATGGACGGATCGAGCCTCGTTTAAACAGCGTTATGCAGATGAGTCGTCTTTTGGACCATGAAGTAATTCTTGTCCCCCGCGCTTTGCTTCCTTCGGTTCAAAGCATGATCTCAGGCAAGGAAGATCAACCTCTCTGGAGTACTGGTGAGGAACAAGAGAACACGCCATGAACCTTGAAGTCTTACTGGAAAATCGTTCGGTCGGGGTTCTGACTCGCCTTTCGGGAGAGAACATCATCTTTGTTTTTGCTGACGACTACGTCAACGACCCCAACCGACCAACCCTTAGTCAATATTATCTCAAGGCAGACGGTGGACTGCGTCGGGATGTGCGCCCGACACGCACCAAATTGCCTCCTTGGTTCTCCAATCTTCTACCCGAAGGAGCACTTTTGGAGTACATCGCCAGAAAGGCTAACATCAATTCGGCACGTGAATTTTCGCTGCTTGGCTTTCTTGGCAATGATCTGCCTGGAGCAGTCCGGATTATTCCTGAAGGATCTGATTTGGAGGACACTGAGCTTCCTACTTCCGTAAAACCTGAAAAAGACGAGCCGTTGAGATTCTCATTGGCCGGAGTCCAACTCAAGCTCTCCGCTGTCCTTAACAATCACGGAAAACTGACGATTCCCGCTGCGGGCCTAGGGGGTAATTGGATAATCAAACTACCCTCGGCAACCTTTCCTGGTGTTCCGGAAAACGAAGCCGCGATGCTAACACTGGCAGCTCAGGCTGGGATTACAGTGCCTGACCATAGTCTTGTAGCGATCGATTCCATCAAAGGACTACCCGATAATCTGGGTAATTTTGTCGGGGCACAGGCGCTTGCAGTACGTCGTTTTGATAGAGGACCAGAAGGTAAGCGCATTCACATGGAGGATCTCGCCCAAGTCTTTGGGATTTACCCACACGACAAATACAAGGAAGTCGGAAGTGCCCAGATCGTGAAGCTAATTGGCCAAATCATGGGACCTGAAGCTGCCCGGGATTTTATTGCCCGGCTCACTTTCATTATTCTTACCGGTAACGGAGACATGCATCTCAAGAACTGGTCGCTCCTTTACCCCGATGGAAAGAAGCCAATCCTGTCTCCGGCTTACGACCTTGTTTCAACCGTGCCTTATATGTCAAACGAGCAAATCGCTCTCAATATAGCCCGCGAAAAATCGTTTCAAGGTATGACGATGGATCGCTTCCGACGTCTGGCAGACGATGCCGGTTTGCCGGAAAAGGAGACTCTGACAACAGTAGAAAGAGTGACGGACGCCGTCAGGGATGCCTGGCCGAAAATTCGCGAAAAGTCGAAACTTCCCGGCAACATCGCCTCCAAGATTGACGCGCACATGCAAACGCTCCCTTTGCTCAAAGAGAGTGGCAAGCGTAGCAAATTATGAAATGCTCGGTAAGGCACGAATTGCCAGTAGATTTGCCAGTAAAAATACGAAGATAGTACCTGATGAGTAATTCAGGATTAAGCTTGATTACCTCTGGAAATGAGGCATTTTACCTCTGAAAAGTGCTGGATTTTCGTCCGAATCCCACCCCTTCCGCGCTTCCTGATTGGCGAGAATATCGTCCGATCGAACAGGTTATCAATTTTCTTTGAATCTCGCTGAATACGCGGTTCGCGGTGAGTTCGCTGGAGAATAGTATCAGCGTTAGGAATGCAGTTATAATCGAGAGGGCCTACTTCGGCGTCGACGGGGAACCTCTCGAAGTAAAGGGAGCTTGTCGAATCGTCTATACTTACAATACGAGCGGCAAAGCCATCAAAACCGACCGTTTCGACGCGAAGGGAAAGCTTGTGCCATAGTTGCTGCACATGCGGATACTGTCCTGGTTTGAAGCACTCACCGATTCCGCTACTTAAGCCAAGATGAGATACGCAGGGAGTTGAGTCGGGGCATTTTCGTTTGTCGGCTGCACGGAATAAGCGAACAGCCTGAATGATTTAAAAACTTACCGATATCGATAAAAATCTGGGTTCCGCTTCTAGCATGTTCCCAATTCGGACCTCAACTTAATTGTTGCGACGATTGCCGACGAAAAGGGCGGCAACGCCAGCTGCTATAAATACGCCGCCAACGATGGGAGGAAGCGGAACCGTTTCCGTTTCATTGTGCTGAATTTTCAGTGAGCCAATCTGGGCGTCCTGCTTCGTTTCTGTATAGGTGAATCCCTGGTAGATGAGTGCCAGGGCACCCAAAACAATTAATGCAATACCTGCTAGCTTCATAAGAGTCCTTTTTTTGATTTCTGTTTATTGACCGAAGGTTCCCTTTTTCTCTTTCATTAGATCATTCTTGAAAATGATCGTCACTTCGGAAGAGCCGCTCTCATAAGTATAAATCGTCTGCGTGCCTCCAACGACGGGTATGGGCTCGGATTTGGAATTTGTCGGATCACCCAGAATCGTTTTAACTTCGGCTGGAGACATGTCGTCGTGAATTTTGTCGAGATTAGCCTGCGTGAGGGGCGTCGAGAAGGCCCCGCAGCCGGTGATAAATAACGACAAGGCCATGCATAGGTAGGTTTTCATTTGATTTATTTTATTTGATTGGGTTGGGGGGGCATACCGAAGAGTTACTTAACCTGCGGCACTTGAATGTCGCCGGAGTGGCCCAGAACGCCGAAAGCCGACAGGAGCCATACCACCACGCAAATCACAACGACGACATTGAGGATCTGCTTGATCTTGCCGTCCATGGGAATGTAGGTGTTGACGAGCCAGAGCAGCACGCCGACGACGATTAGAGTTATCATTAAGGAGATCATTTTGAGCCTTTCGTGTATTGGGTCCGATTGTTTTCGATGTACGATGTTGCCGCTAAATAAGAGAGAATGATATGGGGTCTGTACCCCATGCGCTTTTACTCGTTCCAGCGGGAAATTGGAGCGGTTCTGACAAGGCCCCGTTTGGGCCGGGCTCCGGGTTGAAGGCTCAGCTCTGATTTTCTTTATGGAACCTGCTTGACCTCGAGAAGTAAAAAGGACAGGCATGAATGGCACTAAGATAAGCGTTTTTTGAATGGTAATGGAAGCAAAGGGAATAGAGTTTGCTTAGGGGGTAGATGCCACCAACCACCCCGTTTTTCAAAGCGTTTGGACCGTTAT